>Ga0315540_10001268_pt1 | contig 14480 bp, 8 predicted proteins | sample SalMarSW160110MG_FD_203677 | JGI IMG/M metagenome (GOLD analysis project Ga0315540, IMG submission 203677) | Salt marsh sediment microbial communities from the Plum Island Ecosystem LTER, Massachusetts, United States - Salt Marsh Sediment SW1601-10 ... | reverse complement strand
CATAAGTCGACAGATCGGTGCCAGGCACCGATCTGTCGAGCTCGGCCCTCGGCGGGGCCATGCAGACAGCGAAGCGTGCTCCCTACGCTGGGACACACACCACCCGGCAGGCCAGACACCAGACACTCCGGGTCCTGTCAGACCCGCTCCGGCGCCATCATCCTGACGCCGCACCCGAGCTGGTTTGAGCACTCGGCCCGGCCGGCGCATACTCGGGCGCAAACGGGGGGTCACATCATGCGCCATCGTCTCGCACTGCCCACCTTCATCGCGCTCGCGGCCGCCCTTGTCGCCGCTCCGGGGCCCGCCACCGCTCAGGGCGGTGTGCAGCCCGCCCACAGCGTGCTGCTCCGCCCCGAACGGGTCTTCGACGCGGTCGACCCGCAGCCCCACGAGGGTTGGGTGGTGCTCGTCACGGGCGAGACGATCGCCGCCGTGGGGCCCGCCTCGGAAGTTGCGGTGCCCGCGGGTGCGACGGTCCTCGATCTGCCCGGCATGACCCTGCTGCCGGGCCTGATCGACGCCCACTCCCACATCTTCCTGCACCCCTACGACGAGACCTTGTGGAACGACCAGGTGCTCAAGGAGCCCCTCGCCTACCGCACCGTGCTCGCGACGCTGCACTGCCGCGCGACCCTGATGGCCGGGTTCACGACCCTGCGCGACCTCGGCACCGAGGGCGCGGGCTACGCCGACCTTTCGGTCAAGCGGGCGGTCGACGAGGGTCTCATCCCGGGCCCGAGGCTGTTCGTCGCGACCCGGGCGATCGTGGCCACCGCCAGCTACGGCCCGGGACCGCTCGGCTTCGCCCCTCAGTTCGTTCCCCCCAAGGGCGCCCAGGAGGCCAGCGGCACCACACAGATCCTGGAAGCGGTGCGCGAGCAGGTCGGCCACGGCGCCGACTGGGTCAAGGTCTACGCCGACTACCGGCGCGGCCCAGACCGCAGCGCGGTGCCCACCTTCTCGGTCGAGGAGCTCAAGACCCTGGTCGACGAGGCGCACAGCGCCGGCCGCCCGGTCTCGGCCCACGCCGCCACCGCCGAGGGGATGCGCCGCGCGGTGCTCGCCGGCGTCGACACCATCGAGCACGGCTACGGCGGCACCGACGAGGTCTTCAAGCTGATGGCCGAGCACGGCGTCGCGTTCTTCCCCACCCTCGCCGCCCAGGAGGCCTACTGCGAGTACTTCCAGGGCTACACCCGCGGCATGACGCCGTACCCGGCGGACCTGCAGCGCGCGCTCCACGCCTTCTCGCTCGCGCTCGCCGACGGCGTCACCATCGGCGACGGGAGCGACGTCGGCGTCTTCGCCCACGGCGAGAACTCCCGCGAGCTCGAGTGGATGGTAAAGGGCGGCATGACGCCGACCCAGGCGCTGCTCGCCGCCACCGCGGTCAACGCGAAGGTGCTCGGCCAACAGGACCGCTTCGGCCGGGTCGCCTCGGGCCTGCTCGCAGACCTCATCGCGGTGCCCGGCGACCCCACCCGCGACATCGCCGTCATCGAGACCGTCCCCTTCGTGATGAAGGGCGGGGTGATCGTCAAGCGGCCGTGACGTCGCGAGGCTCCCGCGTTAGACTGGCACCTGGCCACGACATTCCGCGATGGAGCAGCCAATGGACAATCCGCACACGAGACTTGCCTCGGTCGTCACCGTCCTCGCCCTGGGCATGTGTGCAGCTCCTCCGCTGCTGTTCGCCGGCTTCGACGAGCCGAGCTGCGCGAAGGTGGAGGCGCGGTGGCCCTTTGGGTCCATCGGGGCGGTTGCGGGTGCTCCCGGGCGGCTGGTCTTCACCAGAGGCCGCATGCTCGAAGTTGCCAGCCTCGAGGCAGGGGCTCTCCCCGTCGTCCTCGGACAGCTCGAGCTCTCTTCTCCCGTCGATCGTCTTGCGATTCGTGACAACCTCGTCGTCATCACGTTCCAGCGCGGCGGCTTGGCAACGGTCGACATCAGCAAACCTTCGGCCCCCGCCCTGCTGGGAGCGATCGACTACCGAAGCACCTCCAGCACCAGCACTTCCTCCAGTGGGACGAACGATCTTGTGGCGGTGACGGGTCGGTCGGTCCTCGTGAAGACATACGACGAGATTCGAGCTGTCGAGCTGGACGGCACAGGGCGGCCGATCTCCATCCGCCGCACCGGGCTGCCGAGGACGGCGATTCTCGTCACCGAACGGCGCGGTGACGCCAAGCTCGGGTTCGCCTTCATCCCCGACACGGTCGGGTACTCCGGTCGCGTCGCGGTGCTGGACCTCTCCGATCCGACGTCGCCGACCGAGATCGGCACCACGGGAACCTTCTACTGCGGCGCCTCGTGCCGGTACGATCTCCTCGGGATCGACATATTCGGCGACATCGCCGTCATCGTCAGCTCGAGCAAGGGCATTCTCCGGATCGACTCGTCGCAGCCCGAAGCGCCCCGACTCGGAGACTGGATCCCGCTGCCCTTCACCGCGGAGAGCTACACCGCCTCGGACGAGGGGATCTACGCGTGTGCCCACTACGATCAGTGCGTCCCGGTCACCGTTTCCCAGACCGGAGCCGTCTCGTTCGGGGAGAGCTTCACGGCGACTCACGAGGCGTACACCATGTTCAACGTGGCCATGGCCGGTGAATCCCTCATGGCTTGGGGGACCGGGTTCCTGTCCACGCTCGACGCCTCGGAGTTCGCGGCACCTCGCCTCGGCGATCAAGTCGACTTCCACGACTCTCCATCGGCAGTTGCCGCCCAAGCAGATACGGTGTTCGTGGTGGCGCGGGACGAGCTGATCGTGCTCGATGAATCGACTCGCGGCACGTTGACCCGGCGTGGGGCTTGCGACCTGCGGACGAGTCCGGACGATGACGCGTACTACCCGTTCGTCAGGGTCCTCGACAACAAGGTCCTCTTGGTGGCACGGTCGTTCGGGTCGATGGACAGCAACCTCCTGGTGGACGTCTCAAACCTGGATCGCCCGACGGTCGTGGCGGCGCTCCCGTCCGTGGGCTCGTTGTACGGCTTCGCCGACGACAGGAACAGGTTGGCCCTCCTGAACATGGCTGGTACCCTCACGGTCTTCGACCTGACCGAGCCATCCGAGCCCGAGATCGAGGCCACGGTCGAGTTCGAGCCGATGACCTGGCTGCTTGCGCTTCGCGGCTCGGTCCTCTGGATGGCCCAGGCAGGCGAGGTCCGCCAGGTCGACATCTCCGATCCGAGCACGCCCCACGTCATCGCTTCGTGGCGCACTGATGCGCTGGACTACGAGGACGACAAGGTCCGGGGTGCCGTGTTCCGTAACGGGTCGGTGTGGCTCGGTGGCGACACCGACAACAAGGTAGCGCTGGTCCGCCTCGACTGGCCCGACGGTCGTGAGGCCGTTGTGGAGCAGACGTGGAAGCCCGGGGCTCAAGGCGTCGAAGCGCGTGACTCGGGGTTCTTCACCGAGCTGACGCTCTGCGGTGACGCTGCGGTCGTGAGCAGGTTGGGCGCGACGGTGGTCGGCATAGTGGATGTCGGAAGCTCGAGAGCTCTCCGCTACGCGAGCCATGCTCCCATGTCGGGGCGATTCGCCGCGTTCAGGGACGCCCCGGAACGGCCCCGGGTCGTCCTGGCGAATCGTGAGGCCGGGGTCGACATCCTCGATCTCTCGGCCTGCCGCGCGAGCTTTCCGGTCGCCGACTTCGCGTGGACGCCGACCCTGCCCAGATCCTCCGACAAGATCGACTTCGTCGACGCCTCGACGGGGTTCCCCACCGATTCGAGCTGGCAGTTGCCTCTGGGCAGCCAACCAGACCGATACCTGTCCCCTCCTGTCGCGGTCTTCGACTCTCCCGGCTCCTACCCGGTCTCCCTCACCGCCACCAACGAGAGCGGCAGCTCGACCGTGACCACGCACGTGGTCGTGCTGAGCGAGCCGGCCGCCGACGCCCTCCCCGACCTCGAGACCTCGAGCACCCTGATCGTCCCGGTCGCCGCCTCGAGCCCGGGCGCCCAGGGCACCCGCTGGAAGACCGACCTCACCCTCGCAGCCGGCGACACCGGCGACGTGGACGATCTCCGCCTCCACCTCGTGACGTCCGCGACCGACGGCAGCGAGCCGCTCGAGGTCGCCCTCGGCCTCGCGCAGTCCAGCGGCGTGCAGCTGCGCGACGTGGTGCGCACCGCCATGGAGCAGGACCCCGCGGTTGGCGCCCTCGTCATCACCTCGTCCGCGCCGATCGCCGCCGTCAGCCGCACCTTCAACGACGACCCCTCGGGCACCTACGGCCAGATGGTCCCGGCGCTGCCGCTCTCAGCCGCCCGCACCGGTACGACTCCCACCACCCTGATCCAGCTCGCGCGGACCTCCCGCTTCCGCACCAACTTCGGCTTCGTCAACCTCACCGACCAGCCGCTCACGCTCCAGGCCGCCGCCTCCCGCGCGGATGGCTCTTCGCTCGGGACGTGGCCCGTCTCCCTCGGCCCCTACGGCTTCCTGCAGCAGAACGACCCGCTGAGTTGGCTCACCGGCGACCCGGTCGAGGATGCGTTCGTGGTGGTTTCCGCCGCTGACGCCGACGCCCGCTACATCGCCTACGCCTCGGTGGTCGACAACGTCTCCGGCGACGCCGTCTTCGTCCTGCCGCCGTCAGACTTCGCGGCGGCGCAGGTCGTGCCGGCTGCGGTGAGCGCGCCCGGCCTCTACGGCACCAACTGGTCGAGCGAGCTCGAGCTCTACAACCCGGGTCCCTCGGCCGCGTCGTGCACGGTCGAGCTGATCCCCGAGGCGGGCCAGACAGCCCGGGTGTCGGATTCGATCGACGTTCTCGCCGGGACCGCACGCAGGATCCGGGACGTGATTGGCACCCTGTTCCGCCTCACCGGCAAGGGCGCCCTGGCGGTCGACTGCGGCAGCCAGGCGGTCGCGGTCACCAGCCGGACCTTCAACGACCCGGGCGACCGCACCTACGGGCAGTTCATCCCGGGCCGGAGCGCAGCAGGCTTCCTCGAGGGTGACGAGCCGGTACGGCTGATCGGCCTCGAGTCCGTCCGCGGCGGGGAGCGGCTGTTCCGGACCAACATCGGGCTCGTCAACCTGTCGGAGGAGGCGCTGGAGGTCGAGCTGCACTTCGGCGCCGTGGACGGCGACCTCCAGGACGTCCCGACCCGCACCGCGCACGTGCCGGCGGGGAGCTTCCAGCAGCTCGACGACGTCTTCGCGGGGACGGCGAAGGACGGTCCGTACTGGGTCGAGGTCGAGGCGGGCTCGCCGGACGCCTCGTTCCTGGCCTACGCCTCCGTCACCGACAACCGCTCCGGCGATCCCGTGTTCATCGAACCGGTGAGGTGACGGCGACCAGGCCGAGCTCGACGTCTGGCTGGAGACCACCGACTGTCCCCAGAGGTTCAGACTGACGGCGTCGACTGACTGAGAAGCTCACATCACGGCCGCCCCGCTCGCACGCCTACACCGTCCTCTCCCTTGAGGCACTTCGACAGGACCGAGGGCGGCGCCCCGACTACTCGGACGGTTTCGCGTACAGCTTCGCGCGAGTGTACGGGGTCGGGATGCCGGTCACGAGCAGGCCGTTGAGCTGCTGGAACCGCGCGATGCCCACCCGCGTGTCCTCGTCCAAGGTGCCAGTGGCCGGCCCATCGTAGAAGCCCTGTGTCTTGAGCTCGCCCTGAGCGCGCTCCACCGCCTTCGGCATGTAGTCGAGGTACCGCTCGCCGTCGAAGCCGCGGATCACGCCGGGCGGGAGGGGCTTGCTCTTCGCGACCACCTCCTCGTACTGCGCACGCAGCTCGGCGAGGGCCGCCTGCTCCTCCGCCTTGAGCTCGGCGAGACGGTCGGACGCCTGCTTCTCGAGCGCCGAGACCCGATCCAGGGCCGCGGTGGCGCCGTCTCCCTCGAGCTCGGACCCGGCCGCGGACGTCGCCTGCCCGAGGCTGGCCAGGAGCTTTTCGAGCGCCTCGTCCTTGACCGGGACGGTGCCGGCCTCGGTCCGGATCTTGGAGACGGCTTCCTTGGCCTGCTCGAGCTGCTGGCGCCGAGCCTCGAGCTGGCGTGCGGCCTCCGCCGCCTTGGCCTGCTGCGTGGCCTCGTCGGCGGTCGGGGTTGCGGCGGCCTTCTCTCCGCCACCTCCACCGCAGGCGGTCAGCCCCGCGACTCCGAGGACGAGCAGCGCGGCGGCCAGCGTGGCCGTGCCACGGGCCAGGGTTGAACGGACGACAGCTCCTGCTTTCACCCACTTTGTATGTCTCATAATGGTCAAGATTATCATACCCGTCGCAGGACGGCCCGCCGGACCGCCGGGGCCTGACCTCACACGCCGGCATCAACCCGGGGGCAAGGCGCGCCACCCTCGGCACAGGCCGCGCCGACCCAGGGTGAGACCCGCTGTCCCTGCGATGGGCTCCCCACGATTCTCTCCTCACGCCTCACCACATTCAGCCGTATCGAATCCACGCCGTGAGGGTACGAAGGCGTTGCGCGGGCGGCTCGACTGCAGCGGCCGAACAGCCCGCTCCGGAACGGTGTATGCTCGTCCACAGGCGAACCCAGGTGGACCGTTGAAGACAAACCTCCCATCCCTGACCGTTGTCGGGGCCACTGGCAACGCGATTCGAGGAGGGAACCATGGCTGCGACCTACCCCACATTTGGCCCGTACATCCTCTTCAAGAAGGTCCTCGCGGACGAGCTCGGGCACCTGTACCGCGCCGGAGAGCTCGTCAAGGGATCCCTCGGGAGGACGGTGTGGCTGCGCGTCTTCGACGGCGCCGCAGTCCCGCGGGGCGATCTCGGCGCTCGTCTCGCAGACGCGAACCGCGTCGGCGAGGTCCTGCAAGCGGCCAACGTTGCCGCGCACTCGCGTTTCTCGAGCCATGACGGGGTCGCGGGCAACGCCTGGGACTACGCTCCCGGCCAGCCGCTGACCGCCGTCTTCCGCAAGGTCCGGGAAGAGGGTTTCCCGGTTCCGGTGGACAACGCCCTTCTCATCATGGAGAAGCTGTCGCTGGCGCTGTCCGCGGCACTCGCCGTCGACATGCGCGGCGCCTCGCTCGTCCACGGCTTCCTCCACCCTGGGACCATCATCATCACCAACGACGGCGAAGGGCTGGTCTCCGGCTTCGTGGCCGGCGGAAGCCTCCTGGGCGTTCTCGAAAACGCAGCCGCCTTCACCGCTTGCGCCCCCTACCTGGCTCCCGAGGTCCTGACATCGCGCACGCCGAGCAGCCGTGGCGACGTCTACTCGCTGGGTGCGATCCTGTTCCACCTTCTGACCAGCAAGGCTCTGCCGGCAGAACCGGAGCAGCGGCGTGAGAGCGTCAGCGGGGCGCGGCTCGAGTTCGACGAGGAACCCGTTCCGAAGGACATCATGGCGGTGCTGACGCGGGCGCTTGCCGATCGACCCGAGGACCGCTTCAGCTCGGCCGCAGACTTCAAACAGGAGCTGGACAAGCTCTTGTACGGCGGCCCCTACAGCCCGACCACATTCAACCTCGCGCTCTTCATGGATCGCCTGTTCCGCTCCGAGATCGAGGCCGAGGAGAACGAGCGCACGGCCGAGGCGGAGCTCGACGTCGCTCCCTACGTGCGGCCCGAGCCGAAGGTGGAAGAAGTGGTCGACGTGCCCCCGCCGACGGGCGGCACGAGCAAGGGGCTGTGGATCGGCCTTGCCGCGGCGGTGGTCGTGGCCGCGGCCCTCGGCGGCTGGCTGATGTTCGGACGCGGCCCGACCCCACCGCCCCCCGCGCCGACGCCGACAGCGGAGCAGCTCGTCGCTCAGCGCCAGGCACAACAGGCCCAGGTCCAGGCCATCGTCGAGCAGCAGGTGGCCCAGATGCTGGCGGAGCGCGAGAAGGAAATCCGCAAGGAGCTGACCGATCGTCAGGCCGAGATCGACCGCCTCAACAAGCGCCTCAAGTCGATGGAGACAGGCGGCAGTGCCAACGCGAGCTCACGGCAGCAGCAGGAGCAGATCAAGCGGCAGATCGCCGCCGCGGAAAAGGCCAAGCAGGACCAGGAGAAGGCGCTCGAGCAGGAGCGACAGAAGGCTCTCGAGGAGGCCAAACGGCGTGTGGAGCCCACCGCTGTACCGTCCCCCGCCGTCGCGGCCGCGCTTCCGCCCGAGCCCACGTCGCAGCCGACCTTGGTGCCGGTCGCCACCGCCACCCCGGCTCCGCCGACCCCGGCACCCGCGGTACGCGAAGGAGAGATCGTGACCGCAGGTCCTCAGGTGAAGCCGCCGGTGGTCATCAAGCAGATCGCCCCGACCTACCCTCCGGTGGCCCGCCGCATGCAGCTCAGTGGCGAGGTCAACCTGCGCGTCCTGGTCGGGCCCGACGGCAGCGTCGAAAAGGTCGAGATCCTGCAGGTGACCCGGCAAGGCGCCGGTTTCGAGAAGGCGGCCGAAGACGCCGTCCGCGAGTGGCGGTTCCGGCCCGCGACCAAGGCCGGCGTGAAGGTCCGGTTCTGGGTCCCGATCCGGATCCCGTTCCGGTTGCAGTAGCGGGACGCGCGAGACGCGAGGCGGGAGATGTAAGACGTACAACGCAGAAGGTCGCAGCAGTGCCTACTTGTGGTGCGGGCGTCCCCGCCTGCACCGGGCGCGAAGCGCCTGCTTGGCAAGATGCGCCGAGCCGAGCTCTCTGCCCAAGGGCAGCCGAGACGGCCACACCACAGCGGGTCGGCGCGGCCGTTCGACGTCTCGCCTCCTGCTTCTCACGTCTCGCGTCTCACCTCTCGCGTCTCCCCGGCGGCGCAGCCGCCGTGCGCCGTCTTACCCCTCGGGACACTCGACAGGCTCCTCCGAGTCAAAGTAGGCGCAGCAGGCGGTGGCGCCCCGGCAGGTGTTCTCGCTGGCCGTGCCTTCGAAGTGGCAGTCGTCGTCGGCGTTGCCGCCGTACATGTTGTCGATCAGGGTGCTCGCGCAGGCGCAGATCTGCTTCAGGACAATGCACTGATCCCCGCCGCGGCGGATCGCGTTGCTCGACACGCCTTGCTTCATGGTCTGATAGTCCGGCACGCGCGCGCTCTCGTTGGTGATGAAGATGATGTTGCCGGCCCGCACCATCTTGAAGCCCTTCTGCGGCCTGATGGTGTCTCCCGAGGTCTTCAGCACCTTCCTCCACTCCTGGCTCGCCTGGAGCCTGCTCACCGATTTCTCCTTCAGCTTGAGGCTCCTGACCTTCCTCGGCTGCTGGGCGTGCGCCGCGCTCGACAGCAGAAGCCCCCCCACGATCAGCATCCCGACGGCCGCGATCCGGGTCACGCGCCTGGGACGATAGGCATTCCGGGTGTGTTCAAGGGTTCGCATGGCGTTGCCTCGCTTTCTTCGGTTGGTGCGGCGGTTCGGGGCAGCGTGTCGTGCGCTCGTCCCGCCGCCGGTCGGTGATTCGCGATCGCTCTCAGACTCCCTACCCCGGCACTCGCCGGATCACGCGGGAAGGGGCCATCACCGGCTTCGGAACGGGCGACGCGTGCGGAGGGTCCGCCGAGGGAGCCGCCGTCGGTCTCGGACGACGGTCGGGGCGGGGCACCCTCGAGCGCGCGGCGCGGCACGCATCGCCAAGCTGCCTTCCCGAGCCCAGTCCGAGGTGTGATCGTCACCTCGTGTCGTGGCACCTGCCGTCACCACAAGATCAGGGTTGCGGGCTCGGGGGGCGGACGACCGGGGAGAAGCGCACTCGGGAACCTTCGCCTTACAGGTTTCCGAGCTCCGCAAGTGCCGACTCGACCTCGGCGTGCAACACCTCATCGTCGGCGGTTGCCGCCGCGACGGGCGTCAAGATCGCGACGGCCCGGCGCGGGCGTCCGGCCGCCCGGTACGCACCGGCCGCGGTCAGCGCGGCCTCGACGGTGTCCTCGTGCCCGTCGCCGAATCGGGCGCGGCGGATCGCGAGCGCTCGCTCGAGCACCGGCTCCGCCTCGACGGGCCGGTCTGCCTCGACCAGGGTCCCGCCCCAGCGGAGCAGGGCCGACGCGACGGCGACATGGTCCGGGCCGTGGATCCGCTCGAACATCTCCTCCGCCCGGCGGAGGTAGGCCACGGCCTCGTCCCAGCGCTCCTGACGGCGGCAGATGGAGCCGAGATTCGACAGCGCGGTCGCGAGCTGGGGGTGGTCCCCCTCGTACGCGCGCCTCCAGATCTCGTACGCCTCCCTGAACCGCTCCAGGGCGGCGTCGACCTGGCCCCGCTGGTAGAGAACGAAACCGACGTTGTTGAGGCTCTGGGCGACTGCCGGATGGCTGTCGCCAAGCACCGCGATCCTCTGCGTGAGGGCCTCGCGGTACAGGGCCTCCGCGCGCTCCAGGTCTCCCCGGCGGCGAACCACCGCGGCGAGGTTGTTGAGGGTGGTCGCGACGTCGACGTGGGGCTCGCCGACCGTCTCCCGCTGAATCTCGAGCGCCCGCTCGAGCAGTGCCTCGGCCTCGTCGAGCCGTTTCTGCTGACGCACCGCCATGGCGAGGTTGTTGAGGGTGCGGGCCGCCTCCTGACTTCGCTCGGTGCCGAGCCGGCGGTGGATGGCGAGCGCGCGCCGGTAGAGGGACTCGGCCTCCTCCGGCCGGCCCTGCTCGCGCAGCAGGATGCCGTAGTCATTGGCCAGAGTCAGCTCGACCTCCGGCGGCAGTCGCGCCCGGTCGGCCGCCGCCGTCAGCCCCCGGTACATCGCCTCCGCTTCGTCGAGTCGCCCCGTCACCCGGTAGAGACCGGCCCGGGCGATCCGCGCCGACAGGGTGTCGGGGTCGTCCTCACCGCGGACCCGGGAGAACAGCGCGTCGCTCGCGCGCATCAGCTCCTCGGCTCGGTCGTACATGCCGATGCCCTGGTAGGACTCCCCGATCGTCTGCAGCAGCCGCGCCCGGATGACCGGGTCCTCGTCGAGTGCGCTCGCGAGCCGCTCGGTGGCCTCGTCGAGCAGGTCGGCGGCCGTCAGCGTGCCCGAAGCCGAGGGAGCGTAGGCCGGGTCGGTGGTCTTGAACAGCTCGACCAGGAAGCGCGAGACGCGCTCCGAGGTGGCGGCCTCCCGACGCGCGGCCCGCTGCCCCGAAAGGCTCAGGGCGAGACCTCCCACGAGCGAGGCGATCACGATCGTTGCGATCCCCATCGCCACCGCGTGCCGGCGCGCGAAACGGCCGGTCCGGTAGGTCCACGAGTCGCGGCGGGCGCGGATCGGCAGGTGGCGTCGGTGTCGTTCGAGGTCCTCGCGGAGTGCGGCTGCCGACGGGTAGCGGCGCTCCGGCTCCCGTCGCAACGCGGTCAGTAGCACCGTGTCCAGGTCGCCGCGCAACCGGTGCGCCAGCCGCTGTGGCGTGGTCGCGCGGGCCGCTGCGGCCTGCGGCAACGGCACGCCCTCGGACGGGTCGCCCGCGACCTCGCGTTGAGCCCTGCGCACGACGCTCGACGGTCGCTCGGCGTCGCTTCCGAGCACCGCGGCCGCGAGCTCGTGCGGGAGTCGAGAACCGGTTCGGAGGGGGCGCCGCCCGGTGAGCAGCTCGTAGAGGATCACGCCCAGGGAGTAGACATCGGTCGCAGTGGTAATCGGACCTCCGGCAAACTGCTCGGGCGCCGCGAAATCCGGGGTCATCGGGTGGCCGTAGGCGGAGGTCAGCGTACCCATCGCGAGCGGTCCACCGCTGTCCTCCTCGACCAGCTTCGCGATCCCGAAGTCGAGCAGCTTGACCCTCCCGCCGGCCGCCACCATGACGTTCGACGGCTTCAGGTCGCGGTGGACGACGAGGTTGCTGTGGGCGTACTCCACGGCGGTGCAGGCCGCGGCGAAGAGCTCCAGTCTGTCCTCCACGCCGAGCCGCCGGCGGTCGCAGTAGTCGGTGATCGGCTCCCCGTCCACCAGCTCCATCAGGATGTACGGCTGCCTGTCGTCGGTCGCTCCGCCGCCGTACAGCCGCGCGACGTTGGGGTGCGACAGCCCGGCGAGGATGCGTTGCTCGTCCTGGAACCTTCGCAGCACGGCGCCGCCCGCAGCGTCCGATCGGACCAGCTTGACGGCAACGCGGTGCTCGAAATCGCCGTCCTCGCGCTCGCCGAGGTAGACCGTGGCCATTCCTCCCTGGCCCAGGCGGCGGACCAGCCGATAGCCGGCCACCGAGGTGCCGATGCGGTGGTCCTTCACCTCCGGACCGGGCGCTTCGCGCGCGCCCCCGTCGGCGAGGTCGAGAGGGTCGGCGAGGATCGCGGGAGGTTCGTCGTGGGCGGCGAGCAGCGCCGCGAGGTCCCCGAGTAGATCCGCGTCGCCGTCCGCAACCTGCTCGAGGCGGCGGTCCCGTTCGCGTCCCTCGAGCTCGAGCAGCTCGTCGAGCAACGGAGAGAGCTGGCGCCAGCGATCCCTCGACAGCCGTCCGCTCACTGGTCAGTGCCCGGCTCGGCTCCGCCGAGCGAGTAGGCGAGGAACGCGCGCGCCTTGCTCAGGTCCCGCTTCACCGTCCGCGCCGAGACGCCGGCCACCTCCGCGATCTCCTCCACCGTCAGGCCGCCGAAGTAGTGGAGCTCGACCGCCTCGCCGAGCCGGGGCTCGAGCTCGGCGAGTCGCTTGAGCGCACCGTCGAGCGCGATCAGCTCCTCGGCATGCGCCTCGGTCATCACCTGCGCCTCGTCGAGGGTCACACGCTGCATTCCGCCGCCACGCCGCTGCCGGGTGCGCGCCCGAGCAGTGTCGAGCAGGACGAAGCGCATCGTCTTCGAGGCGAGGGCGAGGAAGTGGCCCCGGTTGCGAATCTCGAGCCCGCCGGCCTCGGACAGGCGTAGATAGGCCTCGTTGACCAGGCCCGTGGTGCCCAGGGTCCCTCCGGCCGGGGTGCGTCGCAGTGCGCCGTGCGCGCGGCGCTTCAGCTCGGCGTAGAGCGCCTCGAAGAGCGTCCCGACCGCGGGAGGGTCGGCGACGCCGCGAGCCTGAAGCCAGCTCGTGATCTCATCGGGAACCAGACTCGTTTCCATGGTTCAGAGGAAGCCAACACGTGTTCCCCGGAAACACTTCCACGAGTCGCCGCGGGCGTCCAGGTCTGCGGCGGGACACGCCCACCGTGGCGGGGCCCGCAGTTCGCCGGAAGGCCCTGCCGGTGCCGTCCAGGACGGTTACCAGACGGGATCCCCCGCATAGGTGAGGATGTGCTCCTCGCCGTTGCCCCAGATCAGCACCATGGGCATGCAGCTGCAGCGGGACTCGCCGTCGCCTTCCCACACGCAGGCTGAGGTGTAGTCGTCGTCGTCGAGAAAGCCGCAGCTGTCGTCGTTCGGGTCGGCATCCTGCTCGGAGCACCCGCAGTGGTACGCCACCGTCTGGTCGTTCGGTCCGTTCGGCGGCACGATGATGCTCTCGGACATCGTCCGTGGCGGCCGGCTCATCGAGGGAGGCACCACGTGCACGGTCCCGGTGCGCTTGTTCTGCAGCAGGGACAGCCCGCGCTGCGCGGTCATCGTCAGGCCGGTCACCACCACGTACCTGCGCGCCCACCGCGACCTCTTCAGGAGCTCCGCGTGGGCTTTGCTCACCTTGACAGAGCGCACCCGCACGTACTGCGCGGACGCAGGTGCCGCGGCCAGCACCCCGCTGAGCAGCAGGGTCGCCACGGCGAGCGCGCGTCCCGCGCGCCTCGCCACCCTCTGGGCGGGAGACGTGATCTCGGTCGGTTCGCAGACGTCGAATCGGGTCGAGTCGGACATCGGACATCCTCCACTGGTGGTCGAGATCGTCACTCGTGCCGGGTCCGACCCACGCCGGGCCGTCCCCTTCACCCGACAACTCGCCGAACGGGTCTCCGTGGGGCCATCGCCGTCGTCCCATCCCGGGATTCCTGAGACGCGCGACGCCAAGCCGCTCTGCGGCCGGTGAGGAGCGAGGAGTCAGGAGTGAAGCGTGACAGGGCCCGGAACGTCCCAACCTGTTTGGGATGAATCCCTTGCTCCTCCCTCTTCACGCCTCACAGGCGGCTCCGCCGCCCGCGGCGAAGCTATCTTGATCTCGCGTCTCATTCGTGTTAAGATCTTTCGTGTTCAAAGGAACCTCGCCCGTTGACTCTCCGAACCAACAACCTTTGAGGAGCCAACCATGTCCCTGACCAGCTCGGCCGCCCGCGCGGCCGTTGACGAGCACACCGGCATTCCCGAGGACCGCTCGACGGACCACCGTGAGTTGCGCGACGGCGAGTGGTGGCGCGCCATCCCAGCCTACGCGGACGTCGACGAGGCCACCTTCCTCGACCACCGCTGGCAGACCCGCCAGACGGTCAAGTCGCTCGCCGACCTCCGCGAGGTCGTCGGCGGCCTGGTCGAGCCCGACTTCCTCCACGACGTCGAGGCCGGCATCCGGCGCGCGCCGATGTCGGTCCGGATCACCCCATATCTCATGAGCCTGATCGACTGGAGCGAGGCCGAGTCCGACCCGATCCGGCGGCAGTTCCTGCCCCTCGCCACGACCGCGGAGCCCGACCATCCTTGCCTCACCCTCGACTCGCTGGCCGAGCAGGCCGACTCGCCGGTCCCCGGTCTCACCCAC
>Ga0315540_10001267_pt1 | contig 14481 bp, 6 predicted proteins | sample SalMarSW160110MG_FD_203677 | JGI IMG/M metagenome (GOLD analysis project Ga0315540, IMG submission 203677) | Salt marsh sediment microbial communities from the Plum Island Ecosystem LTER, Massachusetts, United States - Salt Marsh Sediment SW1601-10 ... | reverse complement strand
GACCGGTCTATACGTGCGGGAGAGCCTCACCCGCCGCACCATTCGCCGTGTCCTGGTCGTGGCGCCCGCGGGCCTGGTTGGGAACTGGTATCGGGAGCTGCGCAACCTGTTCCAGCTCCGGTTCAACATCGTCACAGGCAGCGACGCCAAGGAAGGCAATCCCTTCGTCGGGCCCCAAACCGATCTGGTCGTGGTGAGCGTGGACAGCTTGTGCAGCGCGCGCCTGTTCAATTGCCTGCGTGACCCAGCCGTAGCGCCTTACGACCTGGTGGTCTTCGATGAAGCCCACAAGCTCTCGGCGAGCCGCGACCCCGACGGCACGTTCCGCTCCACCGGCCGCTACCGCCTCGCGGAGGCGATCGCCGGCGTCCCGGAATTGCCCGACGACTGGAAGATGCCGTGGGCGGCGCATCACCTGCTCCTTTTGACCGCGACGCCCCACATGGGCAAGGAGTTTCCCTACTACTGCCTGTGGCGGCTGCTTGAGCCAGAGCTGTTCAGCACCGAGACCGCCTTTGCCCAATTGCTCCCCTCTCCCGCGAGCGGGAGAGGGGCCGGGGGTGAGGGTCTTCGCAACCGCCACTTCATCCGTCGCGTCAAGGAGGAGATGGTCGATCTGCACGGCCGCCCCCTTTACCCCGAACGCCTGTGCGACACGGTGAGCTACGAGCTTACCCAGGGCGAGGTCAGCGAGCAGGCCCTCTACGACCAGACCACGGCCTACATCCGGCACTACTACAACCAAGCGCGGCTGCTCAATCGCCAGGCGGCTCGCTTCGCGATGACTATCTTCCAGCGCCGGCTGGCCAGCAGCACTTGGGCCTTGCTCCGCTCATTCCGCAACCGTCTCGACAAGCTTGATCGCCTCATCGACGACATTCAATCCGGCCGGATTCCGGAGGAGCAACTGCGTGCCCAACAACAGCGTCTAGATCGACAGGTGCGCGAGGGCAAGCTGGTGGACGTGCTCGCCGCCAAGACGGCCGACGAGGAGACCGTGACGGACGGCGAGGAGGAGCATGAAGAAACCGAGGCCGAAGCCCTGGGCGCTTTTGTCGCCACCAGCCTGGCCGAGCTGATCGACGAGCGGCAGAAGGTGCTGGAGCTGATCGGCTTGGCGGAGGCGGTGCACGCCAGTGGCCATGAGTCCAAGTTCGATCGGATGAGCGCGCTACTCCGCGCCCCGCAGTATCGTGACCACAAGGTCATCATCTACACCGAGCACAAGGACACCCTCGAATTTTTGATGCGCCGCCTGGAAGGCATGGGCTATGCCGGTCAGGTCGCCTTCATCCACGGCGGGCTCAACTTCGAGCAGCGCGACGCTCAGGTAGAGCACTTCCGCCGCCCGCATACCCTGAGCCCAATCCATCTCCCACGGGAAGAGGGGCTTCTGCTCCCCTCTCCGGCGAGCGGGGGAGGGGTCGGGCGTGAGGGAGCCCGCTTCTTCGTCGGCACCGATGCCGCGGCCGAGGGCATCAACCTCCAGTTCTGCTGGATCCTTATCAATTACGACATCCCCTGGAACCCGGGCCGCCTCGAGCAGCGGATGGGTCGTATCCATCGTTACGGCCAGAAGCACGACAAGGTGGTCATCATCAACCTGGTGGCCGGCAAGACCCGTGAGGGTCGCGTCGTCAAGACGCTGCTCGACAAGCTGGAAGAGATTCGCAAGCAGCTGGGCTCTGACAAAGTCTTCGATGTCGTCGGGCGCATCTTCGAGGGCATGTCCCTGACCGAGTACATCCAGCACGCCGTCGACTCTGAAGACGAAGCGGACCACAAAGCCATCGAGCTTGCCGGTGAGCTGACGGTCGAGCAGATCCGGGCTATCGAGGCCCGGGAGGACAGTCTCTACGGCAAAGGCGGCGAGGTGAAGGCCGCCTTGCCGCAGCTCCAGGAAGCGCTCGCCATCGAGGAGATGCGCCGCCTCCTTCCCGGCTATGTGCGCCGCTACCTTGAGCACGCCGCCCCCCTGATCGGCGTCGATTTGGTGGGCGATCTCGACGGGCAGTTCTTCCTGCGGCCGCGGCGCCGTGGCGTGGTGGAGAGCCTGATGTCCCTGCTCGAAACCTACCCAGAGTCGGCCCGCAATCGCTTTACGGTCTATCGACCCAGTGATTCGCGCGACGCCATCTTTCTGCATCCCGGCGAGCCGGTCTTTGAGCGTCTGTCCAGTCTGGCGATCGACCATAGCCGCAGCGCCGGCAAGCGCGGCGCGATCTTCACCGACGTGTCCGCCACCGCGCCTTACCTCTTCCACGTCGCCCGGGTCAGCGTGATCCGGGCCGTCGATCCGGGTTTCCCCGCCTTCCACACCGAGGAGGTCGTCGAGCAGAGACTGGTCGGGATCAAGCAGTATGGCGACGGTCGCATGGTGGAGGCGCCCGTGGAGCACCAGCTCCTGCTGAAGCCGGCCGCCAAGGCCAACCCCGGCAGCGTGGTGTTCCTCGCCCAGAGCGATACCTGGCGCCTCGCGGCTGAGCAGCACATCAAGACCGACTTGCTCGGGAAGCTCGCCGAGCTGCAACAGCTCGCTGCCCAGGAGCGCCTGGTCGAGACCGAGGACCACCTGGTTCGGGCCTACGACTACCAGGAATCCGAGCTAGCGTCCGCTCGCAAGCGCTACACGGAGAAGGCGCGCGAGGGCAATCGGTCGGCGCAGGCCGAGCTGGAGCGGATCAAGGAGCAACAACGGAGCATCAAGGATCGCCGGGCGCTGGCGATCCAGCACACCCGCCGAGAGGTGGATCTGATCCAGCGCGGTGTCGTGGAAATCGTCGCCACGGCGCTCGTTCAGACATCTCAGGACCCGGAGGACGTCAAGGCCCGCGACGCGGAGGTCGAGCGCATCGCGATGGAGGTAGCGATCGCCCACGACGCAGCCCAGGGGGCCGATGTCAGGGACGTATCCACCCCCGAGAAGGCGCGCCTGGCAGGCCTCTCCGACTACCCGGGCTTCGACCTCCTCTCAAAGCGGACGGGCGAGGAGCGCGGCATCGAGGTGAAAGGCCGCGTAGGGACCGGCGAGATCGAGCTGACCGAGAACGAGTGGGCGCGCGCCTGCAACCTGCGGAATCGGTACTGGCTTTACGTGGTGTTCGACTGTGGGTCCGGCTCGCCAAGGCTATTCAAGGTGCAAGACCCGTTCGTCAGGCTGATCGCCAGGTCCCGCGGGAGCGCGGTGATCGGCTACGCCGACATCGTCCGATCGGCGGAGGCGGCGGGATGACTGGAACGCGGAAAAAGAGACGCCTCCGCGGAGGAGGCGTCGGGTCGGAGATGCGATCTCCGGCGGGGTTGACCGAACAAATCGTATCACGAGGGAGCGCGACACTCCAAAGGTTCGAAGGAGTTTATTGAGGAGAACGAAATGCTCAACCGCATCAGCATCAAAGGCTACAAATCACTCCGCGACGTCGAGGTGCGGTTGGAGCCGCTTTCGGTCCTGTTCGGCCCGAATGCCGCCGGCAAGAGCAACTTTCTGGATGCCCTGCAGCTGCTTTCCAAGATTGTGACGAGCCGCACCCTTAAAGAGGCTTTTGAGCCTCCGTACCGCGGCAAGCCGCTGGAGTCGTTTTCATTTCCCGAGAATGGCCTAAAGGGCCTGCTCGCGCGAGACAACGTGTCGTTCAGCCTGGAGGTGGATTTCACGCTTTCCGAAGCCGTCGTCAATGCCGTAAACAGACAGATACGGGAATCGAGGCGATCCGCCGAGCTCGGCGCCTCTGCGTCGGATACAGAGGTTTCTCAGGGCCCTGTGCGTGAGCGTTATCTCCGCTATCGCATCGAGATCGAAATGTTGCCGAAATCCGGCATCCTCCGGGTGGCCGATGAGTATTTGGCTGCCCTGAACAAGAAGGGTGAGCCGACCGGTAAGCGCGAGCCCTTTCTCTCCCGGCGCGACAAACGCTTGCATTTACGGCTTGAGGGGCAGGCCCATCCGACCTATCTGGATCGCTTTTTGGACCACAGCATTCTGTCATTGCCCCATTACCCACCGCATTACCCCCATCTGGTGGCGGCTCGACAGGAACTGGGGAGCTGGCTGTTCTTTTACTTTGAGCCACGCGAACGCATGCGTGCCGCCAACCCCGTCAAGGAGGTTCGGCACATCGGGCTGATGGGTGAGGAGCTGCCGGCTTACCTCAATACCCTAAAGGCCCTGGAACCCCGACAATTCAGCGCAGTGGAAAAAGCACTGAAGACCATTTTGCCCCAGATAGAGGGGATCGACGTCGGCGTGAGCGATCTGGGTGAAGTCGAGTTGAGACTCAAGGAAGCCGGCATATCCATTCCGGCCCGGGTTCTGTCGGAAGGCACGTTACGCATATTGGGCATGCTGGCCCTCACAGGGGCCAAGGAGCCTCCTTCCCTGGTCGGTTTTGAAGAACCGGAGAACGGCATCCATCCCCGGCGTATTCAGCTTATCACTGAGCTACTGAAGACCCGGGCTGGACTCAGGCAGACACAGTACATCGTCACCACGCATTCGCCCATCCTCCCGGACTTGATACCCGACGACTCCCTTTTCGTTGTCCGCAAGTCTGATGCGGACTCGCGGATCGAGCCATTTTCCACCTGGGGCCCCCTGGGACGCGGAGGAGACATCGACCGCGCATTGACCGATCAAGGCGAAGAGCGCCTCACGGTCTCCGAGCGTCTCCTGCGGGGGGACTTCGATGCCTAAGCTCGTTGCCGCATTCGTGGAAGACTTCGCGCATCGCCAGGTGATCGGCGCCCTGATCGGGCGAGTGGCGGGCCAGCTGGGAATCGAGGTGGAAGTGGATTGGCGTAACGCCCGCCGTGGTCATGGCCAGGTGGTGCGGGAGCTTAGGGAGTACCTGAGGGACATCAGCAAACAGGGCAATTTGCCTGATCTGGTCATGATAGGGACGGACGCCAACTGCAAGGGATTGGTCGAGCGATCCAAGCAGATGCCCACGGATATGAGTCCCGTACCAACCGTATTGGCCGTTCCCGATCCCCACATCGAGCGGTGGTTGATGCTTGACGGGGCAGCCTTCAAGGTGGCCTTGGGTCAAGGCTGCAAGGCACCCGATCAGAAATGTTCGCGTGACCGCTACAAGGAGACCCTGATTCGGGCCATCGTGAATGCCGGGGTCACGCCGAGCCTGGGTGGCATCGAGTTCGCCGAGGACATTGTGAGTGCGATGAATCTCAAGCGTGCGGCCAAGGCCGACCCATCGCTGCGACGCTTCTTGGATGACTTGCGCAGAGCACTCCGGGGAGAAGGGCAATGACCGACAAACGCCTCATCGAAGTCGCCTTCCCGTTGAGGCAGGCATCCATTGACTCGGTGCATGAAAAGAACGTCCGGCACGGGCATATTTCCACCTTGCACATCTGGCCGGCGCGCCGTCCCTTGGCAGCGTCCCGCGCGGCGCTGATTGCCACGCTGTTGCCCGATCCTGGCGACAAGGAGAAGCGCGATGAAATCCTGAAGCGCCTGGGTGGGACGCTTAAGAAGACGATTAAGAAAAAGAAGATGCCCAACGGCAGGGTGGAGGAGATCGACGCGTGGGAGACCGAAGGTGGCGTCCTGCACTGGGGCAACGAGTCGGTGCCGGACATGGACTGGTTCCGGGCGGAGATCCGCAATGCCTATGGCGGCCGCGCGCCCAAGGTGCTGGACCCGTTCGCCGGTGGCGGCGCGATCCCCCTCGAGGCGATGCGCCTAGGCTGCGAGGTGACGGCCGTCGACATCAATCCAGTGGCCTGGTTCATCCTCAAGTGCACCCTGGAGTATCCGCAGAAGCTCGCCGGCCAACAGCGGAGGCTGCCGGACTTCGCGTTGCAGGACCCTGAATTCATGGCGGCATACCTCAAGGCCAAGGGCCTAAAGCCCGCCCAGATCAAACAGCACTTACGCAACCTCTCCTCTCCCGCGGGCGGGAAAGGGGTCGGGGGTGAGGCTTTTTGTCCACGCCCGCCGGCGCCGTTGCCGGAGGACCTGCTTGCCCACGCGCGCGAGATGCGCAAGGACGCCACCGACGCAGAGAACCTCATGTGGCGAATGTTGCGCAGTCGACGGCTGAGCAATGCCAAGTTCCGCCGTCAGCATCCGATAGGTCAGTACATCGTCGATTTCTATTGCGACGAGCATCGCCTCGTCGTAGAGCTGGACGGCGGACAGCACATGGAACAGCGCCGCTACGATGCCGAGCGTGACGGTTTTCTTCGCGGCAACGGACTGACCGTTCTGCGTTTCTGGAACAACGAGGTGCTGGGTCAGACCGAAGCGGTCTTGGAGCGGATATGGGCGTTGATTGAGAAGGCGAAGAGCCCCTCACCCCCGGCCCCTCTCCCGCTTGCGGGAGAGGGGGGAAGGGGGGAGACCGCTGATCTGTTCCGTCACGAGCCCCTGGGCGAGGCGTTATTTGAGGCGGACCTCGCCTGGCACGTGCGCGCATGGGGTCATTGGGTGCTCAAGGAGGCGCGAAAGGACTTGGCGCGCTTCTATCCGACCTACGCCGAGTACTGCACGTTGAAGCCATACCGCGTCGTGCCGCTGGACACGCACCCCTCGCCCGCGAGCGGGAGAGGGGTTGGGGGTGAGGGTCTGAAGCTGGTCCCAACCAACGATGCCGGCGAGCCGCAAGTGGAGCTGCTGAACGCGGCATTCGATGTGGCATATCTGGAGAACCCCACCAACCCGCGCTGGGTGGCGAAGCCGACCGTGGCGTACCTCTGGGCGCGGACCGTCCGGTGCAAGGCCTGCCGGGTCACCGTGCCGTTGCTGAAGACCCGTTGGCTGGCCAAGAAGGACAGCAAGCGCGTGCTACTCACCCTCACCCCAACCCGTCTTCCAAGAGGCGTGCGGCTCTTGCCCCCCTCTCCCGCAGGCGGGAGAGGGGTCGGGGGTGAGGGTATCAAAGGCGTCACGTTCGGTATCGACGCTGGCGTCGAGGCAAAGGGCGGCAACGCGGCCCAGCGGCGCGAACATGACAAGCGGATCGGCGCCGGAACCATGAGCCGTGCCGGCGCAACCTGTCCCTGCTGTGGCACCATCATGACGATGGAGGACCTTCGACTTGAAGGCCGGGCGGGACGGCTTGGTGCCGTTATGACCTCAGTCGTAGTGGATAGCCCAAAGGGAAAGGAGTATCGCCTACCGACCCCGCTGGAGGCTGAGGTGGCCCACGCGACGCAAGTGGAACTGGACCAAGTGTTTTCCGATGTGCCATTCGGGTTACCGACTGAGCCGTTGGCTGGTGCAGATGCGCTTGGCTTTCGAGTGCCGCTTTACGGCCTCGACCAGTGGTACAAGCTGTTCTCCCCGCGGCAATTATTGGTGCTGGGCACCTTCGTCAAGGCGATCCGCGCAGTTCCCCGGAAGCCGGAGATTGACAATGCGGAGTGGCAGGAGGCTGTGACGGCCTACCTCGCAAGCATCCTGGGGAAAAACTTGGACTACAGCAACTTACTTTGTTCGTGGTACACGCAGAACGAACAGATTACTCATCTGTTTAATCGGTTCGCTCTTCCGATGAAGTGGGACTATGCGGAAACCTCTCCAATCGGTGGTGCATCGGGCAGTTTCGATTCGATGCTCGATTCCGTCTGCAAGAGTATCGATACACTTGTATCGTTGCCCGCAAATCTTGAATCTCCTTTGACTGTATTAGGTTCTGCAACACAGCGGAGTTTGGCTGACGTAGATGTGGTCGTTACCGACCCCCCGTATTACGACGCCATCCCATATTCCGATTTGATGGATTTTTTCTACGTATGGCATCGCCGGATGGTGTCTGGTCTTACACCAGAGTTCGAGAAGGCATTCACATCCCAACTTGCGCCCAAATGGGATCACCAGACCAATGATGGCGAGCTTATTGATGATGCGTCTCGCTTTGGCGGCAATAAGGAAGTGTCAAAACGTAACTATGAAGCGGGTATGGCGCGAGCTTTTCAGGCTTGCCACGATGCGTTGAAACCGAGTGGGCGCCTCGTGATCGTTTTCGCCCACAAGCAGCCGGATGCTTGGGAAACTTTGGTTTCGGCGATAATCAAAGCAGGTTTCGTCGTGGATGGGTCATGGCCAATTCAAACTGAAATGAGTAACCGTACGAGACCACTGACCTCGGCCGCGCTCGCTTCGTCCGTCTGGCTCGTCTGCCGCAAGCGTGACCCGATGGTCCGTGCAGGCTGGGACACCCAAGTTATCCAGGAAATGGAGACCAACATCGTCACGGAACTGCGCGACTCTTGGGATGCCGGCATCCGCGGCCCGGACTTCGTCTGGGCGGCCACCGGTCCGGCCTTGGAGGCATACAGCCGCTACCCGGCGGTGAAGAAGGCCTCCGAACCGGGTGTCCTGATGCGTGTGGACGAGTTCCTGCGCCACGTGCGCCGCATCGTGGTGGATTTCGTGGTCGGCCGCGTTCTGACCCGTGGCGAGGCGGAGGGGGCGGTCGGGGATCATCCGCTGGACGACGTGACCACCTATTACCTGCTGCATCGGAACGACTTCGGCCTCAAGGAAGCGCCTGCGGGCCCGTGCATCCTGTACATGGTGTCCTGCGGCCTGCCGGAACGCGACCTGGTCGACCAGTACGAGCTGCTGGCCCGGGGCGGCGGTAAGTCCGAGCTGGAAGCCGAAGAGATTGAGTCGGGCGCGGGGGGGGACGAAGCGGATGCGGAAGCCGCGAGCTCCGGGGGTGGCGGCAAGTTCAAGCTCAAGCCTTGGTCCGCGCGTCGCCACCGTTCACTCGGCGAGGACACCGCCGGCGGTCGCCCGGCACCGCTGATCGATCGAGTGCACAAACTGATGCACCTTTGGAAGGCGGGCGATGTAACCAAGGTGAACGACTACCTCGACCGCCAAGGGCTGCGCCGCAGCCATGTCTTTGCGCAGCTCATCCAGGCGCTGATCGAGAAGAGCCGCGACGAGGGGCAGAATGATGAATGCTCGATTCTCGAGCGTCTCGCCAACCATTTAAGGGCGGTCGGTAGTATGTCGCAACAGGCTTTGGCGCTGAGTGAACAAGCGTAAGGGGGAGGGGAACGGATCGATGATGAAAACCGAGAAGCCAGCCGGAGGCCGAAGCGCACGCCTATGCCGGAGGATGCTATGAGTAAGGCGAAGACAAACCGACTCCGGACCACGCCGCCCCGCATCGTGTACCTTCTGGTAAAGAACTACCGGGCTCTGCACAACGTGGAGTTGAGGGATTTGACCCCCCTCACAGTCTTGCTCGGCCCCAACGGCAGCGGGAAATCCACCGTTTTTGATGTGTTCGCCTTTCTGGCCGAGTGCTTTGAGTCAGGGCTGCGTCGAGCCTGGGACCGCCGCGGCCGGGCCAAGGAGCTCAAGAGCCGCGGCGCTGGAGGCCCCCTCGTCATAGAGATCAAATACCGCGAGCCAGGTTATCCGCTGATTACTTACCACCTCGCGCTGGACGAACGCAAAGGCGTACCCGTGGTGGTGGAGGAATGGCTCCAGTGGCGTCGTGGCGAGCGTGGTAAGCCTTTCCGGTTTCTCGAATACCGTGAGGGACAGGGTCGCGCAGTGAGCGGCGAGCTGCCCGACGAGCAGGACCAGCGAATCGAAACACCGTTGAAGTCCGCAGACCTCATCGCCGTGAACGCCCTTGGCCAATTTGCGGAGCACCCGCGCGTGGCTGCCTTGCGCGACTTCGTGACCGGGTGGCACGTCTCTTATTTTTCCGTCGACGAGACCCGCGGCCAGCCGGAGGCGGGACCTCAGGAACGTCTTTCACGGACCGGCGACAACCTGGCCAACGCGATCCAATACCTCGACGAGCAATATCCCGAGAGACTGAATCACATCTTCAGGGTGTTGAGATCGCGCGTGCCCCGAGTGGAGAAGGTTTTGTCCGAGCCGATGGCGGATGGTCGGTTGCTGCTGCAGATCAAGGACGCGCCTTTCGAACACCCGGTCCTGGCCCGCTTTGCGTCAGACGGGACGTTGAAGATGCTGGCCTACTTGGTGCTTCTCCACGACCCCGATCCGCCGCCCTTCATCGGTATAGAAGAACCGGAGAACTTCCTGCACCCCAGGCTTCTGCCGGAACTGGCCGAAGAGTGCCGTCAAGCCGCCGATCGTGCACAGTTACTGGTGACCACCCATTCGCCCTTCTTCATCAACGCCTTGAGGCCAGAGGAGTTACGAATCCTCTATCGGGATGAGAAAGGCTACACCCAAACGGTGCGGGCAGCGGACATTCAAGGCGTAAATGAATTCGTCAGGGCGGGGGCTTCGCTCGGTCATCTGTGGCTCGAAGGCCGCTTCGGTGTCGGAGACCCGCTGGTCAATGAAGGAGGGCCGGTTCGTATAGGGAAAACGACGGCATGAAGGCAGTGCACATCGAGTTTCTGGTGGAAGAGCCATCCATGGAGGCATTTCTACAGGGACTGTTGCCGCGCGTGCTCGACAACAGGGTGACGTTCATGATCTACCCTTCCCAATGCAAGCATGAACTCCTGAGGCGGCTGCCTGATCGGTTGCGGGGGTATGCGTCATGGCTTCCCGAGAATTGGCGCATTATTGTCGTGGTCGACCGGGACGATGACGATTGTCTCGCGCTCAAACGGCAGTTGGAAGGAATCGTCGGTCGGGCCGGACTACAAAGCCGAAGGACGGCGGGACCGGAGAGTTGGCAGGTAGTGAGTCGTATGGCTATCGAGGAACTGGAGGCCTGGTATTTCGGTGACTGGGAGGCCGTGCGTGAGGCGTACCCAGGCGTGTCGGCGCATGTCCCGCACCAAGCGGGGTATCGCGACCCCGACGCGATCCGGGGCGGGACGTGGGAGGCGTTCCAGCGCGTACTGCAACGCGCGGGTTATTTTCAGACAGGGCTGCGCAAGATCGAGGCAGCGCGCTGCTTGGGCCGGCTGCTCGACCCAAAGCGGAACCGATCCCGCAGCTTCGGCGCGCTTCGTGATGTGCTGATGGAGGTTATGGCATGACCAGGACCGCGGCAAGACCCTGGCATGACGTTGTCCGCCTGCGCGCCGACATCAAGCGCGCGGAGCTGTCGCTCAAGGCGTTCGCCGCCGACCTCTATGACGTCATGCTCGGGCACAACCCGGGCGTCTATCACGACCCGAAGGAGTTCTTCTCCCTCACCTATCCCACGGTGCGCCTGCGCGACCTCGCCCGCGACGTGACGCGGCGGCTGGCGGGCAAGTCGGAGAAGGCGGTGCGTCAGCTCCATATGACCTTCGGTGGGGGCAAGACGCACTCGCTGATCACGCTGGTGCATCTGGTGAACGAGCCGGATGCGCTGCCGGACATCCCTGCCGTCCAGCAGTTTCGGACCCATTGCGCGATCGAGGGCGGCTTTCCCCGGGCCCGGGTGGCGGCGGTGGTGTTCGACCGCCTGGACGCCGAACAAGGGATGGAGGTCAAGGCGCCTGACGGAACGCTGCGGACCCTCAAGATGCCCTGGAGCGTGCTTGCCTGGCAGCTCGCGGGCGAGGCGGGCCTGCGCCTGCTGAAGGATGACGGCTCGGAGCGTCCGAGTCCGCCCGCCACCAACGTAATGGAGGGCCTGCTTACCCTTACCCGTCAGACACCGTTATCTAAAACCCTTCGTCCGCTTGCCGGAGAAATGCCTCCACCCCCCTCTCCCGCGGGCGGGAGAGGGGTTGGGGGTGAGGGGGTGCCTATACTGATCCTGTTCGATGAGGTGCTGTGGTTCGTCCGCACCATGGCCGATCAGGAGGCCGCCTGGGTCGGGCGCATGGCCGACTTCCTGCACAGCCTCACGCAGGCGGTTGCCAAGGTGCCCCAGTGCTGTCTGGTGGCTTCGCTGCTTGCCTCCGACACCAAGAAGATGGACGAGCTGGGCAAGCGGATCAGCAAGGAGCTCTACGACGAGTTCAAGCGGGTGGCCGACGAAGGCATCCAGCCGGTGGAAAGCCATGACGTGCCGGAGATTCTGCGTCGCCGGTTATTCGAGCTGGAAAGCTACATGGACCAGAGCCGGTGGCCGCAGCAAGTGATGGCCGCGCTCAACAGCATCGAGACCATCGACGATTACACCAAGAAGCACCGCGCCCAAGAGGAAAAGCGCTATCGGGATGCGTATCCCTTCCACCCCGATCTTATCGATGTGTTCTACGGAAAGTGGACGATGCTGGAAGGGTTCCAGCAGACCCGCGGAATTCTGAAGACCCTGGCGACCGCTTTGCGCGATGCCGAGAAGTGGGACAAGCGGCCGGTCGTCGGCGCCCAGGTATTTCTAGCCTCGGAAGATGGGGATGGATTGAGCGCCGCCGCCACCGAGCTCGCCAACATTGCCCAGCTCGAGCAGTACGAAGGGCGGAAGCAGAACTGGCCAGCGATTCTTCAGTCGGAATTTGGGCTCGCCAGGAAGGCCCAGGAAGGCCTCGGCAGCCTGACCGGCCGTCAAGCGGAGCAGGCCGTAGTCGCAACCTTCCTGCACTCCCAGCCGATCGGGCAGCGGGCCGTCTCGCGCGAGCTGAAACTGCTCATTGGCGGTGGAGCGCCCGACCGCATCGAGTTGGACAAGGGGCTGACGCGTTGGGCAGACAGCTCCTGGTACCTGGACGACACCTTCATCGACGATCGCGAGGATGGGCTGCCCAAGCTGTGGCGACTGGGCTCAAAGCCCAACCTCAAACAGATGCACCACGATGCGCGCAGCCACATCAGCGCGACGGTGCTGGATGAAGTGCTGGAGAAGGAGATTCGCGGCGCGTCGAAGCTCGCGGAGGGCGCGCGCGGAGTGGGCGTGAAGGTGCACATGTTGCCGGCGCGGCCTTCCGATCTCGAGGATGACGGCGAATTCCACTACGCCGTGCTTGGGCCGAAAGCAGCCTCCGAGGGTGGCAAGCCGAGCCCCGAGGCCAAGCGGTTCATCGATGAAACCACGGGCCCCGGCAAGCCGCGCGCACTCAACCGGAATACCGTGGTGCTCGCAGCACCGTCCAAGGAGGGCATCGAGGTCGCACGGGAGAAGGTGCGTGACCTCCTGGGCTGGGAGAAGGTGCGCGAGATGCTCAAGGAGCGCGACGATGTGGATACTGCCGCGACTGCGCGATTGGAAACCAACCTTCGGGCTGCACGCGGCGAGATGGTGTCGCAGATCGTGATGGCGTACAAGATCGCGGTGACGGTAACCGACTCCAACGACATCGCCGCCTATCGCATCAACGTCGACAACGATCCGCTGTTCGCCAAGATCGTGGCCGACAAGCGGCTGCGGATCGAGAGCACGGCGGTCAATGCCGAGGCCCTGCTTCCGGGTGGGCCCTACGACTTGTGGGCGGAGGGCGAGAAGGCGCGTTTCGTGAAAGACCTTGTCGGCGCGTTCGCCGCCACGGCCAGACTTCCGAAGATGCTCAACCGCACAGCGATTCTAGAGACGCTGCTCCAGGGGTGCGAGGCGGGAGATTTCGTCTTGCGCGTGACGCGCGCAGATAAGTCAGTGCGGACCTTCTGGAAAAGCCGGCCCGACGAGACTGCCCTGGGTGACCCGAGCCTCGAGGTTGTCCTGTCCGATGCCGCAGTGCTAACCGAGCTTGATTACGCCGTCCTGGTGCCGGGGGCCTTGCCTGGGCTGTGGCCACCCTCACCCCCGGCCCCTCTCCCGCTTGCGGGCGAGGGGGGCTTGGCCTTGGCCGACTTGGTGGCGTATTTCTCTGGCAAGCACTTCGTCGCCGTAGACAAAGGGGGTTACACCGAGAATCTGCTCATCCCCGCCGCCGAGGAAGGGGCAATCAAGGCGGCAGCCGGCCAGGCGATCAAGCGGGGGCGAATTTGGCTGGTGAACGGCACCATCAGCGTGCTAGGTGAAGATGTGCCGGCAGGGTTCTTGAACGAGCACGCCGAGCTGTACCCGCCACCGGCGCCTATCTCCACAAGCGATCTGTTGCCAGCGCAGCTTAGCAGCGCATGGAGTGGGGAAGACACCACGGCTCACCTGCTCCATGGCGCACTTTCCGCCAAGGCAGGCAAGGCGCTGCCCTGGATGCCTGTCCGCCAGGTGCTGGAGGACGGCTTCCGCCTAGGGCTGTTTGAGCGGACGCTGGAGTCCGGGCCTTGGCCGTGCGACCTCGGCGGGGCAAGCGCGGTCAAGATGCGGCTGGTGAAAGGCGGTGCGAAAGAAACGCCGGTCACTGCTTATGGCGCTAAGACTGCTACCGCCGAGCTCGAGACGCACGAGGTCCAGGATTTGGCCGATCAGATCGACGAGCTTAGGCAGGTAACCGCGGGCCATGCGCTACACATCAAGGTCACCGTCGAGTTTGGGGAAGCGGGCAAGGTCGAGCAGGAAGTCGTCGATCGGGTTAACGCCATCCTGAGCAAGATCAAGACGGGCTGGGAAGTCGGCTGATCGATCAAGACGACAGGTCTCGATGCTGATTCTTGCGGTCTCTCGGCTCAGCATCACTATGCGAGCGGCCAAACTTAACAACTGGTGGTTTGGGTAAGGGTAAGCGGAGCATGGGAAAGCCGATCGATGGTGA
>Ga0315540_10001262_pt1 | contig 14487 bp, 16 predicted proteins | sample SalMarSW160110MG_FD_203677 | JGI IMG/M metagenome (GOLD analysis project Ga0315540, IMG submission 203677) | Salt marsh sediment microbial communities from the Plum Island Ecosystem LTER, Massachusetts, United States - Salt Marsh Sediment SW1601-10 ... | reverse complement strand
CAAATAGTCGTCCATTCCCTCCGAAGGGTTTAGAAAGGGTCCGAAAAAGAGTGTCAGGTTCACCTCCCATTCGTTGCTCATAGGCTGCCGCTTGCGGCATAAGTCAACAGGTGGTTTACACATGGCTGGCAAGAAAACCCAATTGGAAAACAGGACTGCCTCGGTGGTCATGGCCGCGGGAAGGGGCAGTCGCATGAAGGGGTTTGAAGGAAACAAGACCCTGTTGCCACTCGTTCCCCTCGGGTCTTCCCTCGAGGGAGACGATCCCATATTAATCCACATCCTCAAGAACCTTCCAACGGGGCCCAAGGCCATTGTGGTCCATCACCGGGAGCGCGCCGTGATGGACGCCACAAGAGGCCTTGACGTAACCTACTGCCGTCAACCTGTACTGAACGGTACCGGCGGCGCCTTGCTGGTCACAAAGGATTTTCTCAACGCCGTCGACTGCGATCGAATCATTGTGACCATGGGAGATATTCCCCTGGTTCGACCTGCTACCTACTCCCGACTCATCGCGGAACTTGAACACGTGCATCTGGCGGTGCTGGGCTTCAAGCCTTCGGACAGAAAACAGTACGGTCTCCTTGAAATGGCCGGGGATCGCGTCGTTCGAATCATGGAATGGAAATACTGGAAAGATCTTCCCCGGGCGACTTTGAAGGCCTATACCGTTTGTAATTCCGGCATCTATGCCGCCAGAAAGAAAACACTCCTTCCGTACCTGGACAAAATGGCCTCACAGCCTCACCTCATTCAGAAAGAGATTAACGGCGAATGGACCCGGGTGGAGGAGTTTTTTGTTACCGACATGGTGGCGCTGATGCACGGAGATGGACTGGAAGTCGGGTGCATCCTGGCCAAAGACGAATTGGAGGTCATGGGCGTGGATGATCTTGCCGCTCTCGATAAAGCCCAATCGGTTTATCGAGGGCGTTTTTTTTGATCAGGGCGGGGTTCAGACAGGAGCTTTGCCAGGGCTTCAAGATCGTCTTTGTTGCCGAGGGCAATCAAGGTATCTCCTGCCTCTATTTTCGTTAGGGAGGAAGGGTTGAATGTCATTTCTCCATCACCTTTCCTGATGGCGACGATGATGATATTGAGGTCCTGTCTTATTCCGGATTCCACCAGGTTCACCCCGGCAAGCCCCGATTGATCCTTGACCTGCAGCTCCTCCATCTTGAGTTCAATGTCTTTGTCGTGGACCGTCAGGTCCAGAAAATCACTTACCGCGGGTTTTACGATGGCGTCTGCCATCTTTCGTCCGCCGATCAAGTAGGGGAGGAAGGCACGGTCTGCCCCGGCCCTGAGGAATTTTTTCTGGTTTTGTTCCTCCTCGGTACGGGTCAGGATGAACAGGTCCGGATTGAGCCCCCTGGCGGTCATCGTGATAAACAGGTTATCCGCATCGGATGAGACCACGGTTACCAGCCCTTTTGCGCGATCAATGTGGGCCTCCATGAGGACGTCCTCGCTCGTGGCATCATCAATGATATAGGGAATTCCGAGTTCTTCAAACGGTGATTTCATTCCCTGGGACGCATCAATGACCAGCACGGGGATTTTATGGGCGATGAGTTCCTTGCAGATGGTTTTTCCGATTCGGCCGTAACCGCATAAGATATAATGGTCCTTCATGGATCTCTTTATCAGTCCCAATTTCCGCCTCCCCAGAATCTCTCTCATCTGAAATAAAACCATCGCCTGGACAACAAGGCCCAGCGAATAGGCGACGATACCAATGCCAAAAAAAATAAGCACAATGGTAAAAATCTGGCCTGCGTCCGAAACGTTGCGAACTTCTTTGAAACCGACGGTTGTAATGGTAATGACCGTCATATACAAGGCGTCCAGAAAACGCCATTTTTCGATCGCCATGTAACCGACAGTGCCGAAACAGAGGACCGCCACCAGCAGGGCTGCACCTCTCACGAGATACCTTGGGCTGAGGCGGGTCTGCCTCTCGTCGAGTACTTTAATCATTCAAGACCGTGAAACAGGAGGTTATTGTGGGAAGAGCCAAGAAATGACCACCTCATGCAATGATTTGGTGCCGTTACTCAACGGGCGAAGAGCTGACAGCTTCCACCGTGAATTCACTCAAGTTTTCCGGAAGACCTTCAAAGATAATGATGAATGGAATGGATTCGTCCGGCGCTACTTCTGAACCATTTCGGTTTTTCATGGCACTGTTGAGCTCTTCCAGGGAGAGCTGATTCAATTTTTCCTCGCTCAATACGTTGCCGGCGTAAGCAACCTTCTCTCGAACAACCGCCCCTTTGTCGTCCAGAATGGTTCCCTTAATGAGAACTAATCTGCGGCTCTTGGGATAATTGTTGGTTACGGTTCCCTTGATCACAAAGAGGCGACCCGCCCTTTTTGCCTTGAAGAAGGAACCGGTGACCGCCTTGAAGGAAAGTCTCCGTATCCCCGGTTCGGCGATAGAGGTCTTTTCCGGTGGTTTCTGGGGAGTCAGGAACCCCGGAAGAAATTGTGGCATCCAGCGGACCAAAGCTGCTGTTGCCCCTACCAGAAGGAAAAGAACAATAAGGATAACGAGGAGAGGGCGTGATTTGCCCGATTTCTTCTTCAGCGGGGGCAAGCGTCCCATCCCCGGGGCTTCTATGAGCGGTTCTTCAACGCCCATCTCATCCTCGACATCCTCCCCGACATCCAATTCATCACCGCTCTCTTCGACTCCAAAGCTCTCGAGGCCTTCAGTCGACGGAGTCAATGCCGTCAGATCCTCCTCAAGGGATTCATTGAGAAAGTCGTCAAAAGCCCCCCCCCCATCGTCTCCCGGCTCTTCGGACCGGTCCTCTTCCAGAAAGGGAGCGTCCAGTGCGACGGTCTCTTCAAATTCATCTGCAGGCGCAGAAGGTTCAGAAAGGTATGCCAAGAAAACGTGCCCGCATATGGAACACCTGACTTTCGAGCCTTCATTGTCAAGCAGGTTTTCATCAAGATTGAACGTCGTCCGGCACCTGTCGCATTCGATGATCATCGCTCCCCTCCTCTCAATTTCTCTCACACAACTCACTCTATTTGATCACATAAATATCTCGTAAATTCCGGTATCTATTTTCATAGTCCAGGCCGTACCCCACAATAAATCCGCCTTGGACCAGAAACCCACGGTAATCGATGGAGACTTTTTCCTGTCTTCTCTCTGACTTATCAATGAGCGCACAAATTCTCAAGGATTCGGGTTTTTCAGCCCTGATTTTTCTCGTGATGTATGAAAGCGTGAGTCCCGTATCCACGATGTCCTCGACCAGGATGAGATGCCTGCCTCGCACAGGAATTTCGACATCCTTTGTGATACGTACCACTCCCGAAGAGTTCATCCGAGACCCATAACTTGTGGCCCGGAGAAAGTCCATTGTCACGGGGACGGTCATTTCTCTCATCAGGTCAGCAAAAAAAAATATGACCCCGTTCAGAACGCCGATGAAGAGGGGCTCCTCCCCCTTATAATCTGACGAAATGCTTTTGGCGAGCGCCTTTACGCGGCCCTTGATAGTTTCCTCAGAAAAGAGGAGTTCTTTTTCCAAATTCTGATTTTTCTGGAGAAACCTCCAGAGCCTCCTTCTTTCTTGCCTTCTTGAAATATTCAGCGAAATTCACGAAGGCAGATATCTCCTGGAACAAAAAGGGCCGGACTGATTCTCTCAAAAAGCCAAACAATTTCAAGATATTTTTTCGCCACAGTGGTTGCAGAAGACAGCTCCCAGCATGGCCTTATTACCACAGTGAGGGCACAGGCCACCAGCTTTTTCCACCTTTTCTCCGCATACCATACAGAATTTGGCCTCCGCTGGAAGATCAGCGCCGCATTTGAGGCACCGATTGACGATGATCAACTGCTGACCACACATCGGGCAGAATCTCGCATCTTCGGCCACGGTACTGTGGCATTTGGGACACTTGATATCACCCTTCTCGGGCACTGCGCCCGTGTTCATGGATTGCTGAAGAATAGAAGGCATCATCATTCCAAGGCCTGCCCCCAGTCCCAGGCCCATGCCCGTGCCGGCACCGCCTCCCTCGCCTTGACCCTGCCGTGCCGCATCTCCCATGGCCTTGGCGGCCTTGAACTTCAAAAATTTGTCCAGATCTCCCACGGCCATGAGCCCGCTTTTTTCGTCGATCATCTTTTGTACTTCTGCCGGGGGGGTAATGGAATTCACAAAAAGGTCCTCAAGCCGCATCCCGAATTTCCCGAAATCTTCCTGGACCCTCGCCTTCAGACCTGCTCCCAGTTCATCATAATATTGGGGCAGGTTCAGTATGGTATCCAGGATCTCTCCAATCATATCATTGAAACGGGAGACGATAATTTCTCTCATATAATTGCTGATGCCTTCCGTATCATAATGCCCCTGCGTTCCAACGAGGGTATTGATGAAGAGGAGGGGTTGAAGGATTCGCAAAGCATATACCCCGAAGGCCCGCAGACGGACAAGACCCAACTCGCTGTCCCTGAAGGCGACGGGCTCTTTGGTTCCCCACTTCTGGTTGGTAAAACTCTTCAGGTTTACAAAATAGACCTCACATCGAAAGGGGCTCTTGAAGCCGAAAGGCAGGCTCAAAACCCTAGTGAGGACGGGCAGATTCAGTGTCGAGAGCGTGTGCCTGCCGGGGCCCAACATGTCCAAGCCCTTCCCGTCTCTGAAAAAGACGGCAGCCTGATTTTCCCGAACGATGAGCTGGGCACCGAATTTTATGTCCGCCGATCCCTCCTCCGGAAAACGATGGACCATCTCCTCGCCCGTTTCGTCAAACCATTCAATGACTTCCAAAAAGACCATGCCTTCACCTCATTTTTTCAAACTTCTAACGAAGTCGTCTCATCCGCCGGAGTCAAGGAGCCGAAACCTGAGGGTCCTTTTCAGGTGTCCATCTCCCCTCAGGCCTTACATCTATTGGAAAGTCTCTCTTTCCTTAAGGCTTGTCTCCATCCGGGAGAGCATTTCGCGGATGGGCTCAATACCGGCTTTCCATTCCGGTTCCGATTTGCCGCCCAGCACCTGAACCGCCTCCTCCATCTCAATAAGCAGGCCCAACAATCCCCTGTCACACTTGTAGATGCGGTCAAGCGCCTCCTCATCGATGTGTTTGCGGGAAAAGAGAGGGGAATATCCCCTTGAAGCAAATTCCATCACCCGGGACACCTTTTCCAGGTGCCTGGACAGATCTTCCAAAGGCAAAATGTTTCTGATGGCTCCTTTCTTGGCGAGTCCGGATTTCAACCCTTCCACTTGGTCAAGCAGCTGGTTGAGCCTTCCACTCAATTTCATTCTCAGGGCCTTGTCCGCCTCGCGGCTGGACTCCCTGTCCTGGTAAGACCCTATGCCGGGAAGAATCCTTGCCGCCTTTTCAAGCCCATGACCGATATCCTCTTTCTTCAACATACCCTCTCTCCCGTTTCAGATGGATGCGAGGAGCCCTCTTCTCTCCCTTCCACCCCGCGCACTGAAGGATCATGTCCCTGATGCGGCATCGGCTCTCACTGCGGGGGAAGCAGGGAAAAAGACCGTGAACGAGGTGCCCCCGGATTCAAAACAATCGCTTTCGATGGTGCAAAAATCGCACCAGCCTATATTGCCGGGACATACATCGCTTTCAAGGGGTATGTATACGCACCTGGATGATTTCATATCAATTCTGAAGCCGTATCTCTCGGAAAAAATCTTCATTCGGAGCAAATCCGATCCCTTCCCCCCCGCATTGAAGTCATAGGGACGTTTCGAAGAATAGTCCATCGTCTCCTGGGTTGCGAAAAAGGCCTCAAAAATCCTTCTCTGGTTATCATTGGTTATGCCGACGCCGTAATCTTTCACCTCCAGGTTGACGGCGTTGCCGTGCCGGCGGACGGAAATCTCAATTTTTCCATGGTCCGGAGTGTTTTCCACGGCATTCTTGATCAATCCCACCACAATCTTCCTCAATGGGTCAATGGGGATATGAATGGCCGGCACCACTTCAAGATTGCTTACCAGCGACAAAGTGCGATGTGAAAACAGAGGCCCGATCTCGTCGAGCACCTTGGAGACAAACTCATGAAGAAGGATTTCCTCAGACCTTTCTTGCTTGGGGCCGAAGATTTCGTTGATCTTGTCTCTGATTACCTCAACGACTTTTCCCTCTCCCGCCTGCTCCGCCGCCAGGGATTCCAGTTCGTCTGAACACTTGTCCAGCAGCCAGGACAAGGTCTGATGGGTCTTCACCTCCCTTTCCCGCATGATATCCTCAACCTGGTACTGCATTTCCAAAATGCGATCGAGGTTCCTCTTGGCTCTCACAACGGTAGGCTGCCATGTTTCAGCAGGGATTGAAGACAATTTTTTTGACAGAATGTTGAGAGAAGCGCTCAAAACAGCCAGGGGCGTCTTGAGTTCGTGGGAGAGGTGATTGATGACCCTGTCCTTGGCCCTGTTCAGGCTCGTGACTTCCTTGTAAGCCTCTTTTATCTCCCTTGAAAACCTGGCATTTTCTATGGACAGAGCCACGGTACCCGCGATCATGCTCAAAAGCTCCACATCGGGCTGATCAAATGCACCGTTCTTCTTGTTGAGGGCGGACAGAACGCCGATGATGCGGTCCATGCTTCTCAAGGGAACGTCCAGGAGGTTCCTGGTCTCAAATCCCGCCTCCTCGTCAACGAGGACATAATAGTCCTTGTCCCGAGCGGGCTCAGTGATTATTTCGGGATTGCCGGTCCTCACAACCCTTCCCGCGATACCTTTGTCACCTGGGAAATGGGTCTCCTTGATCCTTTTCTCGATGGCGGGATTGTCGTGGGCAACCCCTTCAAAATAGAATTCGTTGTTTTCCTCATCAAGCAGGACAACAAGGGCCCCTTCCGTATCGAGGAGCCGGTTCATTTCCTTGCTCACGTAATCAAGCAGCTCTTCAAGATCGGGGTATTGGGGCAGGGCCATGCTGATGTTGAGCATGGCATCATTGTTCCTTGCCATACGTTTTTCCTTAGTAACATCTCTCAGGATAACGATTTCCCCCGATGGTTGACCGTCATGCTCCGAGTAGACAGCCGCCCGCATGATGACATCGAGCACCCGCCCATCCTTTGTCAATCGCTTGGTCTCGTGCCGCAGAATGATTTTCTCTTCGAAGAGACGCCGAATATTTTCACTCGTCTCCTGTTCGAGACCTTCGGGAACATAGGGGATATTTTTCCCCTCCAGCTCCTGCAATGTCCACCCGAAATTTTCAGTGAAGGCGGGATTGAGATAGGAAACAAGACCGTCCAGGGAAAACACCACGATCGGGTACGGCAGAAAGTCGAGGAGTGTCCGATAGCGAAGTTCAGATTTTCTCAACTCCTCTTGCGTCCGGAATCTTTCCGTCACATCACGGGCAATCCCCCTGAAACCAATCTTCTTGCCTTCCTGATTGGTAATAAGGTCGGCCGAGAGCTCCATATAGCGGACCCTGCCGTTCTTGCCGATAATGGGCCAGAGCAGATCATAAATGCCATGCCCGGTTTCGAAAATCCTGTTAAAGGTCTTGAATGCCCTGGCCCCGTGCTCTTCATCCATGAATTTTGCAAAATTCTGGAATTGGATCTCTTCTCTTTCGTAACCGAAAATCCTGCAGAGCGAATTGTTGAAATAGAGGAAGTTACCGTGAATATCCACCTCATAGACCCCTTCACCGATGTTCTCAACAAAGGCCTTATATCGGTCGCTCGACAACCGGGAACAGGCAAGCATCATGTGTGCATCTTCTGAAAGGTCTTGATGGGAATGGATTTCAGGTGTGGGCTTTCCGGAACCTTTTTTTGCGCCTTCTGGTTTATTTGATTTCATCTGCAAGAAATTTCCTGAGCAGTCGCCAACGACTGTTATTGGACTTTACAAATACACTCTATATAGTATAAGTGAGTGGTTGTCATTATATTTCTGTTGGGGTCCTGTGGCGCCTTTTGGAAATTCCTGGCGGCAAATCGGAAAGTCCGTACATGGGTTTTTTGTTCAGGGAGGCCCTGTCTTTATTTACAGCAACAAATTGAGGCGAAAAAAGAATTTGACAAAAACGTCCAAAATACCGAATGCAACCATAACAAGGCTTTCCCTCTATTACAGGCAATTGGAGCTCCTTGAATTTGACGGGTACCGCATGGTATCTTCCGATAAACTGGCCTGGTTGTGCCAAGTCAATTCAGCTCAGGTCCGGAAGGATCTGGGCTATTTCGGGGAATTCGGCATTCGTGGGGTGGGTTACGATGTGCGCCACCTCCAGACACAGATAAAAAAAATATTGGCGGTAAACCGGGAGTGGAACTTGGCCATTGCCGGGATCGGCAAACTGGGTTCGGCAATTCTGCAACACCGAAATCTCTATTCCAGGGGATTCAAATTTGTGGCCGCATTTGACATAGACCCAAAAAAGATCGGCCAGGTCAACCCCGCCGGCCTGACGATCAGGGATGTCAGTGAGGTTCATCAGGCCGTTTTGGATTTGGATATCGAGATCGGGGTCATTGCCACGCCGGCTCCTGCCGCCCAGAGTATCGCCGAGCGCTTTCTGAATGCGCACATCAATGCCATCTTGAATTTTTCACCTACCCAGATCAGCGTTCCGGAGTGTTGCCTGGTCGAGAACATCGATTTTACCGTAACCCTGGATATGCTCACGTACAAGCTGATCCATGAAACCGGGGCAAAGTGATTGCCCGTAAGACGGATCAATACGGATACTAAGGTGCCCCGTCTCAAACCGTGGCACTCAAAATCAACCAGGAGGATTAATCTATGAAAAAACTTTTTCGCCTTTTGTGGACCTTGATTATCATCGGCATTTTTTGCGCATCTGCGTCAGCCCAGGAAAAGAAGGCACCCAAACTGATTATCAGGAATGCGGTCTTTGATGCGGGCGTTGTCAACGAAGGAAAAATTGTAAAGCACACCTTCTTGATCTACAACCAGGGCAATGAACCCCTTCGAATTCTAGACGTCAAGCCGGGCTGAGGCTGCACCGTAGCCTTTTTTGATAAGGCTGTCTCTCCGGGCGGAGAGGGAAAAGTAACGCTCAGTCTTCGGACACAGGGGTATGAGGGAAAGATTCACAAAAGTGCCAGGGTCGTCAGCAACGATCCGACAAGCAAGTATGCGCAGCTTAAAATAAGTGCCTTTGTCAAGGTTGCTATAGCCATTTCTTCCCAGTATGTCTATCTCTACGGCAAGGAAGGCCAGACAGTCTCTCGTGTTGTGGATATACAGGCTAAACTGGACACGCCGTTGAAGATCACACCTACGGCATTCAATCTGGCAGATAAGCTGACCTATACCATCGAGGAAGTTGAGAAAGACCGCCATTTCAGGATCAAATTTACAACCCTTCCCGGAACAACCGGTAGAATCAACGGCTTTCTGAATCTGAAGACAAATTATCCCCAAAAACCCGAGGTGGCCATCCGGGTCAGGGGACGTTTCCAGAAATAAGGACCCCCAAAGCCCGAGGCTTGAAGCCAAAAGGATGAAAACGAAGGCCCGCTCCTCAAGTGGCAAAGACAAGCATTCACTCAAGGATGTTCTCAAATGAAACCTGCAGGGAAAAAAGAGCCTCAAGTTGAGATCTTCACCGACGGCGCCTGTTCCGGAAATCCAGGCCCCGGAGGATACGCAGCCATCCTGAGATTCGGCCCTGAGGAGAAAGAGATATCGGGGTGCGCCCGACTAACAACCAACAATCGTATGGAATTGACGGCGGTCATCGAGGCCCTCCGCAGACTCAAAAGATCGTGCAGGATAAAAGTGGTAACGGATTCAAGTTATGTGGTAAAAGGAATGACCGAGTGGATCGAGGGATGGATAAAAAGGGATTGGGTCAATTCGAAGAAGAAACCTGTTCTCAACAAAGACCTGTGGGAACAATTGCTTGGATTGTCTCGCCCGCACCTCATTGAATGGCAATGGGTAAGAGGGCATCACGGGCATTTGCAGAATGAGCGATGTGATGCCCTGGCGAAAAGTGCCATGAGTGAATGTGTGAATCACTAGCGATTCAATTTTTTTCCCGCACCCCGAAGGGTGCCACGGAGTGAATCATGAAATGCCCAAAATGCGGATTTATCAGTTTTGACTATAATGAGACGTGTCCGAAATGCAAAAAGGACATCAGCGGGGAGAGGGAAAAGATGCATCACATCCCCTTCAAGCCGGATGTGCCCTTCCTGATTGGCGCGCTGATTGGTGAGGCTGCTGATTCCCAGGCTAATCTGGAGATCCGTGAACCCGGCATCCCTATGCCGCTGGATAGTGGCCTTTTCGATATGGAAAGCATTTCGGCCAAAGAATCCCGGGAGATCGGCCTGGGTTCCAGCCCTGAGCTGGGACAAACTAGGGAAGATTTCCTGCCTGTTGAAGATGAGGAGATCGCTCTGGGCCTCGAAGACCTGGACCTTGACAGAGATGACGTCCTGGCTGAACCGGGATCAACACCCCCATCCGCCACACCCGATGCAGCGGAAGAAAGCCTTCTTCCGGAGTCCCCCACCCTTGATGAAGATACGCTCTCCATCGAGCTTGCTGATCTCCTGGAGATTGAACCGGAATCGGAGGGTGCGGATGATGAATATGTCAACGAGGAAGCGCTCACCATCGAAATGGAATCGGCTGAACACGATCTTGAGGAGCCCTCCCCCGTTGAGGTCGAAGAGCTTGAGTTAACCCCTGAGCCTGAGGAGTTCTCCCCCGTTGAGGAAGGGCCCCCGGTTGAGATCGAAGAGCTTGAGTTAACCCCTGAGCCTAAGGAGTCCCCCCCCTTCACCGAAATTGACGACCTGGAAACCGACAATGAAGTACCCCATGACCTGGCACCAGATACGCCGCCCCCTTATCAAGAGGATGCAGACATATTGTTTTCCCTCAATGATCTCAAAGAAGACAAAATCGGAGACTATCGAATTCCCGACGAATTGCCTCAGCTGCCCGGGAAAAAACCGGATGCCGCCTCAAGCTCCGGTGCTCAATCTTCAGAGCCCTCGGGGGTCTGGACCGAAATTGCAAAGGATCTTGAAGACCTCAATTTCGACATAGACGATTCCAATTAGAAATCCCATTCCTGGCAATTTTGCCTTGACCTATTCGAGCGGAGACACTATACTTGCACGACAAATTGCCGAGATAGCTCAGTCGGTAGAGCAGGGGACTGAAAATCCCCGTGTCCACAGTTCAATTCTGTGTCTCGGCACCAGTAAAATCAAGGGGTTACGGATATTCCGTAACCCCTTTTTTCTTTTGGGGGATATTTGCCCCACATTAGCCCCACATTTTCGGAATTTGCTGGTGAGGGGGGGAGGATGGCTTGAGACTAATTGGATGCTTTACTGAGGTAGATGATTATTTAATAATTTCGGATCATTAAATGTGTTTTGCGGCCGGGTGGTATTTCAGGATGAAATGAGACTCTTCTTAAACCGTCAATGATATCTGGATGCTATCCAAGACGTTCGATTTCAACGGTGAAACGCTGGCCGAAGCGGTTGAAAAAACATTCGAGAACCGAAAGACACCGATCGCCGCCGTCCCTACGGTCTTCGAACCATCTTTCACGGAGGATAGGGACAAGAGATCAGTGAAATGTTATGCTTGATCCGTAGGCGTCTTTACGATGCGTTATTCTTAAGATGAGAGCCGTGTCACCAATGATCGAAAAAATTACTCTAAAATCCCCGACCCGGAATTTTCTCAAACCTGAGAACTTACCAGTTAACAATGATGGCTTTGTAAAAAGTCATCATCGTGCCCATGGACGGGCACGCAAATCAATGGGGTGCCTTGCAACCCGTTGATTTGTAAGGAAACCGAAAATCACACTTTTCGGTTTCTGTGAGCAAAAAGTCCATGGACGGACTTTTTACGGTTCCATCAATAATGGGAACGTTTCAGCCTTTTGGGGAAGTTCATCTTCAATTCTTCTCAAGATTCTCTCAGCATGTTCTTTGTCAATTTTCTTGAGATCGCGGGAAACGGATTTCTTGAATGCTATCTTACAATTCAAGTTCTTTCCTCATGTCCTCAATGGAAATAATCGGATCAGTGGTATCATGCAAACGATCATAAGCAACCTGCAGATCAGCGATTTCAGCGCTTTTTGGACATGAAACGATTTGGGCCGTTCTGTCTCTTTTGCGATTTCAGATAATTTTAAGGCGAGTTCGTCGGAGACTCTTATTGATAATGCTTTACTCATACATGACCTCCAGTGTGTTTATCTGTAATACATTGTAACCATAGCAAGAAAATAGTGCAAGTTCCTTTTCAAAAGTTGGGAAATACTTCCGGGTTTTTGTTCCTGACGGCGACAAAGGCTCTCAAAAGCAGACTTGCCCCCTCTCCATTCACGGGCAATTCACGACTCCAATTCATTTAAAGCCTTAAACGATATATCTTTCTATTTCCCGCAGGACTTGCTCCTTAGGATTTCTAAAAGAGGCACTAACACAAATGCCTTTCCCCGTATAATCCATCCGACAGATATTACATTCTAAGACAAAATTATCATTTTTTTTCGGCAGTCCAAAGGAAAGTTCAAATTGGGTTTTGAGCGCAGACGTTTCTTTCTTGACGTCCGTTTTTCGTGGGAACGAAACCCTGACACCTCCCAAAGAAATATCCTGAATGATACTGGGGATTGTGTCAATCTGCTCACCAAGCCTAAGCGTTGTTTCCGAACGAAGAGGAATCCGCTCTCTCGGAAATTGACGCCGATCAGAACTGAATTCCTCTCTCGGGATTAATCCTTCATTTTTAAAAAATCCAAAAATATATTCGGTGATTTCTTCCCAACCCGGCTCCCCAATGACCCAATGGGCATGATTGCTGAACTCCATATAGGTTGATACTTCATTATATTTTTCAGCAACTTTTCTCACCACCGATGCCGGAGTGATCCTGTCTTGAGCGCCTGAAACAACAAGAACGGGGCAGATTATTCTTGATTCATCTACCTTTGAGGCCTTACGTAAATCTAGGTGCCAAAGTCCAATTTCTGAAACGGCCCGCCCCGATTCAAATACCAGCCTGTTGTACAGAGCCTCCTGCTCTTCAGCAGGGAACAAATGCAGCATGGAATAAACGGCCCCATCAAAGGTATGCCGAAATGGTTTTCTCCAAAAACCCCATTTTGTCATCATCGTGTAAAAGCTCTTGAGTACCGAGGGGTTGATCGTATTGATACCATAGGGGGAAGCCGGGGTTAGTAAAATAAGCGCCTTAACCAGCTTTCTGCTTCCGAGAATTTGAGCAAGAAGTCCGCTGACAAATGCCCCATTAATATGGGCATTTTGTCCATCCTATCAATTTCCTTCTCGAGGTCCCGTACATAATCCAGAAGACTGCACGTTCCTAACTGAGCATCTGGTTCAGTAAATGGTTGCGCCCCATGGTATCGCAGGGTTGGAGTGATACACCGGTAGCCTTTATTCTCAAAGAAAACCTTGTAATTCTCCCAACACCATTCTCCGCAACACATTCCGTGGATCATAAGAATCGTTTCTCTCACTTATCTGCTCCCGGTCTGATTGCCACGCCACCCGAACCCATTGACATCCCTCGCATCCGTGACTCGACTCAATTCCTCACCCCTGCCTCAGTTGGCCTCGTTTCACATTTCTTTCAATACAACTAAAGCAGTCCATTTAACAGAATTTTTTGTGTAGACACGGTCAATGTATCGGCAATTCTTTGAAATAAGATAAATTTGTGAAGATTTTAGGGTTGCTTTGAAAGGCAGTTAAGATGGGGGTAATAACGACTAGCCAAAAAGAAAAAAGTTGGTCCGATTTAATACTTTCTTAGATTCTTAAGGACACCCCCGACCCCACACGAACGGCGACGAAAGATCAAAAGCAGACTTGATCCCCCACTACCCACTATATCAACTGCAGCGTGTGATATTCTAGTTTGACAGGGTACCAGCCCAATATGTACAATTTTCTATTCATATCCTGCAGATTGGCATGCCGGTTGATCGAGATGGCACAGGCCACGTCTTTCACAAACCTGGGGATAGCAATGGATGAAAGGCCTTTGCCTTCTAACCGATAGATCAAATTCACAGCAAGTTGAGTCACGACGTACCTCTTTCAATTTCGGATTTCGGAATTATTCATTTGGTTGTTATTTCTATTTTGCCTTCCGCACTCCGCGATGTGAAGATCCTGAACCCGTACGGACTTTGGCCAAGCTCAGTCGAGAATTCAGGCCCCGGGTGCTGGATGACTCCCAGACTCTTTCGTAACAGGCGTCTCCAGCTTTTCCAACCTTTGCTCAATCCTCGCAAGCGAATCAACGACTTGATCGTTTTTTGCCCCCCGACTGAAGCAGGGATTATTGACCCACCAGTCCATACCCATCTCCCTGGCCTTTTCCACGGAACATATGACCAGACGAAGCTGGATGGTCAGCAACTCCACATCCACGAGGCTGATCTTGATATCCCCGGCGATCACGATTCCCT
>Ga0315540_10001261_pt1 | contig 14500 bp, 13 predicted proteins | sample SalMarSW160110MG_FD_203677 | JGI IMG/M metagenome (GOLD analysis project Ga0315540, IMG submission 203677) | Salt marsh sediment microbial communities from the Plum Island Ecosystem LTER, Massachusetts, United States - Salt Marsh Sediment SW1601-10 ... | reverse complement strand
TGTGCCTGACGGCAACCTTGCCCTTCTCGCCGAGTTCCCGAGCCCTCTTACACAGGTCCTTGCGCGTTTCCTCCGTCAGCTGGGGGACGGGCAGGCGGATGACCCGGCCGTCGTTGGAGGGCGTCATACCGACGTTCGCTTCAAGAATCGCTCGCTCGATAACCCCTATCTGTTTTGGATCGAAGGGTTGGACGAGAATAAGACGGGGTTCCGGCACGGAAAGGGTGGCAGCCTGGTTGAGAGGGACCTTGGAACCGTAGTAGTCGACTTTGACGGGCTCCAGAACGGAAAGATTGGCCTTCCCTGCGCGAAGAGTCGACAGCTCATGGCGTGTCGCGCTGAGCGTCGCCTTCATCTTCTCTTCCACTTCTTTAATAATGGTCTTTACCATGCTCGGCCTCCTGAATCTGCAGTACCATTAAGGGGACATTATGTATGTTTCCGCGAAGCGCATCAATACGCGATGACGCAACGGTCCGGACGGCGGAAGGGAGACTTGAAGCAGCGCTGAATTGTGCAGGCGGAGCCGCCCCAGGCGGATCGCCCTACTGAACGACGGTGCCGATGGGTTTTCCCTCGACGATACCCCTGACGTTTCCAGGCGTGAAGAGGTTGAAGACGCGGATGGGGATACTGTTTTCCATGCACAGGCTGATGGCCGTCGCGTCCATCACCTTGAGGCCTTTCTCGAGGGCTTCGAGATAGGAAACCGTCCGGTAGAGAACCGCCTTCGGGTCTCTCTTCGGATCGGCGGAGTAGATCCCGTCCACCTTGGTGGCCTTGAGCAAAAGGTCGGCCTTGATCTCGATGGCACGGAGGGCGGCCGCAGAGTCGGTTGTGAAGTAGGGATTTCCCGTGCCGGCGGCAAAGATGACGACGCGTCCCTTTTCCAGGTGTCTTATGGCGCGGCGCCGAATGTAGGGCTCGGCCAGGGCGTGCATGCCGATGGCCGTCATAAGCCGGGTGCTGACGTCCTTCTTCTCGAGAGCGTCCTGAAGCGCCAGGCCGTTGATGACCGTAGCGAGCATGCCCATGTAATCGGCGGTGACCCGTTCCAGCCCCTGTTCGTCGGCCTGTATTCCGCGAAAGATGTTCCCACCCCCGACAACGAGCGCCACCGACACGCCCATGTCGTGAATTTCCTTGACTTCCTCAGCGACGGTGGATACGGCCCCGCGGTCTATTCCGTATCCCGTTTCACCCATGAGGGCTTCGCCTGATAGCTTGAGGAGAATTCTCTCGTACACGGACTGGGGCATGGGGACTCCTTTCAGTCGGTACCGTTACACCTGAAAAAGTAAGGGCGGCTCACCGGCCGCCCTTGCTTGATTCATCTGACTTCACTCCGCCCCGCAGGAGGAGGACGGCAATCCCTCCCCGAGAACGAACCGGGCGAACTTGACGACTTTCAGGCGTTTTCCTGCTGCCTCGTCGATGTAGGCCTGGACCCTCTTGGAGGGATCCTTGACGAAGGTCTGTTCAAGAAGGCAATTCTCCTCGTAATACTTGTTCATCTTGCCTTCGACGATCTTGTCAACGATGTTGGCGGGCTTCCCCTGCGCGAGCACCTGGTCCCTGTAAATCTCGCGCTCGCTCTGGAGGACCTCCTGCGTCACATCGTCACGGGAGACGAAGCGCGGCGCCGAAGCGGCCACCTGCATGCAGAGATCCTTTACCACCTCCGAGACGTCGGGTGTGGAAGCATCGGCGGGAGACTCGCAGCCCAGCTGCATGAGAACGCCGATCTTTCCGCCCGCGTGAATGTACGAGGCAACAAGGTCGCCCTCAAAGCGCACGAGACGCCTGAACTGGATGTTCTCGCCGAGCTTGGCAACCTTTTCCACGATGGCGTCCTTCACGGACACCGAAGGCCGGCCCGAAAAGGGCTGGGACAGGAAGGCCGCCTCGTCGGCCGGCGCGCTTTCACAAGCCTGCTTTGCCATGTCGTCGACGAGCTTGATAAAGTCGTCGGTCCGCGCGACAAAATCCGTCTCACAGTTGACCTCGACCAGCGCGCCCGCCTTCCCCTCAGCGGCTATGCAGGATTGAACCAGGCCTTCGGACGCGGCCCTCACGCTCTTCTTCTGGGCCGTGGCCATCCCCTTCTTGCGGAGGACCTTGACGGCCTCGTCCATGTCGCCGTCCGATTCCTGCAGGGCGCGCTTGCAGTCCATCATGCCCACGCCCGTCTTCTCTCGCAGTTCCTGTATCGCTCTTGCGGTAATCGCCATTTTCCTATTCCTCCGACTTGCTTCCGGTACTCTTGCGGGCGGTCTTGCGGGCGGGAGCACGGCGGGGAGCTTTCTTGGCGCCAGCGTCCTTCTTCTCCGCGGCCTTGGTCTTCTTGGCCTCGGGAAGCTCTTCCTCATCGACGGCTTCGCCGGTTGTATCCTGCTTGATCTTTTTGGCCATCGCCTCTTCTTCGGCGCGCTCTTCTTCGTGCGCCTGCTGAAGGTCTCTGCCCTCCTGAACCGCCTCCGCGATCCTACCGGAGAACAGCTGGATGGCCCTTACGGCATCGTCGTTGCCGGGGATGGGGAAGTCCGCGTCATCGGGATCACAATTTGTGTCCACGACCGCTACGATGGGAATGCCCAGCTTCTTGGCTTCCCGGATGCAGTTCTTTTCCCGCTTTACATCGATGACAAAAAGGGCCGCAGGCAGGCGTCCCATGTCGAGGATGCCGGACAGCATCTTGTAGAGTTTGTCCTTCTCCTTCATGAGGAGGAGGCGCTCTTTCTTGGTGAGGTTGGCCTCGGCGTTTTCGTCCGCCTCGATGCGCATGAGTTCCTTGAGACGCTGGATGCGGCTCTGAATCGTACGAAAATTGGTCAGCGTACCACCCAGCCAGCGCTCCGTAACGAAAGGCATGGCAACCTTTTCCGCGGCCTCGCGGATACCGTCCTGTGCCTGGCGCTTGGTGCCGACGAAAAGAACCTTGCCGCCTCTGGCGGCCACGTCCGTGATGAAGTCGGACGCTTTTTTAAATTCCCGGAGCGTGTGCTGGAGGTCGACGATATGAATGCCGTTGCGCTGACCGAAGATGTAGCGTTTCATCTTCGGGTTCCACTTGCGGGTGAGGTGGCCGAAATGAACACCCGCCTCCAGCAGCTCTTTCATGGTAATGGTCGCCAAGGTAGCCTCCTTCTGGCGTGCCGCGAACGGGGCGGATAGCCTTAGGGCCAGACCTCCACACTCTGGGGGCCTTGCCCGCCCCTTCCTGTCCGCGGGAAACAGGGTCTAGGAACGAAAGCGGAGAGGGAGGTCGGAGAGCGCCGGGCCATCCGGCCTCCATCCCGCCAAACGACTAACGCTTGCTGAATTGGAACCGTTTGCGTGCCTTGGGGTGGCCGTATTTCTTCCTCTCCACCTCGCGGGCGTCGCGCGTGAGCATCCCCGAACCCTTCAGCTTTCCCCTGAGCTCCGTATTGTACTGGAGAAGAGCTCTGGAGATGCCGTGACGGACGGCGCCCGCCTGGCCGGATGATCCGCCGCCCCTGACGTTCACGTAGATGTCGAACTTATCCATCGTGTTGGTCAGAGCCAGCGGGCTCTGGATGTGCATGCGGTGCATGGGGTTCGGGAAGTAGTTGTCGAACTCCCGCTTGTTGATGGAGATGGATCCCTTACCGGGACGGAGGTAAACCCTAGCCACAGAGGTCTTTCGCCGTCCGGTTCCCTGGTACTGGATAACGCTCATGTATCAGACTCCTGGATTCTATTTAGCGCAAAGTCACGGGGAACGGCTCGGGTTTCTGGGCCTGGTGAGGATGTTTTTCCCCGGTGTACACCTTCACCTTGCGAATCAACTTATCTCCGATGCGGTTCTTCGGCAGCATACCCCGAACCGCTTTCTCGATCATCCGTGTAGGCTGCTTGGCACGCATCTCGTTCGCCGTGCGTTCCCGCAACCCGCCCGGGTACATGCTGTGATGGTAATAAATCTTGTCTGACCACTTCTTGCCCGTCAGGTGGACCTTTTCGGCGTTCACGACGACGACGAAATCGCCCGTCTGGACGTGAGGCGTATAAGTGGGCTTGTGCTTGCCCATGAGGACGCGGGCCACCTCCGTCGCGAGGCGGCCAAGGGTTTTTCCCTCGGCGTCCACCAGATACCAGTTGCGGGGAACCTCCCCGTTCTTCGGAAAATAAGTACTCATCACACTTCTCCTCGCTTCAGGCCCGCGTACGGCACAGTTCTCCCGCGCGCAAAGGGCCGTCAGTGTAAGCTATAACTTCTCCAATGTCAAGGCTTTCGAGGGTCGCATCGCCCCACTCTGCCGAAGCCCCGACGGGCCCTCACCCGATACCCCCCGGCCTTTACCCCCCGGGCCCGATTTCCCGCCATCCTTTTCACGATGGTATGATAATGCGTCTTCACTACGCGGGAGGTTTCATGCGAAGGTTCACGATCGTCACCCTGGGTCTCCTCTTCATCCTGTCTGCAGCTGCCGCGCAAGCGCCCCCGCCGAATCCGGTTCCCATTCCGTTTTCGGACGTCCACAAGGGCATGAAGGGCACCGGCTACACGGTCATGTCCGGGCATGCCGTCACGTCGTTCACCGCGGAAGTCCTCGGAACAGTCGACCAGGGCGCAACACAGCCCAGAATGATCATCTGCAGGCTGGAGGGCTCGGCGGTCTCTCGGACCGGCGTCCTCGCCGCCATGAGCGGAAGCCCCGTGTACGTCGGCAATCGCTTTCTGGGCGTGGTGGCCTACTCCTGGGCGTACTCGAAAGAGGCTCTGTGCGGACTCACCCCCGCGGAGGACCTCCTGGCCGTCCGGTCGCGCGCCCTCGGGAGCCGCGGTATGGGCCCGGGCGTCCGGCCCGCCACGCTGTCCGATTTCATCTCGGGCCTCAAAGCCACCTGCACCCTGTCGCCGCCCCTTTCGGCCGCGGCATCCCTTCCCCCGGCCCGGCCCGGCACCGAGACCGTATCCCGGCGCCTCGCCGACGCCGGCTTTGCCTGGGCTGCGAAGCGGGCGGACCGCAACGATCCTCCGGCCGATCCGTCCCCCGGAAAGCCCCCGGGGCCGGGGGGCATGATCGGCGTGCAGCTCGTTTCGGGAGACGTTCAGTTCACTGCGTACGGAACTGTTTCGTGGGTCGACGGGAAGAACTTCCTGGCCTTCGGCCACCCGTTCCTCAATCTTGGCTCCGTGCAGATGCCGGTGGTGGCCGCGCGGGTCGTCACGCCCGTGGCGAGCTTCCAGCGGGGCTTCAAGCTGTGCGCCCCGGAAGGCCCTCTCGGCATGGTGATGGAGGACCGGAGCACGGGTGTTTACGGCCGCTTCGGCGAACGGGCGGCGACGTTGCCCGTTTCTCTCACCTTCAGAGGGCCGGGACTGGCCGACCGGACCTACCACTTCAGCATCGTGCGGCAGAGCCAGATAACGCCCTTTCTGCTCAACGGCGCGATGGCCGCCCTGTGGAGCGCCCTGGAGGATACCGTCGAGGCCAAGAACGTCCTTCTGACTGACTTTCGTCTCGTGCCGGAAAGCGGCCGGGAGATTCGCATGCAGGACCAGGCTTTCACGGGTCCGCAAGCCCTGGCCTCTGCATCTGATTTTGTCTCCGACGCCGTAAACCTCCTCCTGAACAACCCCGAGCAGGCCGTGAATCTGAAGCGCTTGAGCCTGACCGTCGACGTTCAGCCGGGGCAGAACGCCTACAGCGTGGACACCGCATGGCTGGGCAGGCCCGCGATCGCGCCGGGCCAACCGTTGTTTCTTCACGTCCGGCTCAAGGATTACCAGGGTGAGGCCCGCGACGTCTCTTTCCGCGTACCGACCGCCGGCCTGCAGCCGGGGCGCGTCAGCCTCATGATCGGAGGATCATTCCAGTTGCTGAAGACCCTCGCCGCAGCGAATCCGCAACGCCCCCGCACAGGCTCGGACTATCTCGAGTTCCTTGAATCGATCCCCTCCAACCGATCTCTCGTCGTTGCGGCACTGGACAAGGGGCAGGCCCTCATTCTGAAGGACCGCCGCGTCGGTGGGCTCCCACCATCCATCGGAACCCTGCTGGGAGCCCAACCCATGGGCGCGGCCGCCGCCCCCGGCGCATACAGCCTCGTATGGACCAGGGTGGAGGGCCAGAAGCAGCTCGTGGAAGGATCCATCGAACTCGATTTCGAGGTTAAGGAGACCGGCGATGAAGCCAGGTAGGCGATCACGATTTGTTCCACTCTCGCTGGCGGTCCTGTTGGCGGCCGCCTGCATCATGACTTCGGCCACCCAGACCCAGACCCTTTTGTCTTCATCCCAGGACCTCTGGTCGGGTTACCCCGACGGCGTGCGGGTAAGCATAGAAGGTGCTCTCCTGCCGTCGTCGGCCTTCGAGAAGGGCGCCGACCTGAGCGCGCTGCCCCTCTGCGCCGTTGCGGCCGACGGCGCCGTCTATGCCGGTACGGCGCCTTCCGGCGATCTCCTCACATTTCGGGACGGGGCGGTCACCGTTGCCCACCATTTTCAGGAGCCTCTGATTACCGCCCTGACCGTTCTCAAGAACGGCGACCTGCTCGTCGGCACGTCCACGCCTGCAAAGGTATACCGCTACGTGCCTTCTACCGGACAAGCGACGGTGCTGGCCTCGCTAAAGGCCGACTATGTCTGGGCTCTGCTTCCCGAAGCCCGGGGCGTTCTGGCGGCGGCCGGGAATCCAGGCGCCGTGTATAGAATCGGCCCGGGCGGCGAGGTCCACGAGGTCCTGCACACGGACGCCCATCACGTTCGGTGTCTCGTGAATTGGCGGGGGCGCGTGTGGGCCGGCACCAGTTCGCCCGCGGCCATCTATGCGATCGGCGAGAAAGGGAACGTGTGCGCGGCGACCCTGAACGGCGAGGAAATCCCGGCCATGGGCACCGACGGAAAAGATCTCCTGCTGGCGGTGAATACGAAGGCCTCCGCGGCCCCCGCGAGCAAGGACGGCAAGGGGAGCGGGAACGGCGGCGGCTCGACCCTCTACATCATGAAGCCGGGCATGACGCCGACGTATCTCAAGTCCTTCGACGCCGCCGTATCGAGCATCCTGAGTACCCCCGACGGCTGCTCCGTCGGCCTGGTCGACGGTCGGCTGGTTGAGGTCCGGGGTTCCGGCCTTTTCCTGGCCGCACACTGGGATGGGTCACCGGTCGCGACCATAGCCTCGGCCTCGGGCGGGCAAGCCGTGTTCACGGGAGCGCCCGCCGCCATCTACCTGAGCGGAAACGCGACCTCCCACGCCTATGTTTCCCCGGTCCTCGATCTGAAAGCTCCCTCAACGCTCGGCCGCACGGAGGTGACCGGTGGGGATCACGCCCGGATCTTTCTGAGAAGCGGCAACACGACCAAGCCGGGAGAGTTCTGGAGTCCTTGGAAGCCCGCGGAAGATGCCCGTGACCTGCCGCCCGCACAGTACGCCCAGTGGAAACTGGAAATGGGCGGTGGCAAACCGGCGAGGCTTGTTTCTGTGACCTATCTGCCGGAAAACAGGCCCCCCGTTTTCGCGTCGGCCGAGATCGATTCGCCGGGTAAGATTTACGCCCGCTCCGTGAGCCAGCTCGGCGACCACCTGGTCCGGGAGATCCACCAAAAGGACTCGCCCTTCCCCACGCTGGCCGAGTCGCCGTCCCCGTCCGCGCCACCGCAGACTTATTACCTTGCCGGCTACAGGATGGTCACGTGGAAGGTCACCGATCCGGACGGCGACGACGTGCGCGTGACCGTCCAGTTCAAACCCGAGAAGGCGGGGGCGTGGTACGATCTGGCGAAAGACGTCTCCGATTCCTATTTCGTCTTCGACGCGCAGGGTCTCCCCGACGGGATTTACCGCATGCGGCTCATCGCCTCTGACGCGCCTTCCAACCCCGAGGGCCGGGCCGGCTCCGCGACGATAGAGCTCCCGGTCTTCGTCATCGACAACACGCCTCCTTCTCTGGATGTGAGCCTCGCCGCCCCGGGGAAACTGAAGGTCGTCGCAACCGATAACACCGCCGTCCAGTCAGTCAGGGCAAGCGTGGACGGAGGACCCTGGCAGGTCCTGACTGCCGTACGCGGAACGGAGGGTGCCGGCAGGCGCACGTACCTCTTCGAATACACGGTCAAAGGCGCCCACTGGGTTTTGTTCCAGGCGGTAGACCCCTACAGGAACGAAACGACCCGAGGATGGCTGACTGCCGATTCGAAGTAACGGGATGGGCATCCCCCACGCGGCCATACCGGCGGCCGCTGAGGCGGTCGAGCGGGCGGGATTCCGTGAGGCCGACGGCCGCATCCGCATGAACTGCAGGGACATCGCGAAGAAACTCAGGACCGGCGACGCGGGGGAAGGGGCGGTTGAAGCCTTAAGAACCGACGTCGAGAAACTCCGCGAGGAGAGCCGCCTGCTGCCGATCGCGTGACGAAGATGAAAGCCCGGCTTGGGAAATCCCGGAAGAAGGTGAAGGCGGGTCATTCCCCCGCGAAGAAGGGCGTCTCGTAGAAACGCGTCTTGAGCACGTCCCCGAAGCACCCCGCCCTGTCGGTGCGGCGACACAGGAAGAAGAGACTCACCGACATGGCGGGCAGCAGACGGCTGAGCGGCCTGGCGACTGCGGCGGGAAAGGGATAGAAGTTCGATCCCCGGACCTTCAGAAGCTCGAAGTACCCGTCGGTCGTGATGAAACGTCTGAACCCGCCCTTGGTGATGCCGCGCACGTGCGGTCCGAGCATCTCGATTGAGGAGGGCTGCATACCCAGGGCGAGCATGATGCGGTTGTGAAGGGACGCCAGGTTCGGGACGCCGATTATCGCCACGCCGCCCTCCTTCAGGACCCTGGATACCTCCGAGAATATCCAGAAAACCTCCTTGGTGTGCTCGATCACCTGGTTGGCGAGCACGACATCGAAAAAGTGGTCGTCGAAAGGGAATCTGTCCTTTTCGATGTTCGCTGAGACGACGCTGATGTTCTTCTGGCGCGCCGCTTTCACGTAGGGGCCGTAGCTTTCGAGTCCGTAAAGCTCTACCTCGCGCGGGGCAAGCGCCTCCCGCACGTTCAGGATGTCGGCCGCCGTGCCGAGCCCCACGTCCAGCACCCGGAGTACTCCATCCGGAGACTGCGCGGCGTATTCAGCGGTCATGGCCGCGATGACGTCCCTGCCGTAATTCAAATACTCGGTTCCTGACTTCATTTTTCGCAGGAGGTCCGTGAACATGTGCGCCATCCTCCGCTGGTCAGGCAACGAACTCTCTTGTCACGCTCTGAAAGCCTGGACAATCACGTAAAGAAGGCAGAAAGAGATCAGAAGAGTTCCCATGGCCACGATGAGTGCGATCCAGAGCCTTCGCGACGGGTCCCGCCTCGTTCGCTCCGGCCGGAGCGCGGATGGGAACGCGAAACCGCAGCTGGAACAGACCTCCGCGACGAGCGGTATCTTCGCTCCGCAGCGGGAACAGGTTCTCTGAGGCATTCCGGAGCTTCCCGCGGTTCCAGGCATCTGCCCCTTTCTTTCCGTTGAGGACGGCCGGCGGCTTCCCGGCGACTCCCGGACCAGTTTAAGCGTTCCCTTCACGCCCTCGCAAGCCGCGGCACCTCGTCACGTCTGACCGGCAGCTTCCCTCTCCAGGGACCACTTGCGCACCTTTCCGGCGGCCCGCTTGCCGACGGCCTTCACCAATTCTTCGTCTGTGGCGTGCATCACGGCCTCCGTCGTCATGAACGCCTTGATCAGCTTCCGCGCCGTCACCGGGCCTATGCCGGGGACGTCCATGAGCTGGGACTGGACCCTGCTCTTCGAGCGCATTTTGCGGTGATAGGTCACTGCGAACCTGTGGGCCTCGTCCCTGATCTGCTGAAGGAGTCGAAGCGATGGAGATTCCCTTGACAGAATCACCGGACGCCCGTCGCCGGGCCTGAAGAGCCACTCCTCGCGCTTGGCGATTCCGGCCATGGGTGGAACTTCCGGGAGGATGGCGGACAGCGATCTGTGCGCCGCGCTGACCTGGCCCTGTCCACCGTCGATGAGAACCAGGTCGGGAAGTTCGCCCTCCTCCCGGAAGATCCTGCCGTACCGGCGGCCGACCACCTCCGCCATGGAAGCGAAGTCATCGACGCCCTCAACGGTCTTGACTTTGAAACGCCGGTAATCGGACTTGAGCATGCGGCCCGCCTCCCAGACGACGCACGAGGCCACGGTCTCCTCGCCGCCCGTGTGGCTGATGTCGAAGCATTCGATGCGGCGCGGCGGCTGGGCGAGATCGAGTGCGTCCACCAGCGGCTTGAGAACGGCCACCGGATCCACCTGCGCGTCGTATTCGAGCCGTGCGTTTTCGAGAAGCGTGGCGACCAGCGAGGCTTTTTCGCCCCGCACCGGCCTCCGAACCTGAACCGCGCGCCCCTTTCTTTCGGACAGGAACCGTTGGAGAAGAGGCCGGTCTTCGAACTCCAGCGAGACGGCCACGCCGTCAGGAACCACGGGCGCGTTTCCGTAAAGGCGCGTCAGGGCCGAACAGAGCAGTTCACCCGGAGGCAGTTCCACGTCCGAAAAGCGCCAGCGCCTTCTGTCGACGACCTTCCCCTCCACCACAACGAAACCGTGAAGGACAAAATCTCCGCCCCCTCCATAGAGGGCGAAGAAATCCCAGTGTCCCTGGCCGGGCCTCGCCACGGCCTGCCTCGCACCGAGAGACCTGGTGGCCTTGAGAAGGTCGCGGTAGTGCGCGGCCAGTTCGTACTCCTGGCGCCCAGCCGCCGCCTTCATCCGCGTCTCGAGCCGGGACGCCAGTGCATCCGTGTGCCCCTCCAGGAAAAGTCTTGCCTCGTCGACGACGCGCCGGTAGTCTTCCGGCGCCACCTTGTTCTTGATGCAGGGGGCGTAGCACTGGCCCATTTCGTAGTAGAGGCAGGGGCGCGGCCTGCTCCCATCCAGGGGGTCCCTGCAGGTCACGACCCTGAAGTTCTCCTGGAGGATTCGTAGGTTCTTCCTCGCCTGCCAGCCCGGTACGAAGGGTCCGAAGTAGAGCGCGCCGTCCTTCTCGGGCCGTCGGGTGAACACCGCTCTGGGAAACCGGTCCTTCATCGTGAGCTTGATGTAGGGATAGGTCTTGTCGTCTTTCAGGAGGGTGTTGTACCTCGGCTTGAACTGCTTGATGAGGTTGTTTTCGAGGAGGAAAGCCTCCCACTCGCTCGACGTGACGATGTATTCGAGGTCGACGGCCGAGCGCCTGAGCCGTCTGATCTTGAGCGGCACGTTCTCCTGAAAGTAGCTCGAGACGCGGGCACGCAGGTTCTTGGCCTTCCCCACATAGAGGGGCTTCTTTCTGGCGTCCCTGAAGATGTAGCATCCCGGCCTTGCAGGCGGCGGACCGGGAGGGCGATCCAGCATCGAGGCCTCCTTGCCCGGCGCCGCCGCATGCCCGCGGAGCCGGATGTCCTGCTATATAAGATAGGGCCTCGAAAAGCAAGGCCCCTAAATAAAAACGACCCGCTGCACGAGCGGGTCATTTTAAGCGGTGAACCGATTTGAACGGGTGGAACCATGGCGGCAGACCCATCATGACATCCACTTCCGGACGCCTCAGACTTAGGATCTGCTCTACGCGCCTGCGTTGCCTGGCTCTCTGCCGGGGGCGCGCGTACCCTTCGGTCCTGCTGCCCGCCTTCCAAACGGGCAAGACTCGTTACTTCGCCTTCTTCGGAGTCTTGGCCTTTTTGGCCGCGGGTTTCTTCGCGGCGGTCTTCTTCACGGGTTTCTTCGCGGCGGTCTTCTTCACGGCCTTCTTCGCGGCGGTTTTCTTCGCGGTCTTTTTCGCCGCAGCCTTTTTCACGGTCTTTTTCGCCGCGGGTTTCTTAACGGCGGCCTTCTTCACGGTCTTCTTCGCCACGGGTTTCTTGGCGGCGGTCTTCTTCGCCGCGGGCTTCTTTGCGGCGGTCTTCTTCGCGGCGGCCTTCACGGCCGTCTTCTTGACGACTTTTTTCTTTGCGGCGGTCTTCTTCGCCGCGGCCTTCACCGCTGGTTTCTTGGCGGTCGTCTTCTTCACGGTTTTTTTGGCCGCGGGTTTCTTGGCCGCCTTCTTCGTGACTTTCTTGGTAACTTTCTTGGTCGCGCTTTTCACCGGCATGCTACCCTCCTTTCGCAAACAGCAACATCTTCGGTCACCGCACTCCAGGTGCACAATACTCGGTGTTGTGCATAATATAGAGATAATGTAATGAATAGTCAAGAGATAGTGCTTAATGGTTCAACACAACAAGAAGTTGTGCTATCGCCGCGGCTATCCATCGCACCTGCAATGCAGCGGCGGAGGTGTGTCGGGGATGCTCGTGTTTCTCCCATCACACGGGGCGGCCGGCGTATCCGGACCGGAAGCCGCGGTACGATCGGCCGGTGCGCACGTCACAACTTTCTGAACATGCGGGCGCGGGATGCACTACATATGGCGGCCGGTGCTCGTCCTTCAGAACCTGTTCTCCGTGCCTCGCACGAGCCGTGCGAGATTGGACCTGTGGCTCACTATGATCAAGAGCGATAGTCCGCACACCACGGAGAAGGTGGAGGGGTTCTTCATGATCCATTGAGACCCCTGAAGACCCCACAGGACGAAAGGGAAAGCTGCGACGCTTACCATGGACGCGAGGGAGACGATTCGCGCGGCCGTCACCGTCAGGGCAAAAACCGGTACGCAGAGCAGACAAGCGACGGGAAACAGCGCCAGCATGACGCCCGCGGTGGTACCCACTCCCTTGCCGCCGCGGAACCCGGCCCACAAGGGGAAGACGTGCCCGATTACGGCCCCGGCACCGACAAGCACGGCCGTCAGCTGTCTGTCGGCCGGAAGAGCATCGAGCGCCAGCTTCGAGACGACGAGCGCCGGCAGGAAGCCCTTCAAAACGTCGACGCACGCTACAACGAGGGCGGGTTTCCAACCCGTCACGCGGAGGACGTTCGTCGCGCCCGCGTTACCGCTGCCGTGTCTTCGGATGTCGATTCCACGGACCCTGCGCGCCACTATGATGCTCGTCGGGAAAGAACCGATGAGATAGGCAGCGAGGACCAATACCGCGCACCACACCACGTGACCGGGCACTTCAGTCCAGCCCCAATACGGCTATTGCGGCGGCACCCGGGCCTGAATGAGAGCCCAGGACGGGCGTGGCTTCGATCACAGGCACGTCTTCCAGGCCGGTCTGTGTCGTGATGGCCTTCACGTAGTATTCTGCAACGCCGGGCGCGGCCATGTGGGCGACGGCTATGCGGTAGTCCTGGTAGCGGTTCCACTCCTCGCTGGCCAAGCCGATTATCTTGCGGTGCACGCCCCGCGACCCGAATGCCGAACCCGGACTGTAGGTTTTTCCTTCTTCATTGAACGCGATGATAGGCTTGATGTTGAGCAGGCGCGCAATCAGACTCTTGCCGAATCCCACGCGCCCGCCCCTGTGGATGAAGTCCAGGTTCTTCAACGCAATAAAAAGCCGGGCCCTTTTCCTCAGGTCTCGCAGGCGGTCCGCTATGGCTTTCGCGGCCATGCCTTCGAGCGCCATCCGCCTCGCCTCCCGAACGAGCAGTCCCTGCGCCACACTGACCGTGGCGCTGTCGACGACGTGCACCGGTGCGCGATCGAACTGATTCGCGGCCGTCAACGCGGCCTGGTACGTCCCGCTGACTCCTCCCGACAGGCTCACGACGACAATCGCCTCTGCCCGCCTGGAAGCCTCTTCGTAAGCGCGAAGGTAGTCCTTCGCCGCGGGTTGGCTCGTCTTGGGGTGGTGCGGAGAGACTTGGCACTTCCTCATGAATTCCGAGGGGGTGATCTCCATCTTGTCCAGAAAGACCTCGTCTCCGAACATGACTTTCAACGGGACGATCGAGATGAAGTTCTTCCGCAGGTACTCCATGGGGAGATCGCACGCAGAGTCTGCGATGATCGCGACTTTGGCCGTGTCCACCACCGCGCTGTCGTGCTGCGCCTGCATATCCTCCGTCTTTTTCTTGAGGATGTCCCCGTAGCGCCCCATCACCTCGAAGAGACCCGCAGGCTGGTTCGTGTGGATGTGGACCTTCAGGAGCCCCTCGCCCGAAACCACTACCAGGCTTTCTCCAAGCGACCCAAGGTCGGCCTCCACCGTCTCGTGGAGGATGTCTTTTCCCGTCCGGACGACGCATTCGGTGCAGAATCGGAAGGTCACGTCCACGGGCGCATGGGCGAACACGAAATGGTCGTGGCCACCGCCCAGGTCTTCCAGGTCCTCGGGCTCGGGGGCGCGCAGGCTCCCCGCCTCCACGTAGTCCGTGATGCCTTCGAGCAGATGAACAAATCCAAGCGCTCCCGCGTCCACGACTCCGTGTTCTTTGAGAACGGCCAATTTTTCGGGCGTATGTGAAAGGGATTCCTTGGCCCGTGCAAGCGCGCTTCGCAGGAGAACGGCGAAGTCGTCACACTTCTTCTGCTGGCTTGTTATGTGGTCGGCCCAGTCGTTCATGACCGTCAGGATCGTACCCTCGTGGGGTTTCGAAAGCGCGTCGTAGGCCGCTCGCTTGGCC
>Ga0315540_10001259_pt1 | contig 14506 bp, 12 predicted proteins | sample SalMarSW160110MG_FD_203677 | JGI IMG/M metagenome (GOLD analysis project Ga0315540, IMG submission 203677) | Salt marsh sediment microbial communities from the Plum Island Ecosystem LTER, Massachusetts, United States - Salt Marsh Sediment SW1601-10 ... | reverse complement strand
AGGGCCTCTCCCGGCTCCTGGGCTACCCGGCAGCGGCTCCGCCCGGGTCACCGTCGTCGGTCTCGCGGGCCGTGGACCCGACGCAAAACGTCGCGTGGGACCCGGTCCGGCTCATCGGCTACACGGCCGTCGGGCTCGTCGCGGACTCACTGCGTGACCGCCTCGTACTCTACGGAGGCGTCAGCGCGTACCAATCGGTGACCGGCGACGTGTGGGTGCGCCCGCTTTCCGATGCGGGGACGTGGACGCGGCTGGAGGTCCCGGCACCCCTGCCGAGCGGCCGTTCGGGACAAGTCACCGTCCACGACACGGCGCGCGACCGGCTGCTCGTCTATGGCGGCTACTGCCTCGACTCCTGCGCCACGGTCTGGGCGCTCCCGCTCTCCGGCGCGCCCGAGTGGTCGCGCGTCACGACCGACGATGCCGGACCCGGCAGTCGGACGGGAGCCCGCGGCATCTACGACCCGGTGGGTGACCGCCTGATCGTCTTCGGCGGCTATTCCGACGCGACGGATTCACTCATGAACGACGTGTGGTCGCTGTCGCTGGCGGGCACACCCGCGTGGACGCGCCTGCTGCCGGCCGGGACTCCGCCGTCGCGGCGCACGGAAGCCGCCGTCGTTTACGACCCGGCGCACCGGCGCATGATCGTCTTCGGCGGGAGCGACAGCCAGGACGCCTACGACTACGCGACCGGGGACGTCTGGGCGCTCTCACTCGGCGATGCGCCCGCGTGGACCCGGCTCCAGCCTGCGGGCGATCCGCCCCCGGGGCTCTTCGCCTGCGCGGCGGCGCTCGACACCCGGCGGAATCGCATGCTGGTCTTCGGCGGCCTCGACAGCCTCTTCTCCGATCCGCCCCACGACGAGACCTGGGCGCTGCAGCTCTCGGACCCGGTGACCTGGACGCTGGTCGCCGCGGCGGGGACGGGGCCCTCGGCACGCGCCAGCGCGCGCGGCGTCTACGACGCGGCGCGGGACCGGTTCGTCGTTCATGGCGGTCAGAGCGACGACACGTGGGCGCTCTCGCTCGGCGGCGTCCCGACCTGGACCGTGCTCGACTCCGCCGATGCCGGCGCGCCGTGGGGCCGCTACCTCCCTTCCCTCGCCTGGGACCCGCTCCGGCGGCGCGCGCTGCTCTTCGGCGGGGAGAGCATGTATGCCGCGGAGGGGAGCTTCTACTACTACCCGAGCGCGGAACTCTGGGACCTGTCGTTCGATCCCCGCGCGCGCTGGCAACAGCTCGCGCGCGACTCGGTGCCGGCCGCCCGTCACGGGCATACGGCCGTCGTGGACCCGGCCGACGATCGCATGATCGTCTTCGGCGGCAGCGCCTACCCCGTCACGCCGCTGCCTTACGACCTGTGGGAGCTGCCGCTCGCCGACGGATCGCGCTGGCGTGCAATGGCGACCGAGGGTACGCCGCCCGTCGGCCGCTGGCTGCACAGCGCCGTCTTCGACGCCGCGCGCCGGCGCATGATCGTCTTCGGCGGTTACGACGGCACGAGCGCGCTCGGCGACACTTGGGTGCTCGACCTCTCCGGAACGCCGGCGTGGACGCGGCTCGACGTTCCCGGACCGGCACCCTCCGCCCGCTGGGGCCACGGCGCCGCCTGGGACGCGATCGGCGACCGCATGATCGTCTTCGGCGGCTACGACGGCACGAGCGCGCTCGGCGACACCTGGCAGCTCTCGTTCGCGGGCACGCCGGCCTGGTCCCTCGTGCCGACGACGGACCATCCGTCGCCGAGGTGCGTGGCGACGACCCTCCTCGATCCGGTTCACGACTGCGTCGTGCTCGTCGGCGGCCAGGACGGCAGCGGCACGCTCGTTCGCGACGCGTGGATCCTTCCGCTCGCCGACTCCACGGGCTGGATACCGGCCACGGCGACCGGCGCCTCGCCCGATGCCCGTTGGGGCGCAACGGGCGGGTTCGCGTCAGGAGCCGATTCGCTGGTGTACCTGCTCGGCGCCACGTCGAGCTGCGGCGACTATGCACTGGGGGACGCGTGGGCCATGACGCTCACCGTCGCCACCGCGGGCGCGGTGACGCTTCGCGAGGTGTCCGCGGTCGCCGGCGGGATCGCGCTGACCTGGAAGGCGGACGGACTGCCCGGATTCTCCGCGACGGTCCAGCGGCGGACCGCGGAAACGGCGTGGGCCGACCTCGGCGCGGTCGCCGCCGACGCGGAGGGCCTGTTGCGCTACGAGGACCGGACCGTGGCCCGCGGCGGTCGCTACGGCTACCGGCTCGCGTGGCGGGACGGTTCGATCGTGCGCACGAGCGCCGAGGTCTGGCAGGACATGCCGCTGCTGCCCCTTCTGCTCCGCGGCGCCACCCCGAATCCCGCGCTGCACGGACTACGCGTCTCGTTCTGGCTCCCCGATCGCGCGGCGGCGAAGCTCGAGTTGCTCGACGTGGCCGGGAGGCGCGTCACGTCGCTCGGCGTGGGCGGCCTCGGCCCGGGCCCACACGAGATCGACCTCGATCCGAAAGGCGCGATTCCCCCGGGCGTCTACCTGCTCCGACTGACGCGCGGGCACGACGTGCTCACGAACCGCATCTGCGTGCTTCGTTGAGCACGGGAGCCGGACCCGGCGGCGCGGCGCGCGCACGTGGCCGCCGCCGTCATCGCACGAGAACGACCTTCCGCGTCAGGCGGTTTCCCCCGACGCGGGCCTGCACGAAGTAGACGCCCGACCGAAGCCTCGAGCCCGCGGCGCCCGGGTCCCAGCGGACCACGCTCGTCCCCGCCGGGTACGTGCCTTCGGCGAGGCGCGCGACCCGCGCCCCCGCCACGTCGAGCACCTCGACGCTCACGCGCGCCGCCGCCGGGAGCGTGAGCACGAGTTGAAGAAGCCCAGCGGCCGGGTTGGGCGTCGCGAGCCCGAGGGCCGGCTGCGCCCCGCCGCCCGGAGGGGGCGCCGGCACGGTGGTGGTGTCCCCGGTGATCGCCGCCAGCCGCGCCTGCGGCAGGCCGCCGATGCTCGTGAAGTTGCCGCCGATGAACACGCGCCCGCCGGCGGCGGCCACCGCGAAGACCGGGCCTTCGACCACCGGGTCCCACGCGGTGGCGACGCCGGTGCGCGGATCGAGCGCCGCGAGTCCCGCACGCGCCGCGCCACCGATCCTCGTAAACGTACCGCTCACGTACGTGACCCCGGTACCGAGCGAGACCGCGCTCACGGACGCGTCGGGCTCGGCGCTCCAGGCGTTGGCTCCGCCTGCGCGAGTGTCGAGGGCCGCGATCCGGCCGCGGACGGCACCCCCGATCCGGCTGAAGCCACCCGCCGCGAACACGACATCGCCGCGGATGCCCAGAAAGTCCACGGAGTCGTCGGCGGCGGGGTCCCACGGCAGCGCCAGCCCCGAGACGGGGTCGAACGCGGCGAGCCGCTCGCGCTCGAGGCCCGCGACGTGGGTAAACCGTCCTCCCGCATACAGCGCGCCGTCACCCAACGCCAGCGCGGCCACGTCGCCGTCCGGATCCGGGTTCCAGCCGCCCGCTGCACCGGTCGCGGGATCGAGCGCCGCGAGGCCGTTCCGCCACTCGCCGCCGATCAACCGGAAGCTCCCCCCCGAGTACACCATGCCGCCCCCTGCCGCGAGCGCGCGCACCGGTCCGTCGGGGCTCGGATCGAACGCGGTCGCCGCTCCGGTCCGCGAATCGAGCGCAGCGAGCCGGTTTCGCCAGGCGCCGCCGACGTGCGTGAAATCGCCGGCGGCCAGGACCACGCCATCGCCGAGCGCAAGGTGGCGCACGGCGCCGTTCGCCTGCGGATCCCAGTCGGTGGGCTGTCCCGTGCGCAGGTCGATCGCGCCGAGACCCTGGCGCGCGACGCCGTCGGTGCTCGTGAAGCTCCCCCCGAGACACAGTCGTCCACCGACGTCCGCGATGGCCCGGATCGATCCGTTCGTACCAGGGTTCCAGGCCAATGCCTGGCCTGAGGCCGTGTCCACGGCCGCGAGGTTGTTCCTCGGAACACCCCCGGCGTGCCGGAAACCGCCGCCCAGCAGGATCCGGTCACCCTCGGGGCGGATCGTGTAGACGGTTCCGTCGACGTCGGGATTCCAGTCCGTGGCGAGGCCAAGCGTCGTGTCGAGCGCCGCCGCGCCTCGCCTCGGCTGGCCGCCGATGTTCCTCATGTCGGCGCCGACGTAGATGAGGCCGCGGTACGGGACCAGCGACTGGATATGGCCGTCGTTCGTAGGGTTCCACGCCGTCGTGTCGCCGCTGACGGCGTCCACCGCGCCGATGAAGTGGCGCAGCGCGCCCACGTGTCCACCGAGGACGAAGAAGTAACCGCCCACGTAGACCACCCCGTTGCTCACGGCGAGCGCGGAAACGTACGGCGAGTAGTAGGGCCAGATCGAATTGTTCGGGTTTGGATTCCACGAGGTCACGGCTCCGGTGAACGCGCTCACCGACGCGAGGCAGCTGCGGGCGAGGCCGCCGACGCGGATGAAGTTGCCGCCCACGTAGACGGTCGACCCGCTCACCACGAGCGTGTACACGCTGCCGGTCACGTCGGGATTCCACGCCGTGAGCGCACCGCCCGTCGAATCGAACGCGGCGAGGTGGTTGCGCACCTGCCCGTCCACCTGGGTGAAGGAGCCTCCCGCGTACAGGGTTCCGTTCCCCAGCCCCAACGAGTTCACCGTCCCGTTCACGGCCGGGGCCCAGTCGGCCACGCTCCCGTCGGCGAGGATGCGCGCAAGGTTGTCACGGGGGACCTCCCCGACACGGGTGAAGGCGCCGCCGAGGAACCACCCGCCGGAGCCGTCGGGAATGACGGTCACCACGTTTCCCGTGACGCGCGGGAAGCCGGTGTCCGGCGAAGCCGACGACGTGTCCAGGCTCATCGCGCCGCCGGTCGCGGGGCGAAGCCGCGTGAACGTGCCGCCGACGTAGAGCGTGCTGTCGGCGAGCACGAGGCTCGTCACGGTGCCGTCCGCTTCCCAGAAGGCCGGGTCGAGCGCCTGCGCTGCGGCCGGAGCGGGGGGCGCCGCGGCGATCAGGGCGACAATGAGGATCAACGGTTTCACGGAGCGACCTTCCGGGCCCATCCAAACGAGTCCGCCGACTGCTCGCGGCCCTGTGGCCGCCGGACGCGAAGGTACTCCTCTCGCGTCACCACCGACGGGAGGAAACCGCCACGCTGTTCCCCGGCCCGGGAACGTCTCAGCGTGTCAGCGCGAATCGGCACGTCTCCCAGACTTCCCCCGCGCGCAGGCGCGCGAAGTAGACGCCGCCCGGGCAGGCGCGACCCGCGTCATCGCAACCGTCCCAGCGGAGCACGTTCAGGCCGCGCGCAAAGCCCCCTGCGAAGACAACACGCACTCGCCGGCCGCCGGGATCGTAGATCTCGACCGATCCCTCCGCGGCGGTGGGAAGCGCAAAGGCCAGCCGACAGCCGCCTGGCGCCGGATTGGGCTGCACCGACAGCGCGCGCCCCACGGCCGCGACCGGCTCCGGCGCCGAAGTCATGTCGATGAGGTCGTCCAGCACGAGGTCCACCGGCACGCCGCGGGCGACGCGCTCGCCCGCCTGCGTCGCCAGCGCCCAGAAGACGATGCTCATGTTGACGACCGACGTGTCGGCGATGGTCCACGGGTACTCGGGATCTTCGGGGGGCGGCCAGTAGGCGTAGAGGTCCGGCAGCGTGCCGCCGTCCTCGAGTGAGTCGAGGAAGTCGACGACACGCGCGTACTCCGGGGCACCCGTCACGTCGAAGAGCAGCGCACAGTAGGATGGCTCCACGGTCCAGCCGCGAGTGTCGTAGTCGTACCAGCACCCGGTCGCGCGGCTGTAGAAGTACTCGGTGCACGCTGGGTCGCCGGGGCACGGCTCCTCGTAGATCGCCCGGCCGTCGAGCCCGATGCGCCCGCGCAGGAACGTGTTCATGGTCGAGAGGAACGCGGCGATGTGCGCGTCCTCGATCGTGCGGCGGACGTGGATCAGCTCGAACGCCATCCACCCCGTGTAGTGGATGTCGCGCGAGCCCGTGCACCAGTGCGGGAAGCTGCCGTCAGCGTTCTGCTCGGGCACGAGCTGGGCGAGGATGTCGTGCGTCTTCTGCGCCGCCGCCGCGTCGCCCGTGAGCCGCGCGTACTCCCCGGTCGCCATGGCCACCATGAGCCCGCCGTTCAGCCGGCACTGCGACGTCGGGATGGCGATCAGCTCGGTGGTGATCTCGGCGCCATGCGCGAGGAAGCGCGCCTCGTGCGTGACGTCGTAAGCGAGCAGCAGGCTGTACGCGAGCATGCCGTCGAACGGCGTGTGCGAGCGGATCGTGTCGAGCCGGGCGATCAGGAAGTCGGCGTGGCGCACGACCTCGACCCGGAGCCGCGGCCGCGGATCGAGCCGGCAGAGCTCGACGTAGGCCAGCAGCTGGCAGACGACGGTCTGGCGGATCTCCTCGGACGGGCTCACCGAGTAGCGCCAGTCCATCGTGACGCCCTCGACCTCGTGGAGCTGCAGGTAGTCGTCCATCCGCCGCAGCATGGGCGCGAGCGGGTCGTCCCCGGCGCGCGCGAGATCGGGGAGCGCGAGGGCGAGCAGGCCCAACAGCACCGTCGCGAGGCGAAGGGACGAACGTGGGCTCGAACGGGAGGTCATGGCCGCCTCCGGACCGGGTCGGGGCGCGGTGCCGGGGGCCGCGCGGGAGCGATGCTCCCGCGTCCGCGGCCGCGACGCAACGCCCGTCCCCGTCGTCCGGCGCCGTGACCCCGGATCGGGCACGTCAGCCGGAGGCCCGCTTCTCGAGCTCCTTGCGCACGTCCACCCAGCCGCCACCGAGCGCCCGGAGCGCGACGAGCGAGTGATAGAGCAGGTCGGCCGCCTCCCCGGCGGCGCGCTCCCGTTCACCGTCGGCGCAGGCGGCGACCAGCTCCGCGGCCTCCTCGCCGATCTTCTTGAGCCGCTTGTTCCGGTTCGCGAGCAGCTCGCGCGTGTACGAGGGCTTCTCGCCGCCCGCGTCGGTCGTGGCCGCGCGCGCGGCGATCACGGCGTCGAGCCGCGTGAGCGTGCCCGCCGCGAGCGCGTCGTCGCCGAAGCACGAGACTTCACCGGTGTGGCAGGCCGGCCCGGCCGGCGCGACGCGTGCGAGCACCGCGTCGCCGTCGCAGTCGGCGTGCAGCGAGACGACGTGCTGCACGTTGCCGCTCGTCTCTCCCTTCTTCCAGGGGCCCCGCGAGCGTGAGCGGTAGTGCATGAGCCCGGTCTCGATCGTCCGCTCGAGCGCCTCGCGGTCGGCGTGCGCGAGCATCAGCACCGCGCCGGTCCCGGCGTCCTGCGCGACGACCGTCACGAGCCCGCCGCCCCTGCCGAAGTCCAGCGCGTCCAGGTCGAAGGCGTTCATGCGTTCCCCGCTGGCGAGAAGGTGAAGAGCACGTCGCGCGCCGCGCGGGACAGCGCCGCGTTGGTGGCGATGGCGCCGGCGCCGAAGCCGGCGGGCCCGCCCGTCCAGTCGGTGATGACGCCCCCCGCCTCCTCGACGATGGGCACGAGCGGCACGGCGTCCCACGGGTGCAGCACGCCGTCGGTCATCAGCTCGGCGCGGCCGGTCGCGACGAGCAGGTAGCCGTAGCAGTCACCCCACGAGCGTGCGACCGAGGCCCGGGCCGCGAGCGCGTCCCACGCGCTCTTCTTGCGGACGTCACGCGTGAAGCGCTCGTCGGTGGCCAGCACGGTCGCCGCCGCGAGGTCGGTCACGGCGCTCACGCGGCAGCGCGCGCCGTTCCACCAGCAGCCTTCGCCCCGCGCGGCGGCGATCGCCTCGCCCAGCGCCGGGAACGCCATCGCACCGGCCGCCACGACCCCGTCCTCGACCACGCCCACCATCGAGCCCCAGAGCGGCACGCCGCGCACGAACGACTTCGTGCCGTCCACGGGGTCCAGGAACCACCGCCGCCGCGCTCCCGGGCGCGTCTCGCCGAACTCCTCGCCGGTCACGCCGTCCTCGGGAAAGCGCGCGGCGAGCCAGGCGCGTGCGGCCTGCTCGGCCTCGCGGTCGGCCCGCGTGACCGGCGAGCCGTCCGCCTTCGTTTCGACTTCCAGCGTCGCGCGGAAGTGCCGCACCGCCGCCTCGCCCGCGACCCGCGCGACCTCGGCCGCCGCTTCGAGGAGCTGCTTCGCGCTCTCGTTCACGCGGTCCTCCGGATGGCGAGGCCCGCTCCGGCCATCGCCCGTTTGAGATCGTCCAGGCTCGTGAGCCCGTCGTGCAGGATGCCGGCGAGCAGCACGGCGTCCGCGCCACCCTCCTCCACCGCCGCGACGAGGTGCGTGGCGTTTCCCGCGCCGCCGGACGCGATGACCGGCACGTCCACCGCCGTGGTCACCGCCACCGTGAGGGCGATATCGTAGCCTCGCCGCCCGCCGTCGGCGTCGATGCTGGTGAGCAGGATCTCGCCGCCGCCGCGCCGCGCGCACTCGGCCGCCCAGGCGACGGCGTCGAGCCCGGTGGGTCGGCGCCCGCCGTGCGTCCACACGGTCCAGCGGCCATCCTCGCGCTTCGCGTCCACGCTCGCCACGACGCACTGGGCGCCGAAGCGGTCCGCCGCCTCGGTGAGCAGCTGCGGGCGCTCGACCGCGGCGGTGTTCACGCTCACCTTGTCGGCGCCCGCGCGCAGCGCGCGCGCCACGTCGTCGGCCGTACGGATGCCGCCGCCCAGCGTGAGCGGGACGAACAGCCGCTCGGCCGTCCGGCGGACGGTGTCGAGCGCCGTCGCGCGGTCCTCGGGCGTCGCCGAGATGTCGAGGAAGCAGACCTCGTCGGCCCCCTGCGCCTCGTAGCGCACGGCGAGCTCGACGGGGTCGCCCACGTCGCGCAGCCCCTCGAATGCGCAGCCCTTCACGACGCGGCCGGCGCGCACGTCGAGGCAGGCGATGAGCCGCCGGGTCAGCACGGCCTCAACCCTCCCGCCACGCGACGTGGCCCTTGGTGCTGAACACCGCGCCCCCGTCCGCCAGCGCTTCGCGCAGCGCGAGCCCCAGGGCCTTGAAAGCGGCTTCGATCACGTGGTGCCTGTCGCGGCCTCGCAGGACGCGCACGTGCAGCGTGACCCGCGCCGAATCGGCGAACGAGCGGAACCAGTGCTCGTAGAACGCGGAGGGCAGCCGCCCCTCCCAGTACGCGCGTCCGCCCGCGTCGAGCGCCGCGTGGACGAGCGCGTCGTCCATCGGCACCGTGCGCTCGCCGTAACGCGCGCAGGTCCCGGGGATCGTGCGACGCAGCGCTTCGCCCACCGTGATCGCCACGTCCTCGACGAGGTGGTGCTTCAGGTCGCCCGAGGCCTCGACCGAGAGCCACAGGCCCGAGCAGCGCGCGAACGTTCCCAGCATGTGGTCGAGGAAGGGCTCGCCGGTGGCGATCGCCGCCGCGCCGGCGGGCGTTTCCTCCTCGAGGGCGAGCGAGACGCGCACGCGGGTCTCGGTCGTCTCGCGGGTCAACGTGATCATGAGCGGAACTCCCTGGCGACGGCGGCCGCATCGAGCGCGCCGGTGTAGAGGGCCATGCCGATCACCGCGCGCGCGGCGCCGGCGTCCTGAAGCGCTTCGAGGTCCCGCCACGTGGCGACGCCGCCCGAGGCGGTCACGGGCAGGGACGTGGAACGGGCGATCGAGCGGACCAGCCCGACGTCGGGCCCGCCCAGGCGGCCCTCGCGGTGGACCGCTGTGACGAGCAGCCCGGCGAGCGGCAGCCCCGCGAAGCCGGCGACGACTTCCTCCACGTCCCGGCCGCCGTCCACGGTCCAGCCGCGGGTCACCACGTGCCCCCCGCGCACGTCGGCGGCGACGGTGACCCGGCCCGGGTGGCGCGCGGCGAGCGCCCGGAACCAGGCTTGATCCTCGATCGCGCGCGTGCCGACGATCACCGTCTCGGCCCCGAGGGCGAGCCACGCGTCCACCGCCGCGTCGTCGCGCACGCCGCCGCCCAGGCCGACGGGCACGCCCGCGCCGGCGATCAGCGCGCGCACGACCGCCGCGTTGTCCCCGCGCCCGGTGGCGGCGTCGAGGTCCACGACGTGCACGCGGCCGAAGCCGGCGTCGCGCCAGCGGCGGGCGGCGGCGAGCGGGTCGGCGAGGCGGACACGTTCGTCGTCGTACGAGCCGCCCACGAGCTGGACGCAGGCGCCCTCGCGCAGGTCCACGGCGGGGACGGCGATCATCGCGCCGCCTCTGCGAGCCAGGCGCGGACGAACGCGAGACCGGCCTTCGAGGACTTCTCGGGGTGGAACTGGACGCCGACCGTGCGACCCCGGCGCACCGCGGCCGGGAACCGGTCGCCCTCGTGGGTGCTCCACGCCACGGCGACCGCGGCGTCGTCCGGGCGGCAGGCGAACGAGTTCGCGTAGTAGGCGGACTCGACCGGGGCCGCGGCGAAGAGCGGGTCGCTGGCACCCTCGAGCGCGTTCCAGCCGATCTGCGGCACGCGCCGCGCGTCGAGGCGCGTGACGCGCCCGGCGACGAGCCCCAGGCCCTCGCCGGCGCCCTCCTCGCTGCCCTCGAAGAGCAACTGCATTCCGAGGCAGACGCCGAGGCACGGCAGCCCGCGGGCGAGGGCGTCCCGCATCCGTGCGCGCCCCGGCGCGAGCCGCTCCGCCGCGGCGCCGAACGCGCCGACCCCCGGCAACACGAGCGCGTCGGCCGAGAGCGCCGACATGGGATCGGTCTCGATCCGCACGCGCGCGCCGCCCGCTTCGAGCGCCCTGGCGAGCGAGTGCAGGTTGCCCGCACCGTAGTCGAAGAGCCCCACGATCACGCGTGTGCCTCCCCCGCCGTCGCGGGCGTGGCTGACTCCCGAAGGGCCCGCAGCGCGCGTTCGAGGACCGGCCATGGGGCCACCGTGATCCGCAGCGCGTCGCCCACTCCCGGCAGCGCGGGGAACGCGCGGACGGCGACCCCGCGCTCGCGGAGCACCGCTTCCGCCGCGCCCGCGTCGGCCACGGGCACGAGCACGAAGTTCGCGGCCGAGGGCAGCGGCGCGAACCCGGCCCCCCGCAGCGCGAGGGCGAATCGCTCGCGCGCGCGAACGGCTTCGGCGGCCGACTCGCGCACCCAGTCGCGATCGTGCTCGAGCGCCGCGAGCGCCACCGCCTCGGCGGCCGCGTTCACGCGGTAGGGTCCGCGCGCCTTCTCGATCGCGAGCACGAGTTCCGCGGCGCCGGCCCCCCATCCGATCCGCAGGCCGGCGAGGCCGAACGCCTTGCTCATCGTGCGCGCGACGAGCAACCGTGCGCGCGCGGGGGCGCCGGCGATCGCGCTCTCCCCCGCGAACTCCGCGTAGGCCTCGTCGAGGATCACGAGGCCCTCGGTGGTCGCGAGCACGCGATCGAGCGCGCCGTCGGGCAGCGTGCCGCCGGTGGGGTTGTTGGGCGAGCAGAGGTAGACGTGCCGGGCGCGCGCGGCGAGCAGCGCGTCCACGTCCGGCACGCCGCCCGGTCCCGGCGGCACCGCCACCGGTTCGAGCGCGTTCGCGCGCGCGTAGTGGGCGACCATCACGAAGGTCGGCGCCGAGAACGCGACCCGGTCGCCGGGCGCCCCGAACGCGCGCAGCGCCGAGTCCAGCACGTCGTCGGAGCCGCAACCGGTCACGACCTCGGCGGGGGCCACGCCCGCGTAAGCGGCGAGCGCCTCGCGCAGCGCGCCGTTCGAGGCCGTTGGATAGCGCGTCGCCCGCGCCGGATCGAACGCCGCCAGCGCGGCGGCCGCCGCCGGCGGCACGCCGAAACGGTTCGTGTTGTCGGAGAGGTCGATCTCCGCGCCGCCGCGGTCGCCGTAAGCGCGCAGCGTGTCCACCCCGGCGCGCCTCGCCGGCGTCGCGGCGCCCGTCCGGACCGGCGCGGCGCTCACGACGCCTCCTCCCACGCGGCGGCGGCCGCCGCGTGGCCCGGCAGTCCCTCGGCCGTGGCGAAGCAGGCCGCGTCCCCTGCCAGTGAGGCCGCGGCGGCGGCGCCGATCGCCTGCCACGTCGTCCAGCGCACGAAGTCCCCCGTCGAGAGCCCCGAGTACGAGCGCGCGAGGCCGCCCGTCGGCAGAACGTGGTTCGCGCCCGTCAGGTAGTCGCCGAGCGCGTTCGAGGGCGCCTCCCCGGCGAAGACCGTGCCCGCGTTGCGCACGTCCGGAAGGAGCGCCGCCGCGTCCACCCCCGCGAGCACCAGGTGCTCGGGCGCGTAGCGGCTCGCGAACGAGAGCGCCGTCTCGGCCTTCGTCGCGAAGAGGATCGCCCCCCCCTGCGCGAGCGCCGCCTCGATCGTCGCCCGCCGCGGCGCGTCCACGACGGCCCGGGCCAGGGCCTCGCGGACGCGCACGGCGAGCCCGTCCGCGCCCGGGCCGAAGGCGAGCGCGACCGCGCAGGCGCGCGGGTCGTGCTCGGCCTGCGCGAGCAGCTCGCGAGCGACGAACGCGGCGTCGGCCGAGCCGTCCGCGAGCACGAGCAGCTCGCTCGGGCCAGCGGGTGCGTCGATGCCCACCGCGCCCGCGACCTGCAGCTTGGCCTCGGCGACCCAGGCGTTGCCGGGGCCCACGATGCGGTCGGCGCGCGGCACGCTCGCGGTGCCGTAGGCCATCGCCGCGATCGCGCCCGCGCCGCCCACGGAGAAGACCCGGTCCACGCCCGCGAGCGCCGCGGCGGCGAGTACCTCGGCGGCCGGCCGGCCGCCCGGGCCCGGCGGAGAGCAGACCACCACCTCGCCGACTCCCGCCACGCGGGCGGGAATCGCGCCCATGAGCACGCTGCTCGGGTAGGCGGCGGTGCCACCGGGCGCGTAGATCCCGACCCGACCCAGTGGATCGGGCCGGCGCGCCAAGACGAGCCCGGGGGCGACCTCGATCCGCTCCTCGCGCGGGCGGAAGGCCGCGTGCACGGTACGCAGGTTCGCGGCCGAGCGTTCCATGGCGTTCCGGAGCGCGGGCCCCGTGCGCGCGAGCGCCGCGTCGCACGCGTGGAGCGGCACCTCGAGCGGATCCGGCACGGCGGGGTCGAAGCGTCGCGAGAGGTCGCGCAACGCCTCGTCGCCGCGCGCGCGCACGTCGGCCAGGATCGCCGCGACCGTGGCGCGCACCTCCGGGTCGGACGACGTCGAGCGCTCCAGCAGGACGGCGAGCGTGCCGGGATCGAGCGCCTCGAGCGCTCCGCTCGCGCGCAGGCGCAGCGTGGTCGCGGTCACGGGACGAGCCTCTCGATGCGCGTGACGAGGATGCCCTCCGCCCCGAGCCCCTTGAGGTCGCCGATCGTCCGGTGGAGCGAAGCCGTCGCAACCACCGCGTGCACCGCGACCAGGTGGCCGCCGTTCAGGATGTCCACGACCGTCGGACCGTTCAGCCCCGGCAGCACCTGCTTCACGCGTTCGAGCGCGGCGCGGGGCACGTTGGCCATCACGTAGCGCCGCGTCCGCGCGCGCAGGACCGAGGCGAGCGCCGTGACGAGGTCCTCGAGGTCGCGCGCGCGCGGGCCCGCGACCGCGCCCGGCGCGCACACGAGCCGCGCGGTGGACTCGAGCACGGTTCCGATCTCGCGCAGGCCGTTGACGCGCAGGGTCGAGCCCGTGCTCGTCAGGTCCACCACCACGTCGGCGATGCCGATGTGCGGCGCGATCTCCGCCGCTCCCGAGACCGGCACGACCTCCACGGAGCGCGCGACGCGCGTGAAGAACTCGCGCGCGAGGTTCGGGAACGCGGTCGCGACGCGCGTGCCGCCGTTCAGCCCCGCGAACGAGGTGACGCCGCTCTCCTCCCGCGCGGCGACGACGAGCCGGCAGCGACCGAACTCGAGGTCGAGCAGCTCCTCGAGCGCGCGGCCGGATTCGCGGACGAGGTCGAGCCCGGTCACGCCGGCGTCGGCGGCGCCGTCGGCGACGAACTCGGGAATGTCCTGCGCGCGCACGAACAGGCCCTCGAAGACGCCCCCGAGCGAGGCGGTGAGCGCCCGGTCGCCCTTCGAGCGCACGTCGAGCCCGGCGTCCTCGAACAACCCACGCGTGTCCTCGGAGAGTCGGCCCTTGTTGGGGATGGCGATGCGGATCATCGGTTCCTCTGGGAGGGGAAAGCGAAAAGCCCGTCCGGATTCCGGACGGGCCGCGGGAGGCTTCTGCGCGTTCGTCGTGGGGAGCTAGTCGACCGTCCCCCCGTCCAGCGCCGAGCCGCCCCGGCCCGTCGGGCCGTGGGCATGCGCGTGGCGATGGCGAAGGACGAACGTCGTCATGAGGCGCGCAACGTAGGGGGTGCCCCAGGCGCCGTCAATGAAAACCTCGGTGAGCACGCGTTTCAGCGGGCGACAGGCCGTGGAGGCCGAGACGCTCGACGACGATCCGGGGCCGCCCGGGTCCGAGAGGATGGATTCGGGGTGGGGGTCGAGCCCGCGGCGGTTTGGCATTGAGGGGTCGATTCCGCCCACGAGCGCCCCGGGCCCCCGCCGGAGGTCCGTGCGGTACTCGAGGAGGCTCCATGCGCCCCGCATCCCTGTCCGCAACGCTGGCGCTCGCCGCGACCGTGGCCGCCGCCGTT
>Ga0315540_10001256_pt1 | contig 14530 bp, 12 predicted proteins | sample SalMarSW160110MG_FD_203677 | JGI IMG/M metagenome (GOLD analysis project Ga0315540, IMG submission 203677) | Salt marsh sediment microbial communities from the Plum Island Ecosystem LTER, Massachusetts, United States - Salt Marsh Sediment SW1601-10 ... | reverse complement strand
CCGGGATCGCGTTCGAGCACACCTTCCGCACCCTGTTCGCCAAGCCCATTGCGGCGGCGGGCTTCCTGTTCATCAACGGCATAGTGCTGGCAACCGCCGAGGTTTATCGCCGACGCGCCGAGGTGCGCGCCATCGCGGTCGAGCACGGCCTGAACGCGGAGGGCAGCCGGCGCCTGGACACGCTCGAGTTTCGCGAGGCCGGCGTCGTGGGCGTGGCCCAGGTGTTTGCCCTGCTCGCCGGCATCAGCCGGTCGGGCATCACCATGGCGGCCGGGCTGGTGCGTGGCCTGGATCACGAGGACGCCGCGCGGTTCTCGTTCCTGCTGGCCACCCCGATCATCCTCGGTGCGGGTGTCTACAAGCTGCCCGACCTGCTCGGACCCAACGGGCAGGGCGTAATCGGCCAGGTGCTGGCCGGCAGCCTGGTGGCGGGGATTGCCGCGTACCTGTCGGTCCGCTTCCTGACGCGCTACTTCACCACGCGTACGTTGACCCCGTTCGCGGTCTACTGCCTCGTCGTCGGGAGCGCACTCTTCGCCTGGTTCGGCCTGCACGGGTAGGCGGGTCGCCGTGGTCGCGGCAGTTGGCCGGTAACCTTTACTGATGCGTGTCGGGCTATCCCTGCCGATCGGCGAACGCGGCGAAGAGCGGCGCCCATATTCGTACCAGCAGCTGCGCGAGCTCGCTGTGGCGGCGGAGAAGAACGGCCTCGCCTCGATCTGGGTGGCCGACCACCTCTTCTATGCCGCTCCCGACAAGGCGCCTCGCGGCATGTGGGAGTCGCTCAGCATCCTGGCTGCCCTGGCCGACGCGACCGAGCGGGTCGAGTTCGGGCCACTCGTGCTGTGCACGCCCTTCCGCAACCCGGGCCTGATCGCCTGGATGGCAAACACGCTCGAGGAGATCAGCGGTGGCCGCTTCGTGCTGGGCCTGGGCGCCGGCTGGCACCAGCCTGAGTTTGATGCCTTCGGCTTCGAGTTCGACAGCCGGGTGAGCTTCTTGGCCGAATCACTCGAGGTGATACTGCCGCTGCTACGCGACGGCCAGGTCGACTTCCAGGGCCGTTTTGCGCGCGGCAACGCCGAGCTGCGCCCGTTAGGCCCCAGGCCGCAGGGCCCACCGATCATGATCGCCGGCACCCGGCCACGGATGATGTCGCTCATTGCGCGCAGCGCGGACCGCTGGAACAGCGTGTGGTACGGCCTGCCGACCGACGAGTTCAGGGGCGAGCGAGCCGACCTGCTGGCAGCCTGCGAGACGGTTGGGCGCGACCCGGCGACGATCGAGATATCGGCCGGCCTGGTGATCGCCGACCCCGACGAGAGCACGGGCACCAACGGACCGGAAGAGCTCGCCCCCTCGATCGACCTGCTGATCGAAGGGCTCGCCGCGTGGCGCGCCGAAGGTGTCGACGAGGTCATGTGCAGCCTGCGCCGACCGACCGTGGAGCTCGTCCACACCCTCGCCCGCGCGGCCGAGCGGATCTAAGAGGAACCGGTCCGAAGAGCGCCTAGGTTGCGCGCGCCGGGGCAGCCTCCGTTGCCGACTGTGTCGTCGCCGCTGACCGCACCCCACTCGATGCCAGCTGCGCATCGAGCAGTGCCCGGTATCCGGTCGCATGGACGCGTTCGAACACCGAACGCGACCAGTCGGACCACTCGCTGACCTCCGGCTCGCCGGGCAGCAGGGCGGCCGCGGCAATGCCCGCCAGGGCACCTTGCCACTCCCATCCGGATGCGCGCGCGGCGGCGATTGATTCACGGAAACCGGCCGCCGCCGCTGCAGGGTCACCCTCAAGCGCGGTGATGCCGGCGCGCAGCCAGTCGCGCAGTGAAGTCAGCCCAACAGCGCCACTCGGGTTCGAGTCGATGACGCGCAGCGTCTCGCGCACTTTGTCGTGCTGTCGCGACAGCTGTGCTGCCAGCGCGGCAGTGGGGCCCACGTTCACCATGAAGCCGTGCCAGGCGTCGACTGCCGCGATGAAATGTCCATGAACTTCCTGAAGGTGTCCGTTGTTCACGGCCAGCTCCGCACGGACCATCGCCAGGGTTCCGGAGATCTGCGGGTCCTTCACGCCTCGCGCCGCCGCTTCGGCTACCTCGAGCTCGCCGGAAATCGCCTCACCGCGAGCGGCGCGCAGCAGCGCCGTGATGCCCAGCAGCCGTGTCCGTTCGAATCCCTCTGGACTGGTGGCCAGCGCTTCCTCCATCTGGTCGAGGGCTTCGTCCCACTCGTCACCTATGGCGTACGAGTACATGCCGACCGTCCCGGTCTGGAAGGCGTAGACGATGCGCTGGCCGAGCCGGCGCCCCAGCGCAACGCCGCCGCGAACCACATCTCGGGCACGGCGCGGCTCATCATCGACCAGGGACACGCTCAGGTTGTTGATGGCGCGTAGCTCCAGCTCGCTCCATCCGCCGGCATGGGCGATGCTCACCGCCTTTTCGAGCAGAGCCACTGATTCGCGCCGCCGGCCGCGACCCATCTCCAGGGCCGACCCCTTGTTGACCAACGCCTCGGCAACCACCTGCTCGATGTTCAGCGGCTCGGCCAGGTCCAGGGCCTCGTCTCCAGTCGCGATTGCCGGCTCCGGGTCGTTGGAGCGCATGTGGGCGCGCGACAGCGTCGCCAGCAGGCGCGCGGTCATCTGCGAACTGGCGTGCGCCCGCGCGCGATCGAGCGCCGTCCTCATCACCTCGATCGCGCGAGGCAGGTGACCGGCGTCGACCAGGATGCGGCCGAGCAACGCCGAGACGCGGGCCAGTGCGTCCTCGTCGCCGGCGGAAGCGTGCAACTCGGCCGCCTGTGTGGCGTAGCGCTCGGCCACATCCTCGTGACCGGCGATGTTGGCAGCAATGGCGGCAAGTTCGAGCAGTCCAGCGTGGTCCGCGCTCTGGCGGCCCACCAACATCGCCTGTTCGAAGTAGGTGAGCGCCTGGTCAGGTGCGCCGAGCTCTGCTGCGCGCTCGCCAGCGCCGCGCAGGGCGAGCCTGGCCTGCGTGGCCAGGGCATCCGCCTCGGGACCGGGCGAAGAAGCCTCGTGCGCTGCGACGTAGTGATTGGCCAGCACGCCGGCGAGCTCATCGTCGCCCAGCGCCTCGAAATAGCGTGCCGCCGCGAGGTGCCGGCTGCGCCGCTCGGCGCGCGACAGAGTCGCGTAGGCGACCTCGCGAATCAGCGATTGCACGAAGCCGTACTGGCCCCGCTCGGGAGAGCGCGGATCGATGTCCACGTCGAGGATCTCGCGCGCCACCAGCGCGCGCAGGTGCTCCTCGAGCTGGTCATCGGCAACTCCCGACACCTGTGCCAGGACCGGCAGCGTGAAGCGCTGGCCCAGGACGGCGGCGTCCTGCAGAATGCTCCGCCGCACCGGTTCCAGCGCGTCGAGTCGGGATGCGATGAGCGATCGCAGCGTCTCGGGGACGGCGAGCTCATCCAGCTGGCCGGTGGGCCGGTACACGCCGTCGGCCTGTTCCAGCCTGCCCTCCGACACGAGCATGCGCACGGTCTCGACGGCGTACAGCGGGATGCCGTCGGCGCGGCGCAGGATGGCCTTCACCGCCTCATCGGGCAGGCCCGGCACCAGCCCCGCCAGCAGGTCGCGCATCGCCTGCTCATCGAGTGGCTCAAGCGAGATCGAGGTGACCAGGCGATGCCCGCCACCCCAGCCGGGTCGCCGTTCGTAGAGTTCCGGCCTCGTAAGCCCAACCACGAGGATCGGGTGATTCTTGGACCAGTCGAGCAGGTGCTCGATGAAGTCCAGCAGGCCGCTGTCGGCCCATTGGAGATCCTCGAACACGAGCACCGTGGTGGCACTTTCAGAGACGCGCTCGAAGAAGATGCGCCAGGCGGCGAAGAGTGCGTCGCGGCCACCCTGGGGTGCCTCCTCCACTCCGAGCAGCGCCAGCAGAGCGTGCTCGACCCAGCTGCGTTCCTCGGCATCGGGCACGAACTCCGCCACCGCCTCGGCCAAGCGGGCGCGCGTGGTGGCCTCGTCATCAGATTCCGCGAGCGCCGCACGGCGGCGAACCATCTCGCCCAGCGCCCAGAAGGTGACCCCCTCGCCATAGGACGGGGATCGGCCGTGGTGCCAGTAGACCTGTTCGACGATGCCGTCGACGTACTTTTCGAGCTCCCAGGCGAGACGGCTCTTGCCGATGCCGGCGGGTCCCGTGACCGACACCAGGCGCACGCGTTGATCGCGAGTAGTGGCGTGCAGCGCCTCCTTGAGCAGCCGCAGCTCCTCCTCGCGGCCCACGAACGGAGGCTCCAATGCCTCGGAGCGATTGTGTCCGCCGCGTGCGGCCAGCACGCGCACGGCGCGGAACGCCTCGACCGGCGCGCTCTTGCCCTTGAGCTCCTGGGGGCCGGCGGGCTCGAACGCAATCGCTGCCTGCGCCGCGTGCCTGTTCGCCTCGTCGACCAACACCGTGCCCGGAGGTGCCACCGATTGGAGCCGGCTCGCGGTGTTCACCAGGTCGCCGGCAACCATGCCCTGGCCTTCGGCACCCAGCGTTACCGCCGCCTCACCGGTCACCACGCCCGCGCGTGCCTCGATCCCGGCACCCAGAGAGAGCGCGCCGTCGATCACCTCCAACGCGGCGCGCACCGCTCGTTCCGCATCGTCCTCGTGCGCCGTGGGCGTGCCCCACACGGCCATCACCGCGTCGCCGATGAACTTCTCGATGACACCGCCGTGCCGCTCCACGGCCAGCCGGGCCATGCCGAAATACTGGTCGAGCGTGTCGCGTACGGCCTCGGCATCGCGCTCCTCGGCGAATGGCGTGAAGCCGACCAGGTCGACAAACATGACGCTGACCAGGCGTCGCTCCGTGGTCGCCGGCGAACGCGGCGCCGCAGCCGTGGCCTCCCCCGGGGTAGCCGACAGAGTCGTTCCGCAGCTGCCGCAGAACTTCGCACCTGGCCGGTTGGGCGTGCCACAGTTCGGGCAGGCAGCCGTCATTGGCGCGCCGCATTCGTCGCAGAAGCGGGCCCCCGCCGCGTTCTGGGTCCCGCAGTTGCCGCAGATCACGCCCGCGATGTTACCGCCGGAAGCATCCAGACCGGCCCGAGCAAAGGCGTCAGCAGGCGTGCGCCTCGCGGTGCCACGCGCGGGCGCTCACGCAGGTTGGGGGCTCCAACAGACAAACCTCGTGACAAGCGGCCCGCAGACAGGGGCCATGTGCGCCATGGCCACCACCGGCAGCGGACCTACCTTGCCCTCGGCGATGGATCGCGAGCTGGGACACGACGTTGTGATCCTGGGCGCCGGGCTGGCCGGCCTGCGCGCCGCAGTCGAGCTGTCACGCCGGCTCGCGGACAAGGTCGACATCGGCATCGTGTCCAAGGTCCAGCTGATGCGCGCCCATTCGGTCTGCGCTGAGGGCGGTACGGCGGCCGTGCTGCGCACTGACCTGGGCGACTCAACCGAGCTGCACGCCTGGGACACCGTCAAGGGTGCCGACTTCCTGGCCGACCAGGACGTGGTCAGGAGATTCGTCGAGGCTGCGCCGACCGAGATCCGCCAACTCGATCACTGGGGCATCCCGTGGACGCGCGACGCGGACGGCTACATCGAACAACGGCCGTTCGGCGGGCACAGCTATCCAAGAGCGACGCTGGCCGCCGACAAGACCGGCTTCTTCGAGATGCAGACGCTGTATGACCAGCTGCAGCGCTACTCGACCTTCACCCGCTATGACGAGCTCTTCGTCACCGACATCCTTATCGCCGATGGCGTTTTCGCGGGCCTGGTCGGGCTGGACATGACGTCAGGCGAGACGGTCGTCATCCGCGGCAGGGCGCTGCTCATCGCCAGTGGCGGAGGCGGAACCCTGTTCGGTTTCACGACCTACTCGCAGACGGTCACCGGCGACGGCCTGGCGATGGCCTATCGCGCCGGCCTGCCACTCGAGGACATGGAATTCCTGCAGTTTCATCCGACCGGCCTGGTTCCGTCCGGCATCCTGATGACCGAAGCCTGCCGCGGCGAAGGCGGCTACCTGCGCAACAACCGCGGCGAGCGCTTCATGGCCGGCTACGCGCCGAAGCTGATGGAGCTCGCGCCGCGCGACATGGTTTCGCGTGCCGAGCAGGAGGAGATCCTCGCTGGCCGTGGCTTCAAGACGCCCGACGGACAGGACTACCTCGAGCTGGACCTGACCCACCTCGGCGCCGAGCGGATCAACACCCGTCTGCCGTTGATCCGCGAGGTGGCCATCAAGTTCCTTGGCCTCGATCCCATCGAGAAGGCGATCCCGATCCGGCCCGTTGCGCACTACTCGATGGGTGGCATCGAGACCGACATCAACGGCCACACACGGGTTCCCAACATCTGGGCTGCCGGGGAGGCCGCGTGCGTGTCGCTCCACGGCGCGAACCGCCTCGGCTCCAACTCGACCGCCGAATGCCTCGTCTGGGGCGCCATCACCGGCACTGAGATTGCCCGCGAGCTACCGGCGATGGGCGAAACCGTGTCGCTGCCCGCCGGGGACCTGGCTGCCGCCGAGGAGCGCATCGCCAGCGTCCTGGCCCGCGACGGTGGCGAGAACATCTATGAGCTGCGCCGTCAGCTGCGGTCGACGATGGACACCCAGGTCGGCGTCTTCCGCAACGGTTCGGACCTGACACAGGCGCTGGCCAGGGTGCGCGAGATCCGGCTCCGCACCCGTGATGCGCCGGTGGCTGACAAGTCGCGCGTCTACAACTCCAACCTCGTCCACGCCCTCGAACTTGGCAACCTGATCGACCTCGCCGAGGTGATGATCGCCGGTGCCCTGGCCCGCGAGGAGTCGCGTGGCGCGCACGCGCGGCGCGATTTCGCGACGCGTGACGACGAGCGGTGGCTCAAGCACACGCTTGCCTTCCGCGACGTCGATGGGCCGTGTTTCGAGTACAAGCCCGTGACGATCGACTCATGGCTCCCGGTGGAGCGCAGGTACTGATGGCGGAGGGGCAGATGACAGCCCGCACACATCCAAACCGACTCGGCCTGCACGGCTGGATCGGCGGCCGCAACGCGGGCTTCGAGCGCTGGCTCTACTTGCTCCACCGCATCAGCGGCCTGGGCCTGCTCGCCTACTTCGTGATGCACATCTTCGTCACCTCGGCCCGTGCGCTCGGGCCGGAAAGCTGGGTACAGGCGATGGCGGCCGTGTCGGGACCGGTCTTCGAGATCGGCGAGTACCTCGTCTTCGCGGCGTTCGCATTCCACGCGGTCAACGGCATCCGGCTCCATTTCGTCGAGCTCGGCTTCCTGATCGGACGGCCGATCGAGCCCATCTACCCCTATGCCACCTCGGTCGGCCGCCAGCGCTGGCTGTCGATGACCGTCCTGGCCGTCGCCTTCGTGATCGTCGTCTTCGGCGGCTACAGCTTCTTCATCGCAGGTTGAGGGGCGCGAGCATGAGCGAGCGCAGTCTGTGGACGCTGTCGATCGCGTCGACCGGAGTGATCGTCGTGCTGCTCGGCGTGCACATGACGCTGATGCACCTGATGGGTGGCGAGCCGCTCGAGTGGGGCAGCGTCGTGCAGCGAATGCGCAGTGTCCTATTCGCCACCACGTACGTGCTGCTGCTCGGGGCAGCGCTCTACCACGGCCTGTACGGCTTCCGCAACATCCTGCTCGAACTCAATCCGGGCGCCACGCTGCGCCGTGCCACGAACGCCGTGCTGCTGGCAGGTGGGCTGGGCCTTTTCGTGTTCGGCACCTGGGCGGCCGTGGCCTCGCTCGGCACTGGGGCAACCTTCGGTGGCTGACGTGACGGCGAGCACCCGCCGCGAGGTCATCCTGCGCGTGCGTCGTTTCGATCCCGAACACGACGCCGAGCCGCGCTGGGAAGACCATCCCGTCCAGGCCGCAGCGGGCATGACCGTGCTCGACGCCCTGTGGCAGGTCAAGGAGCAGGCCCCCACCATCGCCTGGCGCTCGTCGTGTCGCATGGGCATCTGCGGGTCGTGCGGAATGCTCATCGACGGCCGGCCACGCCTTGCCTGCAACACGCAACTGTCCGAGCTCGGGACAGGACTTGTGACCGTTGCGCCGCTGCCCAACTTCGACACCATCAAGGACCTGGTGCCCGACCTGGGGCCGATGTTCGCGACCCACCGTGAGATGCGGCCCTACCTCATCCGCGAGGACTCCGGCGAGCAGGAAAACCCGACTCGCGAATATCGCCAGACGCCCCAGGAACTCGAGCGCTACCTGCAGTTCAGCTACTGCATCAAGTGCGGCTGCTGCATCGCTGCGTGCCCCACCGTCGCCACGGACGGCGTGTACGCCGGCCCGATGCCCCTCGCCCAGGCACATCGTTACGACAACGACTCGCGCGACGACGGCTTCGCATCGCGCCGGGACACACTTTCGAGCGAGTGCGGGCCCTGGCGCTGCCACTTCGCCGGCGAGTGCTCGCAGGTCTGCCCCAAGGGCGTCGACCCGGCCAAGGCGATCCAGCTCATGAAACGCGACCTGGTGCTCGACCTGCTGCGCCTGCGCCGGCATCACGATCCGGCGCCCGTTGCCGCAGCTCCCCACGCCAAGCGACGGCCGGAGATCCCCGAGGCGCCACCGCGCACCGCCGGATAACCTCCGCGCATGAGAGTTGGGATCTGTCTGCCGATCAGCGAGCGTGAGTCGGAGACCCAGGCCACGACCTACCAGTTCATGCGCGAGCTCGCCGTCGCCGCGGAGAACGGCGGCGCGGACTCGATCTACGTCGCCGACCACATCTTCTATCGGCCCCCGGATGGCGAGCCGCCGGTCGGAGCGTGGGAGTCGACGGCCATGCTCGGTGCCCTGGCCGACGCAACCTCGCGCGCCGAGGTCGGCCCACTGGTGTTCTGCGCGCCGTTCCGCAACCCGGGCATGCTCGCCTGGCTGGCCAACACGCTCGACGAGATCAGCGGCGGCCGGTTCATCCTGGGACTGGGCGCCGGCTGGCATCAACCCGAGTTCGACGCCTTTGCCTTCAACTTCGAACGTCGCGTCAGCTACCTCGAGGAGACCCTCGAGATCGTGGTGCCACTGCTCAGAGACGGCACGGCAGACTACCGGGGCGAGCTGCTCGAAGGACACGCTGGCTTGCGGCCCCGTGGTCCACGACCGAAGGGCCCGCCGATCCTGCTCGCCGGCAGGAAGCCACGCATGATGCAGCTGACAGCCAAGTGGGCCGATCGCTGGAACAGCGTCTGGTACGGGCTGCCGACCGACAAGTTCCACGCCGAGCTCGCCAGCCTGGTGCACGCATGCGAGGCGATCGACCGCGACCCGGCCACAATCGAGGTCAGCGCCGGGTTGATCATCACCGACAAGACCAGCCAGCCGAACGACGACAAGCAGCTGTGTGGCGATGTTGACCAGATCGCGGAAGGGCTGGCCAAGTGGCGCGAGGAGGGCGTTACTGAGGTGACGTGCGCAATGGAGCCTCCGTCGCTGGCCACCGTCGAGCGGATCACGCGGGCCGCCGAGCAGGTCCGCTAGGCGACTGCGCGCCATTCCCGGGCCGACCGGCCCATGCTGCTGTTGCTGCTCACCTGCTTGCTTTCAGAAGCCGCGTGCGACGAGGTGCCCACGCATGGCGCGGGCGGCCTGCGCCCGGTGTGACAGCGCGTTCTTCTCGGTCGCGCTCATCTGGCCCACGGTGCGCCCGCCCGCCGGCTCGGTGAGTGGCTCGAAGATGGGGTCATAGCCGAAACCGTTGCTGCCCTGCGGCGCGTCGGCAATACGTCCTTCGAAAGTCCCCTTTGTCGTGTCGAGCACCTCGCCGTCGTGGGCCAGGACGAGCACGCAGCGGTAGCGCGCCGTGCGTTCGGCCGGATGCACAAAGGGCGCCAGCTCGGCCAGCAGCTTGGCGTTGTTCTGCTCGTCGGTCGCCTGCGGCCCGGCGTAGCGACGGGTCCGCACGCCGGGTCGGCCGCCCAGTGCGTCGACCTCCAGGCCGGAATCATCGGCGAGCGTGGGCAGGCCCGACAGGCGGGCGTAGTGAAGCGCCTTGATGGTGGCGTTGGCCTCGAAGGTCGGCCCGGTTTCGTTGGCCGAGTCGGTCAGGTCCACGTCCGACAGCGACAGCAGTTGCGTCCGGGGCAGGTCGAGCAACTCGACGAGTTCCCGCAACTTGTGGCGCGAGCCGGTCGCCACCAGCAAGCGGCGCGGCTCGCCGCTCATTGGGCGTCGGTCATTCCTGGCCAAGCACCGTGCGCTGGTACTTGAACAGGTGCTGCAGGCCCGAGTCGGCCAGCTCGAGCAGGCGCTCCATCTGCGCCCGATCGAACGGCTTGCCCTCCGCCGTGCCCTGCAGCTCGACGAACGTGCCCTTGTCCGTGCCGACCACGTTGAAGTCAACCTCGGCGCGGGAATCCTCCGAATAATCGAGGTCGAGCAGCGCCGTGCCGTCGACGATGCCCACGCTGATCGCCGCGATCTGGCCATCGATCGCGTGTGCCGCACCGATCTTGCGCAGCGCCATGACCAGCGCCACGTAACCGCCGGTGATCGACGCGGTACGCGTGCCGCCGTCGGCCTGCAGGACGTCGCAGTCGACGGTAACCGTGCGATCGCCGATCTTCGTCGTGTCGACCACGCCGCGCAGCGAACGGCCGATCAGCCGCTGGATCTCCATCGTCCGGCCGCCCTGGCGACCCTTCGACACCTCGCGCTGACTCCGCTCCGCGGTGGCGCGCGGCAGCATCGAGTACTCGGCCGTCACCCAGCCCACGCCCTTGCCGCGCAGGTGCGGCGGCACGCGGTCCTCCACGCTCGCTGCGCACAGCACGCGTGTGTCGCCCATCTCCACGATGCACGAGCCCTCGGCCCACTTCTGGGCATCGAGCGTGAAGCGCACCGGGCGCAGCTGGCCGGGCGTGCGCCCGTCGCCGCGATAGCGGCTACCGCCCAGACTCATTGGTCACCACCTTTGCCTCGTCCCACAGTTCATCAAGCTCCTCGAATGTCATTGAGCGCAGCTCGACCTGCCGTTCCGCGGCAAGCCGTTCGACGTGTGCGAAGCGCGCGGCAAACTTGGCGCTCGCGCCGCGCAATGCCGACTCGGCATCGATATCCAGCTTGCGGCCGAGATTGACGAGCACCATCAGCAGGTCGCCGAATTCCATCCGTCGCTCGTGCGCGTCCGGCGCCTCGACGATCTCGCGCGCCTCCTCGGTCACCTTGTCGAGAACACCCTCGACCGACGGCCAGTCGTAGCCCAGCGACGCGGCACGTTCCTGCATCTCCTGGGCATAAGCGAGCGCGGGCAGTGAACGCGACAGTCCGGCAAATGCGGCCGGCATGCCGTCTTCTGCCCGCGGCTCTCTGCCGTTCGTGCCGTTCGCCGCTCGCTCCGCGGCCTTGATCTGCTCCCAGTTGCGGATCACGTCGGCCGCCGAATTGGCCACGGTGTCGCCAAAGACATGGGGGTGGCGGCGGATGATCTTGGCCATCACCTCGCGGTAGACGTCGGACATGTCGAACGCTCCGTCCTCCGCCGCGTACTGCGCGTGCAGCACGATCTGCAGCAGCAGGTCGCCCAGCTCTTCGGCCAGCTCAGGCGTGGAGCCGTGCTCGAGCGCGTCGTAAACCTCGTACGTCTCCTCGAGCAGGAACTTGCGCAGCGACAGGTGATCCTGCTCGCGGTCCCACGGGCAGCCATCGGGTGCGCGCAGGCGCGCCACCAGCCAGGGCAGGCCGTGCGGACTGGCAGTGTCGGCCAGGGCAGGAATTGCCGCGAGGAAGTGCGCGCCTGCCGCGAGATCGTCCGCCGTCACGTCGGCCACGGTCACGTCACCAGCACCGTCGAGGCCGTGAAGCACGGCCTCGGGCGGGTACATGCCGCGCAGCATCGTTGCCGCGTCCGTTCCGTGGGCGGCGCGACCGGGCAGCGGACCGGGGTCGAAGTCATCACCCGCCGATCTGGACTGCCGCGACGGCGGCACGGGCAGCAGGAGCACGGCCATCGCGGGATCGAACGGCCGCCGCACCAGGGCGTCGGGCGTCAGGATCTGCAATCCGTCGCCGGCCGAGAAACCGAAGCGGGTCTCGACGTCGGTGATCAGTTGCTGCACTTTTTCAGGCTACAGGCTACGGCGATGGCGACGGCGAGACCTGGTCGCTGCCCGGAATCAGGGTGGGGATCGGCGTCTGGCCCGCGATCGACACGCTGCCCGTGTTCTCGGCCGTGCTCAGCTGGCTCTGGTACCAGGTGCTGAAAGCAGTGGCACGCACGCCGGCCGCCTGGTCGGGATCGTAGGCACGCGGGGCCCGCTCCAATACCTTGATGAAGTACTGACCATTGCCGAACTGAAGAGGATCGGAGACCTGCCCCACCTTGAGCGCGAAGATGGCATCGACGAACGTCGAGTCTCCCGTCTGCTGAAGCAGCTCGTCCTTGTACCACCAGCCGAGATCGCCGTCGGGCAGCCTGTTGGTGGACTCGTCCAGCTGGTTGGAGACCGTCGCAAAGTCGGCGCCCGGCTGGGCCAGCGCATCCTGGACCGCCTTGATGCGGTCGGCGAGCGCCGCGCGCTTCGCCTGGAACAGCAGGAGGTAGTAGCCCTCGTCGCTGCGGACGGGACCGATGATGTCGTCCTTCTGGTGGTCACTGCCCCACAGTGCGTTCGAGATCGCGGCCGGCGCCAGGTCCTTGTTCATCCAGCCCACGTCACCGCCCTGCGACTTGGTCGGGTCGTCGCTGAGTTCGCTGGCCAGCTGGCTGAAGGTCGACTCGAGGTCGGCCGCGGCCGTGGTCTTCAGCTGCGCCAGCGCGGTGTCGGCATCCTGCAGCGCCGTGTGCCAGGCTGGGTCGTCGGCCGCCAGGCTGGGCGCGTTGGCCATGTCGTGGTTCGGTGCGAACACGATTTCGCTGTAGTGGATCTCGCCGGCGGACTCGGTTGGGTCGCCCGTGTTCACTCCGTCGATGTAGATCTCGCCCAGGTGCACCTGCTCGGGCGTCTTCGCCAGGGCGTCGGAAACGATCTTGTCCTGCAGCCGTTCAGCACCGAGCTGGTAGCCGATCAGCTGCCGCGCGTCCTGCTCGGAAACGACGTTGAACAGGTCCTGGCGAGCGCCGGACACCTCTGTGCCGGGAGTGATCTCCGTCACACGTCCGATCCTGTACACGCCATCGGCGCCGAGGATTATTCCGGTGGTGCCGCCCTGGGGTAGCTTGAACAGCGCGTTGCCCCAGTTGGCATCGGTTACCAGGCCCTTGTACACGACGCCGTAGTCGCCGCCCTTCTTGGCGCTCGGGTCCGTGCTGTACTCCGCCGCGACCGAGGCGAACGTTTGGCCCGAGTTCAGCGCGGCGAGCGCCGCCTGCGCCTTGTTGAGCGCGGCCTTCTGTTCCTCGATGGTTGGACCCGTGGTCGGGTCGGCAGCCTGCGGCGCAACGAAAATGGCCAGCACGTGCCGCTGCTCAGCCGATGACGCATCCTCGAGCAGACGCTGGTCGATGTCCTGGCTCGTTACGGCGATGCCCTGATCCGACGCCAGCCGGGATTGGTAGACGAGGTCCACCATCTGGCTTACAGCGTTGCTGGCCAGGTTCTGCGTCTCGGTGCTGATCTGCTGCGACAGGGCCGAGAAGGTCGTCGCATCGACCGCACCGTTGATCTGGGCCTGCGTCAGCTGGTCCTGGTCGCGCTTCAGAAGCCAGCCCTCGAACGAAACGTAGGACCGCAGTTGGGGCGGCCCGATGTCGATGCCGGCGACGTTGGCCAGGGGCCGGAGGTTGTCGTTGTACCAGGCCAGACCAAGGGCGCCGAACAGGATCAGCAGCACGGCCACGATGGTCAGGATGAACCCGATCGTGACGGCCAGTTGCTGGCGCGCCTCATCCTCGAACAGTCGAGCGAGACGGCTGCGGCGCGAGGGGGTGGCGCGGCGAGAACGGATGCTCATCTGATACCCAGGCTACGTGTGACGGCGGTAGTCAAGCGGGAAAGGTGTGCGCGATCCTCAGCGGCGCCGCAGCAGCCGCAGAAAGATACCCAGCCCGGCGCCAATGGCGAGGGCGGTCCGGATGTCCAATACGCGCGCGTCGCCACTGGCCGACCGGGCAAGCACCAGCAAGGCTCTGCCTCCGCGCTCGACAGTGACACTGCCGGCACCCACCGCCAATGCCGCGCCGCCTTCCTGGATGGTCAGGCTGTCCGCGCGCGCGACGGCGATGCCGCCCAGCGACACCGACACGCTGTCGGCGCGCACGCGGCCCGCGCCGCCCTGGCTGATCGCGACCTGTTCCGCGTACACGTCACGCGCGCCGCCTTGACTGATGGACACGGACGGCGCACGGAGATCGCCGTTGGCGTCCATGCCGGAGGCGGGTTCGTCGAGCTGTACCGGCGCATCCGAGTCGTCGACGGAGAGCGACTTCTTCTGCTGTTTGACTTGCTTTTCGTCGGCCACAGGTTGCTCCCGCGTCGCGTGCGACGCTCCATTTGGTGGGCGCTCCAGCCTAGCGCTAAGGGACCGATCGTGCTACAGGGACCCGGCCGGCGGCCGTGCCAGCGAGCCATTCGTCGCGCTCGCGTAGACCGCTCG
>Ga0315540_10001255_pt1 | contig 14533 bp, 14 predicted proteins | sample SalMarSW160110MG_FD_203677 | JGI IMG/M metagenome (GOLD analysis project Ga0315540, IMG submission 203677) | Salt marsh sediment microbial communities from the Plum Island Ecosystem LTER, Massachusetts, United States - Salt Marsh Sediment SW1601-10 ... | reverse complement strand
CATGTATGAGCGCGTTGACGACCCTCAGGCGCTGCAGGAGCTCGGGAGGGAGTGGCTGCGAGCGATCGTGGAGAACCCCCGGGCGTACCTCGCGCACCGCGGCAACGCCATCGCCCGGTCCTTCGGGTTGCGGGAGCGGGTCGTTGGCTACCGCGATTTTGATACCGACAACTCGGAGAACACCGCCGGTCTGACCCAGCCCGACAGCGTCCTCCGGGGGATGATCCGCGACCAGCAGATGCTGGTCCGCGACCTCTTCTTCATGGAGCCCTGGTTCTGGTCGGCTGCAAACGTGGCACTGTGCCTCGCGGCGGCGATCCTGCTGCTGGGTGGCGGCGACCGGGTCAGGAATGCCGTGCTGCCACATGCCGCGATGCTGTGGTCCGGCCTGCTGCTGCTGCTGCCGTACCTCTTGGTGTGCTTGGATCACGACGCCAGGTTCACCTACTGGGTGAGGATATCAACCATCTTCGGCGGTCTCGGTCTGGCCGGCGTGATGCTGGGCGCTCTCCGTGCCCGGCTCGGGGCCAACAGCACAGGGTCCTGACCTGCGCGTCTCACCACGTCCTGAAAGGAGACCTTGACCGCCCCGCGCAGCAATCCGGCCGCGGTGGAGTCCGTCGCGCAGCGCGATCTCGGATGGGTGCGACCCGGTGAGATGGTGCTGTTGCTGGCCACTCCGACGCCCCTCGCGGCGCCGCCCGCCTTGACAGCCAGGGGCCCGACACCTCTACTCTCCCTCCCTGACTGACGCGGGGCGGAGCAGTCCAGTCGCTCTCTGGGCTCGTAACCCAAAGGTCGCAGGGAGGACGCGACCCACCCGGAGAGGGCGGGTGGTCTGGCCAGCGGACAACCGCTCGTGGAGTCGGGTCGCACAGGCGCGGCCTCAGAGGTTCAGCCCCCCGGCTCGCATCGTCTTGAGATCTTCCGTGGTCAGCGCCTTGCCTCCGATGCCCCACTGTCCACTGGGCACGTCATGGACGCGCACCCAGGTCACGCCGCGCATGATTTCGCCTTCGATGGCGACCATCGTGTCAGTGACCTTGCTGATCATGTTCTGCTTTTCGGCAGCGCTGAAGACTCCCTCGATGACATGGATATCTACTAGGGGCATTTCACTGTCCTTTCTCTGCTCCGTCGCCGCAGTTGAAGTGCGCGGCTGACAGGATTGACGACTGTTGGCATTCGGTGTCAGGTTTGAACACGTCGAGGCGCTGGATAACGAAGGTGCCGATCAGTCAGCTTCGCGCGTCGCGAATCGCGCCACTCCATTCGATCGGTGCACCTCGGGCTGGAGCTCACACCTTCAGCCCTATCTATACCGGCTGAAGGACCAAGTTCAGCCACAACAGCACGACACAGAGAAACGCCGTCCAAAAGGCCACCATTCTGTGGAGAAAGTGATTGGAAGTGAGGTGTATCAACGCTTGCAGGTATCTCAGGGCAACAAACAGCCATGCGAGTACGAGCCCTGGAAGGCCTCCGACACCCAGACTGATGCAGAGCGTACAGGCCACATAGAAGAGCACCGGCACCTCGAACATGTTGTTGAAGCAACGAGTCGTGACAGTGACCCTCTCTGGAACCTCCTGCCCCTGCATGAGCTTGAAGTACTTGATCCTGACATCACCACTTCGGACGCCGGCAAACCTCGCTCGTGCAGCGACAAGGCCGACAAGGAACGTCAGCAGCACCATCAAGGCCATTGGGTGTAACAACGTATTCCTCCGCAGTTCCTTGGGGTTCGATACCACTCGAGATCGAGTGATCATCTTGGTATTGTTCAGACACGCTGGGCGGCTTCGCCGTCTTCCTCAGCGTCCAGGTGGAAGGTAACGTCGACACCGTTCTTCAGCGTCTGGAGGACGACGCAGCACCGCTCGGCTGTCTGCACCAGCTCCTCGACCTGCTTGGGGGACACCCCGGGACCGGGCACGGCCTTGACGCTGACTCGCATCGTAGCGAAGCCGACTCGGACCGAGGGGTCGACCAGCAGCGTGCCGCGCACATCGCAGTCTGCTTGAACATCCACCACGAGGGACTCCAGCGGAATCCCGAGATTGTTGGAGAGGATGCGGATGGTGGTGTCTATGCAGGCCACCAGCGCCGCGCACAGGATGTCGCCGGGCACGGGAAGGTCGTGCCGTCCTCCAACCGCGCGGTGCACGCCCACGCGGGTGGTGATGCCAAAGCCTGGGGCGCCGATCTGAACCGATCCCCACATCGGGGAGTCGCCGGCCTTCGCCACCGAGGTGGCGGTGTCGGTCACGAGCGCCTCCTCGGGGGCGTCCGCGCGGTACCGCTTGCGAAGAGCTCCCTGGTCCTTGCGCAGTGCGCTGCAATGGGCGGCGAGGGTGCTGGTGTCGATGGTCTGCATGGTGTCTGCCTCCTGGTTCTACCCCTGAGGCGCCAGTTCCCGTCTGGCACGTCGCCAGATCGGTTCTGGCAGGTTCACGCACACTTTCACCAGACTTCCGCTGCGGCCGACGATGCACCGCACTCAGCGGTCTCGCGACAGGAACTCGCTGAAGCCGAATCACTGAATGAGGAACGGCTGGGTGTGAGCAACCCCGCGAATAGTGCGCTTACGTGCTCCAGGCGACCGGCAGCTCGGGCCGGTACGTGCAGGTGGCTCCCGTCGAGACTGCGGCTGTCAGGTGGGCGGCCAGCTCGGGATGGTGGCCGCCGATCGTGGTGATGGCGTCTCGAATCCTCGCGGAGACGGCCTTGCGCGCTCGCTCCGCCGGAGAGGCCATGGTCCGCACGCGTTCTCCGAGCCCTGTGGCCTGCCCCAGGTGCTCGACAAGCGCGTCGTACTCCGCCTGGGCCCGTTCGGACGAGGCCATGTCACCCCTCTGCTCGGCTTGTTCCAGGACCTCGGCCAACTCCCTGAGGCGCGATCGATAGGCGACCAGGGCCTGCCGGTCGACCACCGGCTCGGGTGCCGATGGCAGCGGTGCGTCGGGCCCGGCGTAGAGCTCGAGTGCCTCGACCGACTGGCCTGGTCGGCTCAACAGGACGCCCAGATCGGCCAGGCCTTTTGCGTGTTTGACATGGATCGTCCGCTGGTCGAATCGAATCGTCCAGATATCGCCGCTGCGCTTCCAGGAGGGCCTGACCACCGGAGCGTCCGCCGCCGGTGCGTCGTTGAGGAAGGAGAGCGTCGCCGACAGAATGGGTCCGGCATCTCCGAGCCACGGTAGGTGAGCGCTGCCGGGCAGCGGCAAGAACGTCGCATCAAACAGGCGAGAGGCCAGGTCCCGTCCGGCGTCGAAGCGGACGGTGCGGTCGCCTCTCCTGTGGATCACCAGCGCCGGGCAGGTGACGCGCGCGGCGGCCTCCCGGGCATCCATGGCGAAGCTCAGACCCAGGAGCTTGGCTGCCATCTTTGCCGAGCTCGAGGCCAGCTGGTCGCGCCCGAGTGAGCGCGCATCCTCACTGGACAGGTCCGGGGCGAAAAGCCGGTTGATGGTCTCGGCGCCCATGCCCCAGTGGGCCTCGACCAACGCCATCAGGGCGTCGCGGATGTTCTCAGCGCCCAGTTCAGAGCCGCATGCATAGGCTCCGACAAGCACCGCCTTGCGGACCAGCCGTGGGTTGGCGGCGGCCCAGGCGAGGGCCACGGGGGCGGCGCAGGAGAAGGCGAGGAGATCGATGGTGGGTTTGGCGAGGCAAGCCACGATGCCGTCGAGAACCTCGACTTCGTTCTCCTGGGTGAAGTCCTTCCGTTCACGGGTACTGAGGCCGGCGCCAGGACGGTCGTAGCGGACAACCGTCCGGTGCTGCGCGAGGGTCGAGAAGAAGTCGCGGAAAGCCGGCTGCTGCCAGTCCCTTTCCAGGTGCGAGACCCACCACGCAGGACACACCAACAACGGCCCCGACCCGTGGATGGAGTACGCAACTCGCATCCCACCCGCAAGGCGGCAGAAACGGATGACGGGGTCAGCCATGGCTCATCTTGACCAACAGCGTGTCGGACAAGTCTACCTCTGCAGCGGGTCGTCGGCGCGTCCTGGACGGCCGCAGGGACAGGGAAGCCCCTTCGCGCACCTCGAGTTGGTGCCACGCACTGCCAGCTCACGAGCGATCGTGGGAGTTGGCCGCGGGGTCGCACGCACGCGGTGGTCGACTCGGAGTTCGAGCCCGAGGACGCCGCAACAGCCTACGCCCGGCTCGAGTCGGGCCGTAAGTTCGGCAGGGTGGTGGTGCGCTGGCGACCCTGAGCCGCCGGGGCCGTGCTAGCCTTGGGCCGTGCACCCTGAGAGGGGATCTCGAGTCGCGAAAGGGTCAGCGATGGCCGGCAGATCGGCGCCCGCAGTCGGCAGGTTGTGACGAATGCAGGCTGGACCGAGCCGGGAGATCTTGCGATGAGCCCGATCCTCACCTCCGAAGGCGGCGTCGACCGGCGGCGGGAGCTGCTGCCCGAGGCGCTGTGGCCGGTTTTCGACGACGACTTCGTCGCCGCCTGCGAGCTCCACGAGGAGCACGTGGTACGGCTCGGCCTAGCGGCGCTCGCCGAGTGCGGCCTCGAGGAGGAGCTCGCGAAGCCTGCCACCGTGGACGAGTTGGCGGCGCACGGCGGTCTCGTCCCCGAGCGCTCCGCCACCGCCCTCGACTGGCTGCTGCGGCTGCTGGCGGGGCATGGCCACCTCCGTCAGGACTGCGGCGATGGCGCCGCCCGATTTGCGCTCGAGGGTGCCCTTCCCCGGCCCGACGCCGCGGAGGTCGAAGCCGCGCAACGCGCCCTCGACCCCGCCTCGCTGCCGACCTACCGCCTCTTCGAGGCCGCTGCTTCCACCTACCCCGCGTTCCTGCGCGGCGAGACCACCGGCGAGGCGGCGCTGTTCGCCCCCGACCGCCTCGAGCTCTGGACGAGCTACTTCTCCAATGTCAACCCGCTCTATGCGGTCAACAACACGATCGCCGCCGAAGCGGTTCGAGCCCGTATCCCGGAAGGTCCCGGCGACGTCCTCGAGCTCGGCGGCGGGCTCGGCAGCGCGGCCGAGGCACTGCTCGAGTGGCTCGGCCCGGACCGGGCGCCGGCGAGCTACCTGTTCACCGAGCTGGCACCGTTCTTTCTCAATCGCGCACGCCGGCAGCTCTCGGCCCGCTTCCCCGGCGCCCTCGCGTTCCGGGTGCTGGACATGAACCGGACGTTCGCGGAGCAGGGCGTCGAGCCCGGGAGCCGCGACCTGGTCTACGCGGTCAACACGGTGCACGTCGCCCGCGACCTCCTCTCGACCCTCGACGAGATCCGGCGGACCCTCCGTCCCGGCGGCTGGCTCGTGTTCGGCGAGTGCCTGCGTCCTTTCGACGGCGTCGCCCTGTACACCGAGATGGTGTTCCAGCTGCTCGAGGCCTTCCGGGCGCCGCTGCTCGACCCATCGTTGCGCCCCAACGGCGGCTTCCTGACCCCGGAGCAATGGCTCGGGCTGCTCGAGCGCGCCGGCTTCACCGACCTCGAGCTCTATCCCGACGTGCGGCGGATCCGCGACCACTACCCGGCCTTCGTGGTCGGCGCCGTCGCCGGGCGGCGGCCGCGGTGAGCCAGCGGATCGAGGTCCGATCCGAATGGCCCGCCTTCGCCGGCCACTTCCCGGGCCGCCCGATCCTGCCCGGGATCGCCCACCTGGCGTTGGTCCGAGACGCGCTGCGCCGGTCCGGCGACCCGTCGGTGGAGATTCTCGCGGTCTCCCAGGTCCGCTTCCGCCAGGTCGTCGAGCCGGGCAACGTGCTCGACCTCGTGCTCGACCGGCGAGCGGACGGCGAGGTGCTCTTCGAGCTCCTCCTGGACGGGCGGGTCGCGAGCCGAGGGGGCATCACGGTAGGCAGAGCCCCTGCGCACCCCCACGGGCCGGGAGTCGGGGCTGACCTCTCAGGGCCGAAGGCTCAGGGGGCGGGCAGGATCGGCGCGGCGGAGACGTTCCCACCAGCGGTGGAGCTGGTGCCGCACCAGGGGCCGGCGTTGCTGCTCGACCGCGTCGTCGCCGCGTCCGACGACGGCCTCGAGGCTCTGGTGGTCGTGCCGCGGGAGTCGGCCTTCGTCCACGCAGGTGCTGCCGAGTCCTTCGTCGCCATCGAGGCCGCGGCGCAGACGGCGGCGGCGCACGAGGTGCTGCGGCGGCGCAGAGTCAGCGGAACGGCGGAGCCGCAGAGTGGGTTCCTCGTCGGCGCACGCGACGTCACGCTCGGCAGGGTGTTACCGGTTGACGGTGCGATCGAGGTCGCCATCCGCGTCGACGGCGTCGCCCCTCCGCTCTCGACCTACCGGTTCCAGGTCTCGATCGAGGGCGCTCCGGCGGGGTCGGGCTCGATCAGCACCTACCTGGTTTGAGCGTCCGGAGGCCAGACCTCGCGGAAGCAGAACCACTGGAAGGGCGCCTGGCTGATCGCCCACTCGATCTCCCCGGCGACCCGCTGCATGGCCTCGGCGACGTCGCGGTCGCGCCGTCCGGACCGTGCCACGCGGATCGGCTCGCGGATCTCGATCCGGTAGTGACGGCGGCCGACCCGGAGCACGAAAATCGGCACCAGCGGCACCTCGGCGACCCGCGCCAGGCTTGCGGGACCGTCGGGCAGCGGAAACGGTCGCTGGAACATCTGTGCCGACACGATGCGACCGCCGCTGCGCGGCCGATCCCCCTGGACGCCGACGATTCCGCCCGAGCGCAGGGCGTTCAGGAGCGCGATCCCCTGCAGCACGTCGTCGTCTTCGAAGTGGGTCATGTAACGCGAGCCACCAGCCCTGACGAGGATCTCCTCGATGAAGGCCTGGGCCTCGGGGTCGGCTTCCCGCTCACGCACGACGTGGATCTCTCGCGCCTCCTCGAAGGCGGGCTGCATCGAGCCGACTTCGAAGTTGCCGAGGTGTGCGGTGATCATGATGAAGCCGGTCCCGGGTGAGCACAGGTCCCGCCAGCGCGCGAGGTCGATGTCGATCTCGAAGCCGCCCTTGCCGGCCAGCGTCTCGTAGCGCTCCGAAAGGCACCAGGCGAAGCTCCAGAAAGTACGGTAGATGCGCCACTGACCCTCGAGCCAGCTGCAGGGTCCGAGCACCACCTCGAGGTTGCTCGCGACCGCCCGGCGGATGTTGAAGATCAGGACGAAGAAGAAGGTGGTGAAGATCGTGACAACGACCCCGACCGCCCACCTAGGCAGGACCCGCATGCCCCAGGCGTGGAAGCGGTACCAGAACACCCCAGTGACGTGAAACCGCCCGAGCAGCCGTTTCGCCCAGCCGACCTTCGGCGCGTGCGGCAGCGACTCGGCCCGCGCCGCCGCCCCGCCCGTCGCCGTCGACTCCACCCGACCCCTCTCCTCCAGAGTCTTGAGAACCGACTCGAAGCGCCTGGTCATCAATCACATCCTATCCCGTCATCAATCCGTGGCGGCGTGCCAGCGGACCCGTCCGCTCAGCAGGTCGGGAGCACGTCGAGCCCGGCCGCCTTCGCCTCATGGGCCATGATGGCGTCGAGCTCGGCTGCGACGTCGTCGGGCAGGCCCTCGCCGTCGGGTCGGCCGAGGAGGCGCTCCACCTCCGCGGCCGCGCGTTCGGCGGCATCCATCGCCCCGGCGGCCTCCCAGTCGCCGTGGCTTCCGCGGTCGACGAGTGGGGACACCTGGGACAGCTCCCGGCGCCAGTTGGCCCGGGTGTGGGGGTGGGAGAGGAACTCCCCCCGCTCGACCAGCTCGGCGATCAGCTCCACGGTTTCGCCGGAGCCTGGCTCGAGGCCCCGCACGGCACGCAATGCGTAGCTACAGGCCTCGTGGTCGAGGAGGATCTTCTCCAGCGACTGGGTGAGGAGGAAGTCGAGCATGCCGGCGCCGGAGACCACATCGATCCCGCTGAGAGCCGCGACCAGCGCTCCCAGGCCGCTCTCCATCCCCGCCTGGTAGTCCGCCGTCTTGGCGTCGGAAACGACGAGATAGCCGTGGGTGGGCAGTCCCAGCCAGCGACCGACCTGGGCGTAGGCCGAGGCCAGCATCATCGTCTCCATGGAGCCCATGGGCGTGGTGCCGTGGCGCATGTCGAAGGACGAGCACGCACCGCCGAAGACGAACGGTGCCCCGGGGCCCGCGAGCTGGTGGAGGACCAGCCCGGAGAGGTTCTCGGCGGTGTGCTGGACGACGGTCTCACGGAGCGTCACCGGGGCGGTGGCGCCGGTCAGAGGCATCGGGATGACCTGCGCCGGGACACCCGTTCGGGCGCAGTCGACGAGGGCCCGGGCGGTGAGGTCGCTCCACATCAGGGGCGGACTGACGCAGCAGTCGAAGATCGCAAGCGGCATGGCGCCCAGGGCGGCCTCCGAGCCCCGCACCGCCACCAGCATCGCGTGCATCGGGGCGAAGCCGTCGGCGCGGAACGTCCCGGTGATGATCGGCTTGCGGCAGTGCCGCAGGGCGAGGAAGAGGCGGTGGCGGTCGCCGATGGCCGCCGGGACGTCGGCGGGGACCAGGGCGGTGGACTGGGCGGCATAGCCGGGCAGACGGTCCACCAGGCGGGCGAGGCGGGCCAGATCGGTGCTGGTGGCCTCGCGCTTGCGCCGAGTCGTCGGGTCGAGCAGGCTCACCGCGGCGGAACCGGGGTCGAAGTGGACCGCGCCGTCGCCCAGGGCGAGAACCGGCTCGCCGGCTCGGTCGCCGACGACGAAGCGGGAGGGAGCACTTTCCAGGGAAGCGCGCACCAGGCGCTCCGGGATGAGGACCCGTTCACCGGCGCGGATCGCCCCTCCGGCCAAGCAGATCTCGGTGGCCTCCTCGTTCTCCACCGAGATGCCGACCTTCTCCAGCACCCGGCAGGCCTCGCCGACGATGCGTTCCACCGCCGGCGTGTCGAGCAGCTCCAGACGTGGGCGGACGATCGGGGTCATGCTTCCCTCCGACGGTAGCGGCAGTGCTCGAGGTGGCAGCGGGCGCAGCCTGACAGGCCGGCCACCGGGCGGGCCTCGGCGCCGAGCCACATGGCGAAGGAGATGGACTTTCGCGGCACCATGAGGAGCGAGGGCTGGAGCTCCACTCCCAGCTCTCGTGCCGACAGTCGGGGGAACAGCTGCCGCTGAGCCGTCAGCGGCCAGGCGCCGTAGCCGGGGCTGACGCGGCACGATACCGACGTCACACCCCGGGCGACCTCGGGCGGCTCGACCAGCGCCGCCTCCTCGCCGGCGATGAGCGCGCCGAGGCGGTCGGCGGCCTCCTCGGCCGCGGCGCTGCCCGCGGCGTCGACCAGCAGGGCGCGGGTGGTCTCGCCGGCGCCCAGCAGCTCGCTCGCCCGTGCCTCGATGGCGCCGCCCACGGTGACCAGGCCGAGGACCAGGGCGCTGGCGTCCATGGTCTCGAGGCCGACGCGGGGGGCTTCCGCCGGATCAACGACCCGAAAGGCGCCGCGTCCGGCGGCACGGGCACGGGCCTCATCCAGTGCCGCCTCGAGCATGATCTCGATCTGCGGCGGCGGCCGGTGCCCCTCGGGGTAGCCGAGAAAGTGCAGCACGTCGGCGCTCGCGATCCCCACCGGGATGTCGAGCACCTCGCCCTCCGCCGCGATCTTCACGGGGACGCGGTCCCCTCGTCGAGGCGCCGGCGCAGGGCGGCGATGAACCGGCGGTCGGTGCCGCAGCAGCCACCGACAAGGGCGACCCCCGCGGCGGCGAAGACAGCGAGGTCGCGGGCGAAGTCCTCCGGGGTCTGGGCGTAGGTGAAGGATCCGTCGGGGAGCGCCTCGGGTGCCCCGGCGTTGGGTTGGACGACCAGAGGGGCTTCGACGCCGGCCAGGGCCTCTTCCACCAACCCTGCCATCTGCGGGCTGGTGAGCGTGCAGTTGGCGCCGACGGCGACCGCGCCGGCCTCGGCGAGCGCGCGCAGGGCCGGGATCAGGGGATCGCCCATGACGGTGAAGTAGCCGCGCCGCTTGTGGTCGAAGGTCAGGGACACCATCACCGGCATCCCGGGAGCCTCGCGGTGGATGGCGGCGAGCGCCACCTTCGCCTCGCGCAGGTCGCTCATCGTCTCCACATGGAAGGCGTCGACCCCAGCCGCCATCAGGGCCCTGGTCTGGCGGGCGAAGGTCTCGCGCCATCGCGCCTCGTCGCCGGTTCCCACCGGCGGCAGGTACTCGCCCGTCGGTCCCACGTCCCCCACCACGAAGCGGGGGCCCGCCGCGCGGGCCAGGTCCACGGCGCGACGGTTGAGCTCCTCGCAGTGGTGGTCCAGGCCGAAGGCGGCGAGACGCACCGGGCTGGCGCCGAAGGTGCAGGTTTGGACGGCGTCGCTGCCGGCCTCGACGTAGCCTCGGTGCACCGCCTGGATCTCCTCGGGTCGCTCCAGGACCCACGCCTCCGGCGGCGTCCCCCGGGGCAGCCCGCGGGCGATGACCGCGCTGCCCAGGCCGCCATCGAGGAGCAGCGGCCGCCCTGCCGACAGCGCATCGACGAGGCTCACCCGACCAGCCCTCGCGCGACGGCGACCGCCTGGACCGCGTTCTCGGCGTGCGCCGCGCCGAGTCCCTCGGCCCAGCGGCGGGTGGTCGGCGCGCCACCCAGGAGGGCGCGGCGGCGTTGATGCCGTGGCGAGGATCCCAGCGCCTTCACCAGGGCCGCCTGCACCTCCATGGTGGTGGTGAGGAGCGCCGAGGCGGCGACGATGTCGGCGTCGACCTCCTCGGCCTTGGCGAGAAAGCTCGCCACCGGAACGCCGGCGCCGAGGTCGTGGACCTCGAAGCCGTTGGCCGAAAGCAGGACGCCGACCAGGCTCTTGCCGATGTCGTGGAGGTCGCCCTCGACGGTGCCGATGACGACGCGACCCCGGGAGGCCTGCGCCTGGCCGGCCGCTTGCAGCGCCGGCTGCACCACTGCCATGGCCGCCTTCATGGCCTCGGCCCCCTGCACCAGCTCGGGGAGGAAATACTCGCCCTCGTCCCAGAGCTCGCCGACGCGGCGGATGCCGGCGATGAATCCCGCCTCCACCGCCGGCAGGAGATCCCCGCCAGAGGCGACCAGCGCCTCGGCGAGGCGCCGGGCGCTGTTGACATCGCCGTCGATGACGGCCTGCTGCATCGAGTTGACGTCGGGTTGTGGCACCGGCCCCTCCCTACCCGCGCAAGGGCAGTGTAGCGCCATGTTGCCCGACGTGGGGCTGCCCCGCCTCAGGCGGTCGGCTCCTCCGGGCAGGCGCCGCGCAGGTTCTCCACTGAGGCCCGGACGAGCTCCTCAGCCCGCCGCGTCGTAGGCGGCTTTGAGCCACCCGGCGAGCTCGGCGTCGACCTCCTCGGGCGAGCCGAGGCGCACCTTGTACTGGCACATCCCACCCGGCTTCAGCGCGATCAGGCGGTCGCCGGACTCGAGGTCCTTGGCATTGAGACCGACCTCGACCTGGGTCCTGGTCGCCGGACCCACCATGGCGAACTGCTTCTTCCGGCGCAAACTCAGGTAGGTCTTCTTGGGCGCGATTTCGAACGGCCCGAGCTCTGAGATCGCCACCATCACCCGATCGTGGACCGGTCGTAGCGCTGCCTTCGGGCCCGCGTAGAGATCGTCGACGGCGGCGTCGGCGGTCGCCGCAGGAGCCTGTGCCGCGCCGGTCGAGCGCAGGAAGAGCGTCACCAGGGTGTTGGCGTCGCCGTGGCCGAGCCCGAGGTCGCGCTTGGCCGCGTCGCGCAGCTGGCCGTGCTTGGCGAGCCCGGTCGATGCGAGCCAGGCGTAGAGCTGGTCGAGCGTTCTGCCGGTCTTGTTCTGGATGTTCGTGAGCTGCGTCTGAACGGCCTTGTCGATGTCGACCATGAGTTAGACCTCCAGTGATGCCTGCGCGCGTCGTTCCGACGCCAACGGACGTGCCGTGGGCGGGTTCCGTGTCGATGTACCTGCTGCCGCCAACGCCGTCGCGAGCACGAGAATTTCAGCCCGCGCGCGCTCCGGGGCGGACGCCCGACCAGCGCCAGCTCACAACCGTACAAGTCGAGCTGCTCCGGGGTCGCCCGCACCGCCTGCTATCACCGCGGTATAGCGCTGCGTGTTGTGGGTCAGCGTTTGGTCGCGCGACTCACGCTCGTTGAACGGATTCGCCGGCAGCGCCTTGATCAGGTGGGTTCCGTCCGCCAACCGGTGGGTGAACATCGGCACCACCGGCGCACCACTGCTGCGGCGTCTGCGATGGCAGCGGGCTGATCCGTGGACCTCAGCTACTTCGTCGGCTCCCGACCGAGCGCCCGACGGACGGATGCCTTGAGATCGCGGATGCGCACCGGCTTGGTGAAGTAGTCGAAGGCCTCTCTGTGGATCGCTTCCGTGGCCGTCTCCAGGCTGCCGAAGGCCGTCAGGATGATGACCTTGGTGAGGGGATGCCGCCGCTTGGTGAGCTCCAGCAGCTCCATACCGTCGACGTCCTTCATCTTGAGGTCGGTGATGACGACGTCGAAATGCTCGTTCTCCAGGGCCGCCTGCGCCAGCTTCGAGTCGGTGAACGTGGTGACGTCGTAGCCCTCCTCCTCGAGACACCTGCTCGACATGTCGCAGACGATCTTCTCATCGTCAACCACCAGGATCCTGGGTCTTTCGGTCTCCACTGGCTCCTCCTTCGTCGATCGGCAGAGAGATGACGAATGTACTGCCCTTCCCCGGTTCGCTCGTGACGTCGATGGAACCGCCGTGATCCTTGATGATGCCGTAGCTGACCGACAGCCCGAGCCCGGTCCCGCCGCCGACCTCGCTGGTGGTGAAGAACGGGTCGAAGATGCGGGGGAGGATTTCGGGCGGAATGCCGACGCCGGTGTCGGTGACGGTGACGGTGATGCACGTGCCGTCAGCCGAGCGCCCGGACGTGACCCGCAGGGTGCCTCCCCGGGGCATCGCCTTGACCGCGTTGGTGAAAGTGTTGACCATTACCTGCTCGATCTGGTGCTGATTCATGAGCACGGGCGGCAGCTCGTCCCCGGTCTGCAGGACGGCGGTGATGTTGCCCAGGTCGAGCTGGTTCCGGACCAGCTTCAGGCTCCGTTCGAGCAGGCGGCTGATGTCACCCCGGGTGCGCTCGGAGCCCCGCACCCGGGAGAAGTCGAGCAGGTTGTCCACGATCTCCCGCGATCGCTCACACTGCCGATCAACCTCGTTCATGTACTCGACCCGCTCGTCCTCGGTCAGGGCGTGGTAGTGCTCGACGAAGGTCTGCGCGATCATCGAGATGTTGTTGAGCGGGTTGTTGAGCTCGTGGGCGACGCCCGAGGTCAGGGTGCCCAAGGAGGCGAGCCGACCGGCCCGCACCAGCTCGTCCTGGTGCCGCTGGATGCGCTCCGCCATATGGTTGAAGGCGATCGCGAGACGCCCGATCTCGTCGCGCGAACGGATGCCGCGGATCGGCCGGAAGCGGCCCTCGGAGACCTCGCGCGTCGCCCGCTCGATCCGCCGCAAAGGCACCACCACGAGCCGGCTGACGACGAGTACCGCCGCTGCGCCGAAGCCGAGCACGGCGACCAGCGAGAACAGCAGGGTGCGGTGCGAGGCCACGATCATCCTGTCGATGCGCTCGCGCTCGGCGTGCACGATGCCGCGCGAGTAGCGTTCGACGGCCTGGCCCCGCTCGCGGAGCCGGTCGGCCCCGTCGGCCGCAGCCTCGCCCGTGACGAGGCTCCGGGCCAGCTCCGCGTACAGCGAAACGTCATGTTCGAGCGCCTCGACGTACCCGGCTCCCTCCAGCTTGATGAGCTCGGCGGCCTTGTCGCGGATGGCCTCACGGGTGTGCTCGATCTGCGCGGAAAGCTCGTCGGCGCTTGTGCGATCGTGGTAGAGGAGGAGGTTCTTCTCGGCCCGGCGCATTTCCCCGACGGCGACCCCGAGATCGTCCATGCTCTCGACCAGCGCCAGGCGGCTGCGGATCGTGACCAGGTTCGCGTAGTAGAGCAGGCTCATCAGGATCACGAACACGAGACCCGCGGCCATGGCCAGCAGCAGCTTGGTCGTGATCGACGTGGCGAGGATTCGTTGGTACATCGGTCGCCACCAGCGACGTCCTCTCTCGGCGCGCGATGAGAGGTCGTCTTCGACCCGTGGGGTTCGAAGGGCCGTCATGGACGGTCCGTGGGGGTCCGCGGGCGAAGCCTAGCCTGCATTTCTCGCCAGGTCAGGTCGCGAAGGCGCCGAGGTGCCCGCCACCGTGGAGCCATCGGATGACGAGCCACCGGGGCGTGCCGGAAGGCACGTCGCAGGTGGCGAGTTGCGAGAGAGTCCGCGATGGCTGGTGGATCGGCGCCCGCAGTCGGGAGCTGGTGAGAAGTGCAGCCTGGGCCCAGTTCGAGGTGCTGGAGGCCTCACGGACGGCATTCTACCGCCGCCGGGCATCGATGATGTCGCAACCCGGTCGCGCACCCGGCACTCGGTGGTCGGCCGTGAGGACGGCCTGACAACCGAGGGCGGAAAGCGCTAGACTACCGTGCCGGATCGCGGCAGACGAATTTTTCACAAGGACGGACTATGACGACATCCAAGATCATCTGGACCAAGGTCGACGAAGCGCCGGCGATGGCAACCTATGCCCTGCTCCCGATCGTACA
>Ga0315540_10001252_pt1 | contig 14544 bp, 9 predicted proteins | sample SalMarSW160110MG_FD_203677 | JGI IMG/M metagenome (GOLD analysis project Ga0315540, IMG submission 203677) | Salt marsh sediment microbial communities from the Plum Island Ecosystem LTER, Massachusetts, United States - Salt Marsh Sediment SW1601-10 ... | reverse complement strand
TGGTTATGGGAAACAAACAGCAAGGTCCCTTCATATTCTTCCAGCGCCCCGATGAGAATCTCTGATGAAGCGATGTCCAAGTGGTTCGTGGGCTCATCCATGATCATGAAATTTCCCGGTTTGACCAAGAGCTTTGCCAGAGCAACCCTGGCCTTCTCTCCTCCCGAAAGAACGGCTATCCGTTTGTCCACCTCTTCTCCCGAAAACAGGAAACTGCCGCAGACACTCCGCACGTAACTGATGGTTTCATGAGGAACAACCTGAAACACTTCCTCCATGACCGTTCTCTGGGGATTCAACATATCCGAATGGTGTTGGGCAAAGTAGCTCAGGGAGACTTCATGTCCCAGGACAATGTTTCCTTGATCAGGGGTCAGCTCGCCGGCGACAATTCTAAGGAGGGTGGTTTTCCCGCAACCGTTCGGTCCTATGACCGCAACCCGATCACCCCTGGAAACACTCAAATCGATCCCTTCATAGAGGGGCTTTGTACCAAACCCTTTCGTGAGACCTTGGATGAAAACCACATCTTTTCCGCTCCGCTTGACCGGAGGGAAATTGAAATGCATGGTCTTTTCTTCTTTTCGGGTATGTATGAGTGCCTCTTTTTGAACGAGTTTTATCTTGCTTTGCGCCTGCCGGGCCTTTGATGCCTTGGCTCGGAACCTTTCGATAAATTTTTTCGCCTCTTTTATCTTCTGCTCCTGGTTTCTCGCCTTTGCCTCCAATGCCTGCTTTTCCTGCTCTCTCATCTTCAGGTAAAAATCATAATTCCCTTTGTAAGCCCGCATCCCGTCAGTCCCGAAACTAATAATCCGCCCTGCCAGGCGGTTCAGGAAGTCCCGGTCATGGGATACCAGAACAATGGCACCCGAAAATTCATTCAGGAACTTTTCCAGCCAGTGGACAGAGGGAATGTCCAGATGATTGGTGGGTTCGTCCAGAAGCAGGAGATCCGGTCGGCGGTAGAGAAGCGCGCCCAGGGCTGCGCGCATCTTCCAACCCCCGCTCAGGATGGAAACATTGGATTCAAACTGTGATTGCGAAAAGCCGAGGCCCAGGAGGATTTTCTCCGCCTCGTGTGCGGGGAACCGAACGGATATTTGATCGAGATGCTGGTAGATTTCAGCGAGCTTTTCCGCGATGGTCGCCTGTCTCGCCGAATCCGAGGATTCATTGAGGGTCTGTTCCATCCGTTCTCGTTCCCGGGTAAGCGTCACCCGGCCTGGGATGGAATTCAGAACATACTTGCGGAGCGATCCGGAAAGTTCTTCCTTCAGGTCCTGGGGCAGATACCCCATGCTTATCCCCTTCTGGACCCTGATCTCCCCGTCGTCCGGTGACATTTCTCCCATGAACAACCGAAGCAGCGTCGTCTTTCCGGAGCCGTTTCTCCCAATCAGGCCGATCCGGTCTCCGGGATTTACCTGGAATCCAATGGAATCAAAAAGAGTCCTGCCTGAAAGGAATAAAGAAAGGTTGTAAACAGTAACGAGGCTCATTTCCGTGAGGGCATTTTCCGGTGCTCTTCCATCATACAGCGGTTCATAACAACCTGGATACCGTATTCTCTGGCCTTTCTGGCGCTTTCATTGTCCACGACACCCAACTGCATCCAGACCGCCTTCGCCCCTATCTCAATAGCTTGATCCACTACCGGCGGGACCCGCTTCGGGCTCAGGAAAATATCCACAACTTCCACACCATCAGGGATCTCTTTCAGGGATTTGTAGCAGATCTTGCCCAGGATTTCCCGTTGCCCGGGATTCACCGGGATCACTTCATATCCGTGTTCCAGCAGATAGCGGGCTACCTTGTGGCTGTCCCGCCATGCCTTTGGGGAACATCCCACTACCGCAATTGTCTTGTGCGTCTCAAGGATCTTCACCACTTCTTCAGGAGGGGGATTCTTGTCGGGCATCTCGCATCTTCTATTTTCCATTTCTGCCACCCGCTACTTGACGATTTTTTTTATCATGTCGGCCTTTTTCTTCACGTCCATCACCTTCTTCACCCCGGGCACCTGCTCAAGAACCTTGTTGGCCACTTTGGCCTCAATGCTCGAGGTCGGTGGTTTTTCATCAGACGTCTTTTCTTCACCCTGCTTTTCCGACACGGAATCCCCTTTGATGTCATTTTTGATATTCTTGAACTCCCGAACGGCGCCCCCGATACCTTTCCCGATCTCGGGAAATCGTTTGGCACCAAAAATAAACAGCACAATGACTAGGATGATGATGAGTTCTGTTGGCCCAAGCCCAAACATGTCTTTTCTCCTTCTCACAACGATTACCGTTAAATATTGACAGCGGCTGACCCGTCACCTAGGCGACACTTCTTGCAACATTCAATAGCCCGATGACATCGCCATACGCTGAAATGAATCATATGACAGAGCACATACCTTTGTAAAGGTTCGAATACTCAAATCTCCCCCGTGATGCCAATCCTGCAGGCTGACAATAGACCAAAGGTTACCCCAAAATCCTTTTTACAACCGTTTTGAGCGGCCCCTCATATTGTTGGACGATCATCACCGGAGTCTGGGAGTAGCGAGCAATTTTTTCCGGGATCTCCCCAAACAGCACACTGGAAAAGATGCCTTCCTTGGAGGCCCCCAGGACAACCAGATCATACTCCTTGGCAGCCTTCACCAGTGATTCCGCGATCCTTTTTCCTTCAATCAGCCGTATCTCGACCCTACCTTCCAGTCCTGCTGCGCGAATAGTTTTCCTGATCCAGTGGCGTGCGGTTTCGCGCTGATACGCGCTCGCGCCAGGCGGGACCACGTAACAACAGGTTACCTCATATCCATACACTTCTTTATAGTGGCTTACGAATTCGGCTGCCAGGGCCACATGCGGTCCCCCTGCTGTGGGAATCAGCACTCGCTGAAATGAATGGGTCGCGTTGAGCTTGACCGTGATCAGATCACAGGGAACCAGCCGAACGGTTTTGTCCGTAACTTCACCAAGAATGCGATCGCGAGTAGTAGTGTATCCCTTCCACCCCATCAAAACCAGGGAAACTTTCTCCGCCACCGCAGTCTGAATGATGCCGTCATAAACCCGATGCGCGATGCGGATAGCCGAGCGGGTTTCCACTCCCTGTTCCTTGCCGAAACGGATGGCTTTTTTCAGGAGAGGCATCTTGTGATGGACCCACCGCATGCCCTCGTGAACTGGGAGGTTGATGGGGATGTCAACCACTCCGAGAACGATAATCTCTCCTTCGTGGGCTTTCGCAAGAGGGATGGCGAATTTCATCAACGGGACAATATTGTCCGGATTGTAGAGCGGGATCAGAATCCGGTACCTATAGGAACTCTCATTTATCGCCTGTTGGACCGCAAGCACCTGGGGCGTTTCTGCGGCCGTAGTTTTCTCAAAATACACAAAGTAAACAAAGAGTCCTACGATAATCCACGCCGTGGTTATATACCAGGCCCGCGGGTCAAAGTTGAACTGGCCGATTGCCAGAAACAGATTGAGAATAATCGCCGCAATAGGAGTAAACGGATAAAGCGGGACCCGAAAGCCGCCTTTTAGTTCGGGAAACTTGCGGCGCAGCGCAATGAGGGACAGATTAACCAACGCAAACGTCAATAAAAACATGACACTGGCCGCGGAGCCAATGACATGAATGGGAAAAAGCACGGCTATGACGAGCACGATTATTCCGGTCACCGCGATGGCGATATGGGGCGTCCGTTGCTGGGGGTGAATGATACTGAGCGAGCGAGGAAGCATTTTGTCACGACTCATGGAAAATGCAACGCGAGAGGAGGCCAGGATCGTGGCGTTCAAAGCGGATACGGTGGAGAGCACCCCCCCGAAAATGATGAGAGCGATGCCGAAAAAGGGCATGAAATTTTCCGCTGCCTTGGCAATGGCCGTCTCCTGGTAGCGTCCCAGAAACTCCCAGGATGTCCCCGAATCCGGCCGGATGGCACCGATACACACTACCACAACGAGCAGATAAATTGTAATGGTCACAACAAGGGAGATCAGCGTCGCCCGGGGAATGGTTTTCTCCGGTTTCTTGATCTCTTCGGCAACAGTCGCGATCAGGTCGTAGCCCTCAAAAGCGATGAAGGTGAGCCCCATGGCCATGACAACGCCTCCGAAGCCTTTTGGGAAAAAAGGTCGGAAGCTTGCCGCCGCCTCGGTCGGGATGTGAAATATCTGTTTCACCCCATACAGGATGAAAATTGCCAGGATGATAATCTTGGCCATGGTGATAACGTTTTCCACGTTACCCGTCAGTGCCGTTCCCTGCATATTGATGAGGATGAATACGATGCCGACCACCGTGGTTATGATGAGCGCCGGTGCATGCGGCCCTATGGCCTGAAACACGAATTGTGACGCTCCGGGGAAATAGTGCTGCACGAATTCCCAGAAATAGCTTCCAAACCCCTTGGCATAAAGGGCGCAAGCGATGATATAGCAAAACCACAACATCCACCCTGAGACAAATCCGGTCGGGCCCGGGAACGCCTTTTTGATGTACGAATATCCGCCTCCCGATCTTGGATACACCGATGCAAGTTCAGCATAGCAGAGCGCGGTAAGGAGGGTGACCAGGCCATTAAGGGCGAAAGCCAGCAGCGCGGCAGGGCCGGCTTCGCCGGCAGCGATACCGGTCAGCACAAAAATCCCGGCACCTATCATGGCGCCAATTCCGATCATGGTGGCATCAAAAAGACCTAAATCACGGGCAAATGACACCCTGGTGGTGTCACTGTTTTTTTTTGATTTGCCCATTGCGTTCGAGCTCCAACTTGCACGCACTGCCAAAGAAAACCGGGTTAATGTTCTCTTCCGAGCCTTTTCGTTGCCCAGTATGAAAGAAACGCAGCTTGGCATAATTCATAGCACATTACGCCACACCATGCCAGTTTTGTGTCACAAGGTGGATAGGAGGGAAAGAGCACCTGGAAAAACAACGAGGGACAAAACATGGAAAGATGGTGAGCCCAACCCGGGTTGCGCACCGATCTTCGTTACGAGACAGTGGAGAGTCCCGTGAATACAAGGCGCGTGCAGGAAAATGGGCGCAGGCATACTTTCACGGTACGTCGAGGTCATTTTTTAAGCGCAACGCAATAGTCATGGGGCTATCCGCCGTCACAGGAGATTATCGGTGAGAAATCCCGGTTACGGAAGGAGATGCCACATCGTACGCCCAGAAGACAGATGCTGATCAGGAATGGAGGTTTTCGCGTGAAGAGGCATCTTAATTGAGAAACTGAACCGAGCCTTCATCTTCTCCACGTGATTTGACTCTCCCGATGTGATACGCCGTTTCACCCATGGCCTTAAGCCGAAGGAGAATCTCGCTGGTTTCTTCTTCACTGACAACGATGACAAGCCCCAGGCCATTGTTGAAGGTGCGGAGCATTTCACGGTCAGAAATCTGCGCTGCCTTCTGGAGAAAAGTAAAAACATTCGGAACGTTCCAGGTGGAACGATCGATAATTACCTTGCAGGACCTGGGCAGGATGCGCGGCAGATTCTCTGTGAGCCCGCCGCCGGTGATGTGGGAAATACCATAAATGCGAAAATCCCGCCGCAGGTTGTTGATGGCTCTGGCGTAAATGCGCGTTGGCTCCAGAAGTTCCTCTCCAAGGGTACGGCCAAAATCAGGCACATGTTCCTTCACCGACATGTTCAGGCCTTCGAAAAAGATCTTGCGCACGAGGGAATAGCCGTTGCTGTGGAGACCGCTTGATGCAATGCCGATGAGCTGATGTCCCACGGCTATCTCGGATCCATCAAGCAGCTCTTCATTTTCCGCCAGCCCCACCACGAAGCCGGCCACGTCATATTCACCTTCCGCGTAAAACCCCGGCATCTCGGCCGTTTCCCCGCCAATAAGTGAACACCCGGCCTCAAGACAACCGGCTGCGATCCCCTTCACGATTTCCTTGGCTACCTGCATATCCAGCTTTCCCATTGAAATGTAATCCAGGAAAAACAACGGGGTGGCACCCTGGACCATGATATCGTTGACACACATGGCAACCAAATCAATGCCGATCGTGTCGTGTTTATCCATCAGGAAGGCAATCTTCAGTTTGGTCCCGACCCCATCCGTAGATGCCACAAGCACGGGATTCCTTGAGTTTTGGATATTCAGGGAATGGATGCCCGCAAAACCGCCGATATCGGTTATTACCCCGGATTTAAATGTTTTACTGACGATGGGTTTGATCAGTTCAACAAATCGGTTCCCCGCATCGATATCTACCCCTGCTTCAGCGTATTGGTCGCGTCCTGATTTCTTTTCCATGAATTATCCGGTTCCTGCAATGATGAAGAGTTACAAGCCGTCTGAGCGAAGCCACTCGACTACTGGTGTTTATTTTAGTCTTTGTCCAGCCCTATTGTCAAATCCTTTCATTTTCCCCTTGTCAGGAAACGAGGTGTTTGTTAATGGGATTGTATGGTTTCATGCCCATGGCAATACCTTGAAAAAATCCCTGAATTAAGCCAGCCACTGACCTGTCTCAAAGGAGTTGGACCCAAGCGTGCCGATCTACTCACGAAGAGAGAGCTCAGGACCATCCTGGACCTCTTCTATTTTACGCCGGTACGATATGAAGACCGAACCCGTTCCCTTGCCATCGGCAATGCGAAGGATGGAGAACAGGGGTGGGTGTCCGGCACTGTTGTGAACGCCCGGGAAGACTTCTTCTCCAAGAGCCGAAAGCGTCTTTTCAGGGTGGTGATTGAAGACGGTTCCGGACGGCTCAATCTCATCTGGTTTCACTACCGAAAAGCCCACCTCATGGGTATTGCCGGAAAAGGGACTTCACTCCTCGCTTATGGCCGAATCCAGGAAAAGGGCCATCAGAGGCAGATGATTCACCCCGAAATCATGTCTTACACCCCCGGCCACGAAAAAGATTACCTCGGCATCGACCCTGTTTATCCGGCAGTTGAGGGAATCCCCCGGCGCACGGTGAATGCAATGGTTTCAACGGCTCTCAGGGAATATGGTGGTTCCATTGTGGACCCCCTTCCTCCTTCCATTCGAGAAAGCCGAACACTCCCTGATCTGTTGAGTGCGCTTCAAAATATTCACCTGCCGTCTATTAACAGCCCTGTTCAGCGGCTGAACACCATGCAAACGCCGGCGCACCAAAGGCTTCGGTTCGATTTTGCCTTCAAGACCATGCTGAACCTGACGTTCAGGAAAACGGCCCGCAAACAGAGACCAACACCACCCCTGACGGTTCCTTCGGATCTGGAAAGACGGCTTGGGAAGCTCCTGCCTTTTTCCTTGACGCCAGGACAGCGTATTGCGGTGCGAGATATTCTGCGCGACTTCAGGATGGGATTTCCCATGAGCCGACTAATTCAGGGAGACGTGGGGTGCGGAAAGACCGTTGTTGCAGCCATTGCTGCTTATGTTGTGACCAGAAATAAAAAACAGGTCGCCTTCATGGCTCCCACTCAGGTGCTCGCCGCGCAGCACCTGGCCTTCTTTCGCGGTTTTCCTCGTGAGGCCGGCTTCAAGCCTTCCCTGCTCACCGGTGCCCTGCAGCCGTCGGAAAAAGAAGAGATGTACCGGGAAATTGAGATGGGCAGGATAAATGTGACCATCGGCACCCAGGCGCTCATCCAAGAGTCCCTGACCTTTTCTAACCTGGGCCTGGCCATCATTGACGAACAACACCGTTTCGGTGTGAATCAACGGGCACTCCTGGACCGCAAGGGGAGGCATCCCCATCTCCTGGCCATGTCGGCCACCCCCATACCGAGAACGCTCGCCATGACCCTCTATGGCGACATGGACATCTCCACCATCAGGGACATCCCAGCAGGCCGACTACCGGTCGTAACCCGGTTGGTGGAGAGAAGCCGGAAAGCAAGCGTCTACCAGTTTCTCAAAAAGAGGCTCCAGGCCGGACAGCAGGCACTGGTGATCTCTCCGCTCATTGATGCAGCGGAAGAGGAAGACATGAAAAATGCTAGAGGAATGGCGGAAAAACTGGGAACCGCTTTGTCACCAGCGTTTCGAGTCGAATTGATGCATGGACGTCTTCCCGGTCCTGCGAAAGATGAAATCATGGACGAGTTTCGAAATGGCCATACCCATGTTCTTGTAAGCACGACGGTTATTGAAGTGGGTGTCCACGTCCCCAACGCCACCGTGATGATCATTGAGCAGCCGGAACGTTTCGGCCTTGCACAGCTCCACCAGCTGCGCGGCAGGATCGGGCGGGGATCTATTCAGGGGGTCTGCATTCTCATGCTGTCCTCGAATATGACTGACAAAGCAAGAGAGCGGCTGGAAATCCTGACCCGGTCAAGCGACGGGTTTGAGATCGCTCAAAAAGACCTCGAGATGCGGGGACAGGGCGAAACCATGGGGGTGAAGCAGGCCGGTACCGGTGAGCGCGATCTCATGGACGCAATCAGAGATCCCAGTCTCCTCATGGCTGCCCGGGAAGAGGCCGAAAAGATTGTGCGGGACGATCCCGGTTTGATCAAGCCTTCCAGCCGGCCCCTGCGGGACCTGCTGGAACCGGAATGGAAAACTCCCCTGCACGTCTAGACCGATTCTTTTCCTTCAGTCTTCAGCCTTAAAACCTGAGCAGATACATTTATCTTTTGATTTTTTAGCGCCGGTGATGTAAAAATAACAGCTTTTTAGATCCATCAACGTGAAGCAGGGAGATATTGAACATGCAGGAATTCGCCAGAATGAATCGACTGCCGCCCTATGTCTTTTCCACCGTGAACAAGATAAAGTTGGAAGCCCGGAGAAGGGGGGAAGATATAATCGACCTGGGCATGGGAAATCCCGACATTTCAACGCCCAAACATATTGTGGACAAGCTGGTGGAGGCTGCTCAAAAAGGCCAAAACCACCGGTATTCCGCTTCCATGGGTATTACCAAGTTGCGACATGCCATCTGCGATTGGTACAGGCGAAGATTTGACGTTTTTCTGGATCCGGATGAGGAGGCAATCGTCACCATCGGAGCCAAGGAGGGATTGTCTCACCTGGTTCTGGCAACTATCAGTCCCGGGGACGTGGTATTCGCCCCCAATCCCACCTATCCGATCCACCCGTATTCCGTCATTATCGCCGGGGGTGACCTCCGGAGCATCCCCATCGGGCCCGAAAGAGATTTTTTTGAAGACCTGCTCACCGCCACCAAACAGACCTGGCCCAGCCCGCGTATGTTGATTATCTCCTTTCCCCATAATCCCACCACCACGGTCGTAGACAGGGCTTTTTTCGAAAAACTCGTGGACTTCTGCACAGGACATCACATCATGGTGGTCCACGATTTTGCCTATGCCGACCTGGTCTTTGACGGGTATGAACCACCGAGCTTTCTGCAGATTCCGGGGGCTAAAGACATCGGGGTAGAGCTTTTCAGCCTCTCCAAGAGTTACTCCATGCCCGGTTGGCGTGTGGGGTTCTGTGTGGGAAACCCGCAGATTGTGGCGGCCCTGAGAAGAATCAAGAGCTACCTGGACTACGGGGTTTTTCAACCCATCCAGATCGCATCCATTATCGCGCTGAACGGGCCTTGTGATTGTGTGGAGGAGATAGTAAACATCTACAAAGAGAGACGCGACGTACTTATAAACGGCCTGCGGCGCGTGGGATGGAAAGTGCAGAAACCCAAAGGGACCATGTTCGTCTGGGCAAAAATCCCGGAACCGTTCAAGGAAATGGGTTCTCTCGAGTTCTCCAAGATGCTCATTGAAAAGGCCAAGGTTGCAGTCTCCCCTGGCATCGGGTTCGGGCAATACGGTGACGACAGTGTCCGATTCGCCCTGGTGGAAAACCCGCACCGTATCCGTCAGGCTATCAGGGGCATCAGGCAGATATTTTAAGGCATAGGGTTTAAGGCGTAGAGGCTTAAGGTTTCAAGGTGTGGAATAATTGAGGGAAATATGGCTCAGATAAACGTGGGAATTATCGGTTTCGGTACCGTGGGCGCGGGCACTGTGGAACTCCTGCTGAAAAACGCGGAAATCATTGCCGCCCGGGTGGGCGCCCCGGTTGTCATCAGGAAAATTGCCGATCTTGATATCGATTCTGATCGGGGAATTGTCGTTGACCCGGAGCTCCTGACCACCGATGCAATGGAGGTCATCGATGACCCGACCATTGACGTGATCGTGGAACTGGTCGGAGGTCTTGACAAGGCGCGTGAATTCATGCTGCTGGCAATGGAAAAAGGCAAGCATGTGGTCACAGCCAACAAAGCTCTTCTGGCTGAATATGGCAGGGACATCTACGACTCGGCACGGAAAGAGGGCGTTCACCTGGAGTTCGAGGCCAGCGTCGGAGGGGGTATTCCCATCCTCGGATCCCTGGAAGGAGGTCTGGCGGCCAACCATATTCAGGCCATGGTCGGTATCCTCAATGGAACCTCAAATTACATTCTGACGAGGATGACCAGGGAAGGCCTTGCCTATGAGAAGGCTGTAGAGGAGGCCGTACGCCTCGGCTTTGCCGAGGAACCACCAACGCTCGATGTAAACGGTACCGACGCTGCCCATAAGCTGGCGATTCTCCTCTCCGTGGCCATCGGTGCTCCCATGGATTTCCAGAGCTTGTATCGAGAAGGTATTGAGGCCCTCAGTCCGGAAGACATTCAATTGGCCGGAGATTTTGGGTATCACATCAAGCTCCTCGCAATTGCCAGACTCGGAAATGGTTGGGTCGAGGCAAGGGTTCACCCGGCTATGATCCCGAAAAACCACATCCTGGCAAATGTGAACGAAGCCTACAATGCCATATACCTGGAAGGCGACTTTGTGGGGCCCAATCTTTTTTATGGGCTGGGCGCAGGGAGACGGCCCACAGGCAGCGCAGTGGTTTCAGACATCATGGACATTGCCAGGAAAATCCTCCAGGGAGTTAAGGGACCGGGCCACTGGATTGGGCAGGATGAACAATCTTCCCGGCACATTACGGTGCGCCCCATGGACCAACTGCGAAGCATCTACTATTTCCGTTTTTCAGCCCTTGACCAACCAGGGGTGCTCTCGAAAATATCCGGCATTCTTGGAGAAAACGAGATCAGTGTTTCCTCCGTCATCCAGAAAGGAAGGAAAACCAGCGGCGCCGTGCCCGTTGTCATGATCACGCACGAAGCCCTTGAACGCAACGTCTTCAGGGCCATCTCACGCATAGACGAACTCGACATCGTAACCGACAAAACGGTTATTATCCGCGTGGAAGAAGCATTTCCGAATGGCGATGTATAGGTGGAAAGTAGAAGCTGAAGGCTAAAGGCGAAAAAATGACCAAATACATTGTCCTCATCGGGGACGGTATGGCGGATTACCCGCTTCCTGAACTGGATGGAAAAACGCCTCTGGAGGTAGCAAATACTCCCTCTATGGATCGGATTGCCTCTTGCCGTATCGGCCTGGTGAAAACCATACCCGACGGCATGGAACCCGGCAGTGATGTGGCCAACCTTGCCCTGCTCGGCTATGACCCCGCGACGTATCACACCGGGCGAGGGCCTCTTGAGGCCGCCAGCATGGGAGTTTCCCTGAATGCTGATCAGACTGCATTCCGGATGAACCTGGTAACCCTTTCCCAGACCTCCGGAAAAGAAATCATCATGGTCAGCCACAGTGCAGGGGAACTAACCACGCAGGAAGGAAATACTATTGTCGCTGATTTGAAAAAAGACCTGGAGCGACCGGGAATCCTTATCTACCCTGGAGTAGCTTACCGCCACCTCCTGCTGTGGGAAAAGGGACCGGAGCGTGTGCCAACTATACCGCCCCATGATGTTCTTGACCAGGACATGGCTCCCTATCTTTTTGAAAACAACCCCGGCCCCATCCAGGCTTTGATCCGCTCTTCGTGGCCGCTCCTGGAGAAACATCCGGTGAACATGAACAGGAAACAGCGTGACCTTGAACAAGCTAATTCCATCTGGTTGTGGGGACAGGGAAAGGCCCCGAAACTCCCTTCATTCTCCCGGAAGTTCGGGCTCAGGGGCGGCGTTATTTCAGCGGTTGACTTGCTCAAGGGCATCGGTGTATACGCGGGACTGCAGGCCTTGGCGGTGGAAGGAGCAACCGGATACCTCAATTCAAATTTCAAAGGCAAAGTAGAGGCAGCACTTGACCATCTCAGGAAACTGGATTTCATCTTCCTCCACGTGGAGGCCCCCGATGAAGCAGGGCATCACGGCGATATCGTCGAAAAAATTGAGGCCATTGAAGTTTTTGACTCCAAAATCGTAGGCCCGATTCTTGAAGGCCTGCAATCATTTGATGACTTCAGGGTCATGGTTGCCAGCGACCATTTGACTCCCATTTCCAGGAAAACCCACACTGCGGATCCTACAACCTTTGCATGGGCAACAAAAGACGAGCTGAACGAGGGATCCGCAGAGGGTTTTATCTCCGAATCGGCGGCCCGCCAAAGCGGCCTCTTTTTTAAAAAGGGACACGACCTCATGCCCGCCTTCCTCGGCACCGCATAACCGCTTGACATAAGCCGCGATATTGAATTAGTCTTCGCATGACCTTAGATGTTATGTGGTGGAGAATAAATAAAACTTCAGCAGGAAAGAACCGACACGATTACAGGATGTGAGAAATCATTTGTCCTGATTGAAAAGCATCATGACAATCCTGTTGATCCTGTCAAGAAAGCAAAGCAAAAGGAGGAGAAAATGAACATACTGTTTTTCGGACCGAACGGCAGTGGAAAAGGAACGCAGGGCGCTATTGTGAAGGAAAAATACCATATCCCCCACATCGAAACCGGGGTGATTTTCAGGCAGAATATCTCCGGCGGAACCGAGCTGGGGAAACAGGCCAAAGGTTATATCGACAGGGGCGAGTTGGTGCCTGACAGCATCACTATCCCCATGATCCTTGACCGTCTGAAAGAAGACGATTGCAAGAATGGGTGGCTCCTGGACGGCTTTCCCCGAAACCTGACGCAGGCCCAGGAGATGGAGAAGGCCTTGAAGGCTGAAGGAATCAATGTAGATGTGGTTATCGAGATCGTTTTGGACCGCCAGATCGCAAAAAACAGGATCATGGGGCGTAGGCTCTGTGTCAATGACAACAACCATCCCAACAATGTGTTTATTGACGCTATCAAACCAGACGGCGACACGTGCCGGGTTTGCGGGGGAGAACTGAAAACCCGCTCGGATGATCAGGACGAGGCGGCCATTGATCAGCGTCACAACATCTATTACGACCCTGAAACAGGCACTGTGGCGGCCATCAATTTTTATAAGGACCTGTCCGCTAAGAACAATAACGTTCCAAAGGTCATTGAACTGGATGGAAGGCCGGGGGTAAAAGAGGTCGCCGCGGAACTGATGGCCAAACTGGAGCAATAATGACGTTTTGCACCGCTATTAATTGCATGGATGGACGGGTACAGCTGCCGGTCATCACCTATCTTCAGGAGCGATTTGGCGCGGCCCATGTTGACGTCGTGTCCGAACCCGGACCAAACCGGCTGCTTGCCGGTACGACCGATCCGGGAACGGTGGAATCAATTCTCAAGAGAGTGAACATATCCGTTGAGAAACACCATTCCAAGGGAATTGCCGTTATCGGGCATCACGACTGTGCCGGAAACCCGGCATCAGAAGAGGAACAGTACCTTCATACGAAGGAAGCCGTTGCGATGTTGCGCAAAAAATATCCTGACGTTGAAATTATCGGCCTGTGGGTAGATGAGAAGTGGAAAGTCATTGAAATACGTTTTGTGACGAGTAAAGATTAGATATCCCGGCCCAAAGGGCGAGGGCTTGGACCACCTCTAAATGAACCAAGTTCGTCCCTGATACGCTAGCGCTTGCGGCATAAATCAACCTTTTATAAGCTTGTCTGTAACTACTCAGGTGAATAGACTGAACAGCTTCAGCCTGACCACGTGAGTAGCCACGCTTGTCAATGCTATCCCTGTTTTTTTCTATAAGAAAAGGATGATCCATGATCTACGAAAGATATCCTAAAGAAGTGGAATTGAGGGATTCGAGGACTTGACCATTGAAGCCGTTCGGAAACTGCATTTCTCCAAGGAATGTGTTTTATGGGACTATGTCCGTGATCAGAGCGGAAAATATCACGACTGCCAGATAATGATAAGAGACCTCCAGGAACGCGATGGGGAGATTTCTAATAACCCTGATGGAAATACCAAACCGGAACAGCAAGAAACTGGAGCTTTCTCTCCTGGGGGAAAAAGTGTTCATTCGCTCATTCCTGTCCCCTGATGAAATTGGCCTCCTTTCATTCAACGAAAGTATGCCTGGCTACGCCCGGTACAGACATATTATATCTGACAAGAAGGCCCTGATAGAGACTGCCTCGATTCCGGATGTAAATGTAACCCTGGCGATTGGGCCGAACCGCAGGATCATCGGCCTGGGGATAATGGAATACCCATTACCTGAAGAACGCTGGAACGAGGTTGGAGAACGCGTGATGATGGAAGTGGCAGCCTTGGAGGTAAGTATCCACTGGCGTTCCCTCGGACTGTCCAATCATATTCTCAGACTATTGGTGAATC
>Ga0315540_10001250_pt1 | contig 14555 bp, 10 predicted proteins | sample SalMarSW160110MG_FD_203677 | JGI IMG/M metagenome (GOLD analysis project Ga0315540, IMG submission 203677) | Salt marsh sediment microbial communities from the Plum Island Ecosystem LTER, Massachusetts, United States - Salt Marsh Sediment SW1601-10 ... | reverse complement strand
CGGTCAACCGGTGGCAGGATGGGAAGGCACCGGAGGCCCCCATGAACGTTCGCCACGACCGCATCGCCCGCGTCCAGGCCCGCATGCACGAGCAGGGCCTGGTGGCGATCGTCATCCTCAACCACGACGACTACCGCTACCTGTTCGGCGCCGACCGCTACCAGCCGCGCGCGATCATCCCGGTCCAGGGGCCGCCCACGATCATCGCGTTCACGGGCGAGGAACCGGAGATCCGGGCGAGTCTCGCGGCCCAGGCGGGCACGAGCACCGCCCCCGGGACCGGCCGGGTCGGTGAGGTTCTGGTGTTCGGGTCCGTCGGTGGCCAGATCCACGACGTGGTCGGGATGCTGCACGAGCTCGTCGAGCGCGTCGGCCCACCGCCCTCCGGCCGGCCGAAGGTCGGCATCCAGATGTGGTTCGACACGCCCGCGTTCCTGGTCGAGCTGTTCCGCAAGGTCAACCCGGGGATCGAGGTCGTCTCGTCCGATCCGGTGATGGACCCGCTGCGGATGGTCAAGGACGACGGCGAGCTGGCGCTCATGACCGAGGCGCAACGGATCGCCGGGGTGGGGATGGACCGCGCCCGGGAGCTGCTGCGTCCGGGTGTCACCGCGCGCGAGATCGCGATCGAGGCCGGCTACACGATGATGCGGGCGGGCGCCGAGGGCACCAGCACGCCGATCTTCGTCACCTTCGGGATCGAGACCTGCATGCTCCACGGCCGGGTGAGCCCGGAGCCGCTGCGGGCCGGTGAGCTGGTCGTGATCGATCTCACGCCGCGGGTCGAGGGCTACTGCGCGAACCTGGCCCGTACCTTCGTCCTCGGCGAGCCGTCCGAGCGCCAGCAAGCGTTGCTCGACGCCTACGCCGAGCTGATCCCGGCAGCGCGCGATGCGATGCGCCCGGGCGCGACCGTGGGCGACATGGACCGTGCCGTGGGCGAGGTGCTGGCGCGTCGCGACCTCGCGCAGCACCACGTGCAGGGCATCGGCCACGGCCTGGGGCTCCGGTTCGAGGAGACGCCCGCCTCGACGATCCTGCCACCGCACAAGGGCGTACCGCTGCGCGAAGGGATGACGATGACGATCGGCCACACCGTGCTCGCGATCCCGGGCTTCGGCGGCGTCCGTCACGAGGACGTCTACCGGGTCACCGACGCCGGCGGCGGGCTGCTCCACTCGTACCCGATCGACCCCGTTCTGCCTGCCTGACGATCGAACCGCGGGCTCTGGCCCCGGGGTCGCGAACCCGCGCGTCAGCGGGCTGGCGGCGATGTCAGCACGCCCACGTTGAGCCAGCGCGCCCCGGTCGCCCTTCGCACCGCGAACCACAGGTGGAACGGTGACGCCTGCTGTGACTGCAGGTTGCCCGCCGCATCGTAGGTCTGGTGGGTGATCGTGCCGTGCGCGTCGAAGCCGAGGCTGAGGCCGGTCTGCATCCCGAACGGCACCAGCAGCGACACGTCCATCGTGTCGAACTGGTAGTGGTCGATGATGGTCGTTCCGGTCGCGATCGCGTCCTGGAGCCGGGCCTGCATCTCGGCCAGGCGATCGCCGTGATCGACCGCGGTCAGCAGCGCAGGATCGCGCCGGAGCAGCGCCTGGCTCTCGATGTCGAGGTTCTCGGCCAGGGTCACCACGATCGCCTGCATCCCGGGCCCGGCGATCTCGTGGTTCCAGTCCGCCACGTCCCGGCCGACCGTGATCGCGGGCAGGGTGGCCGGATCGATATGCGTCGGCGCCCGGTTGAGCAGCTCGGTCGCGTCGGGGAGCACGAGGCTTCGCGCCGGTGTTCCGGCCGCCACGATGCCCGCGCCCAAGACCAGGACGGCGGACGCGCCGAGGGCCACCCGGACCCCGACCCGGGCGATCCCGGCTGCCGGGTTGCCGCCCGTCGCCAGACGCACCGCAAACCGCCGCATGTCGTCCGCCACGGACCGTGGCTCGGGCAGGATCCGGTCGAGGAGCGGACGGACCGCGCACATCGCGACCAGGCCCGCGAGCAGGCCGACCTTGGCGCCGAACTCGTCGGTCTGGGGGGCCATCAGGAGCACAGACGTCACGGCCACGAGCACGCCGAACACCACCCGCCCGACCTGGCCGGATGGTGAGGTCCTGGGGTCCGTGATCATGAAGAACAGGAAGACGAGGACCTCGGGCGAGGTGACGATCACGCGCCAGTAGTCGACCCCGCACACGGGCGCGAACGCCCAGCTCGCGACCATGCAGTGCCCGGAGCCGGCCAGGATCCCGAGGCCCACCGCGAACGTGATCCAGAAGGTCGCCGCCAGGACGAGGAAGTGGAGCCGCCGCGTGATGTACAGCCCGCCGACGATGATCACCGCGTAGGCCAGCAGCATCCAGGCATCGAGCGGGGCCCACCAGAAGTCGAGCGGCTCGATCCGGGAGCTGCCGAGGACGAGGAAGGCCACAACCAGCCCCAGGTTGGACGGGTTGAACACGTGCGAGCCGCGATAGCGGATCACGTACTTGCTGAGCAGCGACAGCCCGGCGATGCCCGCGAACTCCCACCAGGCGTAGAGGGACCAGTGGTCGTCCACCGGCGTGCCGACCACGCGCAGGATCAGCGCCACCCCGCTGCCGGTCAGCATCGCGCTCGCCGGCCACACGAACGACCGTGTCTGGCGGAAGGTCAGCACGATCTCGATCACGGCACAGGCCAGGATCGCCGCCAGGATCTGCGGCACGCTCACCCGGAACCCGAGCGCGACCTGGCCCAGGACGTGGATCGTGATGATGACCGCCGCGACGTGCAGCCGCGGGTCCCGGATCTTGGGCAGGATCACCGGGTAGCTGGTGCTACCGAGGGTGAGCGACCGGGCGGTCACCTGATCGTCCGGCCCGTTCGCCGTTCGGGAGCGGGCTGGTCGTGCATGACGATGGCCAATGATACGGAACGCCGCAGCGCGTCAGCACGTTCTCCACCCACTCGACATCGGGCCCGCAGGCCGGCGCGGCGATGGCGCTGATGCTCGCCGCGTCAGCTCACGACGCGGGCACGGCCGCGGTTCGGTGTCCGACCCAACGGGCCAGCAGCCCGCCCGCGACCAGGGCCGCGACGGCGTAGGCGGCGACCAGCGCCTCGTGCGGCAGGGTCGCCCCGGGGGGGTCGGGTCGGATGCCCTGGTTGAGCGTCCGCACGGCGAGGAAACCGGCCGCGAACACGAGCGCGGCCGTCCCCGGCGGAACGGTGCGGCGGCGGACCAGCAGCGCGAGCCCTGCACACAGGATGGCCCCGGCAGCCTCGTACAGCTGCGTCGGGTGGACCGGCTGCACCTGGCCTGCGAGCGCGAGCAGCCCACCCTCGCCGGACAGCACCTGCTGGCTCCACGCCGTGCTCCCGTAGGGGAACGTGACCCCCCAGGGCAGCGAGGTCACCTCGCCTGCGCAGCAGCCGTTGAGGAAGCAGCCGATCCGGATCAGCACGATCCCGGCCGCGATCGGAACGACCGCCGAATCGGCCAGCCGTGCCGGAGCCGACCCCCACCGGCGCGCGAGCGTGACCGCGGCCAACGCCGCACCGGCGAACCCGCCGGCAAGCGCGAACCCGTGGGGGCTGGTGGACACGAGCAGCGACGGGTCCGCCGCGTAGGCGCCCCGGTCGAGGGCAACGTCGACCAGCCGCGCGCCGATGACCCCGGCCGCGATCGAGGCGGTGTAGAGCAGGACCGCCCGCCGCCCGGAGAGGCCGGCCGTCGACACCGCGCCCCGCACGGCCAGTACCCCGGCGACGACGGCGGCCAGCACCAGGCACGTGCCATAGGCCGGGAGGACGAGCTCCCAGCCACCGATGGCGAGCCGGGCGAGGATCGGGTGCATGTCCGCCGACGTCGCCGCGCGACCTAGCGCGCGACCTCCCATACCGCCTTGGCGGAGAAGCCCTGGCCGCTCACGCTCATCGTCCCGTCGATCGTGAAGCCCGCGCCCGGGTCCTCGCGCAGGTGCCCGCTCATCGACGTCGTCGCGCCGCCCGAGCTGTCGACCTTGAACTTGAGGGTGCCGTCGGCGTAGGTCACCTTGAACGTCTGGGGCGAGCTCGTCGGCGCCTTGCCGTTGCTGTCCTTGAGCGAGGAGAGGTCGATCAGGGTGACCGCCGTCCCCTTGCCCGATTCGTTGACGGTGATGTCCATCGTCATCGGGAACGGCTTGCCCTTGAGCGCCTCCAGCACCTCGGCGGTGCATCCCTGATCCTCGGCCTGCGCGGCGACCGACTCGTCCAGCTTGACCTCGGTGAGCGTGAAGGTTCCCTTCCAGGATCCGTTGATCGCCGTGGCATCCCACCACTCCGCCCGGTACGGAACCTGGCCGTTCTCGTCCCACATGAAGGCGCGCGGGTCGCCGGGGTCGGGGCGGATCAGGTGCATCGAGGTCATCGCGGCATCCAGCGGCTGGAGCTGGCCCTCCTCGTCGATCAGGTAGGGCTTGCCGTCGATCGCGACCTCGCCCCAGACATGCGGCGAGTCCTTGTCCACGACGTAGCCGAAGACGGCCCTCGCCGGGTAGCCGAGGTTCCGGAAGATGGACACCATCGCGTTGGTGACGTCGGTGCAGTCGCCCTTGAGGCCCCTGCCCAGGTATGAAGCCGGCTGCTGCCAGTTCGATCCTGCCTCGGCCGAGTACGTCGGCTTGCGGCCGGTGCCATTGGACCCCGTTACCGTGATCGCCGGCGTGATGTCCGGGTGGTTTCGGAGATACTCGGCCAGCTGCGCCTTGTCGCCCAGCGGGACGCCGCCAACGTTCGCTGAGCCGGCGGCGGCCGCCACCGCCGGGTCGTCAGGCGTGATCCATCCGGCCGCCGTGCTGTCGCTGATCGGGTCGCTCTGGACGGCCTCCGAGCCGTACCACCACTTGATCCCGGCGTGGACGATGAGCCCCACGCCTGTCGCGATGGCGATCGTGGTCAGGATCTCGCCCTCGAACGCGTCCTGGCTGATCGTCACGGTGTGCGCGGTCGCGTCGACCGTGCCGCCGAGGATCGCCCAGCGGGTGCCGGTCCAGTAGGCGACCGCGACCTGCTCGTAGCCAGCCGGGACCAACGCCTGGTCGTAGGCGAGCGTGACCGAGACGGGCGCCGTGAACGTGACGCCGGCCGGCCCGAAGTCGAGGGCCGGTCCGACCGAGACGGCCGGGACGGCGCCCGGTTCGTCGGGCGCGTAGGGGTTCTGCCGGTACGGCGCGTCGAGGCGCGTGATCTCGACCTTCGTGTCGCTCGCGACTGCGCCCGGGGGCACGAGCAGCGTCGCGCCATCGGCGGTCAGGGTCGTGCCGGTTGGCGGCACCAGCTCGGAGACCACGACCTCATGCGCGACGTCGATGACGGTCGGGCCGTCCACGGGCGTCGCGATGGCCGGTTCGCCCGACGGGACCGCAGTCGTCGCCTGAGGCGTGGCCGGCGTCGTCGCGGCCCCGGAGCTGATGGCCGGGCTCGATCCCGCGCCGGATCCGGCCGACCCCCCGCCACAGCTCGCGACGATCGCGACCACGAGTGCGCCCACGAGCAGGCGTGACGAACGGACCAGCGCCGTTCCTGGCATGCGCATCGATGCTTCTCCCTTCGTCCGGGACGCGCCGGCCGGCGAAACCGCCGTGGCCCCCGGCCCGGCGGGACTTGCGCCTCCGGGAGCAGCAAACCGTGGATCGCCGACCATCGGTAGGGACGGTTGGGTTCGTCTATGGGCCGTTGGTCGTTCCTCGCGGCCGAAACTCGCTGCGGCCGACGAACCGCGGTGCGTCGGCGCCACGGCGATCGCGAGGTGACGCTGGCCCAGTCACGGGTTGGCGCCCGGCCGCTCGCCGGGCCGATGAGCGTGGCAGGCGCTGAGCGTCAGCCGGCGTTCACGGCCTCGCGCAGCAGGCCGAACGCGCGCTCGTGGTTGCCGGTCGCCGCAAGCACCTCGGCCAGCTCGCCCAGCACGAGCCGGATCCGCGCCGGCCTGCCCTCGCGCCTTGCGAGGTTGGCTGCGCGCTCGTACAGGGCCAGCGCCTCGTCGTCGAGCCCCTGGGCCCTGCGCGCCCGAGCCAGCGTCAGCAGCGCGCCGAGGGCGGCGAACTCGTTGGGCGTCTCCTCGGCGAGCGCCAGGGCCCGGGCGGCGAGCTCGGCGGCCGGCCCGGCTTCGCCCCTGGCCAGCGTGATCTGGGCTTCGGTGTCAGTCACGTACGACAGCCAGAGCCGGTCTCCGAGTCGCTCGAAGAACTGCCGGGCCGCGCGAACCGCCCCGTCGGCCTTGTCGCTGTTGCCGAGCGCGAGGTAGGAGAGCGCGAGGTCTCGCTGGAGCGATGCCGCCTCGAACTCCGCCTGGGCCACCCGGAACAGCGCGAGCGCCGCGGTGCCGGTCCGGATCGCCGCCTCGAAGTCGCCCGTGTTGCGGTAGCTGAACGCGAGATCGAACAGGTACACGCCCCGGCGGCGATCGTCGAGCTGCTCGCTCAGGCCGCGGATCTCTTCGAGGTAGGCGAGCGCGACGACGTGCTCGCCCTCAAGCGAGGCGTTGCTCGAGAGGGCCATCAGCACCCGCGCCTGGAAGTCGGGCTCCACGCGCAACCCGGCCCGCAGCTTGGCCAGGATCCCCTCCAGGAGCGCCCGTGCCTCGACCGTGTTGCCCTGTTGATACTGCCCGCACGAGAGCCAGTAGCTGGCGAGGGCCGCCTCGGCCTCTCGTCCCTGGCTCGCGAACAGCTGCGCGGCCGTGGACGCGGCACCGACCGTGTCCCTGGCCCGATCCAGGCCAGCGAACGCCTCCGCCAGGCCCAGCAGCAGCTCGGCCCGGTTCCCGGTGCCGGAAGATCGCTCGAGCAGCGCCTGATACGCGTCGGCCGCCTGCTGCCATCGGCCTGCCGCGAGCTCGAGGTCAGCCTGGAGCCTGGTCCATCCGTCGACCTCGTCCTCCAGGAACCGGCTGGCGGGGAGACCGAGCCGCTCGGCGAAGAAGGTGAGGGCGGCCATCGATGGCCGGCTCAGCCCGTTCTCGAGGGCGCTGACGTATGCCTTGGTGTAGCGGCCCGCTGCCAGCTGCTGCTGCGTCAGGCCGGCCGCGAGCCTGGCCCTACGAATGCGCGCCCCGATATCGCGCGCGACCATGCCGCGGTCGGGCGCGGTCGCCCTCGTCCGTTTGGCATTCATTGACCGGAATGTACGACTCACGGTGGCCCCCGTTCAGACCGTCGATCAACTGCCCAACGGTAACCCCGAGCCGCTGCGACAGCAACCACACCGTGCCCAGCGAGGGCAGGGTCGAACCGCTTTCGAGGGCCGACACGTAGCTCCTGGACAGCGGATAACCCAGCTGGCTCTGGGTGAGGCCACAGCGCCGGCGCTGCTCCCGCACCCGGTGGCCGAGCTCGACGGCCGCCGGCGATCGCGGACCCCAGCCGAACTGCTTAGCAATACTTGACTTCCCCATAGCCGGATCCTAGCATCACCGTTGATCTCTGTTCCTGGGATCACTCGGGTCGCAAGGCGAGCGCCAGCTGACAGGAGAACGCTGTGTTTGCTCGCTCAAGCCGTATTCGCCCGCTCATCACCGCCTGGATCGTCGCCGGTGCGCTCGCCCTTCTGAGCACCGCAGCCGTGCTCGCCCAGACCCCGTATTCGCACTGAATCAACGCAATGCTCTGAGCGACTGAGTCGCTCCAAGTCCAGTTCCGAGACCTGAGCTTGCCTTCGACCCGGCAGTCAGGCCAGCGGTTTGCGCGTCGGATGCTCCGAGGGGAGGCGCGCAGGCCGGCTCGCCGGTGCGGTACAGTATTCCCAAACTCCCGGTAGTCACCGCATCACGGCGCCCTTTCACGGATTCGGGGGGTCGAGCCGAACCCCGGGGCCGGCCAATGGAGGACATCGTGGTCGCCCGTCGACGTGACCCCGGGGTGCGCGCTCGCGGCGTCGCCGCGCGACGCCGCATCGCCGGCATCCTGTCGAATCCCGAGCTCCAGCGCCCCGTGTTCCAGCCGATCCTGTCGCTGGCCGATGGCACGGTCGCGGGCTATGAGGGGTTGAGCCGGTTTCTCGCCCAACCGGTCCGGTCACCCGATCGGTGGTTCGCCGAGGCCACGCAGGTTGGTCTCGGCCCCGAGTTCCAGGCCATCGCGATCGAGCGCATCCTCGCCGCTGCGGCTGCGGCGGGCCTGCCGGATCAGGCGTTTCTGTCTGTGAACGTCAGCCCTCGCTACCTTGCGCATCCGGCCGTCTCGGCCGCGGTTGCCTCGGTCGATCCAACCTCCCTCGTGATCGAGATCACGGAGGAGGAAACCGTCGAGAACTACGCCACCCTCCGGCAGGCGATGACGCCCTACCTCGACCTGGGCGTGCGGTTCGCGGTCGATGACGCGGGAGCCGGCTTCGCCTCGATGCGTCACGTGACCGAGCTCGGCCCCGCGTTCGTGAAGCTCGATGCCGACCTCGTGAGGGGCATGAGCAGCCGGCGGACCCTCCAGGCGTTCCTTCGGGCGCTCAACGGGTTCACGATCGAGATCGGCGCGGTCCTGATCGCCGAAGGCGTGGAGCAGGCCAGCGATCTGGCCGTGCTCACCGAGACCGGGTTTCCGTTGATGGCGCAGGGCTACGCCATTGCCCGGCCAGGGATCCCGTGGCCGCGCGTGAGCGCCGGCGCGAACCAGGCGTGGCTCACGGCGAGTGCCAGCCGTCCGGCCGCCCGGCCGGTGAACCCGACCCGATCCAGGACGACCGGTCCGCAACGATCGTGCCCCGAACCCTCCCGTCGTCGCGGGGGTGACCCGAAGGCCAGCCCCCTCGTGTAGCACCGGGCCGAGCCGTCAGATGCTCGCGCCTTCCTGAAATCGCCAAATGCGCAGCCGCCTCAGGCCCGGTACGTCTGCCAGGCGAGGAGCGCGGCGACGCCCAGCCCGCAGCCGGCAATCAGGCCCCGAAACAGCGTCGGCGGCAGGCGTCGCGCGATCGCCGGCCCAACGAGGCCGCCCAGGAAGAAGCCGATCGCCAGCGGCACCACATAGGCGAAGTGAACCGGGCCGAACAGGATGAACCCGATGGCCGCCGCACCGTTCGCAATCCCGGCCAGCACCGCCTTCGCCGCGTTCACCTCGACCAGCGGCCGGTCGATGATGCCGCCCAGCGTCACGAGCGCGAGGACACCGCCGGCTGCACCGAAGTAGCCGATGTAGATCGCGGTCGCGAAGTACGACGCGGCGGTGACCGGCGTGATGCCTCGAGGCTGGAACCGCGCGTGCCGCTGCAGCCAGGGCTGGCCGAGGATCGCGACCGACGCTCCGGCGATCAGGATCGGAACGATGAGCTCGAACCACTGACCGGGCAGCACCAGCAGGAGCAGGGCGCCCGTCGCACCGCCCGCCGCCGCCACGACCGCCAGGCGCAGCAGGGTGGGCCGCTGACCGACGAGCTCGGGCCTCGCGCCGAGGGTCGCGCCGGCGCTGTTGAACAGCAGCGCGACCGTGTTGGTGACGTTGGCGCTCACCGGCGGCAGCCCGGCAGCGAGCAGAGCCGGGTAGGTGATCAGCGACGCCATGCTCACGAGCACGCTCACGACACCGCCGGCGACGCCCGCGCCGAGCAAGGCGACCGCCGTGGCGGGATCGATGTCGAATGCCATGGTCTGAGTCTGGGCTCACCTGGGGGTCTGGGCACGGTGATTGGGCCCGGCCAGTGTCGCTCATCGGCGCCACCCAGAAGCGATCACCCCACGGCTCCAGGCGGCCAGTCGGACACCCCGGTCGGCTGGTGACGGTGGCGGCAAGGTCCCGTTCCCCCGACGGCGGCGACAGCGGCGCTCAGGATCGCCTTGGCCACGACCAGGCGGAAGGGCGATGCGAGGTCTTGCCTTGGTATCTCGTCAGGTCCATGGCCGCCCACGCCTCGACCGGCTCGCCGTGCCCGAAGAGGTACCCCTGGCCGAACTCGATGCCGAGCGCGGCGAGCATGGCGGCCTCCTCGACGGTCTCGACCCCCTCGGCAATCAGCCGACAGCCCGCCATCCGCGAGAAATGGCCCAGGCCGACGACGATGGCCTGATGGCCTACGTCAGAATCGACCTTGCGGACGAGGCTGATATCGAGCTTCACGAAGTCGGGCCGCAGCTCGATGATGTGGCTGAAGTTGGCGACCCCCGCCCCCGCGTCGTCGACCGCGAGCCGGATGTTGTGCCCCTGGTCGCGCACCGCCCTGCGCACGAGGTCGTAGTCGTCGATGGCATGGTGCTCGGTCACCTCGAGCACGATGGGCCGGTTGGCCGCCCAGAGGATCGACCGGAGGCGCTCCGAATCCAGGACGATACGCGGCGAGACGTTGAGATCGAGCCACCTGCCGACCGGCAGGTCTTTCGCGGCGACGACCGCCGCCTCCAGGGTTGCAAGCTCCAGCTCGAGACCCAGGTTGACCGACCAGGCGTCGGCGAAGCAGAGGTCCGGGCGCTGGCCGGACGCGAACCGGGTGAGCGCCTCGTACCCTACAACAACGCTGGACTCGAGGTCGACGATCGGCTGGAAGACCGGGCGGTAGTCCCGGGCGATCAATATCGCAGAGACGGCTGCGTACCTCTCGGCTTCCCCCTGGGGGCGGATCCCGGCGAGTACCCCGGTGGAAGCCACTCCGATGGCAGGTCGACCAATGAGGTCGGCCAGGGTCACGCCGCTCGCAGCCAGGAACCGTTGGTTGGCGTAGGTGACGTGGCCGTTCGCATCGGCGATGAGCACGCCATGGGCCATCTGGTCGGCGGCCGTCAACAGTTGCTCATGATTGGCGGGCGCCCGCTCGTGGTCGGTGACGTCGTGCCAGGTGGCGACGAATCCATCGTCCAGCTTGACCAGTCGCACGTTGAGCAGATCCCGACGGCCGGTCCCTGACGAGGGGGGCCTGAACGCAACTGCCTCGTCTTCCCATTGCTCGCCCGTCTCGACGACATCCCGGGCGTGGTCGGCGAGCGACAGGCCGCCGATGCTCAACAGGCTGTCAGGGAGGGGCTGTCCGACCATCGTGTCGGGGTCACGGTCCACCATCGTGCCCAGCGCCTGGTTCGCGAGGTCGACCCGGAATTCGGCAATCGTGCCGTCGGTGGCACGCACAGCCGAGCAGATGACGAACGGATCGAGAATCGCGTCAAGCAATCCATGCAGACGCCCTTCGCATGCGCGGAGCGCAGCATCCCCGGTCAAACGCGCCGTCGGGTCGCGGATGATGCGCTGACGTCGGCCGTCAGGAAGCCGCGTGAAGCCCACCTCGGGGGCAGGCTTCGGCCCGCCCCGGCGCCGACCACGCGAGGCGCAGCGGGGCGTCGTGTCCTGCCCTGCCGCGTCTGCGGCCGCGATGCCAACGCGAGGCTTGGGCATGCTCACGTCCCGACGGGGTGGCCGATCACGGCTCCGGGCCCGACGCGCTCGGCGGCCGCAAGGGCAGCCTGGGCGGCGGTGATGAGCTCGTTCGCGCTACCGTCTGGCGTCATGGCCGCATAGCCGCACCAGACGGCGAGCCCGCTGCCGCGGGCGACGGCCACGAGATCCGTTGCCTCTGCCTGCGCCGATGCTGCGTCCGTCGCGAGGTACAGCACGGCGAGCTGTGTCTCGGTGAGGCGGAAGCACTGGCGGTTCGCGCAGACGGCGTTGGCGTGCCCTGCGAGGCGAGCCACCGCCCCGGGCACGGCCCGGTCGCACTCGACCAGAAGGACTCCCAGCTCCCGGTCCGGCCGTGGCCCGGCCGACGAGATCCCGACCTCCAGCATGGGCTTGAGCAAGCTGGCAGAGAAGGCCGACGTCTCGCTGTCGATCACGGACGCGTCCGCCGAGCTCCCGCCACGACCGACGTACTGCTCGCGGGCGGCCGAGAGTCGATCTTCCGCGATCCTGCGCTCCCGAGTGACGGCCAGGGCCGCGGTCAGCCGATCGGCAACCAGGCGAATGGCGGCGTAGTCGAACTCTCCGATGGGCGCCGCGACCGGCGACGCCACGTTCAGGAGGCCCATCAGCTCGCCGGCGACCATCATGGGCACTGACAGCTCGCCGGCAACCATGCTGCTCGCGTTGCTGCCATCGGCGTCGGGCGTGAGGCTCCGGATGAACACTGGCTGTCCGGCTCGCACGACCCGTTCCACGCTGGCGTCGCTCCGTTTCACACTGGGAATGAGGTGTTCAAAGCCCCTCTGGCCCGCGAGAAACAGCGTCTCGCCATCCGCGAGGTAGATCGCGACCTGCGCCTGCCCGAACCGCTCGACGATCAGGTCGACAACACGCCCCATGGATTCCGGGGTCGGGCCGTCCTGCACGAGGATGCGCCCGATCTCTTCCAGGGCGGCCATCTGGCCGTTCAACCGGACGAGTGACGAGACCATCGCGACATGGGAGATCGAGTACCGAATGGTGCGATCGAGCAGCACTTCATCGGTCCCCTTCTTGACCAGGAACTCGGTCGCGCCAGCCTCCATCGCCATGAGGTCGGTCGCCCGATCGCGAAGACCGGTGAGCATGATCAACGGGGCCAGGCTTCCAGCTTTGCGCGCCTCGCGAATGAGCTCAACCCCGGTCAGGGCGCCGAGGCGGTGATCTACGAGGATCGCGTCATGCTCCTGACGGCCGATGGCGACAAGCCCGTCGCTGTAGTTCGACGCCCACTCGAACTCGTAGTGGATGTCCTTGACGCGTGCCAGCTGCGTTCGCGTCAGTCGCGCGTCGCCCTCGTCGTCATCGATGAGGAGCACGCGGACGGTGCTGCCGGCCACCACCGTCTGGATCGGGGTGCCAATCGAGCCGTCTGCCATCCAGAGCACGTTCACGAGGTCACCTCACCAGCGAGGGAGCAGACGCCGAACCAGTAGCCGCCCAGGCGCGTGAAGACGTCCACGAGGCCGGCGAACGACGAGGGCTTGACGATGTAGGAGTTCGCGCCGGCGCCGTAGCTTGCGGTGATGTCCTCGGTCGCGTTGGACGTGGTGAGGACCACCACGGGGATCCGGCGCAGAACGGGATCGGCCCGGATGGCCCAAAGGGTCTCGAAGCCATCCATTCCCGGCATGTTCAGGTCAAGCAGGACGATTCCGGGTCGCGTCGCATCCGCTCGATCGGCGTGGCGGCCGCTGGCCCGCAGGTATTCCATCACCTCGATGCCGTCGGCGACGAACACGAGCGGGTTCGCGACGCCGCTGTCCCGGTGCGCCATCGTGGCCAGCAGGCGATCGTCCGGGTCGTCCTCTGCGCACAGGACCGTCAGCGGCGGGGAGCCGGTCACGCTGGCTCTCCGGGAACGGCGGCCGTGCCCTTGGGCAGCGTGATCAGGAAGGTCGTACCCGACCCTGGCTTGGACTCCGCGGTGATCGTGCCACCCAGGATCGTCACGACCCTGCGGCAGATCGCCAGGCCCATCCCCGAACCGTCGAAGGCCTGGTGCCCGTGGAGGCGCTCGAAGGGCGCGAACACCCGCTCGGCATACCGCTGCTCGAAGCCGATGCCGCTGTCGCGGACGCGGATCTCCCAGACTGGATCGCCGTGGGGCCGCCCCTTGACGTCAGGCGCCGCGGCCTCGATGTGGACCTCGGGAGCGACGCCCTCCGGATGGAACTTGAGAGCGTTTGCGATCAGGTTCTGGAACAGCGCCCGCATCTGCAGCGGATAGGCAGGCAGGGTGGGCAACGGGCCCGCGAGCACCCGGCCCTTCGTCTCGCGGAGGCGCTCGTCGAGGTCCACGAGCACCTCCGACACGACCTGCGAGAGATCGACGGGCTCCAGCGGCTCCGGCTTGGTCGCGATCCGCGAGTACTCGAGGAGATAGTCGACGAGCGTCTGCATCCTCGCGGCGGCGTCGCGCATCCGCTGCAGGTAGTCCGAGGATTCCTCGTCCAGCACGGCCGACGAGCGTTCGGACAACAGGTCACCAAATGCCTGGATCTTCCGTAGCGGCTCCTGGAGGTCGTGTGAGGCGCTCGTGGCGAAGTCCTGCAATTCGCGATTGCTGCGCTCGAGCTCGGCATTGGTGCGCTCGAGCTCGTCACCGACCCGACGTACCTGGGCGGCCATCGCCCTTCCCTCGCTCACGTCGCGGAAGACGATGACCGAGCCCGCCGTCCTCCCGTCGCGGTCGTGGATGGGAGAGATGGCGTCGTCGATGGGGACCTCTCGGCCATCCCGGCGGACGAGGCGAGAGTCCTTTGTCAGGTGCACGGTGCGGTTCTCGGAGGCCGCGGTCCCCATCGGATTCGAGAGGGTCGCCGAAGTCGCGTCATCCATGATCTGGAGGACGGTGGTCACGGGCCGTCCGGTCGCTTCGCCGGAAGTCCAGCCCGTCAGCTGCGCCGCGACGGGGTTGATGAACGTGATGTTTCCGGAGGACTCGGTGCAGATCACGGCATCGCCGATGCTGTTGAGCGTGACCTCGGCACGCTCCTTCTCTGTCAGCAGGGCCCCCTCGATGTCCTTGCGCTCGACCGCGTGCTGTAGCGCCCGGCGCAGCCCGCCCGAGTCGATCTGGCCTTTGACCAGGTAGTCCTGGGCGCCCTCGCGCAGTGCCTGGGCGGCAAGCTGTTCGTCGTCGAGGGCCGTGAGCACCACGAGGGCGACGCGCGGAGC
>Ga0315540_10001239_pt1 | contig 14618 bp, 14 predicted proteins | sample SalMarSW160110MG_FD_203677 | JGI IMG/M metagenome (GOLD analysis project Ga0315540, IMG submission 203677) | Salt marsh sediment microbial communities from the Plum Island Ecosystem LTER, Massachusetts, United States - Salt Marsh Sediment SW1601-10 ... | reverse complement strand
AGGCCCATCTCCTTGGCCACCGCACCCACGCTCTTGCCATCCTTGACCCGTTTGACCGCTTGCTCCTTGAGCTCGGCGGTGTACTCTCGCTTCGGGATCTTCTGCATCTTCGTCTCCTGTGTGACCGACAGTTTACGTCACCCTTGGAAGACGAAATTTCAGGGGAACCTCACTTAGGCCCAGGACCGTCACCCGCCCTGCCAGGGACTCGGTGATCCCCTGCATCAGGTCGAGACCTGGCTTGGCTCACGCACTGCGCAGGCGCGTCATCTTGACCAGCAGGATTGCCGTCAGGGGGAGCAGGAAGGCAATGGCGGTTACGGTGATCAGCAGGGAGCCCAGCTCCGAGTAGTCGGCCGGGACACTGACTGTGCCCGTGCCGGCGTCCTTGACCTCGCGCGTTACGGTGTAGATCTGGTTCATGTACTTGGTGCCGAGCTGGCTCAGGGACAGGGCCAGGTTGGTGAAGGATGCCATGACCGCGAAGAAGGTGGCCTTCAGGTGCTTGGGGGCGGAGTTGGCGATCCAGGCGAGCATGGGGATCATGGCCACCTGGCCGAGCGGTGACTCGACCGCCGTGTCCACCAGGGCGATGAAACGGGCGTCCACGATGCCGCCGGTATGTGCGGACGTCCAAGTGTGGAGGCCGTAGTACATGCCGATGACGGGTAGGGCGAGAAGGGTGCTGACGATGGTGAGAAAGCCCACGATATAGGCGATGGACTTCTCGGCCATGAAGCGGCGGAAGATGAACATGCCCAGCAGGGCCAGCCCGCTGCTGATCAGCGACAGGACGGACAGAAACTGCTGGTCGAACAGGAGCTCGTCGATCATCCACCAGGTCTGTCCGGCCCCCGTCGTCGGGGTGGCGCGATAGATGAAGACGATGATCGCCGTTCCGAGCAGGACGCGCCTCGCCTCCGGCGTCAGCTCCCGCATCAGACGAGCCATCAGGAACCCGATAATCCCCAGGGATCCGGCGAAGATGATCTCCTGGTTGTAGGGCACGTCCCCCAGCCCCATCCCCAGGGTGAAGAGCACGAAGGCCAGGCTGCCGCCCAGGATCCACCAATTGGGACGAGTGCGCTCCTGGTGCCCGTGCACCAACTCCTGGGCTGCGGCCAGGTCGTAGCCGTGGGAGCGCAGTCGTCGCAGCTCGCGGTGCTTGAGCAGACCCCCGAGCAGCACGCCCAGCACGGATACGACCGGGATGAGCAGCGCAAGCTGATAGATCTGCAGATAGATGGCGGCCTTCTGGGCCGTCGGCATGGTCTCCACGCCCTGAAACAGAACGACATTGGCCAGGGCGACGGCCACACTGCCGCCGATGATGGCGACCCGTCCGAGAGTCTGCATGGTCGTGTGCATCAGGCGCCGGGTGTCCGCCGGGAAGGGGTGCCCCTCCTCGTCCAGGGCCGGTACCGCCTCCACGGTCATGGCGTCGGCGACCACGTCCTGGATCACATAGCCGGTCGGGGCAAGCAGGGCGCTCAGGACGTACCATGCCTCTACCGGCATCACTGCCCGCATGCCGGCCGGCTCGCCGAGCAGACCCACCATGATGAGCAGGCTGGCGGTGATCAGGCCGGCCCCCACATAGACGAGGGCCGACTTGTAGCGCCAGATGAGATCCACCAGATGACCGAGGGGCATCTTCAGTGCCCAGGGGATGCCGGCCCAGAACCCGAGCGCCGCCAGAAACTCGGCCGACAGGCCCAGGTAATCCTTGACGAAGAAAGTCCCGACGATGCTGGTCAAGCCCGATACGCCGGCGGCAAGGTAGACCATCAGGGGGGGCAGATAGGAGAGCCGCATCTCCCGCGCCAGCTCGAGGATGGTGCGGTCGAGCCACTGGTAAGCGCGTTTCAGCATCGAATCTCCGGGCCTTTACCCGTAAAGCTCAAGACTTGGTCGGGGGTGGGGATCACGAGGCCCGCCGGGGCGGGGAGCGATCAGCGGGCACATTCCAGCACAGCGGCGACTCCCGTGCCAGCTTCGGGGTCGGGCCCCTTGCCGAGAAAAAATCCTCGAGAATGCAGATCGGCGGGTCCATTCCCGTTTAGAATCTCGGGATTGGCCGACGCGCAGACCGATTCCGGACCGGCGCGGGATCGGCCGAGATGCCCAGGGGAGATCAGTGAAGAGGCTCGGCTTGCTCGTAGCGGTGGCGCTCCTTACCAGCTGTGGACTGAGGGTCGGCCCAATCAACAACCCGCCAGCGCCCAAGGGCCCCGAAAGGCCGTCGCGGGTCACGGTGTCACGGGTCCCGTCCATCATGGGCTGGCCCGTTCCGATGATCTTCACCATCGACGGCGAGGAGATCTACGGCCTCTGGGGTGGGCAGAGCCACAGCTTCTTGCTCGAGCCGGGAGACTACAGGTTCGGGTACTTTCTCGGCTTCAACGAGTGTCGGCATGGTGTTCATATCGAGAACAGGCCGAGTCAGCATTTCCTCCTCGGACCTCCCTGCCGGATCCGACGGTCCGAGCAATCGGTCACCCCCTGGTCCGTCGAGCCTACCGACCGTGCCGAGACGGCCCCGCCGAATCCCTTCCTGGAATCTTATTGAGAGATCTGTGGCAGTGACATTCGCTCAAGTGACATCCGCTCAATAGAGGGCGTTCAACATCCGGCTGCGGTAACGGCTTACGAGATCACCTTCGCCGCCGAGCATGGCGAAGAGGGCGAGCATGCCCTTGCGGGCGGCGTCATCCGAGAAGGCTCGATCCCGTTTCATCAGATCCAGGAGCTGGTCCAGGGCACCTTCGTAGTCACCGCGCATCACCAGGTGGGCGGCCAGCCGGTAACGGGCATCGCTGTCAGCGGGGTCCGATTCCAGCCGGGAGGCCAGCTCCGTTTCCGGCGGCGACTCGGCCTGTAGCGCCGCGAAGCCGAGCTCCCCCTTCAGGCCGATCACCTCCGGGTCGTCGGCCAGCTCGAGGGGAAGCCCGTCGAGGATCTCCTGTGCTTCCCGCAGATTGCCAGCTGCCGCCTGGATTCGGGCTTCTTCCAAGCGGATGCGGGCATTGTCCGGGTCGGCTGTGCGGGCTTGGTCGATCAGCGCCGCGGCGCCTTCAGTATCGCCCGCGCTCAGCAAAGCCTGCACCCTGGCCAGGAGCTGGTCCGATTCGCGGGGCAGGTGGGGCTCCAGGAAGGCACGGATCTGGGATTCGGGCAGGGCGCCCATGAACTGGTCGATCGGTTGTCCGTCCTTGAAGAGCGCCACCGTCGGCAGGCTGCGGATACCGAATTCAGTGGCGAGATCCCGCTCTTCCTCGGTATTGACCTTGGCAACGAGCAGCTTGCCGCCGTAGTCATTCGCGACGGTTGCCAGGATGGGCGCCAGCATGCGGCAGGGCGCGCACCAGTCGGCCCAGAAATCCACCAGGACGGGGCGGTCCCGGGAGCCCTCGATAACGACCTGCTGGAAGCTGTGTGCGGTGACTTCGACTACGTAGGGAGAGTCCGCCATTGCCTTCGGCTCCTCGATTGGAATCTGGCCTAATGCCCGTAGATATGTGTGAGAATATTGCGAATCAAGCGGGCGGCACATTCGTCCTGCGACGATTTTCTTCGGTCGATTGCCGCCGAAGATGGAGGTCCAGATGTCGGAAAGTGTCCACGTCGTGTGCCCCGAGTGCGGAGCGGTCAACCGTGTACCGCAGGATCGCCTCGGTGAGGGAGCCAAGTGTGGAAAGTGCCACGCCCCCTTGTTCTCCGGTGTCCCCCTCGCCCTCGATGAGCAGGGCTTTGCGCACCAGGTCTCTCGTAACGATCTGCCCCTGATGGTGGATTTCTGGGCGCCCTGGTGCGGCCCCTGCCGGATGATGGCCCCTGCCTTCGAGGAGGCTGCGCGGATGCTCGAGCCGCAGGTCCGCCTGGTGAAGGTCAACACCGAGGAGGCCCAGGGGCTTGCCGGACGGCTGGGCATTCGCAGTATCCCGACACTGGCCCTCTTCCGGGGCGGAAAGGAGGTGGCACGTACCTCGGGGGCCATGGACGCAGTCCGCCTGGTGGCCTGGGCCCGGCAGCATCTGTGACCGTGGACAGGGGTCGGCCTTCCATTTAGAATTTTGCGGAGTCAGGGCAGCGCCAGCTATCTTAACCCTCCCGTGCGCTCGTCTCCTCGCTCCAGGATAGGGCTCGAGTCCGTTTCAAGCAGACACTGATCGCACCTCTGGGCAGGGGTTGCCGCGCCTGCTCAGACCTTCCGGCAGGGGAGGCGCACGCCTCGGCGGATGGGGGAAGCGGCTGGCGCGTGGAGAGGGTGTAGCCCTGACAGATCCTCGGCAGCCCGTATGCCGCGAGCCCTTGTTCGGAGATATCCGTGAGAAAACCCGCAGTTCTGGTCCTGGAGGAGGGGTCTGTCTTCCGGGGAATCTCGGTCGGAGCAGAGGGCCGAGGTGTCGGCGAGGTGGTGTTCAACACCGCCATGACCGGCTATCAGGAGATCCTGACCGATCCGTCCTACCGCCGCCAACTGGTGACCCTGACCTATCCCCACATCGGTAACGTGGGCGCCAATGCGGAGGACGAGGAATCCTCCCGCATCCATGCCGCGGCATTGATTCTGCGCGACCTTCCGCCGCTCGCCAGCAGTTGGCGCATGCAGGAGCCCCTGAACGATTATCTGGTGCGCAATGGGGTGCCTGCCATCGCTGACATCGACACGCGGCGTCTTACCCGAATCCTGCGGGAGAAGGGTGCCCAGAACGCTTGTATCCAGGCGGGTGAGGATGTCATCGACGAGGCCGCCGCCCTGGATGCTGCACGGGCGTTCCCTGGGCTGAAGGGGATGGATCTCGCCAAGGAAGTGACCACCCGGACTCCCTACGAGTGGTCGCAAGGGGTCTGGAGTCCCAAAGAGGGCCTGCCGGATGCGTCCCCTGGCGACGGTGCCCACCTGACGTTTCGGGTGGTCGCCTATGATTACGGGATCAAGCGCAACATCCTGCGCATGCTGGTTGCGCGCGGCTGTCGAGTCACGGTCGTCCCCGCTCAGATGTCGGCTGCCGATGTCCTCGCGCTCGACCCGGACGGTGTCTTTCTGTCGAATGGCCCCGGTGATCCGGAGCCCTGCGACTACGCCATCGAGTCGATCCGCACGCTGCTGGAGACCGGGATCCCCCTGTTCGGACTCTGTCTGGGTCATCAGCTTCTGGGCCTGGCTGCCGGGGCGCGAACGCTGAAGATGAAGCTCGGCCATCACGGGGCCAATCACCCGGTGCAGGAGCTCGCCACGGGGCGCGTGATGATCAGCAGCCAGAATCATGGGTTCGCGGTGGATGAGGGCAGTCTTCCGGAGCAGGTCTGTGCTACTCACCGCTCCCTGTTCGACGGCTCCCTGCAGGGCATCCACCACCGGGAGAGCCCCGCCTTCGGCTTCCAAGGCCACCCCGAGGCGAGTCCGGGTCCGCACGATGTGGCCAGGCTGTTCGACCATTTCGTCGACTTGATGAGAGTCCGCAAGTGAGTGCCCGCTGAATGCCGAAGAGAACAGACATCGACAGCGTCCTGATCATCGGCGCTGGTCCCATCGTGATCGGTCAGGCCTGCGAGTTCGACTATTCCGGCGCCCAGGCCTGCAAGGCGCTGCGCGAGGAGGGCTACCGGGTCGTCCTGGTCAACTCCAATCCGGCCACCATCATGACGGACCCGGAGATGGCGGACGCCACCTACATCGAGCCCATCAACTGGCAGACCCTCGAGCGCATCATCGATCGGGAGCGCCCGAGCGCCCTGCTGCCCACCATGGGCGGTCAGACGGCGCTCAACACGGCCCTCGACCTGGTGCGCGAGGGGGTGCTGGAGCGGTACGGGGTGGAGCTGATCGGGGCTTCCCGGGAGGCCATCGACAAGGCCGAGGACAGGGACCTGTTCCGCAAGGCCATGCGCAGGATCGGGCTGGACATGCCCAGATCGGCCATGGCCCATAGCCTGGAAGAGGCCTTGCAGGTGCAGGCCCAGATCGGCTTTCCGGCCATCATCCGCCCCTCCTTCACCTTGGGCGGCAGCGGCGGCGGCATCGCCTACAACCAGGAGGAGTTCGAGGAGATCTGCCGGCGCGGTCTCGACCTCTCGCCGACGAGCGAGCTGCTGATCGAGCAGTCGGCGCTGGGCTGGAAGGAGTTCGAGATGGAGGTGGTGCGGGACAACCAGGACAACTGCATCATCGTCTGCTCCATCGAGAACCTGGATCCCATGGGGGTCCACACCGGCGACTCCATCACGGTCGCCCCGGCTCAGACCCTGACGGACAAGGAATACCAGATCATGCGCGACGCCTCGATCGCCGTACTGCGGGAGATCGGCGTCGACACGGGCGGCTCCAACGTGCAGTTCGCGATCAACCCGGACGATGGACGCATGATCATCATCGAGATGAACCCGCGGGTCTCGCGCTCCTCCGCGCTGGCATCGAAGGCGACGGGCTTTCCCATCGCCAAGGTGGCGGCCAAGCTGGCCGTGGGCTATCGGCTCGACGAGCTGGAGAACGAGATCACCGGGGGTGCCACGCCCGCCTCCTTCGAGCCGACCATCGATTACGTGGTCACCAAGGTCCCGCGCTTCGCCTTCGAAAAGTTTCCCCAGGCGGAGCCCAGACTGACCACCCAGATGAAATCGGTTGGGGAGGTCATGGCCATCGGGCGCACCTTCCAAGAGTCCCTGCAGAAGGCTTTGCGCGGGCTGGAGACCGACAGGTGCGGGCTCGACGAGGTCCTGGACCCGACCTCCCCGGGGTCGAGGCAAATCCTGCGCAAGGAGATCCGGCAGCCGGGTGCCGAGCGAATCCTCTATGTGGCCGATGCCTTCCGCGCGGGCATGTCGGCAGAGGAGATCCGGGAGATCAGCGGCATCGATCCCTGGTTCCTGGCCCAGCTCGAGGAGCTGGTCGCGATCGAGGGCGGGGTCCGTCGCGAGGGGGTCGCGGGGCTAAGCGCTGAGCGTCTTCGCTTCTTGAAGAGGAAGGGATTCTCCGATCAGCGCTTGGCGACCCTTGTCGGTACCGACCAACGGCAGGTCCGGGAGCTGCGCCAAGGACATGGAATTCGTCCCGTCTTCAAGCGGGTGGATACCTGTGCCGCCGAGTTTGCGGCCTCCACGGCCTACCTCTACTCCACCTACGAGGAGGAGTGCGAGGCGTGGCCGACCGACTGCAAGAAGATCATGGTCCTGGGCGGTGGTCCGAACCGCATCGGTCAAGGCATCGAGTTCGACTACTGCTGCGTCCATGCCGCCTTTGCCATGCGCGAGGACGGCTACGAGACCATCATGGTCAACTGCAACCCGGAGACGGTCTCGACGGACTACGATACCTCCGATCGGCTCTACTTCGAGCCCCTGACCCTGGAAGACGTGCTGGAGATCGTCGACAAGGAAAGGCCCTTTGGTGTCATCGTCCAGTATGGCGGTCAGACGCCGCTCAAGCTCGCGCGCGACCTGGAGGCCGCCGGCGTGCCGATCATCGGTACATCGCCGGAGTCCATCGACCTGGCGGAGGATCGGGAGCGCTTCCAGAGGCTGGTCCGGGACCTGGACCTGCTCCAGCCTCCCAACACCACCGCCCGCAGCGAGCAGGAAGCCGTCGCCGAGGCGGCGCAGATCGGCTACCCGCTCGTGGTGCGTCCCTCCTACGTGCTGGGCGGGCGGGCCATGGAGATCGTCTACGAAAAGTCGGATCTCGAGCGTTACATGCGCGAGGCGGTGCGGGTGTCGAACGAATCTCCCGTCCTGCTCGACCGCTTCCTGGACGACGCCATCGAAGTGGACGTGGACGCCGTCTGCGACGGCAGGGATGTGCTCATCGGCGGCATCATGGAGCACATCGAGCAAGCGGGGATACATTCCGGCGATTCGGCCTGCTCCCTCCCCCCCTACACCCTTTCCCCCGCCATCCAGGACCGGATGCGCGATCAGATGCGGAAGCTGGCACAGGCGTTGAAGGTCGTCGGACTGGTCAATGCCCAGTTCGCCATCAAGGACCAGGAGGTCTATATCCTCGAGGTCAACCCGCGCGCCTCGCGCACCGTTCCGTTCGTCTCCAAGTCCATCGGGGTGCCGCTGGCCAAGGTGGCAGCACGCTGCATGGCCGGGGTATCGCTTCGGTCGCAGGGTCTGGTCAAGGAGTGCAAGCCCAAGCACTATTTCGTCAAGGAGGCCGTGTTCCCCTTCATCAAGTTTCCCGGGGTGGATACCGTGCTTGGGCCGGAGATGAAGTCCACCGGGGAGGTGATGGGGGTCGGCGAATCCTTCGGCGAAGCCTACGCCAAGGCCCAGGATGGCGCCGGGACCGGGTTACCGCGCAAGGGCAAGGCGATGCTCAGCGTACGCCAAGCGGATCGGCCGAGGTTGGTCCAGGTCGCGCGGGATCTCTTGGGTTTGGGCTTCAGTCTCTGCGGTACTCACGGTAGTGCGCGGGCGGTCAGAGAGGCGGGTATCCCCTGTGACGGCGTGAACAAGGTCGCAGAGGGTCGACCCCATGTCGTCGATATGATCAAGAACGGCGAGGTCAGCTTCATCGTCAACACCACCGAGGGTGCTCAGGCCATCATCGACTCGGCCGAGATCCGCAGTGCGGCCCTCCAGCACAAGGTCAGCTACACGACCACCATTGCGGGCGCGGAGGCGACCTGCCTAGCCCTGAAGCAGGCGAGCGCCGTCGGCGTCAACCGGCTGCAGGAGCTTTACTGAGCGAGGCCCAGCAGGCATCCTAACAGGCATTGCCCGCCGGGAGGGCTGGTCTGCACGGATCGGATGCCATTTCCGATGTCGCGGAGCCGCTGGAGTCTTCACCCGGTCCTCCCCGCGCGAGCAGTGTGCTACAGCCGAAGAGGAAATCGACCATGAACAAAGTACCTCTGACCGCCAGAGGCGCGGACAAGCTACGCTCGGAGCTGGAACGCCTGAAGCGAGTCGAGCGCCCGCGGATCATCCAGGCCATCGCCGAGGCCCGCTCCCACGGCGATCTCAAGGAGAACGCCGAGTACCACGCGGCACGCGAGCAGCAGGGCTTCGTCGAGGGGCGCATCAAGGACATCGAGAGCAAGCTGTCCCGCGCCCACATCGTCGACGTTACGGACGAGCACACACGGGCCAGGGCCAATGGAAAGGTGGTCTTCGGGGCCACGGTGGACGTGCTGGAGGCCGACAATAACGAGGAGCACACCTTCCAGATCGTGGGCGACGACGAGGCCGACTTGAAGCAGGGTCTGATCTCCGTCAGCTCTCCCATCGCCAGGGCGTTGATCGGCAAGGTCGTCGACGACGTGGCCTTGGTGGAGACACCGAGCGGCAAGCGCGAGCTGGAGATTCTGGATATCCGCTACGAGTAGCTTGGTGAAAAGCAAGTGTAGAGGCGGTGTTGACAAATTAGAAAATGGTAATATACTAATCACCATTCTCAAACCGCATCATGATTGGAGTCGTAACATGCTAGGTGCACTTGCTGCAGTCGCGCTGGTCGTCGGTACTATTTCCGCCACCGTTTCGGTGACCCAGGATGGCCAGCAGGGAGTCGAGCGGTCGGGTCAGCCGGTTGTCGAGGTTCAGGCCGTCCAGAGCCAGGATTCATTCACCGAGTAATGCCCCGCCGTTTCGGCGTTTTCTGCAATCGAAGCTGAGGCTCCGGCCGTCCCTGGGACGACCGGGGCCTTTTCGTTTGACGAGCAGTTCAGCTGCTCTTTTCAGGTTGAATGGCCCGCCGATAAGCAGGGCGTCGAAGCCGACCCTCGACCTGCATCAGCCGAGGAGTGCATCTTCCCAGGCGGGTCCCGCCAATGCCTTCTCCCGGGGCTCCACCTTCCGGTCGGCGAATGCGCTATCCATGACTTCGAGGAACCGTTTGGCCTGTGGAGAGAGGAACTTGCCTCGGCGTAGGACGATGCCGTAGCTGCGTTTCGGGAAGTATCGTTCGAGAGGGATGCAGGCGACCTTGTCCTCCCCGGTGAGGCAAACGTCGGTGACGATGGAGATCCCCATGCCGAGCTCGACGTACTTCTTGATGACCTCCCAGCCGCCAGCCTCCAGGGAAACCCGGTAATTGACGCTGTTCTGCCGAAACACCAGGTCGACGAGCCGCCAAGTGCTCAAATGCCGTGGCGGAAGGATGAGGCCGTAGGGTGCAATATCCTCCAGGGTGACCGATTCCTTCTCTGCGAGGGGGTGCCCCTTGGGTGTGATGAGCTTGGGATGGAAGGTCACGACCGGGCGATAGGTGATGTCGTCCGGGACATCGAGCATGGAGCCGATGGCCAAGTCGGCCTCGTCCGCCCGCAGCATGGCCAGACCGTCACGGCCCGTCACATTGTGCAGCTTGAGATCGATGCCGGGGAAGCGTGTGGTGAAACGCCGAACGGGCTCCGGAAGGATATAGAGGATGGTGGACTCTCCGGCGGCGATGTTCAGGTCGCCCTGGTCGACCCGGCCACAATGCGTGGCGAAGGTCTCGTGCAGCTTGTCCATGCCCTCCACCAGCGGTTGTGCCATCTGGTACAGGAGATCCCCTTCCGGGGTGAGCTTGATTTTGGGCCCGCGGCGCTCGAACAACATGGTATCGAATTCCCGCTCCAGGGCCTGGATCTGGAGGGAGACGGTGGGCTGGCTCAGAAAGATCTGCTCGGCGGCGGCGCTGACGCTTCCCGCGCGTGCTGCATGGCAAAAGGCCCGAAGCTGTTTGAGGCGGTTTTGCTTGTAGTGGATCTGGGGACCGGAAGCCATTGCCGCTTTCTATGATCAATCATGAATTTCTCAATGATAGTGCAATAGGCCCCCACAATACAGACTATTTAATGCTCGTCCATCTGATCGAGAATGTTCCGAGCCACCCGCCGCTGCTCGTCGTCGCCCTCTTCCAAGACCTCGTAGAGAAGCCGCCGCGCTCCAACATAGTCCTCGTTGTCACGCAGCTTGTTGATCTGCCATATTTTTTGTTCGACCGCATCCGGCTCGTCGAGCTCTTCCGAGTCGATTTCCAAGGCGTCCAGGTCCTCTTCGGCCTCTAGAGCCCCCGCCTCCTCCTCGATCACGGGCGAGCGTCGCTCCGAGGCGAAGGGATGGGCGCCGGCACCCGTGCCCTCGCCGGCCAAAGATTCCTCACCTCCGCCTTTGGTGCTTCGCCGTCCCGACATCGTGCCGTGTCCGGGCTCAGTGCTCGCGCTCACGGCCTCATCGGGGTGGAGAGCCGCGGCCCCACCGGCGCCGATGCCCGCATCCGCTGGTCCGGTGGAGGTAGCCGCGGTTTCCCACGATGCCTTGCGCCGGCGCTCGAAGAGACCCGAAAAAAAGATCCCGAGCTCGAAGAGCAGCCACATGGGAAAGGCGAGCAGGGTTTGAGAGATCACGTCCGGCGGCGTCAGAAGCATTCCCACCACGAAGACCCCGACGATGACATAGGGTCGCTTCCGACCCAGGTCCTTCGGCGTCGTGATGCCCGCGGCGACCAGGAGGATGGTGGCAATCGGGATCTCGAAGGCGATTCCGAAGGCGAAGAACAGGGTGAGGACGAAGTCCAGGTACTGGCTGATATCCGTCATCACCGCGACCCCTTGGGGCGCGGTTCCGGTGAAGAAAGCGAATACCAGCGGAAAGACCACGTAGTAAGCGAAGAGCACGCCCAGATAGAAGAGGAGGGCGCTGGAAATCAACAGCGGGATCGCCAGCCGCTTCTCATGCTTGTAGAGCCCGGGCGCCACGAATGACCAGAGCTGGAACAGCAGGTAGGGCATGGACAGGAAGACAGCGGCTACCAGCGTCAGCTTGAAGGGGGTCAGGAAGGGCGAGGCCACCTGGGTGGCGATCATGCTGGTCCCTTCCGGAAGCCGCTCCATCAGCGGCATTGCCACGTAGGTATAGATGTCGTTGGCAAATGGAAAGAGGACGAGAAGCGCAAGCAGAACCGCCACCAACATGCGGATCAGACGATCGCGCAGCTCCATCAGGTGGGAGACGAAGGTTTGCTCCTGGCCCGGATCTGCGGGATCTTCGAACGGGGACATGGCGCTCGGGAGTACCTGCTCGAATCTGTTTGGGTGGACTTGGTCCAGGCTGGGTCGTCCAGGCCTTCGGGATCAAGTGCTCCGTGCCTTGCTCGGAGCCTCGACCCGCCTCGTTAGCCGGATTTGTCCGTGGGCTCGTCCGGCACCTTCTCCGGTGCCGTCGCCGAGGGCTTTTTCTCGGGCTCTTCCAGAATGGTCTCGAGCGGATTGCGTTGGCCCTGCTTGCTCAGGATGTCCTTCAGCTCTTGCGCCTTGATCTCGCGATCGATCTCCGACTTCACGGAGCTCAGGGCATGCCGGGCCCGCCCGACCCACAAGCCGGCGGTACGCGCCAGCTTGGGCAGGCGCTCAGGGCCTACCACGAGCAGAGCAACGAGCCCGACGAGGGCGAGCTCCCAGAAACCGACGTCGAACATGAATCAGCCCAAACCCGGAGCCGTTGGAGTAAAAACGGATCAGGCCTTATCCTTATCCTTATCCTTTGCCGCACCCGCGCCGGTCGTTTCCCCGCCCTCCGTGGTGCGTTTAGCCGAGGCCTCTTCGAGCCTCTTCGGCTCTTCATCCTCCTCCTTCCCGCTGTCGGCCATGGCGCTGCGAAAGCCCTTGACGGCGTTACCCAGGTCCGAGCCGATGCTCTTCAGGCGTTTCGTGCCGAAAAGCAGCAGCACGATCACCAGGATGATCAAGAGCTGCCAGATGCTGATGCCGCCGAATCCCATGATTTCCTCCGACGCCGTCGTGCGCGGCAGTCCGATATTCTGTTCATGCTACGGGGGTGCCGGGCCCCGGAGCGGGCGCCGACCTCTGTGCCCGATCGCTGCGAGTGCTCCGTAGGCACCGATGAGAAGACCCGATCATAACCGAAGAAAGCAGCTCCGTGCAGTTTCTGGCTCACTCCCGACGCCGCGCCTTTTCCTCCAGGCCGGAGAGGCCGAAACGCCGGTCCAGCTCCGCCAGCACGGCTTCCGGCCCCAGACCCTGCTGAGCCAGAAGGACAAGGGTGTGAAACCAGAGATCCGCCACCTCGCTGACGATCCTCTCGGGCTCCCCGTCCTTGGCTGCCATGACCGTCTCGGTGGCCTCTTCGCCGATCTTCTTGAGGATGGCGTCCAGCCCGTTGGCATAGAGCCTCGCTACGTAGGAACGGTCCGGGTCGACACCCTTGCGCTCTTCCAGGGTCCAGGACAGGCGCTCCAGGATGTCGCTCACGGGCGGCTCAGGACTTCTTGTAGATGGCAGCCGGGTCTTTGAGAACCGGGGCGATCTCGACCCATTCCCCGTCGCGCAGCTCCCGAAAGAAGCAGTTGTGACGGCCCGTGTGGCAGGCGATTCCGCCCCGCTGCTCCACCTCCAGCAGGATCACGTCGGCATCGCAGTCCAGCCGGATTGCCTGGACGACCTGTTGATGACCCGACTCCTCCCCCTTGTGCCAGAGCTTGCGCCGGGAGCGGGACCAATACACCGCGTGCCCCGTCTGCCGGGTGAGCGCCAGGGATTCCCGGTTCATCCAGGCCATCATCAGGATCTTGCCGCTGCCCGTCTCCTGGGCGATGGCGGGGATCAGGCCCTTGTCGTCCCATTGGATGCTGTCGAGCCAGCCTTCGTTCGAGTCTTCTTTCAAGTCTTCTCTCAAGACAATTGCCTCGTTGGCGGGTCAGGTTATTCCGGCTGTCTCGGAGCGACAGCCGTCGGCGACATGCTGCCCCTCGCGAAAGTCCAGGGTGCCTTCGTAGATGGCGCGGCCGGTGATGGCCGCCGTTACTCCGCTGTCGGCGAGCGTGCAGAGGGCGCGCACGTCGTCCAGGTCGGTGATGCCGCCGGAGGCGATGACGGGGATGGAGATCGCCTCCGCGAGGGCACGGGTCGCCTCCAGATTGGGCCCCGTCATCATGCCGTCACGCCCGATATCCGTGTAGACGATGGCGGACACCCCGGCGTCCTCGAAGCGCTTGGCCAAGTCGTCCACCCGATGCTCCGTAAGCTCGGCCCAGCCCTTGATGGCGACCCGCCCGTCCTTGGCGTCCAGCCCGACGATCACCCGTCCGGGGAACGCCCGGCAGGCCCGGGTCACGAGCTCGGGCTCCTTCACCGCCTGGGTGCCAATGATGCAATAGGAAACGCCGGTGTCCAGGTAGGCCGCGATGGTGGCCTCGTCGCGAATTCCGCCACCGACCTGAAGAGGCAGATCCGGATAGCCCGCGGCGATGGCGCGGATGACATCGCCGTTCACCGGCTCCCCGGCGAAGGCCCCGTTCAGGTCCACCAGATGCAGGCGCCGCGCACCCTCCGACACCCAGCGCCCGGCCATCGCAACCGGATCGTCCGAGAAAATGGTCTCATCATCCATAACACCTTGGCGTAGCCGGACACATCGCCCGTCCTTGAGGTCGATAGCGGGGATCAACAGCATGACGAGATTGCCTCCGGGGCGGACTTCAAACCGAGTGCCTCTCGGCTACAGCGAGCCTTTGGTCGAAGGGGTGATCCCCGCCATCCGCGGATCGGGCTCCACCGCCATCCGCAATGCCCGTCCGAAGGCCTTGAAGATCGTCTCCGCCTGGTGGTGGGCGTTGTGCCCGCGCAGGTTGTCCAGGTGCAGGGTCAGGGCCGCGTGATTCACGAAGC
>Ga0315540_10001238_pt1 | contig 14618 bp, 8 predicted proteins | sample SalMarSW160110MG_FD_203677 | JGI IMG/M metagenome (GOLD analysis project Ga0315540, IMG submission 203677) | Salt marsh sediment microbial communities from the Plum Island Ecosystem LTER, Massachusetts, United States - Salt Marsh Sediment SW1601-10 ... | reverse complement strand
CCGGCAGACGCTCGGGCGCACGCAGGCGCGGCGCCAGCGCCGCATCGAGGCGGGCGAGGTAGCGCACGGTGCCGTACGTCAGGTCGGTGACGAAGGAGCGCTCGCGCCCCGGCAGGCCGGTCGCGTCAAGCTGGCGCCGCAGCGCGGGCGCAAGGAAAGCGCCGCGCAGAACGCGGCGCAGAACGCTCAAGGCAACCTCGCGAGCGCTGACGCCCGCCGTGTCGGAAGGGGGGCCGTCCCCCTCCCCGCTCCTCACCGGCGCGCAGCGCCGAGGAAGTAGAGCAGGTAGGCGATGGCCGTGGCGGCCGCGGCGACGTAGGTCATGGCGGCGGCTGTGAGCACCCGGCGGGCTCCCGTCTGGTCGTCAGCCGTGACCAGGCCGAGCTGCTTGAGCTGCACCATGGCACGCCGGCTGGCGTCGAGCTCCACCGGCAAGGTGACCAGGTGGAAGACCACTGCGGCAGCGAAGAGCCCGATCCCGACGGTCAGCAGCGGCCGGCCGGCGGCGCCCAGGAAGAGACCGAAGACGGCCAGCATGGGGCCGAACTGACTCCCGATGTTGGCTGCCGGCAGGATGGCCGCGCGCCACGACAGCGGAGCGAATGCGCGGGCGTGCTGAAGGGCATGCCCCGTCTCGTGGGCGGCCACCGCCATGCCGGCCACGCTGGCACTGCGGAAGTTGTCGGCCGACAGGCGGACGACTTTCTTGGTGGGATCGTAGTGGTCCGTTAGCTGGCCCTGCACCGCCACCACGTTGACGTCGGCGATGCCGTTGGCCTGCAGGATGGCGCGCGCCACATCGGCCCCGCTCAGGCCGGCGGCATTGGGCCGCTTCATCCAGGTAGCGTAGGTGTTCTTGAGCCACCCCTGGATCGCCAGCGATGCCACGAAGGCCACCAGGCCGATGAGGAGATAGCCGCCGTAGTACCCGAAGAACATGCTAGCTTTGGTCCTCCCTCTCTGCGGCCGCACCGGGCGGCCCCAACGAGCCGAACGGCGTGCCTTGGCGGGCACGCCACCTTGAGCAAAGTATACTCAGGTAATGTGAGAAACGTCTGGCCCGACGCGACGCGGCGCGGTCGCCGACCGGGCTGGGCGCCCCGCGCGGTGGTTCGAGGCGCCGCGCGCGCCCGGGTCCCGGCACCGTCAGGGCTTGGCGACCTCCATGGACTCCACGGCGAAGCGAACCGCCGTCCGCTCCTCGTTCTGCAGCTCGAGCTTCACGAACGACGGCACCGCGCGCAGGTCCAGTCCCTCCGCCTCGATGTAGGACCGGGCGATGGCGATGGCCTTGACCGCCTGGTTCACGGCGTGGGGCCCGATGGCCTGCACTTCCACCTCGCCCTCGTTGCGGAGGAGCGCGGCGATGGCCCCGGCGACGGAGTTGGGTCGAGACGATCCGGAGACGCGTAGGATTTCGATGGTGGACCTCCTGAGGGGTGGTGGGAGCGAGCCATGGCGCGCCGGGCACCAGCGCGCGTTCGGCAGTCAAGGCGGCTCGCGATCGACGAAGTGCGCAACTCCTCCTCTATATGGTCTTCCTTCTCTTCCTCGACGACAGTCGCTATAGTGTGCGGCATCGGAGCCGTGCCCCGCAAGCTTGGGTCCCACCTGAGATTCCTTGACACCCCACGGTGGCCGTACGTATACTCCCCCCCAGTGACGCGCCCAACCCGCAACCACGCCCGGCAGACCGGCCTGGTACTAGTACCCGGGGGGTGCGCTGCGTAGACGCTTCGGCCGATGCCTGTGACCCCGCCTGATCCCCGCAAAGGCGGGGTCTTTTCGTAGTTGGAGCCCGAGGGAACGAGGATGGAGGAGCCATGACAGGTGCAGAAGCTCTCTTGAAAGCGCTGGAACGCCAGGGCGTCGACGTCGTGTTCGGGCATCCAGGTGGCGCCATCCTGCCGGTCTATGACGCCCTCTACGATTCGCCGATCAAGCACGTGCTGGTTCGGCACGAGCAGGGGGGCGCACACGCCGCCGACGCCTACTACCGCGCCTCCGGCCGCGTTGGGGTGTGCTTCGCCACCTCCGGGCCTGGAGCCACCAACCTGGTGACGGGGCTGGCAACGGCGCAGATGGACTCCTCGGCGGTGGTCGCGGTGACCGGCAACGTGGCTACCGCCCTGATCGGCACCGATGCCTTCCAGGAGGCCGACGTCTACGGCATCACCGGCCCCGTGACCAAGCACAACTACCTGGTCAAGAACGTGGAGGACATCCCCCGCGTGGTGGCGGAGGCCTTCCACATCGCGTCGACCGGACGGCCCGGCCCCGTCCTCATCGACCTGCCCAAGGACGTCCAGCAGGCCGAGTTCCAGGGCAGCCTGGACGTGGAGGTCGACCTGCCGGGGTACCGCCCGACGGTGGTGGGCAACGCCAAGCAGATCCGCAAGGCGGCCGACGCCATCCTCCGAGCGGAGCGGCCGGTGATGATGGTCGGCGGTGGCGGGCAGGTCGCCGCAGACGAGGTGACGGCCTTCGCCGCCAAGACCGGCATCCCGGTCATCACCACGCTCATGGGGATCGGCGCCTACCCCGCCGGGGAGTCGCAGGCGCTCGGCATGCCAGGCATGCACGGTACCGTCACGGCCAACCGGGCGATCACGCACTGCGACCTCATCCTCGGCGCCGGCCTGAGGTTCGACGACCGTGTCACGGGCAAGATCAGCCGCTTCGCTCCCGAGGCGACGGTCGTGCACATCGACATCGATCCCGCGGAGATCTCCAAGCTGGTCAAGGCGCACGTTCCCGTCGTCGGCGACCTGCGCGACGTGTTGCCGCGCTTGGCGGACGCCCTGGAACGGCTCGACATCGACCCCTGGTGGCAGCAGCTGAACGAGTGGAAGGGCAAATACCCGGAGCGCTACAAGCAGGACCAGCCGCTGGTGTCGCAGGAGGTCATCCAGCTGCTGCACCGGGCGACCGGGGGCAACTGCGTGGTGACCACCGAGGTGGGGCAGCACCAGATGTTCTCCGCACGTCTGTTCCCCACGACGCGCCCTCGCACCTTCATCACCTCGGGCGGGCTGGGAACCATGGGCTTCGGCCTGCCCGCAGCCATCGGCGCCGCCTTCGCGCGCCCCGGGGAGCCCGTCGTCTGCATCGCCGGCGACGGCTCCGTGCAGATGAACATCCAGGAGCTCGCGACCGTCTACAAACACCAGCTGCCGATCACCATCGCCATCCTCAACAACGGCGTCCTGGGGATGGTGCGGCAGTGGCAGGAGATGTTCAGCGCCAAGCGCTACAGCGAGATCTACCTCGCGGACTCGAACCCCGACTTCGCCAAGCTGGCGCAGGCGTACGGGCTGGACGGGTACAACGTGTTCGACCGCGAGTCGGCGGCGGCGCTGGTGCCCGAGGTGCTGGCGAAGGGCAAGCCTGCGCTGATCAACTTCTTCGTCTACGAGGCCGAGAAGGTGTTCCCGATGATCCCCGCGGGCGCCGGCGTGGAGGACATGATCGTCGGCGACCAGGAGCCCGAGGGGGCGGCCGACGAGAGCGAGAGCGACGAGGTGCCCGCGTGAGACCTACGGCGGCTGGCGCCGCCCGCGGTCGGCACGACACCCTGGAGGTTGGCGAGTGAGCATCCACAAGCACGTCATGAGCGTCACCGTGCGCGACCGGCCTGGGGTCCTGGTGCGCATCGCCGGACTGTTCGCGCGGCGCGGCTTCAACATCGAGTCGTTGTCCGTAGCGCAGTCCGAGGAGCCTGGCGTGAGCCGCACCACCTTCGTCGTGACCGGTGAGGACGACACCCTCGAGCAGGTGCAGAAGCAGCTCCAGAAGCTGATCGACGTCATCAAGGTGATCGACCACAGCGAGTCGAAGTTCATCGACCGCGAGCTGATGCTCATCAAGGTGGCGGTGCGCTCGCCCGACGACCGCGTCGAGATCCGCCAGATCGCGCAGGACTTCCGCGCACGCATCGTCGACGTCGCCCGCCACGCGCTGGTGTTCGAGGTGACCGGCGACGAGGGCAAGATGAACGCCTTCATCGCTCAGATGCGCGACTTCGGCATCGTCGAGCTGATCCGCACCGGCCGCGTGGCGCTTCCGCGCAGCGAGACCGAACACGCACGACTAGCCAACAACGTCAGGACCCGGGCCGCCTGAGCCCGGGCCTGGCAACGACCGGCGCCGGGCCCGGGCCCGGCCCGACCGCACCCGCCGGTAGGGACGGCGGCCAGACGCGACCGGCCCCGCCCGACCGAGCCTCGAGCGAAGGAGACCCTTACCAGCATGGCGACCATCTTCTACGACGACGACGCGAACCTCGACCACCTCCGCAGCCAGACCATCGCCGTCATCGGCTACGGCTCCCAGGGACACGCCCACGCCCTCAACGCCAAAGACTCGGGGCTGAAGGTGGTCGTCGGCCTGCGCAAGGGATCTGCGTCCTGGCAGCAGGCCGAGCGGGCGGGCCTCGAGGTGATGGAGGTGGCCGCCGCCGCCGCGGCCGGCGACCTGGTGATGGTGCTGCTGCCGGACGAGGTGCAGGGCTCCATCTACCGCGAGCAGATCGCCCCCGGCCTGAAGGACGGCAACGCCCTGCTGTTCGCGCACGGCTTCAACATCCACTTCCACCAGGTGCAGCCGCCTGCCGGCGTGGACGTGTTCATGATCGCCCCGAAGGGACCCGGCCACCTGGTGCGGCGCGTGTACACCGAGGGGGGTGGCGTGCCCTGCCTGGTCGCCATCCATCAGGACGCCACCGGCACCGCCCTGCAGCGCGCACTGGCCTACGCCAAGGCGATCGGCGGCACCCGCGGCGGCACCCTTCAGACGACCTTCAAGGAGGAGACCGAGACCGACCTCTTCGGCGAGCAGTCGGTGCTCTGCGGCGGCGTGACGGCGCTGATGGAGTCGGGCTTCAACACCCTGGTGGAGGCCGGCTACCAGCCCGAGATCGCCTACTTCGAGTGCGTCCACGAGATGAAGCTCATCGTGGACCTCATCTACGAGGGCGGCTTCGAGCGTATGCGCTACAGCATCTCCAACACCGCCGAGTACGGCGACTACGTCACCGGCCCGCGCATCGTGACCGACCAGACGCGCGCGGTCATGCGGCAAGTGCTTCGCGACATCCAGACGGGCTCGTTCGCTCGCGAGTTCCTGCTCGAGAACCAGGTGGGTCAGCCGCGCCTCAAGGCCCAGCGGCAGGCGACCGGCGAGACCCTGGTATCCCAGGTGGGGCGCAAGCTTCGCAAGATGATGCCGTTCATCTCCGGATGAGCGCTTCCGGCGCCGTTCGCCCCGAGGGGGCGGGAGGGCGGACGAACCCCTGCAGCATCGATCGGCGAGAGGAGTGATCTCGGGACCATGGCCCACATCAAGATCTTCGACACCACCCTGCGAGACGGGGAGCAGTCGCCCGGCGTCGCGCTCAACTCCAAGGAGAAGGTCGAGATCGCGCGGCAGCTCGCACGGCTCGGCGTGGACATCATCGAGGCCGGCTTCCCGGTGGCATCCGAAGGGGACTTTCAGGCGGTGCGGGAGATCGCGCACGCCATCCGGCACGAGTCGCAACGGGTGATCGTCGCCGGGCTGGCGCGCGCCGCCAGCGGCGACATCGAGCGGGCCGCCGAGGCGGTCGAGGGAGCCGCCCGCCCGCGCATCCACACCTTCATCGCCACCAGCCCCATCCACATGGAGAAGAAGCTCAAGCTCAGCCCCGACCAGGTGGTCGAGCGGGCCGTGGACGCCGTCAGGAAGGCCAGGGGGTACGTCGACGACGTCGAGTTCAGCGCCGAGGACGCAGGGCGAAGCGAGCCGGACTTCCTGGTGCGCATCTTCTCCGAGGCGATCGCGGCCGGCGCCACCACCATCAACGTGCCGGACACGGTGGGCTACATGATGCCCTGGGAGTACGGCGCGCTCATCGCCGATCTTCGGGCGCGCGTGCCGGGCATCGAGAACGTCGACATCAGCACGCACTGCCACGACGACCTCGGCTGCGCCGTCATCAACAGCCTCGCCGGCGTCAGGAACGGCGCCACGCAGGTGGAATGCACCGTCAACGGTATCGGCGAGCGCGCCGGCAACGCCTCTCTCGAAGAGATCGTGATGGCGCTCGAGACCCGCAAGGACTACTGGGGTCACATGACCGCCATCGACACCACCGAGATCTACCGCAGCTCGCGCATGGTGGCGGGCCTCACCGGCATGCTGGTGCCGCCGAACAAGGCCGTGGTGGGCGACAATGCCTTCGCTCACGAGTCCGGCATCCACCAGGACGGGGTCATCAAGGCGCTGGAGACCTACGAGATCATGCGCGCCGAGACCGTCGGCCGCGACGCCGGCGTGCTGGTGATGGGCAAGCACTCTGGCCGCCGCGCCTTCCGCCAGACCCTCCACGAGCTCGGCTACGAGGACCTTCTCGACGACGACGTCAACGTGCTGTTCCGCCGCTTCAAGGACCTGTGCGATCGCAAGAGCCACGTCACCAGCGAGGACATCCGGGCGCTGGTGGATGCCGAGACCACCCGCGTCCCGGAGACCTACCAGCTGCAGGCGGTGCAGTTCCAGTCCGGCAGCGGCATGACGCCGGTGGCGACCGTGCGCCTGAAGACCGACACCGGCGTGTACGAGGAGGCCGCCACCGGCGACGGCCCGGTGGACGCCGTGTATCACGCCATCGAGCGCGCCACCCAGCTGAGCATGGACCTCGCCAGCTACGAGATACGCAGCGTGGGTGCCGGCAAGGACGCCCTCGGCGAGGTGACCATTCGGGTGAAGCAGCAGGACCGCATGGTCCATGGACGCGGCCTGTCCACGGACGTGGTCGAGGCCTCGGCACGTGCCTACGTGGACGTGCTCAACAAGCTCGCGGCCGGGCTCGGCCGCTCGTCCGAGCCGAGCCGCGAGATGACGGCGCCGTGAGCGGCCCCGTCACGCCAGAGCGCGCGCCCCTGGCGGCGCGCTGACGGGCCTGGGAGGCTACGCGTGGACCTACCGCTACCAGACGGCGCCATCGAGATCTACGACACCACCCTGCGCGACGGCACGCAGGGCCAAGGGTTCAACCTCACCGGCAGCGACAAGGTCGCCATCGCCCGCCGGCTGGATGCCTTTGGCGTCACCTACGTCGAGGGCGGCTGGCCAGGCTCGAACCCGAAGGACATGCAGTTCTTCGACATGATGCGCGAGGCTCCGCTGGAGCGCGCGCACCTCACCGCCTTCGGCTCGACTCGCCGCAAGGACGTGGCTGCCGAGGACGATGCCAGCCTTGCGGCCATCCTCGCCGCCGACACGCCGGTGGTGACGGTGTTCGGCAAGTCCTGGACGCTGCACGTCACCGAGGCGCTGAACGCCACGCTCGAGCAGAACCTGGCCATGGTCCGCGACTCCGTGGCGCTCCTCAAGGCGCGCGGGCGGACCGTGGTGTACGACGCCGAGCACTACTTCGACGGCTACCGGGCGGACGCGGCCTACGCCCTGGCCACCCTGGACGCGGCGCTCGCGGGCGGCGCGGACCGGCTGGTGCTGTGCGACACCAACGGCGGCTCGTTGCCCGAGGACGTGGCCGAGCGCGTGGCCGAGGTGGTGGCGCGAACCGACGTGCCCGTGGGAATCCACGCGCACAACGACGGTGAGCTGGCGGTCGCCAACACCCTTTCCGCCGTCGGCGCCGGCGCACGGCACGTGCAGGGGACCATCAACGGCTACGGCGAGCGCTGCGGCAACGCCAACCTCGTGAGCGTGCTGGCGAACCTGGTGCTCAAGCTGGGTCGGCCGCAGCCGCAACGGCTCGAGGGGCTGCGCGACCTGTCGCGCTACGTCGACGAGCGCGCCAACCTTCAGCCCTCGCTGCGGTCCGCCTACGTAGGCGATGCCGCCTTCGCCCACAAGGGTGGCGTCCACGTCTCAGCCGTGAACAAGCAGCCCGAAACGTACGAGCACGTGGCTCCCGAGCGGGTAGGGAACCGACGCCGGGTGCTGCTGTCGGAGCTCGCGGGGCGCGCCAACGTGGTGGCGAAGAGCCTCGAGGACGGCACCCCGCGGGATGCCAGCGCGACCGCCAGGGCGGTCGTCGAGCGGCTCAAGGAGCTCGAGAACCGGGGCTACGCCTTCGAGGGCGCCGAGGCGTCGTACCGGCTGCTGGCGGACAAGGTGCGTGGTACCTACACGCCCTATTTCGTGCTGCACGGCTTCACGGTGATGATCGACAAGGCGGAGGAAAGCACCTCCGCGCGCTGTGAGGCGACCATCCGCGTCGAGGTCGGGGGCGCTCTCGAGCACACCGCCGCCGAGGGCGACGGGCCGGTGAACGCGCTGGACCGCGCTCTGATCAAGGCGCTGGGACGGTTCTACCCGTCGCTGCAGGACCTGCACCTGGTCGACTACAAGGTGCGCGTCCTCTCCGGACCCGAGACCGGAACCTCCAGCCTGGTGCGGGTTCAGGTCGAGATGAGTGACGGGCACGAGAGCTGGGGCACGGTGGGAGCCAGCACCAACATCATCGAGGCCTCCTACGAAGCGCTGGTCGACGCCTACGAGTACCGGTTGCTCGCAACGGGTGCGCCGGCACGGGTCGAGCGGGTCTCGCGCGCCTCGGGCGAGGGTGCCGAGGCCGGGCCGTCGGCGGTACCGGGGTCCGCGCGAATCTGAATAGCGCTGTGCATAATCTTTCTCGGCAGGCGCCGGCTGGCCATAGGCCGCGCCTGAGGCAGGGTGTGGCTGCGGCCGCGCCGTGCGGCCACGAGATGCGCCTGCTACGACGTCTCCCTGTGCTTGGCATCGTTGACAGCGCCCCTCGTGAACGGTATCATTTGCCGCAAGGCCGCTTGTGGAGCGGCCGCGCCTGTAAGGAGTTGCCCCTACCTGCAACGTTGGCGAGCCGGGCTCGGCGCCTCGAGGCTTTGGGAACGGGCACGGCAACGGGCATCGCGAGGTTCGATTGAGCAAGCTACGCGCACGATTGCCGGGGAACGCCCCCGAGGATTAGCACCTCGCGGCGTCAATGATGTTGTGCGGCGGCGACGGCCGGCCGCGCTACCCGCCCTGCGACAGCCCGCCACCCCACTCGTTCGCCCCAAACGGGAGGATGTGATGCACCAGTACTCCGACGTCTCGACGCTCGCCTGGCCCGGCGAGCGCGACGCCTGCGGCGTCGGCTTCGTGGCCCACTCCGGCGGACGCCGAAGTCACGAGGTGCTGGCGTACTCGCTCCAGGCGCTGCACAACCTCAAGCACCGCGGCGCCGTCAGCGCGGACGGCAAGACGGGCGACGGGGCAGGCGTCCTGACCCAGATCCCGCACCGCCTATTCCGCCGGGAGCTGGAGGAGAGGGGCATCTACCTCGAGCGCGACCGCGACCTGGCCGTCGGCGTCTTCTTCGTGGCCAACAACGCGCCCTACAAGAAGATCTACGCCCTGGTACGTGACGAGATCGCGCGCAGCCCGCTGACGAGCCTGATGTGGCGCGACCCGCCCCACGACGACAGCGCGCTGGGAGCGCAGGCGTTGTCGCGCCGGCCCATCATCCGTCAGGTGCTGCTCGGCAAGCCCGCCTGGCTATCGGACGACGGCTTCGAGCGCCAGCTCTACCTCACGCGCAAGCGCATCGAACACCGGCTGCGGGAGGCGGAGCTGGGCCGCGCCTACATCCCCTCGTTCTCCAGCCGCACCATCAGCTACAAGGGGCTGATGGTCGCCGATCAGCTGTCCAAGTTCTACCTCGACCTCGCCGACCCCGACTTCGACACCGCCATCGCGGTGTTCCACCAGCGCTACAGCACCAACACCATGCCGCGCTGGTCCCTGGCACAGCCGTTCCGCTTCCTCGCCCACAACGGCGAGATCAACACCCTGCAGGGGAACGTCAACTTCATGCGGGCGCGCGAGCCACGGCTCTCCAGCCGTATCTGGGGCACCGAGGTACGCGACGTGCAGCCGATCATCGAGCCCGGCGGCAGCGACTCGGCCGCGCTCGACAACGCTCTCGAGCTGCTGGCGCTGTCGGGACGCGACCTCCTGCACAGCCTGCTGATGCTCGTGCCGCAGGCCTACGAGCAGGATCTCGACGTGAGCCCCGAGCTGCGGGGCTTCTACGACTACCACGCCACCTTGATGGAGCCGTGGGACGGCCCCGCGGCGTTGGCCCTGACCGACGGTCGCTTCGCGGTCGCCGGGCTCGACCGCAACGGCTTGCGGCCGCAGCGCTACTGGATCCACCAGAGCGGCCTCGTGGTGGTCGGCTCGGAGGCCGGCGTGCTGCCGCTGGAGGAGGCCGAGATCGTCGAGAAGGGGCGCCTGGGGCCCGGACGCATGCTGGCCGTGGACACGCTCGAGGGCAAGCTGCTGCGCGACGACGAGATCAAGGAGCGCTACGCCCTGCGCCAGCCCTACCGTGAGTGGGTCCATCGCTACGCGGTCCCGTTGCATCGCCTGGAGGAGCCCTTCGACGGCGATCCCTGGGACGACGAACACCTGGCGCGCACCCAGAAGGCGTTCGGCTACTCGAGTGAGGACTACGATCGCATCTTCGAGCCGATGTGCTTCGACGGCGCCATCCCGGTGGGATCGATGGGGGACGACACCCCGCTGGCGGTGCTCTCGGAGCAGCCGCAGCAGATCTACCGCTACGTCAAGCAGCGTTTCGCGCAGGTCACCAACCCGCCCATCGACCCGCTCCGCGAGCGCCTGGTGATGTCGCTCGCCACCGTGGTGGGGCCCCGCTCCAGCATGCTCGAGCAGGAGCCCGAGGCCGCGCGTGTGATGCGCTTCCCCAGCCCCATCGTGGACGCCGCCACCATGCGCTACCTCAAGCGGCAGCAGGCGCTCAAGACCGCGACGCTCAAGACGCGCTTCCGGGTGGCGGACGGTCCCGAGGCTCTCGAGCGCGCGCTGGAGGACCTCGCCGACGAGGCGCAGGCCGAGGTGGAGAGTGGTGTCAGCGTGCTGGTGCTGTCCGACCACGACGTGGACGCCGAGTGGGCCCCGGTCCCGATGCTGCTGGCCGTCGGCGCGGTGCACCACCGGCTGCTGCTGGTGGGCCGGCGCACCAAGGCGGCCATCGTTTGCGAGGCCGGCGAGCCGCGCGAGGACCACCACTTCGCCACCCTCATCGGCTACGGCGCGGCGCTCATCCATCCCTACCTGGCGTTCGCCACCGCCCGTCACGCGGCGGTGTCGGCGAAGCATCGCGACGCCATGGACCCCGAGGTCGCCGTCGCCAACTACGTCAAGGCCGTGGAGAAGGGCCTGCTGAAGATCATGTCGAAGATGGGCATCTCCACCATCGCCAGCTACCGAGGAGCGCAGGTCTTCGAGGCTGTGGGCGTCCACCAGGACGTGATCGAACGCTACTTCTACGGCACCCCCAGCCGCATCGGCGGGGCCACGCTGGAGACCTTCGGCGCCGACGTGCTCAGATTCCATGCGCAGGCGTACGGTGAGGCACCGGGCCTCACCGACAGGGGCTTCTATCGCTTCCGCAAGGCCGGGGAGTATCACGCCTTCAACCCACTGGTGTTCAAGTCGCTCCACAAGGCGGTGCGCGACGGCGACGTCGAGGCCTACCAGCGCTACGCGGACGAGGTCGCGGGGCGACCGCCGACGGCCCTGCGCGACCTGCTCGAGGCCCGGCCCCTGGGCGAGCCCGTTCCGCTGGAGGAGGTCGAGCCGGTCGACAGCATCGTGCGCCGCTTCACCACCCAGGCCATGAGCCACGGCTCGGTGTCGCGCGAGGCCCACCAGACCCTGGCAATCGCCATGAACCGTCTCCACGGCAAGAGCAACTCCGGTGAGGGCGGCGAAGACCCGGTGCGCTTCGAGCCGTACCAGCGCGACATGCCCGAGCTGAGCGAGGCGCCCGACTGGCACCCGGGCGAAGGGGACTGGGCCAACAGCGCCATCAAGCAGGTAGCCTCGGGCCGTTTCGGTGTCACGCCGCGATACCTGGTGAGCGCGGCCGAGATCGAGATCAAGATGGCCCAGGGCTCCAAGCCGGGCGAGGGCGGTCAGATCCCGGGCAAGAAGGTGTCCGAGGAGATCGCGCGCATTCGCCACTCGGTACCCGGCGTCACGCTCATCAGCCCACCACCGCACCACGACATCTACTCCATCGAGGACCTGGCCCAGCTGATCTACGACGTCAAGCGCGTCAACCGCCACGCTCGCGTGGGCGTGAAGCTGGTCTCGACCGCCGGCGTGGGGACCATCGCCGCGGGCGTCGCCAAGGGCTACGCCGACAACATCCAGATCAGCGGTTTCGACGGCGGCACCGGCGCCAGCCCGCTCTCGAGCGTGAAGCACGCCGGCGTGCCGTGGGAGCTCGGGCTGGCCGAGACGCAGCAGGTCCTGGTGGAGAACGGCCTTCGCGGCCGCGTCACGCTGCGCGTCGACGGCGGCATGAAGACCGGCAGGGACGTGGTGATGGCGGCGCTCCTCGGCGCCGAGGAGTACGGCTTCGGCACCGCGGCGCTGGTCGCGGCGGGCTGCGTCATGGTTCGCCAATGCCACCTGAACACCTGCCCCGTCGGGGTAGCGACGCAGGACCCCGAGCTCCGCAAGCGCTTCCAGGGCAGCCCCGATCACGTCGTCAACCTGTTCGTCTACGTGGCGCAGCAGGTCCGCATGCTGCTCGCCGAGCTGGGGGCGCGAGGCCTCGACGAGATCGTCGGGCGGGTCGACCTGCTGCGTCCGCGCCAGGTGGCGCTGGCGAAGGGCGTCAAGCTCGACCTCGCGGCGGTGTTGCGCGACCCCGATCCGACGGGCGACCGGGCGCGGCGCAGCCAGCAACGACACAACGACCGTCCGGAGGTGGTGCCGCCGCTCGACGAGCGCCTGTGGCGCGATGCCGAGCCGGCGCTGGAGCGCGGCGAGAGCGTCGCGCTCAGCTACCCCATCAACAACGGCGAGCGCAGCGTGGGCGCCCGCCTGTCGGGCGAGATCGCGCGACTGCATGGAGAAGCCGGGCTACCGCCAGGCAGCGTCCGGGTAACGTTCGAGGGGGCGGCGGGTCAGAGCTTCGGGGCCTTCACCAACCAGGGCATGTACCTGCGGCTGGTGGGGGAGGCCCAGGACTACGTCGGCAAGGGCATGGCGGGCGGCGAGGTGGCGGTCTTGCCGCCTCCGCGCACCACGCGCGCGCCCAACGGCAACGTCATCGTCGGCAACACCGTACTCTACGGGGCCACCGGCGGCAGCCTGTTCGCGGCGGGCAAGGCCGGCGAACGCCTGTGCGTCCGCAATTCCGGCGCTCGCGCGGTGGTGGAGGGCTGCGGCGACCACGGCTGCGAGTACATGACCGGCGGGGTGGCGGTGGTGCTTGGGAGAACCGGCCGCAACTTCGGGGCGGGCATGTCCGGCGGCGTGGCCTACGTCTACGACGAGGATGGCAACTTCGAAGCGCACTGCAACCCCGGCATGGTCGGGGTCACGAGATTGGAGGGCGGCGTCGACGAGGAGCTCCTGCGCGCGTTGGTGGAGCGCCACGTGCAGGTCACCGGGTCGCCGCTGGCGGGCGCGCTGCTCGAGGACTGGGCGCTCGCCGCCACGCGTTTCGTCAAGGTCGAGCCGCATCCGTCGCTGGAGGACCCCACGGCCGCGGAGCGCCAGGGTGCGGTCATCCAGGAAGAGCTGCTGCGCCGGGTCCGGGCCGACGCCATCGTCGGCGCCTGATGCCGGGCGCGGCCGGGCGCACGACCGTCCTCTCAGCCGTAGGCCGCGACCGTGCCGTCGAGCGCTGCCACCAGCACCAACTCGCCCAAGGGGAGGGGACTGGCCTGGATGGGACCGCTGCCGACGCGGTCCTGGAACAGCGGCTGGCCGCTGCGGGCATCGAAGGCGAGCACCTCGCCGCCCTCGGTCCCGAGGTAGAGCGCGCCGGCCGCCAGCGCCGGCGAGGCCGTGACGGCAGCCGGCAGGTCGCAGGTCCATAGCTCGTCGCCGCTGGCAAGCGACAGGCAGTACAGCCGCCGACCCCAGGACACGGCGTAGACCCGGCCGTCCCAGACGAGCGGCGTCGCCCACAGCTCGCCTTCCAGGTCGAAGGTCCAGCGCACCTCGTGGCGGTTCAGGTCGAAGGCGTGCAAGGCACCGGCGCGCTCCGGGATCAGCAGCGTGCCGTCGGCGGCCGACAGCGTGGCGACCACCGGACCCACCTCGACCTTGAACATCGACCTGCCGCTGTCCGCCCGCAAGGCGTGCAGCCAGCCGTCGTCGCTGGCGTAGAAGGCCAGACCCGCGTGCACCGTGGGCGGGGTGGCCGCCGGCGCCACGCCGTCGTAGTGCCAGCGCTCGCCGCCGTGCAGGTCCCAGGCGCGTGCGCCGCCGCGGCGGTCCGTGAGGATCAGGCCGTCGCCGAACGGCAGCACACCGACGACGTCGGCATCGTCGCGCCGCCACAGGGTCTCGCCGGTGGGCCAGGCGATGGCGTGCAGCGCACCGTCGCGGCTGGCGACCAGGATGCGGTCACGCAGGCAGGTCGGTGCCTGGCTGACCTCGTCGAGCAGCTCGAAGGTGGCGTGGACGCCGCCGTCGGCCGGCCGCAGCACTGCCAGCGTGTCGCTTCGCTGCCCCACCAGCACGAACCCGCCCGCCGCGGCCAGGCCCGCGGGCCACTGTGGACCCTCTTCCAGCTTGCGAACCCAGCGCCTCTCCAGCCC
>Ga0315540_10001237_pt1 | contig 14619 bp, 10 predicted proteins | sample SalMarSW160110MG_FD_203677 | JGI IMG/M metagenome (GOLD analysis project Ga0315540, IMG submission 203677) | Salt marsh sediment microbial communities from the Plum Island Ecosystem LTER, Massachusetts, United States - Salt Marsh Sediment SW1601-10 ... | reverse complement strand
TTCCCTTAATTTGATATTGATAGAGTTTTTCAAATAATTTTTTTTCTTCATCAGGCGAAAGGTCAGTCTTCGGTTGAATGATTTTGTTTATAACTTCTGCCGAAACTCTTTTACTGCTTTCTTCTTTATTGACAGGTGATGATGAGTCACTTTCGTAAAAAAACGAGAGTTTTGTTTTTACAGAATAGTCAAATTGTGGAATTTTTATTTTAACTTGTTTTGTATTCCAGGGAAATACGTCGCTGTAAAGGCTTAATTCGCCAGTTTTGATCTGTGGGTCAAATTCAAATGGAGAATAAAATAATTCTTCTCCGAATTTTAATTCATTTTGATCAATTCTTTTTATCAAACGTGGATTATCAAGCAAATCAATTTTCTTGTTTGAAATGGAATTAGATGACGAGTTATGCTCAAGTCGTGAGAGTAATTCCATATTATATATTTTCGGCTTTAGCGTTGAAAGACAATCAATTATTTCTGGTGCTTTAATAATATAATTGATATTTTTTCTTACAATTCCGGTTTTGATAATTTTTGATGTTAATTTATCTGAGGCCCGTTTTTTCCTTTGCTCTTTAGTTTTAAGATAAAAGGGTATCCCTTCAACTATTATCTTTGCGGCAAATGATTGTTTCGATTCTTTATCAAAAGATACTTTAAAATTTGAAACTGATATGTTGCCAAACCCGAAAAACACAGGATTAGTTTTCGATTTTAAGATAAGCCTGCGGTGAGATAGAGTTAAAGTCTTTGCTTTTTTAAAATAGAATTCGAAAGTTGAAATTTTCCCATTGACTTCGATTACCAATGGAAGGTTATTTTCAACTAATGATGCAGGAGAAAATTCTTCAATTTCCCTGTAGTCAGGTTCGCAAGCATGTAATACTTTTCCCCACAAAAAAGTTTCTGTCTCTTCAATTTTTGAGATCGAAGATGCTAATCTAGCTCTGATCCTTTTAGCAACAGACATTAATCGCCCATCTTTTGCTGATGAACCTGTTCGCACGCGATTTTAAGCCTTTCGAAAGGTTCAAGCAGATTCCTGCTCTCGACGATATCTTTCAGGCTTGATTTTATTTCAGGTAATTCTCCTTCATAATTTTTGGAAATTTCTGCGTAAACTTTTGAATTACTTCCGTTATTAGAAAACAGTTCTTCTTTAGCAGCACTTTCTCTTGAAGGAGTTTCGTTTTTATCGAACAGCCTTACAACCCGCACTCCCTGCCTGTCATTTGTAGAAAGGAAAAGGGGATTACGTACAATAATAAGGTCAAGGTCAAGACTAACGGCATTTAATAAAGGTGCTGAAATTAATTCAACGAGTATATGTTCCATTAGCACTTTTCCGTACAACGTTCTTTGAAAATTAGTCGGCGTAATAGGCGCTGTTACCCTAAATTCAACCGGCTTTGTGTCTCTGTCAGTAACAAGCACTGCACCCATTATTCCTTCTTTTTCGCTAAGAGTATAAGACTCTAAAAATGCCAAATTAGATAGTTCCATAGTTCACCTAAATTTTGTTATAACTATTTATTAAATACATAAGGACGAACAGAATTTATAAAGCATCATCCTTTTTCTGTGAAATTAGTTTTAAGAAATAGTTGAAAGCAAATTAAGCGAATTGCTATTATTTAATTTGAATTGCCCTGCTATGAAATTCTAAGGACGGAATTTCAGGATGGAATAATATCAATTTTATGTATATCTAATTAAGATATTTTTACCAGTTTTGCAAGTGTTTTTTTAATATAGTAACTAATAATAATCTATAAGCTTTTCTCGATAATTTCTTTATTCCTTTTGCATGGGCTGTCTTAAATTGGGAAAAATACAATAAAAAGCTAAAAATTGGTTTGAAAATTAAAGGATAGACTTGTTGGCAAAGTAGGGTAATTATTAACTCCTACAGATACATTCCATCCCATTTCAGAGCTTTGTCTATTATTGTATGCATTGACTAATCTTACAACATTAATGATGCTGATGATTCTGTTAAGAATAAGAGCACCAGCAACAAATCTTAAATTGTTATATGCCGATTCACTAGAAACCCACATATCTCTGTAAGTGCTTCGCTGCTTATTGGTTTTCCAATCCCAATAATATTGGTTTACATTATATATCTCACTGAAGTTTCTTTCCAGTGCTTTCTGATCATTATACTGTTGAATATTCAGATAATTACCAATTGTAGTGTAATATGCATCATCCTTTCCGCTGTTATTTACCCCTCCGTTTGAAGCTGCATAAGATTTATAATCACTTTTTCTAATGTTGCCGTAGGAATAAAATCCAATATAGGTTCCCCATAGAAGTGCATCGGCAATTGTAAAGTACTTTCCGCTTGAGTATGCTTCAGTATAAAGTTCTCCCATTCCGGGAAGTAACAGAGAATATATAATTGCCAGTCCAAGGTTCTTCTTATGGGAATCTTCCTGGAAATTATAAGAATATTTTTTATCACTAGTAGTTAGAATTTTAGAATCATGTTCAAGGTTTAAAATATTTTTTGTGGTGGATTGTGAATAAGTTAAGGTGCTTATAAGAAGTGTGAATAAAAGCAGTTTTTTCATAATGCTGAATTTTGAGATTGAAGATTTTTTAAGCTCAGGCAACTAATTCAATTTCTCTATTCTCAATTATCCCCGTACAATTATTATCTATTACGTTTGTGATTTTTACGTTTGCAAAAGTATTGCTGAGCGATTCATCAAATTTATTAGAAACCCTTACATAATTTGATGAAAATCCTTTAATAAATCCAGCCATATTTTCCGACTCAAAAAGTACTTCAAGATTTTTCCCGGTCATTGATTTGTAAAACTGATTTTTTTTCTTCTCGCTTAAAATTCTTAACATATTGTTTCTTTTTCTTCTCTCAAACACATCAACTGCTCCATCCAAAGCAATTGCTTTTGTATCTGGTCTCTCTGAATACGTAAAAACATGCAGGTATGAGACCGGTAGTTCTTTTAAAAAATTATATGTTTGAAGAAAATCATCTTCTGTTTCACCGGGAAAACCCACAATTACATCAACACCTATTCCGAGGTCTCTGATTTTACTTTTTGCCTTATGAATAAGCTCAGCATAATATTCGACTTTATATCTTCTTTGCATCGCTTTCAAAATTTTCGGACTTCCACTTTGAAGTGGAATATGAAAGTGATTACACATCTTTTCGTTTTCTGCAACCAGGTCAATTATATCATCACTTAATAAATTAGGTTCGATGGAACTGATTCTGACTCTGAATTTTCCGGGAACATCGACCAATTTTAATAAAAGTCTAAAAAGGTCAGTGTCATAGGATTCTCCATAATCTCCAACGTTTACACCTGTTAATATTATTTCTTTATAGCCTGAATTTATTAATTCCTTAAATTCACTTAAAACTAATTCAGGATTAAGGCTTCGACTTTTTCCCCGTGCGAGTGGTATCGTACAGAATGAACATTTATAATCGCAACCATCCTGTATTTTAAAATAAGCTCTTGTTCTGTTATCTGCTTCAGTCGAATGAGCGTAGCCAAAATGATTTAATTCTTCAGTTGGAGAGACATAAATGCAGGAAAGTTCTCTCTTTTCAAAATTCTTAATTGTTGAAAACAGATTAAATTTTTCTTTGCTGCCAAGTATAACATCTACTCCTTCAATCTGTGATATTTCTTTGGGACGAAGTTGTGCATAGCATCCTGTAACGATAACGAATGCATCGGGGTTTTGTCTTAATGCCCTTCTTACAAGTTGTCGGCATTCCTTTTCAGCGTTTTCTGTTACTGTGCAGGTATTAAAAACATAGACATCTGCATTTTCCTTAAAATCTACTATGTCGAATCCTTTATTTAGAAATTCATTTCCAATAGTCGATGTTTCGGAAAAGTTTAGTTTACAGCCTAAAGTATGTAGTGCAACTTTCTGCGGCATAATTGAGATGTTTAAAACTTAAAGAGCGGGAAAGTTTCCCGCTCTTAATATAATTAATTACAAAATTAATTATTTGAATTTTCAGTTGTATCCTGCGTATTTTCTTCAGAGACTTCGAAAATCGGGAATTCCGATGCATCGATTGTTCCTGTTTCAGCATTTTGTATTTCCTGAACCGAAACTCTGTCAAGCTTATGTTTTTCGAGATAAGTTTTTATTTCGTCTTCGGATTTTTCCTTTAATGCAGCTATCGAGCTGAGTACAATCTTTTTATTTTCTTTATCGAATTCAATCACTTTTAGGCTCAGAACATCATCAACAGGAAAGTGATTTGCCAGGTTTTTTATTTTATTTGTAGCTAATTGAGTTACGGGAACAAAGCCGTCGACCTTTTCAGGCAATTCAGCAATTAATCCCTTTTCAATTATTCTAACAACCTTACCCTCTGTAGTTGCTCCAACAGCGTAGATTTTTTCAAAATTATCCCACGGATTTTCCTGCACCTGTTTATGTCCAAGAGAAATTTTTCTTTGTTCTACTTCTACGCCTAAAACAATTACATCGAGTTTTTCACCTTTTTTAACAACTTCGCCGGGGTGTCTGATTTTCTTAGTCCATGATAAATCTGAAATGTGAACCAAACCGTCAACACCGGGTTCAAGTTCTACAAAGACTCCGAAGTTTGTAAGATTTCGTGCAATTCCCGTGTGTTTTGATCCAACGGGATATTTCTGCATCAAACTTTCCCAGGGATCTGGCTCAAGTTGTTTTATACCGAGAGAAATTTTCTTTTCTTCTTTATCCAGACTTAATATTACGGCTTCAACAACCTGCCCCATTGCCACAACCTGTGAAGGATGTTTAATATGCTGCGTCCAGCTCATTTCAGAATTATGGATCAGACCTTCGATTCCTTTTTCAATTTCTATGAATGCGCCGTAGTCAGTTAAAGAGACAACACGTCCAGAAACTTTGTCGCCGATTTTATATTTCTCATCAATGTTTTCCCACGGATGGGGGAGAAGTTTCTTTAAGCTAAGTGAAATTCTTTTCTTCTCTTCATCGAAGTCTGTAACAACCACTTTAATTACCTGGTCAAGTTTCACGACTTCGTTAGGATGATTTATTCTACCCCAGCTTAAATCAGTAATATGTACCAATCCATCAACTCCACCGAGGTCAACAAAAACACCAAAGTCAGTAATTGCTTTTGCTGTTCCTTCGAGTATCTGGCCTTTTTCGAGACTATTGAGGATTGATTCTCTTTGTCCTGATATTTCTTCTTCAACGAGCACTTTGTGAGAGACAACAACATTTTCAGTCGGAATGTTAACTTTAACAACTTTGAAATCCATTGTTTGACCGACAAATGCATCAAAATCTCTGATTGGTCTTATATCGATTTGTGATCCGGGAAGGAATGCTTCCATTCCCATAAGATCAACAACCATTCCGCCTTTGATTCTTTTAATTATTTTTCCCTGAAGTATTTCACCGGTTTCGTAAGCTTTAACAACTTTATCCCAGATCTTCAGGAAATCTGCTCTTGCTTTGCTAAGTACAAGGTTTCCATCCTGATCTTCTACACTTTCAAGAACCACTTCAATTTCGTTACCAATTTTAATTTCTTCGCTTTCGTGGAATTCCTGTTTAGAAACTGAGCCTTCTGATTTGAATCCTACATCGAGAATTATTTGATCACCCTGTATACGAACGATTTTTGCCTTAACCATTTCGCCTTCTTTTACATCTTTGAAAGAATCAGCGTATAAGTTGGCTAATGTTAAGAATTCCTCTTGCGAATACTCTTCGTTATTAAAATTCTTTTTTGCTTTTTCGTAATCATCCGCGGTCACAACACGTTTATCGTGAGCCTTTGTCTCTTCGGACATCTGTCCTCCTAAAAATTAATAATTTTTCTGTTATGTAAGCCAAGCCATCAAAAAGTTACATTACAGAAATTTTAGTTTTACATACTTTAGTTAAGATGGCTTTATTAAAAAATTAATTCTTAACTGTTATGTTTTTTCTTTTAGCGACAAGTTTTACCTGTTTTAATATCAGGTCAACCTGTTCTTCAATTGAAACTTTTGAAGTATCAATTTCTATTGCATCAGGAGCTTTTTTCAAAGGACTTAATTTCCTCGTAGAATCAATTTTGTCCCGTTCAATAATATTTTTTTTTATTTCATCGAGTGAAACAGAAATACCTTTTTTTTCGTATTCTTCTGCCCTGCGTTTTGCTCTTTGTTCAATCGAAGCAGTGAGAAAAATTTTTACATCTGCATTAGGAAATACTACCGTTGTAATATCTCTTCCTTCCATAACAAGCCCTCTGTCCTGATTACCCATCACTTTCTGTTTTTTAACAAGAGCTTTTCTTACTTCTTCAATCCTGCTGACTTCGCTCACGTTTTGATTCACGTCTATCGCTCTTAATTCTTCAGTTATGTCTTTGCCATCTATCTTTACTTTTGTTTCGCCGTCTATATACTCAAGATGAATATCCGAATTATTTGCCAGCTCGCTTATAGCCTTTTCATTGTCCAATATTTTTTTTTTAAGAGCCAGATACGTAATAGCCCTGTACATTGCGCCGCTATCGATGTAAACATAACCGAGTTTTTGTGCGACAAGTTTAGCCGATGTACTTTTACCTGAACCTGCCGGACCGTCGATAGCAACGATTAAATTTTTGGACATAGTTTGTAAAAATAGGCAATTAACTTCATATTTTCAAAAAACCAGCTTTTTAACATTTTTTGAAATTGTTTGAAAAATACGCTGAAAAGCCATAAAATTGGGTAGCTTTCAAACTTAGCGGATTTCCTCTCCGCCAAGATCGTTTATTATTACAGAAACATAAGGATCTTCTTCTGTTGTTGAAATCCCGTTAGTTTTTGAGGATGTTTTTTTGTCGGGGTTTTCAGATAGGTCTGTATTGATTGTATTATCTTCTATGTATTTAAAAATGATTTTTTTCCCAAAAAAATCCATTGATTTCTTTGCAAAATAAACTTCGTTAGTTTTTAGTAGATCTTTTACGTGTGAATCTGCAGAACTGATGCTTAATTTATTTCCCTTAAGACTGACCGGGTTTAGTGAGTGAATAAATTGACCAAGTATTAAAGGTTTTTCATTTGCAATTTCTTCAACAAATCCCTGCCATTTTGAAACTACGGAATCGAAACTAAACGTTCCTGAACCGACAGTATCATTCGGAGTGATAGGTTTTTTATAAGATTGTTCATTAAAATGTTCTTTTGTTTGAGTAAACGTCTGTTGCTTTTTCCTTACTTCAGGAGCGGGCTTTTTTTTTGGTGGGTATGATTCATCCTTTGCTGTAGAAGTTGAATATGTTGATGTAACAACTTTGCCATCTGCAATTTTTGATATCACATCGCTGATAGTTGAAGATCTTTCAAGTCCGATCAAATGACTGAGCGCTATTTCAACTTTTAATTTTTGATTTTGTGTATATCGAAGTTCCTGCTGAACTTTGTTAAGATAATTTAGTAAACGAAGCAGGTCACCTTCGGAAAATGTATTAAGATAATCCATATATTTTATTTTGTAAACCTCTGCAGTTTCGACAAGTTCTGTATTTTCCGTTATGATCACAGTCATAACATTTCTGAAGTGTTCTATGAGACCGCTTATGAAGTCAACAAAATCCCATCCATTTTCGTATATCGTTTTAGTTACATCAAAGACAGCTTTGAAATCTTTATTTATTATTGCGTCGGATATTTCAAAATAGATTTCATCGTCTACAAGATTTAGCATTTGTGCTACTGTTTTTGAATCAATTTTATTTCCACAGAAAGAAACAACCTGATCGAAATAGCTTTCAGCATCACGAAGCGCTCCGTCAGATTTTTTTGCTATTGTGGTCAAAGATTTATCATCGATCTCAATTTTTTCAGCATCTGCAATTTGTTTTAATAAAGATTTAATAGTATCAAGCTGAATCCTTCTGAAATCAAATCTCTGACAACGAGAAATAATTGTCAATGGAACCTTGTGAACATCTGTAGTGGCAAAAATAAAAATTGTGTGTGCAGGCGGTTCCTCCAGGGTTTTAAGGAATGCATTGAATGATTCCTTTGTTAGCATATGGACTTCATCAATTATATATACTTTATATTTCCCTTTTGTTGGGGCATATTTAACAGACTCTCTTAGAGTTCTGATTTCATCAATTCCGCGGTTTGAAGCACCATCTATTTCAATGATGTCAAGAGATTGCGAATTCTGAATTGAATTACACATTTCACATTCATTGCAAGGTTCAAAATCTTTAGGATTAAGGCAGTTGAGAGTTTTAGCCAGAATTCTCGCAGTTGTTGTTTTTCCAACTCCTCTTGGACCTGTAAAAAGATATGCGTGCGCTATGCGGTTGTTTTTTAAAGCATTCTTTAAGGTTGCAGTAATATGTTCCTGCCCAACAACTTCTGAAAATTTTTTAGGCCGCCATTTCCTGGCTGTTACTACATAGCTCATTTTTTACCTGATTAGAAATAAAAATTTCGAATAGAAATTATAAAATTTTTTCCGAAAGGAAAAGACACATTTCTTCAAGATATTTTTTATCAATATTATCGAAGGCGGAAAATTTTGTGCTGTCCAGATCAAGAACTCCGTAAAGATCTTTTTTCTTGAACACAGGAATTACAATTTCGCTTTTTGAGTCAGCATCACAAAAAATGTGTCCGGGAAATTTATTTACATCTTCTACAATTATTGTTTTTTTATCTTTTGCAGCAGTACCACAGACGCCCTTTCCAAACTTAATATTAGTGCAGGCAATTTTCCCTTGAAAAGGTCCTAAATAAAGATTGTCGTTTTCTGTAAAATAAAAGCCGGCCCAGCTGATTTTTTCAAATGACTGATATAACGCCGCAACAAAGTTGGATAAATTGGATATTGTTTTATCTTCTTTACTCAGCAAAGATTTAATCTGTTTTACAAGCAATTTATATTGCTCTTCAATTGATAATTCTCTATCAATTACAACATTTTCTGCCAATTATTTAGCCTTTTTCTTTTTTTGTGGGGCATTCTTCTTTTTAGATTTTCCCTTTTTAATTTTAGGCATTTGAAAAATGTACGGTATAGCTTCTTCAATTCTGGAAATAGGAATGATCTTCATTCCTTCCTTTACTCTATCCTGGATTTCTTTCAAATCGATTTCATTATCTTTTGGAATAAGTACTGTTTTTATCCCGTTTCTTTTTGCTGCCAACAATTTTTCTGTTAAGCCACCTATAGGAATTACATTTCCGCGCAATGTAATTTCCCCCGTCATTGCAACATCATTGGAAGCAGCTTTGCCGGAAATTGCTGAGAGTAAAGCCATAGACATTGTTATTCCCGCGGAAGGACCATCTTTTGGAATTGCACCTTCAGGTAAATGTATATGAATTTCTCTTCCTTTGAAGAAATCCGGGCTAATCCCGAATGATTTAGCCCTCGATCGGATGTAACTTAAAGCTGCTTGTGCGGATTCTTTCATTACGTTTCCAAGTTGCCCGGTAAGTGTTAACTTTTCAGAACCTTGCATAATTGTTACATCTACTGTGAGCAGCTCGCCTCCTACTGCAGTCCAGGCTAACCCGGTTACACTTCCTACTTTCAGATCTTTGTTGTGTTTGGAATGCCGGAACCTCGGTGTCTTTAAATAATCTTCAACTTTTTCAGAGTTTACAAGGTATTTGTGTCTGTGTTTTGAATCACCATTTGAGGATTCTTTTAGTACGATATCACGTGCAAGTTTTCTGCAAACCGAGGCGATTTCTCTTTCAAGATTTCTGACACCGGCCTCTTTTGTATATTCTGTGATTATAGTTTTAATTGCATCATCGGTTATAGTCACATGTTTATCTTTTAATCCATGCAGTTCAAGTTGTTTTGGTAGAATGTGTCTTTTTGCAATCTCGATCTTATCATGTTCAAGATAACCGGGAAGTTCTATGATTTCCATTCTGTCCTGCAACGGAAGAGGAATATTATATCTTACATTTGCAGTTGTAATAAACATTACCTGCGATAGATCATAATCGACTTCAAGATAATGATCATTAAAAGTATGATTTTGTTCCGGATCCAGTACTTCAAGCATTGCTGATGAAGGATCACCACGAAAATCCATACTCATTTTATCTACTTCATCAAGCAGCATTACGGGGTTAATAGTTTCAGCCCTTTTCATTGACTGAATTATTTTTCCGGGCATTGAACCTATATATGTTCTTCTGTGGCCACGTATCTCAGCTTCATCCCTTACTCCTCCGAGGCTAATCCTGACGAACTTACGACCAAGTGCTCGTGCAATCGATCTTCCCAAAGAAGTTTTACCAACGCCGGGAGGTCCAACAAAGCAGAGAATTTGTCCGCGCATATTTTTTACGAGATTAAGAACTGCAATATGTTCGATAATTCTTTCTTTTGGTTTTTCAAGTCCAAAGTGATCTTCATCCAATATTTTCTGAACGTGATCAATATTCAGATTATCTTTTGTTCTGTTGTGCCATGGGACATCTACAAGCCAATCGAGATAATTTCTGATAACGGTTGATTCCGGTGACATCGGAGGGGTTTTTTTCAGCTTCGTTAGTTCTTCAATTGCCTTGGTTTCAACCTCTTTTTGCATCTTTGCTTTTTTAATTTTTTCCCTGATCTTCGAAAATTCCGGGGAAGCATCATCTTCATCACCAAGTTCGTCCTGAAGAATTTTTATCTGTTCCTGGATAATGAATTTTCTCTGTGTCTTTGCAATATTTTCCTGAACTTTGCCGTCGATTTCTTTTTCAATTTTCAGAATGTCTATTTCGGAATTAAGTATCTTTATTAGTTCATAATATTGTTCTTTAAGATCAAATTTTTGAAGTATATTTTGTTTTACTTCAATTGACTGGTTTATGTTAGCCGCAGCATAAAATAGTTTTCTATCAAGTTCTTCAATATTGTCAAAAGCGCTTACTGCCTCGTTAGGAATGTTTCTGCTAATCTTTACGTAATCTTTGAATAGTTGTGTCATCTGGCGAGACATTGCATTCATTTCGTGATCATTCTGTATATCAGGTACTACAACATCAATTTTAGCTTCAAAGAATTCCTTTTTATTTGTAAAACTTTTGATTTTTCCCTGAAGCAATCCGTCTATTAGAATTTTCATCAATCCGTTAGGCAGCTTTAAAATCTGGACAATCTTTGCAACAGTTCCTTCTGTGTATATATCATCTTTTTTAGGATCTTCGATGTTTGATTTCTTCTGGGCAGCCAGAAAGATATATTTTGTGTTTTCAAGTGCATAATTTGCTGCACGTATCGACTGTTCTCTACCGACAAGTACAGGGAAAATCATATACGGAAATATTACTATGTCTCTTAAGGGTAAAACTGGTAATACTTCAGGTATGCTGTCTACAATTGTAATATTATCTGCTGAGCTTTTTATTTCTATTTTATCAATTTGATCCAAAATATTTGGTCCTCTAATTCATATTCAATTCAAAATTAAATATACCAAAAAGCGTTTCTGCTATCAAGGAAGGAAAAAGGTGGTAATTCTGTAATGTGCAGAAAATTCTCAATATTGTGACGGGCAAATATCAATATGCTGAACTATTGTTATATTTGTAAAAAATCTTCCGGTATGTATGTTAAATGATATAATAAATATTGCTAAAGAAGCAGGTGAGCTGATTCGTGAAGGATTTGGTAAAAACAACAATGTGGAATTCAAAACAAACGAAACAAATCTCGTTACGGAAATAGACAAAGCTGCTGAAAAACTTATAACAGATTTTATAAAAAAGAAATATCCTACTCACGGAATTCTTGCAGAAGAAAGTGGTAAAATGAAATCGGGAACTGAATACTTGTGGGTTATTGATCCATTAGATGGAACAACAAATTTTGCACACGGGCTTCCGGTTTTTTCAGTCTCAATCGCACTTCAAAAAAATGGGAATACAATTGCCGGGATAGTTTACGATGTTATTCACGGTATTTCATATTCTGCCGAAAAAGGCAGTGGTGCTTTTGCTAATGACAAAAAAATGGAAGTAAGTACAAACAGTATTTTGCGTAGAAGTGTATTAGCGTCGGGTTTTCCTTATAATGTTTCTGAAAATCCTGATCATCTATTGGAACGATTCTCGGAAATGACAAAACGTGTCCGTGGCATCAGGAGACTCGGTTCGGCTGCGTTGGATTTGTCCTATGTTGCTAAAGGTGTTTTTGACGGGTACTGGGAAATGGAACTAAATCCGTGGGATATTTGTGCCGGGATGCTGCTTGTTGAAGAGGCAGGTGGAGTTATTTCTGATTTTAATTCAAGGCCAATTGATATGTACTCTAAAAGAATATTGGCATCAAACAGGTATATTCACAAACAAATGATAGAAGTTTTATTGATGGAATTCAGTAAATAGAAAATGTAGCTCATTTTTGTTCCTACTGTCGTACATATTCCATTTTACATCATACCTACTTTTCATACATTTCTTCAATCAGGTGACGATACCTTTCTTCTACAAATTTTCTTTTCACCTTCATACTCGGAGTAATCTCGCCGGTTTCAATAGAAAACGGTTTTTCAAGCAAAACGAATTTTCTAACCCTTTCATAATTAGCTAACTGCTTCTGTAATTTCGACATATCGTTTTCTATTACTTTATAAATTTCTTCATTTTTAGCCAGGTCTTCATCGGAGGAGTAGGGAATTTTATGTGAGTCAGCATATTCTTTAACAGCTTCAAAATCAGGTACGATCAAAGCGCTTAAAAACATTCTGCTGTCTCCGATCAATACAAACTGGTCAATAAATTTACTTGAAACAAATAAATTCTCAATCGGAGTAGGTGCAATATATTTGCCGGCAGTTGTTTTAAACAAATGTTTTTTACGATCTGTAATTACAAGAAATCCATCGGCATCAAAAACACCAATATCTCCAGTGTGAAGCCACCCGTTCTTTAAAACTGTATCACTTTCTTTTTTGTTTTTGTAATAACCTTGCATAATATTTGGCCCCCGTGCAAGAATTTCCCCATCCTGCGCTATTTTAACTTCAACACCGGGAATGACCTTACCGACGGTACCGAATTTGTAATCATCGGGTCGGTTTGCAGTAATTACCGGGGATGATTCGGTAAGTCCATAACCTTCAATAATAAGAATACCAAGAGCTTCAAAAAATTCTCCGAGTTCGCGGGCCAAAGCTGCACCGCCTGAAATAAAGAACCTTAAGTTACCACCGGTCCTGTCCCGGATTTTCTGCAAGACTAATTTGTTTGCAAGTTTATATTTAATCGATAATGATAAAGAGATTTTTTTTGCCTTTTTAGCCTGTGTATATTCTTTGCCTGTATTCAAAGCCCAGTAAAATATCTTTTGTTTTTTTATGGGTTGACTTTCTACATTTTTAATAACTTTTGAATAAATTCTTTCAAATAGTCTTGGTACTGAAGTCATCAATGTTGGCTTTATTTCCAATAGGTTTGCTGAAACAGCCTCGATGCTTTCTGCATAACACATTGTGCCGCCTGAAGCGAAGCCGGTATAATATCCTCCCATTCTTTCAAAAATATGACAAAGTGGAAGAAAAGATAACCAAACATCTGTTTCATAAATCGGTAAAATTTCGAGCGCAGCTTTTGAATTTGATAAAATATTCCAATGGGTTAGCATCACTCCTTTAGGTTCACCGGTTGTACCGGAAGTGTAAATGATTGTGCACAGATCGTCTTTCTGCACTTTGTGCATTTTATTTCTAAAATATGAAGGATCTTCCTGTTTTAACTTTCCACCTTTCTTTTGCACTTCTTTAAAAGTGAAAATATTAGGATCGGAATCAATGTTGTCTTTTTCGTTGAAGATTATTATAAATTCAAGCTTCGGACAATTTTTCCTGATTTTTAATATTTTGTTTAGTTGAAATTTATTTGAAACAATGATTGCTTTTGATTCAGAGTTATATAAAATAAATTCGATAGAGTCTGAAGTAAGTGACGGGTATAGCGGAACATCAACAGCTCCCAACCCTAAAATTGCCATATCGCTATAAACCCATTCCGGTCTGTTCTCTGAAATAATTGCTACTTTATCGAATCTTGCAATACCAAATGTTGCAAGACCAAACGCAAAATTTTCTGTTTCCTCTTTAAACTGCTGATAGCTTATACCTTCATATTTGCCCTCAATTTTATGCATCATAATAAATGACTTTGTTCGGTTAGCATATTCTTCGGTGAGAAATTGGAACAGTTCCGGGACAGTATTGCAAACTTTTAGAAGAGGCATAGGTTTTTCCTCAGTTTATTTTTCTATTTCCTTAGGAGTGTAATTTGTCCATCGTTCTAAGTGGAACCAATTCATAAGGATAGCAGAAATCTGAAAGCAAATCGACTCTTTTTTTTTGAATCATAAATCAGCTAAAATCGGTTTCATAAGATAACATGTTCCTAAATAATTTCAATAAAAATGTTCAGTTTTATTCAATAAGTTAAATGATGTTATGTGATTTTGGTGCTCGCTTTAAATTGCTTATCTATACTAAAAACCTTAATTTTCTTTTTATAATTAAAGTAATCTTACATAAATGCGGATAAACAAATACAGGTATACTGATGAAAATTCACGAATATCAGGCAAAAGAAATATTAAAGAAATACAATGTTGCAG
>Ga0315540_10001232_pt1 | contig 14639 bp, 10 predicted proteins | sample SalMarSW160110MG_FD_203677 | JGI IMG/M metagenome (GOLD analysis project Ga0315540, IMG submission 203677) | Salt marsh sediment microbial communities from the Plum Island Ecosystem LTER, Massachusetts, United States - Salt Marsh Sediment SW1601-10 ... | reverse complement strand
CCGCCGGCGGCGATCACCACGCATTTCGCTTCGAAGGTCTTGCCGGTGTCGGTGCCGACGCGGAAGCCCGGGTCGCCGGTCTTCTCCAGCGTTGTCACCATCTCGCCGAGATGGAAGTTCGGGCCAAACGGCTTGATCTGCTCCATCAGCGCTTCGGTCAGTCCGTGGCCGGTGATGTAGGGGATACCGGGAATGTCGTAGATCGGCTTTTCGGGATAGAGCTCGGCGCACTGGCCGCCGACCTTGTCGAGGATATCGACCAGGTGCGCCTTGATGTCGAGCAGGCCGAGCTCGAACACCGCGAACAGGCCGACGGGCCCTGCGCCGATAATCAGAACGTCGGTCTTGATCGTCTCACTCATTCGCTTTGCCCGGCGATGGCCGGCTCCTTATGTACGTGATCCGGGCGTCATGCCGGCTCGCGGGTCGGGGACGTGGAAACTGGAATGACGCGCATGAGCTCTGCCAGGTTCTGCTCGGGCGTCTTGCCGGTGGTGACGAGGGAAGTGTCCGCCTTGGCATAAAGCGGCTCGCGGCTTTTGAGGATGGCGATCAGGTCCTCCATGGCGCGGCTGCTGTTGGCCATCGGCCGCATGTCGCCCTGCTCGATGACCCGTTTCATATGCTCTTCCGGTTGCGCGCGCACCCAGACCGTGAAGCACGATGACAGCAGGAGCTCCATCGTGCCGGGGTCGGTGACAATGGAGCCGCTGGTGGCCATCACGAAATGACGGTGCTGGCGCAGCACGCTGTCCAGCGCCTCGCGCTCGGCGCGCCGGAAAGTCTCCTGGCCGAACATCTCGAAGATTTCGCTCAACGAGGCGCCGCTGCGCTTTTCGATCTCGCGGTCGAGCTCGATGAAGGGCACGCCGAGCTTGTCCGCCAGCAGTCGGCCGAGCGTGGACTTGCCGCCGCCGCGCAGGCCGATCAGCGCGATGCGCCGGCGCCGCAATTCCTCCGTCGGCTCACCGAATTGCTTGAGCAGCAGGTCGCGCGCCTGCGCCAGCGCCGGCGGCGGCAGCCGGTCGAGGAATTGCGACAGCAGCGCGCGGTCGAGCGGCGGCTCGGCGCCTTCCTGCACCAGCTGGGTGACCGGCAGGCCGATGGCGCGCGCAATCCGCCGCAGCAGCACGATCGAGCAGTTGCCCTTGCCGGTTTCGAGCTGGGCCAGGTAGCGCTCCGAAACTCGCGCGTGCTGGGCCAGCGCCTTGCGCGACATGCCGCGCTGATGGCGAAGGTTGCGCACGCGCTCGCCAAGGCGGCGCAGGTAGTCGTCGCTGTCGCGGGACGCGGGTGGCTTGGCGGACTTCATGGGCAACCGGCTAACATGCATTATAATGCGAAGGCAATAGGGGCCTGCGAACCGGCCCTTGTTGTGACCGTGCGATTGAAATGTTAGGTCTATGCAAAATAATGCATCGCGGGGAGAAAGCCGCGGGCCGTGTTATGCCCGGCGGCCCAAGGCAGGCGCAAGGCTGAGCCTATGACTTTTTTCGATTACCAGACGGCGCCCGCGCGCTACCGCCACTGGCGGATCGAGACGGACGGCGAGGTCGGCTATCTGATCATGGATGTCGATCAAGCCGGCGGGCTCGGCGACTACGAGCTCAAGCTCAACTCCTACGATCTCGGCGTCGATATCGAATTGAACGACGCGGTGCAGCGGCTGCGCTTCGAGCATCCGGAGGTGCGCTGCGTGGTGATCAAGTCCGGCAAGGACAATGTGTTCTGCGCCGGCGCCAATATCCGCTATCTCGGCCAGGCGACACACGGCCAGAAGGTGAACTTCTGCAAGTTCACCAACGAGACGCGGCTGGCCATCGAGGACGCATCCGAGAATTCCAAACAAATCTACCTTTGCGCCATCAACGGCAACGCGGCCGGCGGCGGCTATGAATTGGCGCTGGCCGCCGACCACATCATGCTGGTGGATGACCGCCGCTCTTCCGTTGCGCTGCCGGAGACGCCGCTATTGGCGGTGCTGCCGGGCACCGGCGGGCTCACGCGCATGACCGACAAGCGAAAAGTGCGGCGCGACCGCGCCGATGTGTTCTGTTCGACAGAAGAGGGCGTGCGCGGCGCCAGGGCGGTGGATTGGCGGCTGGTGGACGAGGTGGTGCCGAATTCGAAATGGCAGGATGCGGTCTCCACGCGCGCCCACGAGATCGCCGCGCGCTCCGACCGGCCTAAGGACGCCAAGGGTATTCAATTGACGCCGCTCGATCGCAAGATCGACAGCGACCGCGTTTCCTATTCGCATGTGGACGTCGAGATCGACCGCGCGCGTGGGCTCGCCACCGTGACCGTACGCGGGCCGTCCGAAAACGTGCCGGCCTCGGTCGAAGCCGCGCATGAACGCGGCGCCAAATTCTGGCCGCTTACAGTGGCGCGTGAGCTGGAAGACGCGATCCTGCATCTGCGCTCGAATGAGGCGGAAATCGGCGTCGTGCTGCTGCGCACCGACGGCAATGCGCAAAGCGTGCTGGCGCATGACGATTTTCTCGCCAAGGCCAATGGCGACTGGCTGATGCGCGAGATCCGCCATTACCTCAAGCGCGTGCTCAAGCGCGTCGACGTGACGCCGAAGAGCTTCATCGCGCTGATCGAGCCGGGCTCGTGCTTTGCCGGCACGCTGGCGGAACTCGCCTTCGCCGCCGACCGCTCGCTGATGCTGATCGGCACGCGCGAGGGTGACAACCGCAAAGCCGCCGCCATCACGCTCGGCCAAGCCAATTTCGGCTTCTATCCCATGGGCAACGGGCTGACGCGTCTGCAGACGCGCTTCCTCGGCGAGCCGGAAACGCTCGCCGCGCTCAAGGAAAAAACAGCTCAGCCGATCGAAGGCGAGGAGGCCGCCGAGCGCGGCCTCGTCACCATGGCTTACGAGGACTTCGACTGGGATGACGAATTGCGCGTCATGCTGGAGGAGCGCTTGAGCTTCTCGCCCGACGCCATGACCGGCATGGAAGCGAACCTGCGCTTCGCCGGCCCCGAGACCATGGAAACCAAGATATTCGGGCGTTTAACCGCTTGGCAGAATTGGATCTTCCAGCGGCCGAACGCGATCGGCGAGCAGGGCGCGCTCAAGCTCTACGGCAGCGGCGTCTCGCCGACCTTCAATAAGGAGAGGGTTTAGTCATGAGCATGGTCCCGGTCGACTACGACGGCCTCATCCCCAACAACGTCGCGCTCGGCAGCGACGTGCGCGTCAAACGCGCGCTGGAGAAATGGCACCCCGGCTATATCGGCTGGTGGATGGACATGGGGCCGGAAGGCTTCCAGAACGCGCTGGTCTATCTGCGTACGGCCATCGGCGTCGATCCCAAGGGCTGGGCTAAGTTCGACTATGTGCGCATGCCGGAATACCGCTGGGGCATCCTTCTCGCGCCGCAGCGCGAGGCCCGCAAGATTCCCTTCGGCAGCCACAAGGGCGAGGACGCCTGGCAGGAAGTGCCGGGCGAATACCGCGCCATGCTGCGCCGCTTGGTGGTGATCCAGGGCGACACCGAGCCAGCCTCGGTCGAGCAGCAGCGCCATCTCGGCAAGACCGCGCCTTCGCTCTACGACATGCGCAACCTGTTCCAGGTCAACGTCGAGGAAGGCCGCCATCTGTGGGCGATGGTCTATCTGCTGCAGAAATATTTCGGCACCGACGGCCGCGAAGAGGCGGAAGCGCTATTGCAGCGTCGCTCCGGCGATCCCGACTCGCCACGCATGCTCGGCGCCTTCAACGAGAAGACGCCGGACTGGCTGTCGTTCTTCATGTTCACCTACTTCACCGACCGCGATGGCAAGATGCAGCTCGAGGCGTTGGCGCAGTCCGGCTTTGACCCGCTGTCGCGCACCTGCCGCTTCATGCTGACCGAGGAAGCCCACCACATGTTCGTGGGCGAGACCGGCGTCACCCGCGTCATCCAGCGCACCTGCGAGGCGATGAAAGAGGCCGGAATCAGCGACCCTTACGAGATCGACAAGGTGCGCAAGCTCGGCGTCATCGACCTGCCGACCGTCCAGAAGAAAGCGAACATGCATTTCTCGCTGACGCTCGACCTGTTCGGCAATGAGATCTCGACCAACGCGGCGAATGCTTTCCATGCCGGCTTGAAAGGGCGTTTCCGCGAGGACCGGCTGAAGGACGACCATGAGCTTGAAGGCGGCACCTATCCGGTGCTGCGGCTGATCGACGGCCAGGTCAAGAACGATGACGCCCCCGCGCTGTCGGCGCTCAACATGCGGCTGCGCGACGATTACGTTGCCGACTGCCAGGTCGGCGTCGACCGCTGGAACAAGGTGATCGCGGAAGCCGGCATCCCGTTCGCGATCAAGCTGCCGCATGTCGCCTTCCACCGCCACATCGGCGAGTTCTCGCGCACCAATGCCGATGTCGATGGCAATATCCTCTCGCCCGCCGAATGGACGCATCGGCGTACCGATTTTCTGCCCTCAGCGGCGGACAAGGATTTCATCGAAAGCCTGATGCAGCCGCAGTTCGAGACGGGAAAATTCGCCAGCTGGATCGCGCCGCCCAAGGTCGGCATCGACAACAAGCCGGGCGATTTCGAATACGTGAAGATCGCGGACGCCTAGCGCATGATCCCGAAAAGTGGGAACCGGTTTTCGGACAAGATCATGCGCGCTTAAGTGAAGCGCGCGATCACCTCGGCGGGAATTGGCGCGGTCTTGATCTTGTCGGGATCGCCCGGGTCGCGCACGGCCCAGACGCGGCTTTCGCTGCCCTCGACCGCCGGCGCGCCGTTGACCGATAGGCGATGCTCGACATCGAAACTGCTGCGGCGGAATTCGCTCACCCTGGACGCAATTTCGACCGCGTCGCCAAATTTCACGGGTTTCAGAAAATTGGCGCGCGCATCGACCAGCGCGATGCCGACAATGTCAAAGGTTGTGGCCAAGTCTTGCGCTTTCACGCTGAGCGCGGCCTCGAACAATAGCCACGAACTGGCGTCGAAGAATTCGAAAAAGCGCGGATTGAACACGATGCCGGCCGGGTCGCAGTGGCCCCATTCGATGGTCAGCTGCCTGCGCAAGGTGAAAGTGGTCACGCCGCGGCTCCCGGTCCCGTCACTTCGTGCGCGCGACCCGGCGCGAACGCGGTACCGGCCATTCGGTGACATCCTGCGATTTCAGTTCGACCCGGGTCATGCGCCGGCGCTTGCGTAACGCGTGTGCCGGCGCCAGCGGCACGTGCGGCGAAAGTTCGAGCGCATAGAGCAGCCAGTCGAGATCGTCGGGCGCGATCACCCAGCGGCTGGGCGCGTAGCGCGCGAGCGAGAACGGCCGCGAAAAGGACAACATCGATTTCTTGCCGCCGTTGAGATTGTATTCATGCGCGTAAGTCATCGCCAGCTCGCGCGCGCTGGCATAGATCGGATCGCGCCAGCGCAGCACGGCGTGGTTGGTCTTGCTGATCGCGCCCCACAACCCGTGTTGCTTGAACAGCGTGACGATGTGATCCTTGTCGCTCGGCAGCGCGACGATATCCATCAGCCAGGCCGGCTTGCCGTGATAGGCGAGCGCGGCGGCGGCGAAGAAGGCAGCTTCCGAGCAATGGCAGATGCGCGCCTTCAGCATGGTGCGCGGCGACATGGCGGTGTCGCCCGTGAGCTCGAAATTGGGTGGCATCTTCTCGATGAAGGTCTGGATCTTCTGCGGCGTGTCGAGGCGTGCGAACACGCGGTGCTCGGCGGGCGTCAGCAGCGCGCGCAAGCGCTTGCGGTAGGCAGGAGTGGTCATGCTCGGCGCAATCTAGACGTATCGCGGCGGCGGCGGAGGCGCGGAGCGGCTGGTTCCACAGGTTTGGGCGTTCTCCCGCAGGTCCCCGGAGGTGGAAATTGTTACGCCGAATTGGCTGAAATCAGCAAATATCTTCTTATTTTCCGCCAGTTATTGCCTTGAAACAGAATAAGTTTCTATTTAGGCGCCATGTCGTCCGCTTTTGCCGCCATCCCCAAGACCGCGCCATTTTCCGAGGAAGATGTCGAGTTGCTCAACCGCGTTGTCGCCCCGGCGAGCCCGGTGCAGCGCGCCTGGCTGGCGGGCTTTCTGGCCGGCGTCGAACATGCTTCGGGCGGTGCGCAGGCCGCGGCGCCGCCGACGGCGGCAGAGCCGCTCACCATCGTGTTCGCCAGCGAGAGTGGCAATTGCGAGACGCTGGCGGGCGATGTGGCCAAGCAGGCGCGCAGGCTCGGCTTCAAGCCGCGCGTGATCGATATGGCCGACCTGGAGCTTGCCGACCTCACCAAGGCGAAACGCCTCGTTGTCATCGCCGCCACTTGGGGCGAGGGCGAGCCGCCGGCGCGCGCCGCGCGCGTCTATGGCGAATTGATGGGCGAGGGCGCCCCGCGCCTCGACGGCGTCGAATACGGCGTGCTGGCGCTCGGCGACACCGCCTATGCCGAGTTCTGCGCCGTCGGCAAAAGAATCGATGAGCGCCTGGCCGCGCTCGGCGCCAAGCGCGCGGTCGAGCGCGTGGATTGCGACCTCGATTTCGCCAAGCCGGCGGCGGATTGGATCGGCGGCGCGCTCAAAGTTCTGACGCCGCCAGACGCCGGCCGCGGCCGCGTGATCGAAGTCGATTTCTCGAACAAGCCGTCCGTGTCACCCAATACCGACGTGGTCGAGGCCGAGATCATCGAGCACGTGAACCTGAATTCCTCGCGCTCGGCCAAGGAGACCATCCATCTGGCGCTTGGTTTCGATGGCGCGGCGCCCGCCTACGAGCCCGGCGCCTCGCTCGATCTCTATGCCGAGAATGATCCTGCATACGTCGACGAACTGCTCAAGCTCGCCGGCGTGAAGGACGACGGCTTGCGCGAGGAATTTGTCAAGTCGCGCGACGTCACGACACTGTCGCTCAAAACGCTGGAGAACTACGTCGAGCGGACCGGTCACCAATACGTCAAGGCGCTGCTCGTGCAGGGCGAAGCGCCGCAGTGGATCGCCGGCCGCCAGCTCATCGACCTGATCGCCAACTTCCCGATCGCGCTCAACCCCGATCACCTGCGCGCGCTGACGCGGCCGCTGGCGCCGCGCGCCTATTCGATCGCCAGTTCGCGCCGTGAATTCGAGGACGAGGTGCATCTGCTGATATCCGCCGTGCGCTACGACGCCTTCGGGCGCGCACGCAAGGGCGTCGCGTCCAATTTCGTCGCCGAGCGGCTCAAGCGCGGCGACCGCGTGCGCGTGAAACTCAAGCCGAACAGGCATTTCGCGCTGCCCGATCCCGGCCGCGACATCATCATGGTCGGCCCCGGCACCGGCGTGGCCCCGTTCCGCGCCTTCGTGCAGGAGCGGCGCGCAACGCAAGCCAGCGGCAAGAGCTGGCTGTTCTTCGGCGACCGGTCCTTCACCCACGACTTCCTCTACCAGCTCGACTGGCAGGAGGCGCTGGCCGACGGCGCGCTCACCCGTATGGACGTCGCCTTCTCGCGTGACCGGCCCGAAAAGACCTACGTCCAGCACAAGCTGTGGGATCGCCGTCGCGAGTTGGTCGCGTGGCTCGACAATGGCGCGCATTTCTATGTCTGCGGCGACGCCAAGGCCATGGCGAAAGACGTGCGCGCAACGCTCACGCGCGCCTTTGCCGACGTAAAGGCGCTGACCCCGGAGGCCGCCGAGGAGGCGGTCAGCCAGATGGAGCGCGATAAGCGCTACCTGCAGGACACCTATTGATCCTGCGTTTGGACTAGGCCCATGACCGACGACGTCTCGCGCAACGAGCGCATCAAGGAAGCAAGCCATTATCTGCGCGGCACGCTCGCCGAGGGCCTAGGCGACGAGATCACCGGCGCGATCGTCGAGGGCGATCAGCAGCTGGTCAAATTCCACGGCATGTATCTGCAGGACGACCGCGATCTCAGGCCCGAGCGCACGCGCAAGAAGATGGAGAAGGCCTTCGCCTTCATGATCCGCGTGCGCGTGCCCGGCGGTGTGCTCAGCGCGCAGCAATGGCTGGCGCTCGACGAAGTGGCGCGCACCTACGCCAACGGCACCATGCGGCTGACCACGCGGCAGACGGTGCAACTGCACGGCATCATCAAATCGAACCTAAAGGCGACCATGCGCGCGATCGACGCCGCGCTGCTCAATTCGATCGCGGCCTGCGGCGACGTCAACCGCAATGTCATGTGCAACGTCAATCCCGAGCAGAGCAGCGCGCATGCCGCGGCGCTCGATCTGGCGCGCGCCATTTCCGACCACCTGACGCCGCGCACCCCGGCCTATCGCGAGATCTGGCTCGACGGCGAGCGCATCGCCGGCGGCGAGGATGAGGTGGTGGAGCCGATCTACGGCAAGACCTACCTGCCGCGCAAATTCAAGATCGTGGTGGCGGTGCCGCCGTCAAACGACGTCGATGTCTTCGCCCACGATCTCGGTTTCATCGCCATCCTCGGAGATAGCGGGGAGGTCGCCGGCTGGAACGTCACGGCCGGCGGCGGCATGGGCATGAGCCACGGCGAGCCGGATACCTACCCGCGCACCGCCGACCTGCTGGGCTTTTGCGCGACCGAGGACGCGGTGGCGATTGCGGAAGCGGTGGTCACCGTGCAGCGCGACTGGGGCGACCGCAAGAACCGCAAGCACGCGCGCCTCAAATACACCATCGAGGACCGCGGGCTCGACTATTTTTGTGCCGAAGTCGTGCGCCGCGCCGGCGTGTTGTTGGAGCCGGCTCGGCCGTTCACATTCACCGCCACCGGCGACCGTTACGGCTGGAGCGAAGGGTCGGGCGGCAGGGCGCATCTCACGCTGTTCGTGCAAAACGGACGCCTCGCCGACCGTGCCGGCGCGGCGCAACTTTCGACCTTGCGCGCGATCGCGCAAATCGCCGACGCCGAATTGCGCATCACGCCCAACCAGAACCTGATGGTCGCCAATATCCCGGCTGACCGGCAGACGGAAATTCACTGGATAGCGAAAGAGGCGGGCCTGCTGGCGCCCTGGTCCGGGTTGCGCCGCAATGCCGTGGCCTGCGTGGCGCTGCCGACCTGCGGGCTCGCGCTGGCCGAAAGCGAGCGCTATCTGCCCGCGCTGCTCGACGCGCTCGATGAGCGGCTGGCGGCGCATGGGCTCTCCGCCGACGACATCGTCATCCGCATGACCGGTTGCCCCAACGGCTGCGCGCGGCCATACCTCGCCGAGATTGGCTTGGTCGGCAAAGGGCCGGGCCGCTACAACCTCTATCTCGGCGCCGCATTCGACGGCGCCCGTCTCAACAAGCTCTTTGCCGAGGATCTCGATCACGAGGCAATCGTGGCCGCGCTCGATCCGATCTTTGCCGCCTATGCCGCCGGGCGCGAGAAGGGCGAGCGCTTCGGCGACTTCACCATTCGTGCCGGTTTCGTAGCCGCGACCGGCAGTGGCCGCGACTTCCACGCCAATGTGCGCGCCCGCGCCGCTGCGCCGCCGCCTCAGTGACCGGTGTACTGGCGGAAAAGCAAGGCCAGAATAATGAGCACGAGAGCCGCCGTCAGGCCTTTCCAGAACAACAGCGGATCCCGCTCGATCAGCGGCGTCGGCGATGTTTGCAGAAAGCTTTTGTTGGGATGGCGAAGGTCGAACATGAACTCGGATAGTTCGGCGTACCGCTGGTACGGGTCCGGATGCACCGCTTTCCGGAGCGCACCGTCGATCCAAGCCGGGATCGCGCGCTGGTCGTCGAGCGCGGATTTGTATCGCAGTTTTCGTTGCTGCGACTTCGTTCTCGCTCTCGAGGCCTGCGCGCCATAAGGCAGCCGCCCGGTCAGCATCTGATAGGCGATGGCCCCGAGGGAGAAAATGTCGGACAGTGTCGATCCCCCTTCACCGAGGAAATATTCCGGCGCTGTATATTGCACCGTTCCGAGAATTTCATTGCCGATAACAAGATCCGTAACATCGGCGATGCCGGCAATTCGCGTCGAGCCGAAATCGATAATCTTCGCGGTGCCGGTTGTGTCGATCATGATGTTGTTCGGCCTGAGGTCCTGATGCAGCATCTCCATCCGGTGGAACGCCTGCAGGCCGTTGGCGATCTGCTCGACAATGTCGCGCACGGTTTCGAGGCTTGGGCTGGGGTTGTCGATCATCCATTGGGTCAGCGTCTGTCCTTCGATATATTCCGTTACGACATATAGGTAACTTCGCTTTCTCGACGGAACGAGCGGCTTCAACACGTGCGCGCTGTTGACTCGCCGCGCGACCCATTCTTCCATCCTGAATCGCTGCAGATAGGCCGGGTCGTCGCGCAGGTCGAGCGAGGGCGTCTTGATGGCAACCCGGGCACCGTTTGCGCTGTCGATAGCCAGATAGATGTGGCTTCGGCTGCTGGCGTGAATTTCCCTGACGATCTGATAGCCGTCGACGATCGTTCGCGCTTCCCACAGGGGAGGACACGGCAAGCCGGCCTCTTGCCCGATGATGTCGCTCGCCTCGCTGGCCGGCAGTTCGTCGATGCGGACGACCTGCACGGTCAGGTTATCGCGGCTGCCTTGCCGGAACGCCTCCTCGCCGATGGTCCTGGCGGCACCGTCGAAATCATGGGCGCCGCCATTGATCGTGTCGGCGATGAAGCGCGCGCTGACGTGCTCGTAAACGCCGTCGGTGGCGAGGATGAAGGTGTCGCCTTTTTCGACCGGGAGCGCCCGGTAGTCGATCTCGACCTGCTGGTTCACTCCGAGGGCGCGGCCCAGATAGCTCTGCTCCGACGAGACGACGACCCGGTGGTCTTCGGTGAGTTGTTCGAGGGAGTTTCCTACGATCCGGTAGATGCGCGCGTCGCCGACATGAAAAATATGCGCCGTGGTCGATTTGATGATCATCGCGCTAAGCGTGCAGACGTAGCCTTTGTCCCTGTCGTAGAGATATTGGCTTTGCCTGGTTTGCGCATGCAGCCAGGAATTGGTCGCCGCGATGACGCGTTGCGCCGACAGTTTCACCGACCAGGTATCGGACGTGCAGTAGTAGTCGGTGAGAAAGCTCTTGACGGCAGATTCGCTGGCGATATGGCCGACGTCGCTGCTGCTAATTCCATCGGCAAGTACGATGGCGATGCCTTTCAGGCTCAAAAGCGGCTCATCCGGAATCATTGCGCCATGGAAGTCCTGATTGGCCTCCTTTCGGCCTTTGTCGGAGTACTGCCCGATCGATATCGCGAGGTGGCCTGACATGCCGGGGACCAAAGAAAAGAGCCTCAACCCGATTGGGTTGAGGCTCTATGGTAGCAGGCAAATCGCCTTAGGCGACTTGCTTGAGGGTAGCGCGCTTCGGCGCAGTCTTCACATGGGTCGCGTACAGGGTGAGCCCGGTGAACGTCAGGCCGCCGGCCAGGTTGCCGAGCACGGTCGGGATCTCGTTCCAGATGAAGTAGTCCATGATCCCGAACGGTGCATGGAGCATCAGTCCCGACGGGAACAGGAACATGTTCACGACGGAGTGCTCGAAGACCATGTAGAAGAACACCAGGATCGGCATCCACATCGCCAGGATTTTGCCCGGCACCGTCGTCGAGATCATGGCGCCGACGACGCCGGTCGAGACCATCCAGTTGCACAGCATGCCGCGCATGAAGAGGGTAACCATGCCCATCGGCCCGTGCGCCGCGTAGCCGAGCGTGCGCGCCTCGCCGATGTTTCCGATTACGGTGCCGACTTTGTCGGGTGGCTGCGTGAAACCGAATGTCGTCGTGAACGCCATGAAGAAGGCGACGGTGAGCGCACCGGCAAAATTACCGAGAAAGACCAGGCCCCAGTTCCGCAGGATGCCCATGATTGTCACGCCCGGCCGCTTGTCGAGCCAGGCCAGGGGCGTGAGGACGAACACGCCGGTCAGGAGGTCGAAGCCCAAAAGGATCAGCATGCAAAATCCGACCGGGAAGAGAACCGCGCCGATGATCGGCTGGCCGGTCTTCACGTTGATCGTGACCGCGAACCAGGCTGCCAATGCCAGAATGGCGCCGGCCATGTAGGAGCGGACGAGTGTGTCTCTGGTCGACATGAAGATTTTCGATTCGCCGGCGTCGATCATCTTGGTGACGAATTCCGAAGGGACGAGATAAGACACGGGACCTCCTATTGCGTTCGTTGCTGCCTCGAAGAGGTCCTCAGCAATCGGCATGCCAATTACGGGTTCGGCCGCGCGCGGTCGCACACGCTCCGCGCTTTCAGCGACGAAATGCTTGCTTTGCGGGTTGGCGCCGATGACCGCGATCGTTCGGCGCAAGTGGACCGCGCCTGCCACTCTATTGCGTTGCACAAAATTCTGCCGCGAGTGGCTAATTAAGATGCAGCGGCCGCAACGGGCACAGAAAACACGCGCAATATCAGATATTTGGGTTTGGCATGTTCATTGCTGACCTTCATTGCTGACCGAACAGCGGGGCGTGCGGAGGCAGGTGCCAAACGGATGACGACGGAAGCCGGGCACACGATGCAGTCAGATAGCGAGACGGCCGCAGGCGACTTCGAACCCGAGCAGAAGCGATATCTGGAAGGGTTCGTTGCCGGCTTGCAGATCGCCAAGACGGCCAAGGGATTGGCCGGCGCTGGGGCTCCTGCACCCGGCGCCGGCGCGCCCGCGGCCGAGCCGGTCGGTCCCGATGCGGCGGCGCTGAAGGCGCAGGATCGCGTGCTCGCCGCCGGCGGCAAGTTGTCCGACCCCGAGAAGTTCAAGCGCGAACAGCATCCGTTCGATACCTATGAACGGCTGAAGGATCTCGCGTCGCGCAATGAATACCCGAAGCCGGCCGACAATTTCCGCTGGCGCTTCTTCGGCCTGTTCTATGTGGCGCCGAACCAGAACTCCTACATGTGCCGCTTACGGATTCCGAACGGCATCCTCAAGGCCGCGCAATTCGCCGGGCTTGCCGACCTCGCCGAGCGTTACGGCGGCGGTTACGCCCACGTGACCACGCGCGCCAATATCCAGATCCGTGAGGTCGTGGCCAAGGATGCGGTCGCCATGCTCGAAGCGGTGCAGGACTTGGGCCTGACGTCGCGCGGTTCCGGCGCCGACAATATCCGCAACGTCACCGGGACGGCCACCGCCGGTATCGATCCGCAGGAACTGATCGACACCCGGCCTTACGCGCGCGAATGGCACTTCCATATTCTCAACGACCGCTCGCTCTACGGCTTGCCGCGCAAATTCAACGTCGCTTTCGAGGGTGCCGGCATCGTGCCGGTGCTGGAAGACACCAACGACATCGGCTTCCAGGCCGTTGAGGTGAAGGATGGCTTCGGGCTCGAGCCCGGCGTCTGGTTCCGGCTCTGCCTCGGCGGCCTCACCGGGCATCAGGCCTTTGCGCTCGACACCGGCGTACTGGTGAGACCGGCCGACGCCTGCAAAGTGGCCGACGCGGTGGTGCGCGTGTTCATCGACCACGGCAACCGCAGCGACCGCACCAAGGCGCGGCTCAAATACGTGATCGACAACATGGGCGTCGCGCAGGTACTCGCTCTCATGGAGGAAAAGCTCGGCCGCAAGCTCGATCGCGCCGTACCAGGCGCGCTTGAGCCCCGACCGATCTTCGAACGCGACGCCCACATCGGCATTCATCCGCAGAAGCAGGAAGGGCTCAACTGGATTGGTGTCGTGGTGCCGGTCGGCCGTCTGACGGTGGGACAGGTGAAGGGTCTCGCGGCCATCGCGCAGGACCTGGCCGATGGCGATATCAGGCTCACGGTGTGGCAAAACCTGCTGATCTCCGGCGTGCCGACCGACAAGCTGAAAGCCGCGCGGGAGAAGATTGAGGCGCTCGGCCTCACCATCGAGACCAATGCGATCCGCAACGGGCTGGTCGCCTGCACCGGCGACATCGGCTGCAGGTTCGCCGCCGCCGACACCAAGCGTCATGCCGAGGAAATCGCGGCCTGGTGCGAAACGCGCGTGACGCTCGACACGCCGGTCAACATCCATCTCACCGGCTGCCATCACTCCTGTGCGCAGCACTTCATCAGCGAAATCGGTCTGCTCGCCTGCAAGGTGGAAGTGTCCGAGGACGGCGATCAGGTCGAGGGCTATCACGTGCTGGTCGGCGGCGGCTTCGGCCCCTTCGCCGCGCTCGGGCGCGAGCTCTACCGCGACGTCAAGGCCGAGGACGCGCCGCGCACCATCGAGCGCATCCTCAAGGCCTATATCGCGCATCGCGCGTCCAAGGACGAGAGCTTCATCGATTTTGCCCGCCGCCACGAGATCGACGCGCTGAAGGTGATGACCGAAGAGGTGGAGGCGGCCGCATGAGCATCACGCCACGCCCGCCCATCCCCTCATTCCTGCCGGAAAGTGCGCCATTCACGCCGCAGCAGCGCGCCTGGCTCGATGGGCTGTTCGCCGGTGTGTTCGGCCTCGAGGGCGGGGTGACGCCGCTGTCCAAGCAGGACGTGGCCAAGCTGTTGCCCAGCCTGATCGACGCACCGGACGAGGCGCCTGAGGAGATCGATGACGGCGCGCCCTGGCACGATCCGGCCACACCTTTGCCCGAGCGCATGAAGCTCGCCGAAGGCCGGCCGCTGCCGCGCCGGATGATGGCGGCGATGGCGCAGCAGGATTGCAGCCAGTGCGGCTACAACTGCAAGGACTACGCCGACGCGCTGTTCACTAAAAAAGAAAAGCGCCTTAACCTGTGCGTGCCGGGCGGCAAGGAC
>Ga0315540_10001231_pt1 | contig 14640 bp, 13 predicted proteins | sample SalMarSW160110MG_FD_203677 | JGI IMG/M metagenome (GOLD analysis project Ga0315540, IMG submission 203677) | Salt marsh sediment microbial communities from the Plum Island Ecosystem LTER, Massachusetts, United States - Salt Marsh Sediment SW1601-10 ... | reverse complement strand
GTGATGAAGCCCGAACCGGTCTTCGAAGCGGTTGAAGGCGTGCTGGGAAAACCACCGCAATGTCCGGTGATCCTGCTTACCCCGCAGGGACGCGTCTTCGATCAAGGGATTGCCACACAACTGGCCGAACACGAACAAATTGCCTTGATCTGTGGACGCTACGAAGGGGTGGACGAACGCATTCGTGAGCATCTGGCGACGGATGAGATCTCGATTGGGGATTACGTGCTGACCGGCGGCGAACTGCCAGCCTTGCTGGTGATCGACGCGGTCTCGCGCCTGCTCCCGGGCGTGCTGGGCGACCCGGACGGGGCCCAAGACGATTCCCACGCTTCAGGCCTGCTGGAATACCCGCACTATACCCGTCCGCCCGAATTCCGCGGCTGGGAGGTGCCCGAGATCCTGCTTTCCGGCGACCATGCCAAAATCAACCAATGGCGGCGTGAACAGGCGCTGATCCGCACATTGGAACGCAGACCGGACTTGCTTGAAACGGCGGTCTTGAACGAGAAGGATCGCGAATACCTCAAAACCATTCGCCGCAAACCGGAGAGTGGGACTGATATATAATCCATCAACCCGTGAACAGGAGCATGCCAATGAACCAACGTCGTTTCCCATGGGGTCGAACCTTTTTACTCGGCTTTGGGTTTCTGGGGATCAGCATCATTTGGCCGATCTTCAACCAGTACATCCCGATTTTTCTACAGGCAGGGAATCCTGAGTTTGTAAGACAACTGCAAGCGCAAGGACGTGAGGTCCCCAACATCGTCGGTTTTGGATTGGCTCCAAGCCTGGCGTTGTTCATCATGACCTGGGACAATATTCTTAATATGTTCATTGCGCCCTGGGCAGGCGCAAAAAGCGATCGAACCTGGAACCGCTTTGGCCGCCGCAAAGGATGGATTCTGCTTGGCATGCCGATTGCTTTACTGGCATTTATCTTCATTCCCGTAGCGCAATCCATATTAGCGATTGCCACATTCATCCTCATCACAGATTTCGGCATGGCGCTATTCCGCTCGCCGACCGTTGCCTGGCTGGGCGACTTATTCGTCGTCGAAGAGCGCAGCAAAGCCAACGGCGTTATCAACCTGATGGGCGGCGTCGGCGGATTATTGGCCTATTTCGGCGGCGGAATTCTATTCAATCAACTTGGGCGTTCGGCGCCTTTTATCGCCGGGGCAATTGCCACATTGATTGCATTGGTGGTCGTTTTATTTTTCGTCAAAGAGCCACATGAGTTAGCAAATGGCCCGACCAGGGATGAGGCTGGCAGTGTGTTGGAAAACGTCCGGATTCTCTTCAGTAATCCGGACAAAAGCGGCGTGTTTGTATTGTTAGGCATCCTGTTGTGGTTCATGGCCTTCAATGCACTGGAAACGGGCCTTTCTTCATTCGCGGTTTTCACCCTGGGTATGAAGGCGGGTACGGCTTCCATCTATGCAGGCTCGGTGACCATATCTTTCATTATTTTTGCCGTGCCCGCTGGGTTTCTGGGAACGCGCTTCGGGCGTGGTTTGACAATTCGTGTTGGGCTGATCGGGTTAACGTTATTGATGCTGGCCGGTTACTTTTTGATCCAGGGGCCGGTGATGTTCGTCATCGTATTAGTTCTGGCGGGGGGGTTCTGGGCGCTGGTCAATGTCAATAGCCTACCGCTGGTCTACGATCACGGTGATGAAAGACGCATCGGGGCTTATACCGGCCTGTATTATTTCTCGTCTCAATTAGCCGCTGTACTTGGACCTACCCTGGGCGGTGTAGTAGTGGACGTGCTCGGAGACCAGTATCGCTGGCTGTGGCTCTTCAGTACGGTTTTTATGGCGCTTGCCTGGCTCGCCATGGGTGGCGTGAAAGCGGGTAAGAAGCCGGCAACGCAGCCAGCATCTTGAAGGAGGCTTCTATGAAACTCGGCGAGGTTATTTCGATCCACATTGCTCCCGAAGCTGGCGCGCTTCCCCGATCGATGCAGCAGGTCCAGGCCGTGGCCGGTATGGGGCTGGAAGGCGACCGCTACTACCTGCGCCAGGGCAGTTATGCCAAAAAATGGGACGAATCGCGTGAGGTGACCCTGATCGAATCCGAAGCGCTGGAAGCCCTGGCTCGCGATTACAAATTGCAGATTTCCCCGGCCGAAAGCCGTCGCAATATTGCCACCCGCGGCGTGGCGCTGAATCACCTGGTGGACCAGGAATTCCGCATCGGACAGGCGATCTTGCGCGGCATCCGGCTGTGCGAACCGTGCAGCCACCTCGAGCAGCTGACCGGTCGCGAGGTCCGGCCGGGACTCGTACACCGCGGCGGGCTGCGGGCGCAAATCGTCCAAAGCGGAACCGTCCAGGTGGGGGATTCGATCGAATTGATGTAAGGTGAATATTCGCTCGCTTCGCGCGCCTCTTATCCTCTATATTTGCCTGACGCTGTTCGCCCCAAGCCTGGCTGCGTGTACCCCCCAGGAGCCAAACTGCGCCAGCAGTGAGGTCTTTTGTGTCGGCCTGGTGACGGAGATCGGACCGGTCAAGGACCAGGGACCCAACCAGGCAGCCTGGATCGACTTGCAACGCGCAAAAGAAGAAAACCTGGTCGATCAGGTTGCTTACATCGAAACCGTCGACACCAAAGACTATGCGGCCAATATCCGGGCCTTCGTCGAAGTCGGTTATGACCTGATCGTGACGATCGGATATGACGCGCGCGAGGCCACCTTTGATGCTGCCGAAAGATACCCCCACACTCTTTTCATTGGCATGGATCAGCCGCTTCCGGCTTCGCCTCCCCCCTTGGGGAACTCAGAAACCCCATCCACACTTCAGACTGCCACTCCAGAATCGACCCCGACGGTAGAAAACATAATTCCAGGCAATCTGACACTGGTTATTTATCCCGAAGATCAGGCCGGCTTCCTGGCCGGTGCGCTGGCCGCCATGATGACCCAGACCCAAAAAGTGGGCGCGGTGTGCGAATCGGAAGGGATCGAGACAATCAAGTTGTACTGTGAAGGCTTCAAAGCAGGCGTCGCATATATCAATCCGGCAGTTGACCCGTTGATCGAATACAGGGAGGGAAGCCTCGAAAAAACATTTGCCGATCCCGAATGGGGCAGCGCGACAGCAGACAAAATGATAAATGATGGAGCAGATGTCATCTTTGCAGTCGGGGGGCAGACAGCAGAAGGTGCCCTCAGAACCGCGGCGAAAGACAATGTCTATGCTATCGGCTCGGAAATCGATCAGTTTTACGCCCTGCCAGAAGTTCGCGATGTATTGCTCTCGAGCGCACTCAAAAAGTTCAGCCCAACCCTGTACGATTTGCTGGCCATCAAACGCAAGGCACCGGAGAAGGCGCTTCCCATCTACGCCGGTCAGGTCGGGTATGCTCCTTTGCACAAGTCGGAAAAGATAATTTCCGCACTCGTGGCAACACAAATGCAGGATTTGGAACGCAATTTCAAGGATGGCACACTTGAAACGGGTGTGACTTTAGATAATCCTCAGGGATAATTATTACGCCCGCTCGTACAGTCTTGCACAAAGCAACCAGAGGCTGTATACTTACTTAATATGTTGTTAAGGAGGTGCCACGCGCAAATTGCTGTTACCGGAAAATACCGGACCCCCCAAAAAGAACCATCCCAAACTCAAACTTCTTAGAGGAGAAGATTTAAAATGAAGAAACTTTATCTTGTAATGGTCGCACTTATCGTTGCGTCCATGGTTCTGACAGCCTGCGGTCCCAGCGCTACGCCGACCCCGGCCCCTGTCGCGACCGAAGCTCCCGCCATGACCGAAGCCCCTGCTGCGACCGAAGCCCCAGCGATGACCGAAGCACCCAAGATGCTGGTGGGTGAGGTCACCGACCTGGGTGGTATCGATGACAAATCCTTCAACGCCAATGGCTGGAAGGGTGTCCAGGAAGCCATGACCGATTTCGGCGTGGATGGCAAATACCTGGAATCCCAGGGACAGTCTGATTACGCCAAGAACATCCAGCAATTCCTGGACGAGAAGGCCGGCCTGATCGTTACGGTTGGCTTCCTCCTGGGTGTGGACACCGCCAAGGCTGCCCAGGCCAATCCTGACACCAAATTCGCCATTGTGGACTACACCTTCCCTGACTGCTGGCCTGGTGCTGAAGTTGGCAAGGACTGTGGTTCTGACGTGGAGATCCCGAATGTGCGCGGTCTGACCTTCCAGACTGACGATGCTGCCTTCCTGGCCGGTTACCTGGCTGCTGGTATGACCCAGACTGGAAAAGTCGGCACCTTCGGCGGCATTAAGCTCCCGACCGTGACCATCTTCATGAAAGGCTACGAGGCTGGCGTGAAGTACTACAACCAGCAAAAAGGCACCAGTGTTGAGGTCCTGGGTTGGGACACCGCCAAGGATGACGGCCTGTTCGCTGGCAATTTCGACTCCACCGATGATGGCCGCCGTATCGCTGAATCCCTGATGCAGGAAGGCGCCGACATCATCATGCCCGTCGCCGGCCCCGTGGGACTCGGCTCGGCTGCTGTCTGCAAAGAGACCGGCAACTGCACCATCATTGGCGTGGACGCCGACTGGTACGACACCGCACCCGAATACCAGGATGTGGTCCTGACCAGCGTCTTGAAGAGAATTGACATTGCCGTCTACAACACCATCAAAGACGTCATCGACGGCAACTTCACAGGCGGCACCGCAGTCTACACCATCAAGGATGGTGGCGTGGATATCGCTCCGTACCACAACTTTGAGAGCAAAGTACCCGACGCCCTGAAGGCTGAGGTCGAACAGGCTAAACAAGACTTGATCAGCGGCGCAATTACCGTTGATGGCGTCTTGGGCATCAGCCAATAACAAAACCAGTTTGAGAATCTGGAAGGGCCGGGGTTCCCGGCCCTTCTTCTACCAAAACCTCTCGCGCACGACAGCAGGAGACTCTGGCATGCCATTACTGGAACTACGCGGAATCACGAAATCTTTCCCGGGGGTCCTGGCAAACGATCACATTGACATCACCCTCGAAAAAGGGGAGATCCTCGCCTTGCTCGGTGAAAATGGCGCCGGGAAAACCACCCTGATGAATATCCTCTATGGCCTGTATAAACCGGATGAGGGTGACATTCTAGTCAAAGGGGAAAAGATCGACATTCAAAGTCCCAGCGATGCAATCGCGCGCGGGATAGGCATGGTCCACCAGCATTTCATGCTGATACCGGTTATGACCGTCACTGAAAATGTGATGCTCGGCAACGAAACGACGCGTAACGGGATGTTTCTGGATCGCGCCAAAGTGGCTAAACGCATCCTGGAAATTTCAGAGCACTATGGCCTGGAGGTCGATCCGGAGGCGTACGTCAAGGATCTGCCAGTAGGCACCCAGCAGCGCGTAGAAATCATCAAAGTTCTTTATCGAGAAGCTGACATTTTAATCCTGGATGAACCCACGGCTGTTCTCACCCCTCAAGAAGTTGAGGGGCTCTTCACAATCCTGAAGAATTTAATTGCCAGGGGCAAATCGATCATTTTCATTACGCACAAACTAAAAGAGGTCATGGAACTTGCCGACCGGATCACCGTGCTGCGCGGGGGTAAGGTGATTGGCACGGTTAAATCCAAGGAAGTTAATCAGAAAAAACTGGCTTCGATGATGGTAGGCCGCGAAGTCAATCTGGTTGTTCAGAAAAAAAAGGCCAAACCAAAAGAGACGGCCCTGGAAGTCAAGGACTTGTATGTCCGGGACGAACGTGGAAATCAAGTCGTCAACGGGGTTACATTCGACGTTCGCATCGGTGAGGTATTAGGCATTGCTGGCGTGCAGGGCAACGGACAAACCGAATTGGTCTACGCCCTGACCGGATTGTTGCCAACTGACAGCGGAGAAATTCGCATCCTCGGAGAAAGCCTGAAAAACGCCTCCCCGCGCAAGATTTTGGAAAGGGGTGTGGCGCACATCCCGGAGGACCGCCAGCGACATGGTCTGGTACTCCCATTTCCAATTTATGACAACCTGGTACTTTGCTCGTACTATCTGCCCCCCTTTGCCCACGGCTTACAGCTTCAAGAAAAGATCATCATTCAAACTGCCGAAAAATTAACAGAACAATACGATATCCGCACGCCAAGCGTTTATGTTACCGCGTCGACCCTTTCGGGCGGCAACCAGCAAAAGGTGATCGTGGCGCGCGAATTCTCGCGCCCCATCAAATTGCTGATCGCGTCCCAGCCCACCCGTGGCCTGGATGTCGGCTCGATCGAGTACATCCACAGCCGAATAGTCGAAAAACGCGATGAGGGCACCGCCGTTTTGATGGTTTCGTCCGAATTGGATGAAATCCTGGCCCTGTCTGACCGCATCGCGGTGATGTATAAGGGTCAGATCATTGATATTGTTCCGGCCGCCAAAGCCACCAAAGGATCCCTTGGACTGTTGATGGCTGGCATCAAATCAGACAAAGCCCCCGAATCCGACTCATCCGCCACGGATGGCGGTGTAGTGGAACGTGTCTTTTAGGAGGATTGCACTGTGACGGACAACAAAGTGAGCAACCAAGCTCCTAAGACCGAACCCGGGACAGACACTTCCGAATCCAAACACAGATCAAGCGGCTTCTGGCAAACCCTGCTGATCCCGGTGCTGGCCGTCTTTACCGGGCTGGTGATCGGCGCTATTTTCATCGCCATCACAGACGCCAAAGTCATTGCGGCATATGGCAATTTCTTCAGTGATCCCCTCAGCGCTCTTCGCGAAACCTGGAACGCGATCGCCGTCTCTTACGGTGCCTTGTTTTATGGTTCGCTTGGTAACCCCAAAGATATCGTCGAAGGAATTCGCATTTACTTCTCTAGCGGTGATAATGCCGCATTAATAAAAGCGATCTATCCCTTCACTGAAAGCCTGGTTACATCCACCCCATACATTTTCGCTGGTTTGGCTGTTGCAATTGGTTTTCGCGGCGGCCTGTTCAACATCGGTGCGGAAGGCCAGTTCTATATGGGCGCTCTGGCATCTGCATTTGTGGGTTACAGCATTACGGGACTACCCTGGTACATCCACCTGCCGCTGGCAATTCTGGCCGGTGCGATTGGAGGCGCAATCTGGGGTGCCATCCCTGGTTATCTGAAAGCGGTTACAGGCGCACACGAAGTCGTAAACACGATCATGATGAACTACATTGCCTTCCGCTTCAGTGATTGGCTGCTGAATGGACCCATGAAGGCACCCGGTTATCGCCCGATCACGCCGGTGATCGAATCGACGGCAGAACTGCCTCGATTCTTCTCCGACCCGCTGCGTTTTAACTGGGGCTTTGTCCTGGCATTATTAGTTGCTCTACTGGCTTACTGGTTTTTATTCAAAACTACGCTGGGCTTTGAAATCCGCACCGTCGGCACCAATCCGGACGCTGCTCGCTACTCGGGCATGAGTATCCTCCGCAATATCGTCTTGGTGATGACGATCAGCGGCGCGCTGGCCGGTCTGGCTGGCGCCAGTCAGGTGCTTGGTGTAGATCACTGGGTCGGACAGGGGTTCTCGGCAGGATATGGGTTCGACGCAATTGCGCTGGCCTTGGTTGGGAAAAGCCATCCGCTGGGAGTTGTGCTGGCAGCTCTGCTATTCGGCACGCTGCGCAGCGGCGCGACCCGGATGCAATCCATGGCAGGTATCCCAATCGACATCATCTCGATCATTCAGGGTCTGGTGATTGTCTTTGTGGCCGCACCTGAGATCATCCGTTGGATCTACCGTATCCGCTTGGCAAAAACCGAGGAAATCGTTATTACGAGAGGTTGGGGAAAATAGCCCCAGATGCTTAGAAGATTGAGGACTTCATGACACAGCAATCGACCAATTCCCCCAGCACAAAATCATCGACGCGTTCACGCCTCATTCCGGGCTCACTGCTGATTGCCACCGGATTGTTGATGCTTTTCTTTTTCGGCCGCAACCTGGAAGCCGGGCAAATGACGAAGTTTGGATTGAGCTCCGGATCTAATTCACAGGCGATCCCTATCCCTGATTTGGTCCTACCCGTCCAACCCTCGATCTATATTCTGATCATTGCGGTCATCTTCCTGGGTGCCTGGCAAATGGCGCGCGGCATCCGCTCGACAGGACTATTACTCGGAATTGTGGCGTTCATCTTTATCGCTGCCTTCCTGATCTGGGCTGCACGTGGAAAATCTTTAAATTTAGTCGGGATGTTGAGCAGTTCACTCGTTCGCGCAATCCCGATTGCGCTGGCTGCACTATGCGGTTTAATCAGCGAAAGAGCCGCGGTGATCAATATTGCTATTGAAGGGATCATGCTGATCGCAGCCGAGGTTGCGGTTGTCTCTGCAACCGTCACACACAATCTTTACATCGGTCTGCTGCTTGCAATTATTTCTGGAGGATTGGTGGCGGCCGCACATGCCTTTCTGGTCATCCGTTTCAAAGTCGACCAAATCGTGAGCGGCGTAGCGATCAATATTTTCGCAACCGGCATGACCAGCTTTATCTCATCGCGGTTCTTGCAACAGAATGTCGATTCATTAAACAACTCTGGCACTTTCCCAATTCTTCCCATTCCCGGTCTGGTAAAAATTCCTATCCTTGGCCCAATCCTTTTTGAGAACGGGATCATCGTCTACCTGACACTGATATTGGTGGTTGTCTTACACATCGTATTGTTCTACACACCCTGGGGTCTGCGTACCCGCGCCGTCGGTGAGCACCCTAAGGCTGCCGATACATTGGGCGTCAATGTATATTTCATGCGTTACGTCAATGTTATTCTGGGCGGCATGATCGCAGGCCTGGGTGGAGCATACTTTACGGTTGGCTCAGTGGGGCGTTTCGATGAAATGATGACAGCCGGTAAAGGCTTTATTGGCCTGGCTGCCATGATATTCGGGAAGTACAATCCATTTGGGGCTTTTGCTTCGTCGCTAATCTTCGGCTTTGCCGACTCGTTGCAAGTCAAGCTGCAAATATTACAGGTTCCAATTCCATCCGAATTCCTGTTAATGGCCCCCTACATCATCACCATGATCGTGCTGGCGGGTGTAGTTGGTAAGGTGGTTATCCCGGCAGCCGATGGCCAGCCTTACGAGAAACAATAGGGAACTTATAGAGGTTGAAATACGTCTTAGGGACAGGCTTTAGAGCCTGTCCCTTTTGATTCGGGGAATAGCCCAATTTTGTCGGATTAGAAAAGGGTACTTTTTTTTCTTAGCATGATGTACAATTAGCTTGCAAAATTGTAAGGAGGATGGAGAATGTCCAAATTTACTCGCTTCGTGACAATATCAATCATTTCAGTATTGGTACTATCGGCTTGCAACCTGCCTTCCGGTGGGGCCGATACCCCCAATCCAAACGCCATTTTTACAGCCGCAGCGCAGACAGTCGAAGCACAACTCACGCAAACTGTGCCATTGGCAACAGCGACATTTCCTGTGGTCCAGGTAACCAATACGCCTGTGCCGACATTCACATCTGTGCCATTCACTTCTGCCCCACCTACAGCCACAGCAATGTGCGACCTGGCGCAATTCATCAAGGATGTAAACATTCCTGATGGTACCGTGTTCAACGCTGGTGATAGCTTTACAAAAACCTGGCGGTTGAAAAACATTGGTACATGTACCTGGTCAGGTTATTCTCTTGTTTTTGATAGCGGCGATTCTATGAATGGCCCCTCTCCAACCGCAATCGGGACCGTTTCACCCGGACAGGAAGTTGATCTCGCTATCACATTGAAAGCCCCTGCCAGCCCTGGCACTTACCGAGGCTACTGGCGCATTCGCAATGGATCCGGGGTCCTTGTTCCGGTGGCTGGAGGCTATCAAGGTAAATCCTTCTACGTGGAGATCAAAGTTCCTGGCAGCAGCGGATATGACTTCCATACCCGCGCGCCATCGGCGCAGTGGCTCTCCTGCGGCAGCCCTTGCGGAGGGGCCACAACGCTGACCTTCGGTGGCCCAGACACAGATACCAATGGCTTTGTCATGTACCGCAATGGCGCCGAACTGGAAAATGGCAGCACGCCTACCAAAGTACTCGAAACCCATCCCTTCTGGGCCGATGATGGCGTTATCTCCGGAGAATATTCAACCTACACCGTATTTAATGGGGACCACTTTACGGCCAAGATTGGCTTCCTGGCCAAACCCGACGGTACCTGTGGAACTGGAGACGCAACTTTTCAATTGAATTACAAAGAAAGCGGTACCCTCAAACCACTGGGCACCTGGACCAAAGCCTGCGACGGGACACTCAAGAATATTGACGTAGATCTCAGCAGCCTGGCTGGAAAACAAGTCAATTTTGTCCTGGCAGTACTCGCACACGGATCGTCAGCCCAGGATTGGGCTGTGTGGGTCAATCCGGAGATCCAACCCGCTCCGTAACGACCCGAACTCTCCCCGAGTTGCCTCAAGGCCGCAGTTCCCACCCAGAATTGCGGCCTATTTACTACCCCGTTAAAGGCATTATAATAACGCCCGCCGGTTTCCAAACCGGACTGAAAGGAATAGATCGATGAACAAACATATTTATAAAGCTGCGGTTCTGTTTGCTATATTTGCCATATTCATGAGTGGATGCGGCGCGCCAGCGGACACGACCCCAACAATAGATATTAGCGCCGTTCAAACTTCGGCAGCGCAGACAGTGGTGGCCCAATTCACAGAATCCGCAGTGGAACTAACCCCCACACTTCCGGTCAGCACGCCCACGCCGGTGATCAGCCCAACCCCATCACCCACCCAACCAGCTCCATCGACAGGTGGAACCGGGAACGTAACCCCCTGCTATTCGGCCAGTTTCATTGCAGACGTAACTGTCCCGGATGGCATGCTGGTCCAGCCAGGCCAGGCCTTTACCAAGACCTGGCGCGTCAAGAATCTCGGATCTTGCCCCTGGGACTCAAGCTATAAGCTGATCCTGTCCAGTGGAGACGCAATCGGCGCCGGCGTTGAATACCCACTGCAACAGGTAATCAACCAAGACCAGACTGCAGACCTCTCCATTGGATTTATCGCTCCAACAACTGAAGGTACCTATACAGGCTACTGGCGGCTGGCAACCCCTTACGGCGGTACGGTTGGATTTGGCCCATACAACTCATCTCTATCCGTAAAAGTCACGGTTAGTTCAAACGGTAGATTCGCAGTGACCAGTGTAAAATACACAAAAGTGCGGGATCCACTGAGTGGTTGCCCGGCAAAAGGCACTTACTTCCGCTTTACAGCTGATATCACTACCAATAAACCCGGCACAGTTACTTATCAATGGGTACGCAACCCGCCAGATAGTGCTAAAGTGGATACTGAAACACTGGTCTTCAAAGAAGCTGGGACGAAAACAGCTTACTTCGATTGGAAGCTTCAACCCGATGCAATCCAGGATATTTCACGCTGGGTAGCCCTTTATGTGATCAGTCCCAATAACCAAACCTTCGATCGAGTTTTATTTACATTCAGTTGTCCGTAGTGCGCAGACTGATGGAAGCGCAATGACTTCTCTCCGGAAATTAAATAAAAATCCATGGTGCAAGTTATTGTTGCCAAACCACCTAGGTTATAATGAACGAGAGAATGAAAAAATATCTGGCATTTTAGCAAGCAACTGTTGACTCCCAAGGAGGTCACTGTGCGCAACACCAAACGCATAATAAACTTTGGTCTTCTGCTGATAGTGGTCTTGTTGACTGCATGTGGAGGACAAAAATCCCCGGATGCTACACCAGTAGATCCCCAGGCTGTCTTCACTGCAGCCGCACAAACTGTCTCGGCAGAACTGACTCAGACAGCATCTGCTAGCACACCCACATCCGAAGCGACCGCTACATTTACCCCCGAACCACCGACCCCAACCCAATCGGCAATCGAGAGCCCGACCCTGGGCTCTCAACCCGTTGAATTGACGCCAATTGCAGGAATACCTTCTCCAACACAGTCATTGTCGCTTGGCACTCCTTCCGGCGTAATTTGCGACGACGCCGCCTACGTGGCGGACATTACAGTCCCCGATGGGACGGTCATGAAACCCGGTGAGGATTTCCAGAAAATCTGGCGTATAAAAAACACTGGCGCCTGTGGTAGATGGGACGAGGGCTTTCAACTGGCATTTGCCTTTGGTGAACCAATGGGTGGAAAACCCTACCTGATCAAAGATAAATCTCAATTTGTTTTCCCTGGCGATACAGTTGACTTGCGCATTCACATGACCGCCCCTTCCAAAGAAGGAGATCATAGCGGCTGCTGGCGCATGAAGAATGACAGCGACGTTTACTTTGGCGGTATCGTTTGCGTATCGATCAAAGTCCAAAAATAACCTCACTGTTTTGACGCATCGTCGGATTCTAAGGAAGGAGAAGAAATGCGAAACATCTTTTTGCTCTTCCTAGCTAGTGCGCTGCTTCTAAGTGCCTGCGGCCCCAACACGCCAGAATCACCGACCCCAGACGTCAACGCACTTTATACGGCTGCGGCTCAGACCGTTGCAGCGAACCTGACCATGACAGCCAAGGCAGTAACGCCGACTGCTGAGGCGACCGCCACCGAAGCCTCTGCGCCGGCCTCAGCGACACTTGAAGTCACAGCCTCTTCGCAGCCCGAAATCCCGTTAGGCACCTCGACGCAAATCATTTGTGACGATGCCGAGTACATCTCAGATGTCACAGTTTCGGATGGGACAGAGATGACCCCGGGACAAGATTTCGTAAAAACCTGGCACATTAAAAACACGGGCAGTTGTACCTGGGGAGACGGTTATACCTTGATTTATGGTGGGTACAACGTCAAGATGGACGGCCAACCAACGCCAATTACAACTGCCGTCCTTCCCGGTCAGGAGATTGACGTCTCAGTGCAGTTAAAGGCCCCCACCAAGGCTGGAGAATACCTGAGTGCCTGGCGTATGGTCAATCCCAAAGGCATCCCTTTTGGCAAATTTTTCTGGGTGAAGATCCTCGTCAAGTGACTTTATCTTTAACGCAGGCCATCAAGGAGCAAGCACACCAATTGGGTTTTGCTCTCGCCGGAATTACATCACCCGAATCGCCGCCCCACTGGTCAATCTTCCAGGATTGGTTGACCGAGGGGCGGCACGGTTCTATGGGTTATCTGGCAGACGAACGCTCCCGCCGTCGCCGGGCCAATCCGCGTGAAATATTGCCTGAATGCCGCTCCATCCTGGTTCTCGGCACACCCTACCCGAACCCCAAATCTGCCCAAACTGACGCTGGGCCGCCTCCTCAAGGACGTGTTGCCGCTTATGCCTGGGGCGAGGATTACCACAATGTCTTGCCTGAACGGATGAAAGCGCTGGTTGACTTTATTGAAGAACAGGTCGGTCATCCCGTGTCCAATCGCTGGTATTCCGACACCGGCCCCATCCTGGAACGGGATCTGGCTATGCGGGCTGGCTTGGGCTGGATCGGCAAGAACACCTGTCTAATCAACCCGTCTAAGGGTTCATACTTTTTATTGTCTGAAATCCTGCTGGGAATCGAATTAGAACCTGATCCACCTTTCACCACAGACCATTGCGGGACCTGCACCCGCTGCATCGAGGCCTGTCCCACGCAATGCATTCTGACCGACCGCACTATGGATGCACGCCGCTGTATCTCCTATTTGACGATCGAATTAAAAGGCGACATTCCGACCGAATTCCGCTCCCAACTCGGGGACTGGATCTTCGGTTGTGATGTCTGCCAGATGGTCTGCCCATGGAATCGTTTCGCCACACTAAATGGGGATCCAACTTTTACGCCACGCGACGGCCTTCCCCGGCCTCAACTCATTCAAGAACTGGCGCTCACACCGGATGAATTCAACCGCAAATTTAAAAATAGCCCGATCAAGCGAGCTAAACGACGCGGCTATTTGCGTAATGTGACAGTTGCGCTTGGAAATTCCAAGGATCCGCAGGTCATTCCTGCTTTGCTGAATACATTACAGGACCCGGAGCCAATGGTGCGTGAACACACTGCCTGGGCCCTGGATCAGCTCACACCGCAGGATTCCTGAATGAAAAAAATATTGATCGCAACAGAAAATCAAGGAAAAATGCGGGAGATTAAAGCGCTACTGGCCAATCTTAATTTAGAAATTGTTTCCCCTAGCATGATTGGTTTACATCTTGAGGTGGTCGAAGACGGTCAAACCTATGCCGAAAATGCCACTCGGAAGGCATTTGCTTATGCCCAGGCCAGCGGACTGGTTGCCCTAGCCGACGATTCCGGGTTGGAAGTCGACGCACTGGATGGCGCTCCAGGATTGTACTCAGCCCGCTACGCACCCACCCCCAACGCGACGGATGCCGATCGACGCAAATACTTGCTAATGAAATTGGAGGGTAAGCCTCGCCCCTGGACGGCTCATTTCTGCGCTACCGTCGCGATAAGCGCACCCGATAGATCAGTGAGGTTGGCTGCCGGAGAATGCCCGGGCGAGATCATCCCAATAGAACGAGGGCAAAATGGGTTTGGGTACGATCCGATTTTTATCGTCTCCGAACTGGGACAAACAATGGCGGAATTAAGCATGGACGAAAAAAACCGCTTGAGCCACAGGGCCAAAGCGATCTACCATGCAATCCCAATTTTAAATGAGATTTTCTCCTCCCATTAAAGACCGGATTGATACGGAATTTGTTGTAAGA
>Ga0315540_10001230_pt1 | contig 14647 bp, 14 predicted proteins | sample SalMarSW160110MG_FD_203677 | JGI IMG/M metagenome (GOLD analysis project Ga0315540, IMG submission 203677) | Salt marsh sediment microbial communities from the Plum Island Ecosystem LTER, Massachusetts, United States - Salt Marsh Sediment SW1601-10 ... | reverse complement strand
TACCTTCGGCGCTGATGATGTCGCCCATGTCCCAGGACTTGAAGGCGGCATAGCGGCCTTCCGGCAAGCTGTCGCGCTGCACGAACAACTGGATGCGCCCGCTCATGTCCTGGATGTGCGCGAAACTTGCCTTGCCCATGACGCGCTTGCCCATCATGCGTCCCGCAACCTTGAAGCGGACGGTGTTGTTCTCGAACCAGGCATCGTCCTTGTCGTCGTACTCGGCGATGATTTCCGCGGCCAGCGCATCGCGACGGAAATCATTGGGAAAAGCGACCCCCGCTTCTCTAAGTTGCGCCAGTTTGCGGCGCCGCTCGGCGATCAGTTTGTGTTCGTCCTGGTCGGTCATGCAACTCTGTACTCTGGCTCAGGCCCGCTGTTCGGAACCCTGGTTAATGGAAATATCCTTGTTTTCGCAAGCGCCGCGCAGCTACATCTTGCCCCGGTGATTGTACAACTGTAGGTTGGGCTGAGCGCAGCGAAGCCCAACATTGTGTGGGCAATGGAGCGCGCCGCTGTGCCTGCCTGGCGCCGCTACGTTGGGCTTCGCTGCGCTCAGCCCAACCTACGACCGGGGACCGAATCCCACCGGGTGTGATGTTCGGCATGAAGACACACGTTGCTCTAAAGTCCACTCTTCAAACTTGCCTCGATAAAATCATCCAGATCGCCGTCCAGCACCACCTGGGTATTGCCGGTTTCCACGCCGGTGCGCAGATCCTTGATGCGCGACTGGTCGAGCACGTAGGAGCGGATCTGGCTGCCCCAGCCGATATCCGACTTGCTGTCTTCCAGCACCTGTTGATCGGCATTGCGCTTCTGGATTTCCATTTCGTAGAGCTTGGCCTTCAGTTGCTTCATAGCGGTGGCCTTGTTCTTGTGCTGCGAACGATCGCTCTGACACTGCACCACGATGCCGCTCGGCGCGTGGGTGATACGCACTGCGGATTCCGTCCGGTTGACGTGCTGGCCGCCGGCGCCGCTGGCGCGATACACGTCGATGCGCAGGTCCGCGGGGTTGATCTCGATGTCGACATCTTCATCGATCTCCGGCGACACGAACACGGCGGCAAACGAGGTGTGCCGGCGGTTGCCCGAATCAAAGGGCGATTTGCGCACCAGGCGATGCACACCGATTTCGGTGCGCAGCCAGCCGAACGCATAAGCGCCGTCGATCTTGACGGTGGCGCTCTTGATACCCGCCACTTCGCCGGGTGATACCTCGATCAACTCGCTGCTGAAGTCGTGCCTTTCCGCCCAGCGCAGGTACATGCGTAGCAGCATATTGGCCCAGTCCTGCGCCTCGGTGCCACCGGAGCCGGCCTGGATATCCAGAAAGGCATTCGCGGCATCCATTTCGCCGGAGAACATGCGCTGGAACTCCAGTGCGGCAACGCGCGCTTCCATCTCCTCGACGTCGGCGAGCACCGCCTGGTAGGTATCCTGGTCGTTTTCCTCGCTCGCCAGCTCGAGCAGGTCGGAAGCCTCTTGCAGTTGGGACTCGATGGCGGTCAGCGTTTCGACCACCTCTTCCAGGCGGGCGCGCTCCCTGCCGAGCGCCTGGGCACGTTCGGGATCGTTCCAGACAGCCGGATCTTCGAGCTCGCGGCAGACTTCGACCAGTTGTTCACGCTTGGTATCGTAGTCAAAGATACCCCCTCAGGGCCTGCGAGCGCCCTTGCAGATCCTTGATGTGAGAAACGACTGGGTTGACTTCCAAAATAACTCTCCGAACCGCTTGCCGACGATGGCATAAAAGCGCGCATCATACCGGGTTAGTATTTCCCTGCCAAAATCAACCACCCTGCCGCCGGATATCCAGCAGGCGATTGTTGTTATTGACCCTGATAACGAATGTTCCGTGGATGCCGTCGTGCGACAGGAACTGCCTCAGCGACAATGCCGGAAACTGAAGCGTTGTGCCTTGACTGTCGCGCGCCAGCACCGTGCGGGCCTGGCCGCGATACAGGCGCTCGTAGTCCGCCTTGCTGATGGAAAGCGTCACCGTGAATGTCTTTGCGCCGGGGTCGTGAGCCATCAGTCTGCCACTCGGTGTCACTCGTGCTGATGCCCCGATTGCTCGGCAAGGCGGTGATTTTCAGAGATTTCGTCTCCGCCTACAAGCACCGCCAGCCGGCGCTGCGAGGGCAGTCCGAGCTTGGTCATTTTAACCCGGAATTACAGTGACTTGAAAGCCATTCCGCAGCCGGCTACAACGGCTCGAGGTATTCGACCACCAGTTGTACCTCCAGCATACCGCGATACTCGTTGGTGTCCAGACGGTAAACCAGCCGCAGGCGCTGGCCGGTCTGCGGTGAGCGCGCGGCCTGGTTGAAGGCGATGGCGTCCAGTACCCGGCGGGACCCCTCCGGGCGCAGCGCCAGTTTCAGATGCGTCTCACCCACGATGCGCAGGTTGACGACGCTGAACACCCCTTCGAACAAGGGTTCCGGGAAACCCTGGCCCCAGGGACCGGCATCGCGCAGCAGTTCTGAAAAATCCAGTTCGAAGTCGCTGTCACGCAACTCACCGTCGGTTTCCAGCACGCCTTGCAGGGCTTTGCTGTCGAGACGCAGTCGCAATTCCGTGTGGAAAGCGCGCTCGAACGCCGGCAGGTCGGCTTCGGCCAGCGTCAGACCGGCGGCCATCGCGTGGCCGCCGAATTTCTGCAGCAGCTGCGGGTGGCGCGCCGCGATCGCGTCCAGGGTGTCGCGGATGTGCAGCCCGGGTATGGAACGCGCCGAGCCCTTGAGTTCGTGTTCGCCCGCCCGTGCGAAAGCGATCACCGGACGGTGAAACTGTTCCTTGATGCGCGCGGCGAGAATACCGATAACACCCTGGTGCCAGTCGGCATCGTACAGGCAGAGTCCCGGTGGCAGGCCGTCGCCGCCAAGGTGCAGATGCTCGATAGCCTGCACGGCCTGCTGTTTCATGTCCGCTTCGATATCACGGCGCTCGCGGTTCAAGGCATCGAGACGCTGCGCAAGTTGCCGGGCCCGGCCGGGATCTTCGCTCAACAGGCACTCGATACCCTCGGACATGTCATCCAGACGTCCCGCGGCGTTCAGCCGCGGTCCGACGGCAAAGCCGAAATCGGCGGCCACCGCACGCGCCGCATTGCGTCCGGCCACCTCCAGCAGCGCCTTGATACCCGGGCGCGACTGCCCGGCGCGAATACGTTGCAGCCCCTGTTGCACCAGAACGCGGTTGTTTCGATCCAGCGGCACCAGGTCGGCGACCGTACCCAGCGCCACAAGGTCCAGATAGTTCGCCAGGTTCGGTTTGGCGATACCCCTGCGTTCGAACCAGCCGATAGCCTCCAGGCGCGCGCGTAGCGCCAGCAGAACATAAAAGGCCACACCCACGCCGGCCAGTGCCTTGCTGGGAAATGCATCGCCGGGCTGGTTGGGATTGACGATGGCTTCGGCGTCCGGCAGGACATCGCCCGGCAGATGGTGATCGGTGACCAGTACCCGGATACCCAGCCGGTGCGCTGCCTCGACGCCGGCGAGACTGGAGATGCCGTTGTCCACGGTAACAATCAGATCCGGCGATTTTGCCGCGGCGACCGCGACGATTTCCGGTGTCAGCCCGTAACCGAAGGCAAAGCGGTTCGGCACCAGGTAGTCGACCCGGGCCGCCCCCATGGCGCGCAGCGCCGCTACCATCAGGGCACTGCTGGTTGCACCATCGGCATCGAAATCGCCGACCACCAGGACGCGCTCACCGCGCTCCAGCGCGCGCTCCAGCAGTTCCACTGCGGCGTTGATACCGAGCAGACTGTCCGGGCGGTGCAGACCCTGCAGACTGGTGTCCAGCTCGGTTTCACTGCTGATGCGGCGGCCGGCGAAAACCCGCCGCAACACGGGGTGGTCGATGCCCGACAGCCGTTCAAGATCCTGCGTGGCGATCGGTCGCACTACAATGCTCCTGGGTGCCTCGCGCTGATCGGTGGTGGTTGAAGAAGCGGACATGGTCGTTCCTTACACCCGGGTGAGGCCCGCATCACGGAAGGCGCGGTCGCCGCGGTAATCGCCGCGCCCCTTCCAGAAGGCCGCCAGCCGACGCCGCGTCAAGCGGTAAACGCGGCCGTTCATGGGATACAGCTCCAGCGCGTCGAGCTCGCCCGCTTTGAGAGATCGAATCAACGCCTGGAACCAGTCGTGCTCGAGCCGTTGGACGGCGGCGCGCCAGGCTGGCAGGTCCTGGTAGGCCGCCGCATCCCGACAGTCTTCCAGAACCACCAGCAGGCCGTTATCGACGGGCGTTGCCTGCTCCGCAGCCGCAGGCCGTGGCAGCGCCTCGAGGCCGCAGTAATGTGCGCTGCCCCGGGCGAACGGGTTGTCGCTCAGCACCCGCCCGCAAGCGGCGCTGCCACGGTGCTGCGGTTCGCCGCCGCCCCACAACCAGAGGCTGTTGACGGCCACCTGGGCGCGCGCCGCACGGGCCCGGTTGGCAGGGTGGCTGTGCAACAGCATTTGCAGTTCATTGAGGCGGCTTATCCAGGCAGCGGCGTCCGCGCCGCTGAACGGCACCGCCGGTACCGGGGTACCGCGCACCGCGGGTAGCGCCAGGGTACCCAGGTCCTGGGGCTCGCCGCCCACCAGGTACCAGCGGTGTGGATGGCGTTGCCTGAGCTGCCAGCCATCCTCAGCGAGGTGATTGGCCAGTGCACCGCTCAGAGCACAGCTTTCCTGGTCGCCGAGTTCGAACGCGGCTGCGTCGAACAGGATCAGGCCGCTGGTGTCGGCGCGCAGGTGCACCGGGTCTGCCCGCAGGCAATAGCCGGGCGGCAGTTTGCCGAAATCTTCCAGGTACGTAAGGCTTGCGACCGGGGTTGAGTCCCCGGCCTGTATCCCGCACAGGGTCGCAACCGCCTGCTCGGTCAGCGTTGCGGGAAAATCGCCGGTGCCGGCCCGCCGTAACCACAATGACAGCGCCGGCGCTTCCGGCTGTTCACTGGTGGGGAAACCGGCGAACGGGGCGGCGAGTCCGGGAACGATGAGGCTGAGCGAACGCCTCAGGCCAGGTTCTCCACAATCGCTTCACGCACCGGGCCCAGCCTGGCATCAACCGTGATGACACCATCGGTGCACTGCTTGATCGCGGTGTCCGGATCCTTCAGTCCATGCCCGGTCAGGGTGCAGACCACAGAACTGCCTTCAGGGATCTTGCCGCTGTTGATATCCCGCAGGGCGCCCGCCAGCGAGGTCGCGGATGCCGGTTCGCAGAAGATGCCCTCTTTCTGCGTCAACAGCTTCTGCGCCGCCAGGATCTCCTCGTCGCTGCATTCGTCGAACCAGCCATCGGAGTCCTGTTTCACCTTCCAGGCCTTGTCCCAGGACTGCGGATGACCGATGCGGATGGCAGTCGCCACGGTTTCGGGATTGTCGACCATCGCACCGCGCAGGAACGGCGCAGCGCCCGCCGCCTGGTAGCCCACCATCCGCGGTCGGTTGTTGACAATGCCGTGTTCGAAGTACTCGTCGTAACCCATCCAATGGGCGGAAATGTTGCCGGCATTGCCTACCGGCAGGCAATGGAAGTCGGGGGCGCGCTCCAGTTCTTCGATAATTTCGAAGGCCGCCGTCTTCTGTCCCTGCAGGCGGAAGGGATTGATCGAGTTGACGATGGTCACCGGCGTGTTTTCTCCCACTTCCTTCACCAGCTGCATACCTTCGTCGAAGTTACCGCGGATCTGCAGCACCGTGGCACCGTGGATCATCGCTTGCGCGAGTTTGCCCAGGGCGATCTTGCCTTCGGGAATCAGCACGAAGGCGGTGATGCCCGCGCGTGCGGCATAGGCTGCCGCCGATGCCGAAGTGTTTCCCGTCGACGCGCAGATAACGGCGCGGCTGCCCTCTTCCACGGCCTTGGTCACGGCCATGGTCATGCCGCGGTCCTTGAACGAACCGGTCGGGTTGAGACCTTCGTACTTCACATAGATGTCCACCTGCCTGCCGATGTCCCGCGGGATGTTGTTCAGACGAATCAGCGGTGTGTTGCCCTCGCCCAGACTGATAATCCGGGTATCGTCGTGAACAGGCAGGCGGTCCCGGTATTTGTCAATCAGGCCGGTGTAACGGGGGCGGAATGGCATAACTAATTACCTTTATTTAACATATAGTTAAAACATATTTGTAATGCTAGACATCTGCAAACGCAGGTTGGGCTGAGCGGAAGCGAAGCCCAGCGGGCCGGCTATGTTGGGCTTCGCTTCCGCTCAGCCCAACCTACGCTCGCTCTCTGCCTGAAGCACGCGCTGCTGTCAGCGACTGCTCAAATGCTCCAGACGGATACGTGTCACCCGGCCTTCGATGCTGTCCAGCGACTCGATGCCGCGGATAGCGGCATTCATTTGCCGTTCACGCACGCCGCGTGTCAGCAGAATGACCGGTACGGTCTGTTCGCCCTCCTGCGGTTCCTTCTGGATGATGGCCTCGATGCTGATTCCACCGTCACCCAGGATACGCGCAATATCAGCCATCACCCCGGGCTTGTCGCTGGCACACAGTCGCAGGTAGTAGCCCGTCTCCACGTCGTCCATGTCCAGGATCGGCAAATCCGACAGCGCATCGGGCTGGAATGCCAGGTGCGGTACGCGGTTTTCCGGGTCCGCCGTCAGGGTGCGCGCGACGTCGATGATATCAGCAACCACCGCCGAGGCGGTCGGCTCGGACCCCGCCCCCGCCCCGTAGTAAAGAGTCGGCCCGACTGCATCGGCATTCACCAGCACCGCGTTCATGACCCCGTCGACATTGGCGATCAGACGACGGTCGGGAATCAGCGTGGGATGCACGCGCAGTTCGACACCGGCGGTGGTACGCCGGGTGATGCCGAGGTGCTTGATGCGGTAGCCGAGCTGTTCGGCATAGTTGACATCCTCGCGGGTGATGTGACTTATGCCTTCGGTGTAGACCTTGTCGAATTGCAGGGGAATGCCGAATGCCAGCGAACCCAGTATGGTCAGCTTGTGCGCGGCATCGATGCCCTCGACGTCGAAGGTCGGGTCGGCCTCCGCATAACCGAGCTGCTGCGCTTCGGCCAGCACATCGGCGAAATCGCGTCCCTTGTCGCGCATTTCCGTGAGTATGAAATTGCCGGTACCGTTGATAATACCGGCAATCCAGTTGATGCGATTGGCGCTCAAGCCCTCGCGAACCGCCTTGATGATCGGGATGCCGCCGGCCACGGCGGCCTCGAACGCGACCATCACGCCGCGCGCCTGCGCGGCCGCGAAGATCTCGTTGCCATGCACGGCGATCAGCGCCTTGTTGGCGGTGACCACGTGCTTGCCATTGGCGATGGCCCTGAGCACCAGTTCGCGCGCCGGCTCGTAACCGCCGATGAGTTCCACCACGATATCGATATCCGCATCGTCGACCACGGCAAAGGCATCGTCGCTGACGCGGATGTTCTCGATACCCGGCAGGCGCGCAGCATCGTACTCGCGCGCCGCCGCGTGCGTGATGTCAATACCGCGACCGGCGCGCCGCGCGATCTCTTCGGCGTTGCGGCACAAGACGTTGAACGTGCCGCCGCCGACGGTACCCAGGCCCAGCAATCCGACTCTTACAGGTTTCAAGAAGCCCCCTCGTTCGCTGCGCGTTGTTTCCGGTCATGCCGGAACATATCCCGGATACCGCGCACAGCCTGACGGGTCCGGTGTTCGTTTTCGATAAGGCCGAAACGCACGAAGCCATCGCCGTACTCACCGAAACCGATGCCGGGTGACACAGCCACTTTGGCCTCCTGCAACATTTTCTTGGAAAACTCCAGCGATCCCATTTCCCGGTATTGCTCCGGTATGGGTGCCCACACGAACATGGTGCCGCGGGGTTTTTCCACGTTCCAACCGATGCTGTTCAGGCCTTCGCACAGGACATCCCGCCGGCTGCGATAGGTATTGACGATCTCCGCCACACAGTCCTGCGGACCTTCCAGCGCCGCAATGGCCGCCACCTGGATGGGTGTGAACATGCCGTAGTCCAGGTACGATTTCATCCGCGTCAGCGCCGCCACCAGCGCCTGGTTGCCACACATGAAACCGACGCGCCAACCCGGCATATTGTAACTCTTCGACAAGGAATAGAACTCGACGGCAATATTCTCGGCGCCGGCGATCTGCAAAATGGACGGCGCCTTGTAACCGTCAAACACCAGGTCTGCGTAGGCCAGGTCGTGGACCACCCAGATCTCGTGTTCGGTGGCGATGTCCACCACGCGCTGGAAGAACTCGAGTTCCACGCACTGGGTGGTCGGGTTGCCGGGAAAATTCAGCACCAGCATTTTCGGTTTGGGCCAGGAGTCCTTGATGGCCTTCTCCAGCTCGGCGAAGAACAGATCATCGTCGCCGATCAGGGGCACGTGGCGAATGTCGGCGCCGGCGATGACGAAACCGTAAGGATGAATCGGGTAGGCGGGGTTCGGCACCAGCACCGCATCGCCCGGGCCCATCGTGGCCAGCGCCAGGTGCGCCAGGCCTTCTTTCGAACCTATGGTGACAATCGCCTGCGTTTCAGGGTCGAGATGCACGTCGTAGCGTCGCCGGTACCAGTCGCAGATAGCCTTGCGCAGGCGCGGGATACCCTTGGACATGGAATAGCGGTGGGTGTCCGGTCGCCGGGCGGCTTCGACCAGCTTTTCGACAATATGCGCCGGCGTCGGGCGGTCCGGATTTCCCATGCCGAAGTCGATAATATCTTCGCCGCGCGCCCGCGCGGCCGCCTTCAACTCATTGACAATATTGAAGACATAGGGTGGCAAGCGTTTGATTCTGGGAAATTCGTCCACGGGATGTTTCGTCTACAGTGCGCCAGGAGCGGGAAACAAAGCGCGTAGGGTACTGAAAATATTGAAATGTAACAAGCGGCCGAAGTATGCTCGCGAGCATGCACTTTGCCCGCGAAGATTCCAGCAGCGAACAGCTGATTCGTGCCTATGAACACGGACTGGTGATTGTCGGTGAACAACAATACCGCGCCAGCCTCATCGTGTCGCCCGGGCAGCTGCTCACCCCGTGGCGCCCCCGCCACGCCGCGGAACTGCGGCGCGAGGATTTCGAGCCGGTCCTGGCGCTGGGGCCTGAAATCCTGTTACTGGGCACCGGCAGCCGTCTGGAGTTTCCGTCGCCCTCGCTGACCGTGGCGTTGTTGCAGGCCGGCATCGGTGTTGAAGTCATGGATACCGCGGCGGCCTGCCGAACCTACAACATTCTGCTGGCCGAGGAACGCCGGGTGGCGGCCGCGCTGCTGCTGGACTGACGCCTGGCGGCGGTCAACCGAACAGCGTATCGGACGAAAACCCCTCGCTTTCGAGAATCTCGCGCAGCCTTTTCAGCGCATCCATCTGTATCTGGCGCACGCGTTCGCGGGTGACACCGATTTCGTTGCCGACTTCTTCGAGTGTGGAAATCTTGTAACCGTGCAGGCCGAAACGCCGTTCCACCACTTCGCGCTGCTTGTCCGACAAGCGGGTTATCCAGCCTTCCAGGTTGGCCAGCACGTCCTCATCCTGCAGCAGGTCCGACGGATCGGGATTGCTTTCGTCGGGAATGGCCTCGAGCAGGGTCTTGTCGGAATCCTTGCCGATGGGCACGTCCACCGACGTGACACGCTCGTTGAGTTTGAGCAGGCGCTTTACGTCGTTCAGCGGTTTGTCCAGCAGGTCGGCGATCTCCTCGGCGTTGGGCTCGTGATCGAGCGACTGCGCCAGGCGCCGCGCGGCCTGAAGATAGCTGTTGAGTTCCTTGACTACGTGTATGGGCAGGCGAATGGTGCGCGTCTGGTTCATGATGGCGCGCTCTATGGTCTGGCGAATCCACCAGGTCGCATAAGTGGAAAAGCGAAAGCCGCGCTCCGGATCGAATTTCTCCACGGCGCGAATCAACCCGAGGTTACCCTCTTCGATCAGGTCGAGCAGCGCGAGTCCCCGGTTGATATAGCGGCGCGCAATCTTCACCACCAGACGCAGGTTGCTTTCGATCATGCGCCGCCGGCCGGATTCATCGCCCTTCTGCGCCAGGCGCGCGTAATAGACCTCTTCCTCTGCACTGAGCAGCGGCGAAAAGCCTATTTCACTGAGATACATGCGGGTGGCGTCGAAGTGCGCCTCGGTGTCCGGCGGCTCCCGCTGGTGCTCAACCTCGTCCGCTACGTCTTCGGACGGTTTATCCGGTCCATCACCAACCACCGCGTGTTTCGATTCCTGGCGTTTTCTGGCCATGCCCCCAAACCTTCTGACTGCTGCGCAATGAACTGATGGTTCACCCGCGTTCCCGTGACAAGCACTACGGGCGCCCCGGCAGATACCGAAGCGGATCCACCGGACGCCCCTGCCTGCGGATTTCAAAATGCAACTGCACCCGGTCTGTTCCGCTGCTGCCCATCTGGGCAATAACCTGATCCTGTGTTACCCACTGTCCCTCCGTGGCCAGCAGCTTGCGGTTGTAGGCGTAGGCGCTGAGAAACTCTTTGTTGTGTTTGATGATAATAAGCCTTCCATAACCGGCAAGTCCACTACCTGAATAGACAACTTTTCCGGGCGCAGCCGCACGCACCGACTCACCGGATTTCCCCCCGATATCAATGCCTTTTTTACCCTCGCCGTTGGCGTTAAAGCGCTGTAGCAGCGGGCCCCTGACGGGCCACGCCCAGGTAATCGGCCCATCCGCGGGCGTTTGCGGCTGCGGCCGCGGTGTGGGTCGCATTACGGGCGCTGTCGGCCGCACTGCTGTTGCGCTGCGCCCGGCTGCGGTTTTCGGCCTGGATGGCGCGAAAATCTGCGGTTTGGGTTGACTGGGATGGACCTTCGCCAGGTGTGGTTTCGGTTTCGGCCGCGAACGCACTACCCGCGATACCGGTGGTGGCTTCAGGCGCAGGTGCTGCCCTTTGTAGATCGTGTAGGGCGGTGACAGGCCGTTCCAGGCGGCCAGTTGTCCGACTTCGTAGCCATAGAGAAAAGCCACCGAATACAGGGTGTCCCCCTGGCGTACGTCGTGATACTCAGGGTTGCGCGCGGGACGTTGGCTGAGATCACCGACCGGCGCGCGGACCGTCGGGGAAACACACCCGGCCAACAGGCCGGCCAGCAGCGGATAGAGCAGAGAACGCATCAACTTATAGCTTGATAGCGATATAGGCGGTCACCCCCAGCCCCAGCAACGCCCAGCCAATCGCCTCGACATAGCGGCGCACGCGCGCTTCCATTGCCGCGCCTCCCCACGACAACAAGGCGGATACCAGAAAGAACCGTGCACCCCGCCCGATCGCGGACGCCAGCAGAAAAGGCAGGAAAGCCATCGACAGGGCCCCCGCCGAAATGGTGAAAACCTTGTACGGTATCGGGGAAAAGCCGGCGATCAGGACCGCCCAGAAGCCCCATTCCTGAAACCACAGGGACGCCCTCGCATAGGCCGGCGCCCAACGGCCGCCGGCTTCGATGAGCGGCGCGACCCAGTCGAGGGCGAAATGGCCGATGGCATAACCGGCGATACCACCGATTACCGACGCCAGCGTCGTGAGTGCGGCGAAGTACATGGCACGTTGCGGCTGCGCGAGGCTCATGGGCATGAGCATGACATCCGGCGGGATGGGAAAAAACGACGACTCCGCGAAACTCAACGCGGCAAGATAACGCGGCGCGTGCCGGTGCCGTGCCAGGGCGAGGCAGGCGTCGTACAGCCGGGTGAACAGCGCCACTAACCGGTACCTCCAACCAGCGGGACAAATATCACCGGTTCGAGGTCGACACGCTCGAAAACAGTGGGCGTGCGCGTGACCGAGGCCAGGACCTGGTGTGTCCGGTCGCCGATTGGCATGACCAGCCGGCCGCCCATGTTCAGCTGTTCGAGCAGGGCCGGGGGAATTTCGCTGCCACCCGCGGTTACGATGATGGCGTCGAAAGGTCCGAACTGCGGCCAGCCCCAACTGCCATCGCTGTGCTGAACCCGGATATTACGGTAACCCAACTGGCGGAAGCGTTGCCTGGCCAGCGTGGTGAGGGGCTCGATGCGCTCGGTGGAATAGACCTTTTCCACCAGCCTGGAGAGAATCGCCGCCTGGTAACCGGAGCCGGTGCCGACTTCCAGCACGACCCGCGGTGCGACTTCCAGCAGCTGTTCGGTCATGCGCGCAACGATGTAGGGTTGGGAGATAGTTTGCCCGTAGCCGATCGGTAGCGCCGTATCCTCGTATGCGCGGCTGGCCAGTGCTTCATCCACAAACAGGTGGCGTGGCGTCGAGGCGATGGCTTCCAGCACGCGGCTGTCAGCGATGCCCTCGCTGCGCAGGCGCTCCACCAGACGGTCGCGGGTACGTTGCGAGGTCATGCCGATACCCCGGTTGAACGCCTTCACGATGGCTGCGTCCTCTCTCCGAGGCAAGCCTTGACGGCGTCGATCACATCGTGCCGGGTCAAATCGACATGAATGGGCGTGATGGAAACGTAACCGTGACGCACGGCGTGAAAATCCGTGCCCGGCCCCGCGTCCTGTTCGCTGCCCGCCGGGCCCACCCAGTAGATAGGCCGGCCACGCGGGTCGGTCTGCCGGATCACCGGCTCGGACTTGTGACGGTGACCGAGGCGGGTGACCTGCCAGCCTTTCAGCGCAGCGTACGGGAGGTCCGGGACGTTAACGTTAAGAATGGTTTCCGCGGGCACCGGCTCGCACCTGATGCGCTCCACCAGTTCCAGCACAATCCGGGCTGCGCTCGCGTAGTGCTCCGGTTGCTGGGCAGACACCAGCGAGACGGCAATCGCCGGCAGCCCCAGGAACCGGCCTTCCATCGCCGCTGCCACTGTGCCGGAGTAAATCACATCGTCGCCCAGATTGGCGCCGGCATTGATACCGGATACGACCATGTCCGGTTCCTCCTCCAGCAGGCCCGTGATCGCCAGGTGCACACAATCGGTCGGGGTACCCTCCACGTAGGTAAAGCCGTTGTTGGCGGTGCGAGCCCGCAACGGACTGTCCAGGGTCAGGGAGTTGCTGGCACCGCTGCGGTCCCGGTCGGGCGCGACCACGGTAACTTTGGCGATGGACTGGATGGCTTCGGCGAGACAACGGATGCCCGGCGCCCGGTACCCGTCGTCGTTACTGATGAGAATATGCATGACCGGCAAATGATACCGGACTTGACCCCCCGCGCCCATTACCTGTTAATTACCAGTCATGAAAAAACCGGACCACGAAGACAGCCGCCTGTTTCGCGACAGCGTCGGCGAGGTAAAGCCCGTTCGCCACGACCGGGTGGCCCCGGTCCGCCGGCCGGTCAGCACCCGGCCGAAGTTCCGCGAACTGGACGAAGCCGAGGTGCTGCGGGACCTGTTGTCCGATACCTTTGAACCGCTCGAAGCGGAAACCGGCGAAGAACTACTGTTCCTGCGCCCCGGGATTCAACAACGCACCCTGAAGAAACTGCGCCGCGGCCTGTTCGTGCTTGGCGCCGAACTGGACCTGCACGGCATGACAGCGCCGGTCGCCCGTCAGGCGGTGGCGGAGTTTCTCCATGAGTGCAAACGCCGGCGCGTGCAGTGTGCGCGCATCATCCACGGCAAGGGCCGCGGTTCGCGGCATCGCGCACCGGTGCTCAAACAGAAGATCGGCACCTGGTTGCAGCAACGCGACGAAGTACTGGCCTACACCTCGGCGCGCAACTGCGATGGCGGGACCGGGGCGATATACGTCCTGCTGAGGCGCAAATGAATCCCGGCGGTCACCCCGTATAAACACTGTACGTAGGTTGGGCTGAACTCAGCGAAGCCCAACGGCGCCACCGGATATCCCTCGCACCTCATTTACCCGTCCATTCGAGGCCTGGACACACCTCGCTTCCGCCGCAACTGCGTTGGGCTTCGCTGAGCTCAGCCCAACCTACGGTCTTCCCGGGCGGACTGGCCCCTCAATGCGGCTTTCGGCCCTCACCCGAAGCCACCGGCCTTGAGTCGGGCGCATTCACCCTGTGGCAGCTGGCGCATCGCACTGAGTTTCGAAGACAGGCGAAGGCGCCCTAGCCCCGGCTACCGAACAATGCCGTACCCACGCGCACCATGGTGGCGCCTTCTTCAATGGCGGTTTCGAAATCATCGCTCATGCCCATCGACAGCTCGCGGAAGCTGTCTCCGAAGCGTTGCCGGCAACCCTCCAGCAGGTCGCGCAGGCCGGAAAAGCTCGCGCGTGCCCGGTCCTCATCGGCGTGCAGGTAGCCGATAGTCATCAAACCGCAGAGTTGCACCCCCGCCAGCGGCTGACGCAGCAAATCCTCGACGGTGGGGTAAACCTCCCGCGGTAGCAGTCCGTGTTTGGCCGGGTCTGCGGCGACGTTCACTTGCAACAGCAGTTTAAGCTGTTGGCTGCCCACGCCCTCACCCGCGACCTCGGCGAGGCGGCGCGCGAGCCTGGCGCTGTCGACCGAATGCACCCATTGGAAGGTCCCGGGAATGTGGCGCGTCTTGTTCGACTGCAGATGGCCGATGAAATGCCAGTTCAGCGTCGCCGCGCGGAAGTGCTCGATCTTTGGCAACGCTTCCTGTGCCTGGCTTTCGCCGAAATCGCGCACACCGAGTTCGACCAGTGCCTGGATCGCGGCGATCGACTGCGTCTTGGACACGGCGATCAGGCGCACCTCTTCGGGCGCGCGGCCCGCGC
>Ga0315540_10001229_pt1 | contig 14649 bp, 17 predicted proteins | sample SalMarSW160110MG_FD_203677 | JGI IMG/M metagenome (GOLD analysis project Ga0315540, IMG submission 203677) | Salt marsh sediment microbial communities from the Plum Island Ecosystem LTER, Massachusetts, United States - Salt Marsh Sediment SW1601-10 ... | reverse complement strand
CCCGGCCGATCCGATTACGCTCCGATCAAGCCTCAAGATCGTCGGCAGCGTCGTGCTGGACCGGCCTTACCCGGACGCTCCCGTGAGCAATCTGTTTTACCAGGGCCGGCGCGAAGATGTGGCGTTCGAAAAGCCGGACGGCAGAAGCGCGGATCGGCGCCAACACGTCCGCCTCTGGCAGGTTCTCAAGCGCGGGCAAGAAGGCCGACCGGTGTGGCTCGGTGCTGCGACCTTCGACCGCGGCGTAGGCCTGAGCCGCTACACCGGTCAGGTGACGCATCATATCGCACCCGACATCGACGCCGAGCGAGACCGGCTCACCGACGACCTCAAATCCGCAAAGGTGGTCGACGCGATCTACGAGGTGTCCGGCATTGGTCCGACGCTGAACGGCCGGAACGGCGAAGGCGATCAATACTACACCGACGGTGAAATCGAAATTTCCCGCCTGGTTGCGGGGTGCCATGTCAAAGCGGAAAGCACCGTGGAGCTCGAAAATCCGCCGATGATAGTCTTGAAAAATGTAACCTGGAAAATGATTGCCGCCTTCCTGCAAGCGAGTGAATCGCCTGCGGGTTCCAAATAGGAGTCATCAATCGCCGACGAAATGAGCCTGTCCGGCGCCGATAAGCGATCGGCCTTGGCCGCGACCCCGCCGCGTCCGCTAAAGACCGAAAACGGCGATGAGACTTCGAACCTGCGTCGCCCACGCCTTGACGAAAGGCGGGAACATGGGCTTCGGCTGCTTGGCCGTCGCGGGTCCTCGTGAAAACGCCCAGGCCAGGAAATAAAATCCGAGCGCCAGCAAATACAGGAATGCAAATCCGAAATACATCGAATTGTATTCCATCACACCGCCGAACAGCGCGCCCATCAGATTATAGGCGAGCGCGGTGGAGATGTTGATCTTGGCGCGGCTGATCAGGCTAGAAAACACGATGCCCGAGAAGAACAAGGGGATGGTCAGCAGCACGCAGCTCACCAGCAGGCTTGCCAGTGGCGAATTGAGCGCGAGCAGCTCGTGGTTGCGCGCGTAGCCATAGCCGACCAGCAGGCTGACCAACAGCCCGAGATAGGCAAGATCGGTGCGTCGGAAAAGCTTGCGCTGGACGATGAGGTTGGCGAGGAATGCCATTAGCAGGACCATGACGATGGTCGCAGCGATGACGTACCAGGTGCCGCCGAGATGCAGGCCCAATTCCGTGATGGCCTTGGTCTCGACCAGCATGAAGCCGGAACCGAGGAAGAAGAACGGCACATAGCCGCGCTCGACCGGGCCGGTCATGCCGATGGTCTTGCGCACGAAGAAATAGCTGAGCAGCAGCACCATGCCGAGCGCAATCATGTAGCTGACCGGATAGGTGCGCTGGATCATGTAGAAGAACGGCCAGTCATCGGTCGGAATGGCGGATTCCGGATAGGGTTGCGCGAAATAGGCCGAGACGTTCCGGAAGTCGGTCACGCTCTTGTCCGGCATCGCCACGTCGTGGCCCTTTTGCGCGATGAAGGCCGTTGTGGTTTGCACGTCATAGCCGACGCGAACCGCCAGCGGCTTGCCGGCGCCCGGCATGTCCTGGAGAATATGCGACAGCTTGAAACCGAGCGAATCGTTGGGCAGCGCGAAAGCGACGGACATGACGCCGTCCGGCTTCAGCAGCTTGAACGCCTCCGTGAGGCCCTCGCGGGTATAGACGTAGGAATCCACGCGCAGGTTGGAGGCGTGGCTGATCGCGGTGTGGGAATCCAGCACGCCGTAGATGATCAGGTCGTATTTCTGATGCGTCGTGCGGAAGAAATTGCGGGCGTCATTGATGATAAGCGTGACGCGCGGATCGTCGTAAGGGTGTTCGGGGTGGTAGATCTTGCCGAGATAGGCGATGGCGGGATCGATCTCGATGGCGTCCACGTGCGACGCGCCCATGCGCAGCGCCGCCGCCACGTCATTGCCGCTGCCGGCGCCGACGATGGCGACACGCTCGGGCTTTTTCTTGAAATTGAACGGGAATTCGTAATAAGCGCGGACATAGCGGTCTTCCTCGGATTCATGACCGCGATTGTTCTCCGACAGATTGAAGACCTTCTGATAATAGAAGCCGCCCGACAGGATCTGCATCAGGCCGTCGGGCTTGGAGGTGCGCTCGAGCAATTGATACGGCGAATAGATCCGCTGGGTTCCCGGCTGCACGGGCCAAGCCAGCACCGTCAGCAAAACACAGAAACTCGCGATGCCGACCGGCAGGCGCGCGTCGCGCGACAGTACGAAAAACAGCAGAACGCCGCCGATCACGGTGAACCAGACGACCGGCGGCAGCCAGAACAGGCTCATGACGAACAGTGCCACCACGCCGAGAATGCTGCCGACCAGATTGAGCCCATAGGCCTTCAGCGCATTCGTGCTGTGCAGCAATTTGCCGCAAAGCTGGCCGACCGGGTAGCAGATGCACGCGCACAAGAGGAAACTCATAGCCAGCAGCAGATAAAGCGGCAGGCTCAGCCGCAACAGATTCAGCCAGCCGAAACTGTCCATCGCGATACTGACCGAGGTCTGCTCGCGCATCGGCAGGGCCGAGAACAGAACCTTGTCGGCGCCGACGTCATAGCGCAGCAGAATGATGACCGCGACGAACAGCGCGAGCATCGGCAGCACCAGCGCAGGCGCGCAGCGCTGCCTTTCCGCCACCGCGTAGCCCGCGCCGAGCCCCAAGAAGCACGACAGCAGGGTAAAATTCTTGAAGAACGAAAACACCGGGAAGACCGACGCCAGCCAGCGGATCATCACCAGCTCCAGGAGCAGGCTGACCATCGTCACCAGCACGATTAATTTGATCTTTTCCTTGGTGCTTGCATTGGCGTAGCCGGCTTCGAACTGGCCGCCCATCGCGTCGACTTGGCGCTCGAGCGGGCGCGCGAGCCAGGGCGGGTAAATGATGACGACGAGCGCGCCCGCGCCCAATACGAGCCGCAGCGCGGTCAGGACCAGACTGACAAAATCGAATGTATGGTATTCGATAAGCTGGCGCACCCCCATCGTGGCGTAGCAAACCACCAGGGTGCCAAGACAAATGCCGAAAATCCGCACGAGGTTGCGATTGGTGTCTCTATTTGTCATTGGTCACGTTTGCGCGTTGAATGATGATGGCCGCCGTCCCGCCCGGACGATCGTTCGCGGCACCGTAACGCGCAATGGTGGACAGAGCTTTAACGTATACAGGCATTATTAACGAATTGGACGCGGCTTTGACCGGATATCATTATCAATATGTTGACCGGCGGAATTCCACGACACGACCGCACGCGAAAGCGAGGAGGAAAGGTCCTCCCCGCCTTGCGTCACGGGCCGGCGACGGCCTCGGCGCTGTAGCGAACAGTCAGTCGATCGATTGGTACAGGCGCTCGTCGTAGAGGCTGCCGGTCAGCGGGTTGAGCAGCACCGTCGGATCAGCCGGCATGCCGCTGCCCGGCGGGATGCCCGACAATTCGTCGCGGAAATCTTTTACCGCCTTGCTCACCGTGTGCTTCTTCTGCGCCGATGCCGATTTCCAGACCTCGACCACTTCCATGTGGTTGGGACGATTGGCCTGGGTCAGCGCATCGAAGCGCAGATTGCCGGCGTCCTTGCGGCCGGCCGCCACCAGTTGCGCCACCAGCGCGTTGCCGCACGGGCCGGACTCCTGCACCTGACGCTTGCAGGGCGGAAACTGCTCCGGCGGAATGATGTCGACATGGGTGAGGACATAGACCGCGCGCTTGCCGGGTTTCGGCTCCTTCTTCGGATCGCCGGCAATCAGGCCGACATGGGCGCGCTCGTCGAACGGGCTGTAGAGCAGCGGCTGCAGCGCCTTGCGGAACGCCAGCGTGTGCGCGGCCTTGGCATGGGCGTTGCGGGCATCCTGATCGGACCAGGCCTCCAGGATGATAAAATGGTTCTTGCGCCCGATCCGCTGCAGCGCCTCGTAGCGAATGTTGCCGGCGTCCTTCTTGCTGTCGGCGCTGTGTCTGCTGATCAGCTTCTTGGCTTTGGCAGCGCCGCTCGGATCAACCTCGACATAGGTGACAATATAGAACGGCTTGGCGGACAACATGGTGCCATCGCCCAACTTCACGTCGGCCGCCATGGCGGACGCCGCGCCGAACAGTACGAAAAGAAACGCGAATACGAAATGCAGGTGTCGTGGCATTGTTTCCTCCCTCCCCATGCGGGATGCAAGTTGGCGCTTTATCCTTATCGGCACGCCTTTTCCTTGCTTGACAAATTGAGCTTCCTGCCAAACCGACGGGCTTGTCAAACACAAACCGTCCCACGGCTGTGCTACGCTTGGCCCATGAGCCATTCAGACGAAAAGCCGCTGCCGGCGGTGGGCGCCTATTGGATCGAGGAAGCCGACTACCCCACGTTGCTGAAACTGTTCGACGACGGCAACACGATGCCGCGCACGTGGGCCGAGTGGCTGACGATGGCCGAAGAAATGGAGAAAGGCCTCAAGGCCTACGGACACCCGGTGCTGCGGGTGCGCATCGATCCGGCCACTTTCCCGCAGTGGTGCGCTGCCCACGGCACGACACCGGGCCGGCAGGGGCGAAAAGCTTTCGTCGCCGCGGCGGTGAAGGAGCGGTACGGCGAGCAGCCGTGATTTGCTTTCTGGCTTCTAACTGGCCCGCACGTCGCCGGGCGCTACTTGCGCGGCTTTTTCCGCCGCTCCGGCGCGTCCTCGATGGTCATCGCGCGTTTTAAATAAAAGCCGCGCGTGCCGCACTTGCTACAACGCACCGAGAATTCATCGGGCAGCGCCTTGAGCTTGTAGACATAGATCGGCGCGGCGCATTTTTGGCAGACGACCGCGCCGCGCTGGTAAAATCGTTTCTGACGTGTCTTGAGAAGCACTGCCATTGGATGGATTCCCGCGACTCAATGCGTAGCCAATTTAGCAGAAAAGCTCTGCTCGAAAGTTAAGGACGCACCGGCAATTAGGCGAATGTCAATCAGCAATGGGCCGGCGCGACGGCGCCTGGGGCCTGGGGCTTACCGTCTTACCACCCCGGCCGCCACCGCTGCCCACCCCGCACCTTCGCCACCGGCCCTGTGCTACAATAAAATCATTGATCCAACGGGAGAGAAACACCATGGACCAGCGAACCCGGCCGGCGCCGCGCCTTGCCCCACTTCCGGTCGACCATACGCCGGAGATGCAGGAACTGCTCGAAGGCACGCGCAAGCGCATGGGCTTCGTGCCCAACAGCCAGCTCACCATGCAGCGCAAGCCGAAATTGCTGCGCGCCTATTCTCAGTTGACCGCGGCGATATGGGATCCGGACGGAAAGGTCGACCGCAAGCTGAAACGCCTCATTTCACACGTGGCGAGCCGCGCCGCCGGCTGCCAATATTGCATGGCCCATACCGCGGAAGGCGCGGCCAAGCTCGGCGTCGACCAGCAGAAGATCGACGCGGTCTGGGACTATCAGACCAGCCCGCTGTTCAGCGCGGCGGAACGCGCCGCCCTCGACGTGGCGGTCGCGGCCGGCTGCGTGCCGAATGCAGTGACCGACGAAACGTTCGTGGAGCTGCGCAAGCACTGGGACGAAGAACAGATCGTCGAGATCGTCGCCGTGATCGCCTTGTTCGGCTTTCTCAACCGCTGGAACGATACGTTTGCCACGCCGCTGGAAGACGAGCCGCTCGAATACGGCGAGACGCATCTGGCGAGTCAAGGGTGGGACGCCGGCAAGCACATGCGCTGACGGTTCGCGTTGTCACGCCGTGCCGCTCTGTAAGAGCCGCTCGTTATTCTCCACAAGGCGGGCGATGATGAGTTGCAGGATGGCGAAGCCGAAGGACCGGTCCTGGAAGTAGAGCTGCTTGGCCTTGCTCTCGGTCAATTCGAACAGGCTGCAAGCGGTGCGGCCGATGATCGTCGCGGTGCGCTTCTGGTCGGGCGCGAACACGCCGATCTCGCCGACCACGGCGCCCGGCCGGAGCGTCTTGCCGATTTCGGCGATCTCGAGTTCCCCGTCCGCCAAAACATAGAGCCGATCCGCGATTTCTCCCTTACGCACCAGCGTTTGCCCGGCAGCGAGATTGCGTTTGGTCATGTATGGCGCGAGGCTCTCAATCGGCAGGTCTTTGCGGCCGGCCTTGCGCATGTCACGGATCAGACGCTGGAATTGCGCAAGGCGCAGCAGGTTAACCGGAAGCAGAATGGCGTGCAGCAGCAGCACCGGCAAAAGACCGTCGAAATAGCCGTAAAGCATGAAAAGCACATTGCTGGCGAGCGCCAGGATGCGCAGCGGAATCATGGTGCTCATGCAGAACGACGCAAGCACCGCCGCAGACGCGGCATAGCCAAGAAGTTCTACCCACGACATGTCGTCCCCCTCCGGTATTGAACGCCGGGACGAACCGGCATTGCCACAAAAACAGCCTTCGGAATTGACGGGGGACTGTAACGCAGATTAGCGGGCCACGCATTGGCGCGCGCGGCGGCGGTCGCCTATTGCTGACCGTTACTGCTTCCTGAGGGTATAGATGGTGTCGTTGAGGCCGACCTGCGCGGTGGACGCGTCGACGAAATGGAATTCGAGATCGCAACCGGTTTCCAGCGTCTTGATGCTCGGCCCGATAAAGCCGAGCGCGCCTGCCAACCGGTCTGGATCGGCCGACTTGTCGTTTGCCTGCATCTCCTCGAAAGCACCCTGGAACAGCATGGCGGGGGTGAAATCGCGGAACCTGTAATGCGGCCCCGGGCAGGCGAAGGGCGAAGGGCCCGTGATCGCCGCGGCCTTGACGGCGATGGTCTGGCCGATTAGGCGCGCGCGTTCGGCGGCGTCAGGCGCGCGCTGCGGCACGACCCACGGCGCCGGCGCCGCGGTCGCAACCTTCCAGGTGCCGAGATAGGACGGCTCGGCGCCATCGGCTGTCGCATAGGCGAAGACCCGCAGCGCCAAAACCGCGAAAAAGACAGCCAGACAAAACGCCCGCAATACAGCCTCCCAGCCCAATTCCATCATGACAAATCTAGGCCGGCGCGGTCTCCTGCTTCGTGATGGGAATCACAGAAAAATCGATTTTCGCCGCGGTGTCGCCGCCGGATCCCGGGCCGAGAAAGGCGCCGGAATGGGCTTGCATTTTGCTATGTTATAATATTACACTAATCGCCCAGGGCTGCCCACCGGCGCCAGTAACCACAGGGCTTTCCGCCATGAAAACCATCGCCGGCCTCGCCCTCGGCTTCCTGGTCGCCCTTGGCCTGAGCCCGACTACCGCCGCCGCCGATGGCCCGCTCAAGCTGGTGGCGGCGGAGAATTTCTACGGCAACGTCGCCCATCAGATCGGCGGCCTGCAGGTCGAGGTGGTCAGCGTGATGAGCAACCCCGACCAGGACCCGCATCTATTCGAGACCTCGCCCGCCGTGCTGCGCCAGCTCGCAGCCGCCAGAATCGCCATCTACAACGGCGCCGACTACGACCCCTGGATGCCGAAGCTGCTGAATGCGACATCCAAGCCAGAGCGCACAGTGATCGTCGCTGCCGACCTCGTGCATAAAAAGGCCGGCGACAATCCGCATCTGTGGTACGACCCGCCGACCATGCCGGCGGTCGCGCGCGCGCTCGCCGCCGCGCTCGAGAAGGCCGATCCCGATCACGCCGCCGATTATCAAGCGCGGCTCGCGACGTTCCTCGCCTCGCTCAAGCCGCTCAACGACAAGATCGCCGCGGTTCGCAAGAAATACGGCGGCGCAGCCGTCACTGCCAGCGAGCCGGTGTTCGGCTACATGGCGGCGGCACTGGGCTTGAAGATGCGCAACGAAAAATTTCAGCTCTCCATCATGAACGACACCGAGCCGAGCGCCCGCGATGTCGCCGCCTTCGAGCGCGACCTCAAGCAGCACAAGGTCCGGGTGATGTTCTACAACAAGCAGGCCTCCGACAAGATCGTGCTGCATCTGGTCGAGATCGCGCGCGCGGCCAAGGTGTCGGTGGTCGGAGTCACCGAGCTGGTCCCGCCCGGCACGAATTTCCAGGACTGGATGCTGCGCGAGCTCAACGACACCGCAAAGGCGCTGGCCGGACCCTCTTCATGAATGTCGTCGAACTCGATCGCGTCACGCTACGGGTCGGTGGGCGCGACGTCCTCAAGGAGGTGAGCTTTTCGATCCGGCCCGGCGAGTTCATCGGCGTGCTGGGACCGAACGGCTCCGGCAAGACCACCCTGATGCGCGCCATTCTCGGCCTGCTGCCGCCGAGCAGCGGGCAACTGCGCGTGTTCGGGCGCGCGCCCAAGCGCGGCGACGCGGCCATCGGCTATCTGCCACAGGTGCGCACGGTATTGCCCGATTTGGCGCTGCGTGGGCTCGACTTCATCGCCTCATCTCTCAACGGCGAGCGCTGGGGCGTGCCCTCATTCAGCCGCGCCGACCGGCGGATGATCGACGAGACGCTCGCGCTGGTCGGCGCGCGCGATCTCGCGCAGCGGCCCTTGAGCGCGATGTCGGGCGGCGAGCGGCAACGACTGCTGCTGGCGCAGGCGCTGATCGGACGCCCGCAACTGCTGCTGCTCGACGAGCCGCTGATCAGCCTCGACGCCCATCACCAGGAGGTCGCCATCGCCGTCGTGCGCAAGGTCTGCCGCGAACGCGGGATTACCGTCCTGTTCACCGCGCACGAGCTCAACCAGCTGCTGGTCACGCTCGACCGCGTGCTCTATCTCGGCAATCGCCAGGCGGCGCTTGGCACCGTGGACGAAGTGATCACCGCGCCGGTGCTGTCGCGGCTGTACGGCACCGATATCCAGGTCGTGCACACGCAAGGCCATATCTTCGTGATGTCGCGCGGCCACGATGTCGAGCATGCCGCGCACCAGCACGATCACGATCACGGGCACCATCACTGACATGTTCCAGTATGAATTCATGAACAATGCCTTCGCCGCCGCCGGCATTGTCGCGGTGGTGTCGGGGCTTGTCGGCTACTTCCTGGTGATGCGCGGGCAGACTTTCGCCGGCCACGCGCTCTCCCATATCGGATTTGCCGGCGCCACCGGCGCCGGGCTGATCGGCTTGGCGCCGATCTGGGGACTGATCGGCTTCACGCTCGCCGCCGGCATCGTGATGGGCCTGTTGAGCGAGCGCATCAGCAACCGCGACGTCGCCATCGGCATCGTGCTAGCGCTGGCGCTCGGCTTTGGCCTGTTGTTCCTGCACTACTACACGGCCTTCGCCAGCCAGGCGGCCGCGCTTTTGTTCGGCAATGTGCTGGCGGTCGACCGCGCGACCATTGCGGTGCTGGCGGTGCTGGCGGTGATCACCCTGCTGGCGCTCTGCGCCATCATGCGGCCGTTGATCTTCGCCAGCCTGCAACCCGAATTGGCGGAAGCCAAAGGCGTGCCGCTGCGCTTCGTCTCCACCGCATTCCTGGCGGTGGTGGCGCTGGCGGTGTCGCAATGCGCGCAGATCGTCGGCGTGCTGTTGGTGTTCACGCTGATGGTGGGGCCGCCGGCCGCCGCCCAACGGATCACCAGCGGGCTGTGGAGCGGCTTGAGTGTGGCGGCCGCCCTCGCGCTCGCCGAGGCCTGGCTCGGCCTGACGCTCGCCTTCTACAGCGACTGGCCGGTGAGCTTCTGCATCGCGATGCTGAGCGCCGGCGGGTATTTCGCCGCGCTCGGCGCGTCCAGCTGGCGCGGGCGACACGCCCATGCGGGCGTGATAGAAACCCCCGCATGAGCGAAGCCAAACGCGCCGTCTGCATCGGCGAGGCGATCGTTGAGCTGGCGCGCGGCGCCGACGGCCGCTTCGCGCTGGCGAGCGGCGGCGACACTTTCAACACCGCAATCTATCTGGCGCGCGCGGGCGCGCTTGCCGGCTTCGCCAGCGCTTTAGGCGACGATCCCTATTCCGACGCCATCGTGGCGCTTGCCGCTGCTGAAGGCGTCGATACCAGCCTGATCCTGCGCGTATCCGGACGGCTGCCGGGCTTGGCGCTGATCGATGCCGATCCGCAAGGCGCACGCCGCAGTCATTTTTGGTGCGAGGCGGCGCCGGCGCGCGACCTGTTCGAGCTGCCGAACTGGAGCCGCGTCGCCGAAAGCCTGATCGGGGCCCGGCTGATCTTTTTCTCCGGCGTTACGCTGTCGCTCTATTCGAATATCGGGCTCGGCCGCTTTCTCGCCGCCGTCGAGCTCGCGCGCAGCCAAGGCGCGACCGTCGCCTTCGACGGCAATTTCCGCCCGCACGCCTGGAAGGGCGACCTCACGCGCACGCGCACGGTGTTTGCGGAAACGCTCAAGCGCGTCGACATCGCGCTGCCGGCCTATGACGACGAGGCGGTGCTGTGGGGCGACCCCAGCCCCGAGGCAACCATCGAGCGGCTGCAGGCGTTCGGCGTCGGCGAGATCGTGGTGAAGAACGGGCCGAACAGCGCGATCGTCGCTTCGGCCGACAAGCGCGAGGCGGTGCCGGTGCCGGAGATCGTGGTGCCGGTCGATTCAACCGCCGCCGGCGATGGCTTCAATGCCGGCTATCTGGCGGCGCGGCTCGCGGGGCGCGGCGCGGCGGAGGCGGCGCAGGCCGCGCACAAACTGGCAGGTCAAGTCATCCGCCACCGCGGCGCCATCATGCCGCGCAGCGGCGCAGCGGTGCATTAGCGCCGCCTGCAATTGAGGAAATAACCGACGCGGCCGTTGGGTTTTCAACCGCGTGACGCGAAGGTGAAGACCTCAATCGTCGTTGTCGACGAACCTGAGCGGCGGCATGGAGCGGCGATCGATCTCCAGATGAAATATGTCCGGGCGGCCATAATGACCCGCGACATCCAGTGCTTTGCGTGAATTGCGTGCCGCCTCAGGATCGATAACCGCGTATAGAATACCTTTTTCGTTGTGGAGCGGCCCCGCCACCACGCCGCCGAATGGTTTGACCACGACCGCGTCGCCGGAATTGATCCATTCCTCGTCCTTGAACAGCTTGCCGCGCTCGGGAAATGCCTCAGGCACATCCGAGCCCTGCAAGGCGGTTGCCGTGCTCAAGACCCAGCAGCCTCCTTCGCGGGCAATGTGATTCATGGAGGCAAGCCAGGTTTCGCCGCAATCCCACGTGGGCGCCACATAGATATCGATATCTTGGGCGTAGAGCGCGAAGCGCGAAAGCGGCATGTAATTTTCCCAACAGATCAGGCAGCCGATCCGGCCGACCGGCGTATCGACAACCCGCAAGCCGCTGGCATCGCCAAATCCCCAGACCATTCGTTCTGGATTTGTCGGCATGAGCTTGCGGTGACGATTCAAAATCGAGCCGTCAGAACCGATAATCACGACAGTATTGAAGAGCGTGGTGCCGCTGAATTCCGAGTCGATCTCGTTGAGCCCCATGACCACCACAACGCCGCGTTTGGCGGCAGCTTCGCAAATCGGATCAAGCGCGCCGGCGGCAATATCGACGGAATTTTTCCGAAGTTCGGCGTGGAGCTTGTTGCCAAGCGCCATGTCTCCGCCCGGGCGCAGTCGCCATATCCAGGTCGGATAGCCCGGAAGGTAGGCTTCCGGAAAGACGACAAGTTGCGCCCCCTCGTCGCTCGCCTCATTGAGTGCCTCAAGTGCCCGGTCAATCGTGGCTTGCAAATTCAGAAGCACCGGCGGCTTTTGGCAAATTGCAATCTTTACGTCCATTACGTCCCCCTCGTCTTTGTGAGCGCCAACCTACATAATCAACGCGGCCCGGCCAGGATGCAGATTGTCACACCGTTGACGGACATCGTGGCAACAACTCACGGACGTCGCTCAACTATGATGTTGTCTTTCGCGCGTTATGACATAGCGAATCCGGCGCATCCGAGGGGCCGCTTGAGTTTGCCGCTCTTGAACACGGCAGCGCCGCAGTGCATGAGGTCAGGCGTCGCATTCATGGTGGAGCGACTCCACGATCCATTAGCTGGAACGCAGCTTTGATTGCGTTCACGGCTGCCCCAGCAGCATCGCCAGCACGGCGGCGATGAACGGCAGCGGCAGCGAGACGGCCGCGCGCAGCCAGACGATGCGTGCCGGCATCAGCGGCACTTCCCAGATCACCAAGCGGTGCAGCGCGTAGAGCGCCCAAGCGGTCGTATAGGCGATCACCTGCGGGGCGCCGGCCCCGCTCTTGAGCGCGGCGGCGCCGATGGAAAAGCCGACCACCGGCCCGCCCGGCGTGAGCGCGCCGCCGAGGGTGGCGATGACAACGCCGAGGAGGCCCGATTGCGGACCGAGCCAGGGCGCGACCAAAGACTGCGGCACTACTTCGGCGATGAAACCGGAACCGACCACGCCGATGGCGATGCGCGGCAGCAGCACGATGAATGTGACGAAACCCTCGCGCACGCCGTCATGGAGCAGGATGCGGCCGCGCGCGGCGACGATGACGGCCAGCACGGCGACCAATAGCCAGAGCAGCAGGTTGATCGCGAGCGTCATGGGTTTTTTCGTCTGCGCATGATCTTATCCGAAAACCGGTCCCCGCCTCTTAGGATCATGCGCCGTCACGACGCGCGAAGCCGGCGCGCAGCACGATGCGCGCCAGCAGACCGGCGATAATCGGCAGCGGCAGCGCCTCGACGATGCGCCAGATCACGAAATGCGTCCCGAAGAACGGCAGCTCCCACACCAGCGCGCGGGTATAGCCGACCAGCGCCCAGCAGGTGATGAAGGCGACAATGGCGCCGGCGTCGGCGCCCATGGCGATGAAGGCGCCGGCCACCGGATAGATCGTGATCGGGCCGCCGGGCAGGATGAAGCCGAACGCCGCCGCGATCAGCAGGCCGGCAAAACCCGATTCATGGCCGACCCAGCGCGCCACCAGTTCGCGCGGCACGATCATGGTGACGAAGGCCGCGAGCAGGCAGCCGGCCAGCACTTTCGGCAGCATATCGCCGAGCAGGGCAACGTCACCGCCGAGGACGGCGAGAAAATGCTCGCGCCCGTCGCGCCAATAGATGATGGCGGCAGCAGTGAACGCCAGGGCGGCGATGGTTGCGGTCGACCAGTCGAAGGCACGGCCGCGCCGGCGTGGGGGGCTGGGTTCGTTCAATGGGACCGGCGAAGATTATCCTAGCGTGGCGCAACCGGAGCGGATGCCGAGGCAACGAGCACGCCCGCGTGCGGCGGGGCACTGAGCGCCACCAGCGCGGCCGCGGCATAAACCGGGACCATCACGCCGATGAGCCGTTTGGCGGTGGCCTTTTCCTCGGCCGAGAGCTGAACACGCAAGGGATGGCACATGGATCGCGCCTCGTTTCGGATTCGCCGCGCCAGTCTAATGCAAAACGCCGCGCGTGTCCGCTAGCCCATCGGCCGCATGCCCAATTTGTCGAGCAACGCCATGTCGCGGTCGCGCTCGGGATTGGGCGTGGTGAGCAGCTTGGGGCCATAAAAGATCGAATTGGCGCCGGCAAGAAAACACAGAGCCTGAGTCTCCTCGCTCATGTCCTCGCGGCCGGCCGACAGCCGCACCACCGAGGCGGGCATGCAAATGCGCGCCACCGCGATGGTGCGCACGAAATCGAGCGGGTCGAGCGGGCGCTCGTCGCCGAGCGGCGTGCCTTCGACGCGCACCAGCATGTTGATCGGCACGCTTTCGGGATGCACGGGCAAACTCGCCAGCGTGGCAATCATGCCGATACGGTCGTCGAGCCCCTCGCCCATGCCGACGATGCCACCGCAGCAGACATGGATGCCGGCGTTGCGCACGGCGCCGAGCGTGTCGAGCCGGTCCTGATAGGTGCGCGTGGTGATGATCTCGTCGTAATATTCCGGCGAAGTGTCGAGGTTGTGGTTGTAGTAGTCGAGGCCCGCGGCCTTCAGCCGTTGCGCCTGCGCGGCTTCAAGCATGCCGAGGGTGACGCAGGTCTCCAGTCCGAGCGCCTTGACGCCCTCCACCATGGCGCAGACCTGATCGAGATCGCGATCCTTGGGCGAGCGCCAGGCCGCGCCCATGCAGAAGCGCGAGGCCCCTCCCGCCTTGGCCGCGCGCGCCTCGGCCAGCACCGCCTCGAGGCTCATCAGCTTTTCGGCCTTGACGCCGGTGTCGTATTTCACCGACTGCGGGCAATAGGCGCAGTCCTCCGGGCAGCCGCCGGTCTTGATCGAGAGCAGGGTCGAGATCTGCACCTCGGCCGGGTCGAAATTTTCCCGGTGCACAAGGGCGGCGCGAAACATCAGCTCCGTGAACGGCAGCGCGAACAGGGCGGCGACTTGTGCCCGCGTCCAGTCATGGCGGGGCGCGGCCAAGGCGGCGGGTGGCGCCATTTCGCGAGCAGATTCATGAGCAATGGACATCCGCAAACCTCCGCCGCGGCGTTATAGCGCAAGCCCGCCGCCACGTCGAAGCCCAATTGCCCAAGCCTTTCACCGGATTGAGTGAGCCGGCGCGGCCATGCTAATATTATTCAAAGTGCATCATTGTCGGGTGCTTGCCATGCGAAAAATCACCATCGTGGCCATGTTGTTGGCCGGCCTGGCCGGAACTGCCTACGCCCAGAAGCAGCAAAAGGAAGACCCCTACGCCGCCGAGGACGCGGCCAAGGCGCGCGATGCGGCGATCCTCGACAAGAAGTACAAGGCGATCCTCAAGCTGACCGACAAGCCGACGCAGGTTAAAATCGATCCTTGGCAGAAAATGCGCGGCGGCAGCA
>Ga0315540_10001227_pt1 | contig 14657 bp, 9 predicted proteins | sample SalMarSW160110MG_FD_203677 | JGI IMG/M metagenome (GOLD analysis project Ga0315540, IMG submission 203677) | Salt marsh sediment microbial communities from the Plum Island Ecosystem LTER, Massachusetts, United States - Salt Marsh Sediment SW1601-10 ... | reverse complement strand
GACCCATCACGGCTTTGAGCGCCTGCGGCTCAGAGGTCTTTCCGGTGCTCGCGATGAGTTCCACCTCGCAGCCATCGTGCAGAACCTCAAGACCATGGCGCTGCGACAACTCGGTCCGCCGGCCAGGCGCAGGCGTGTGTCAGTGGCGTGAATACCGGCCATGTCGGTCGCGTCAGCATTCCGGCCACCACCCCAACCATGGTGGCGTCAACAGAAATAACCGGTTCAACTAGCGGTCAAGCGATATTGAACGGGAACACCCTTCAAGTCGGCGACTTTTTCGACAGCATCGGCCCATAGCAGTCGAAATGAGACCCTTCCAGGGACGGCAGCTATCGGGGGTGAAGCAGACATTGTCCCCGAACGTCAGCTTGCGGGCGTACTTCGTGTGCTGTGGGGGCAATTGGGTGGCCGTGAAGCGGTACGTGTCATTATTTCGCGTTCCGCAGCGGGACCACGTTGACGTTCGCCGTGGCAGGGGCACTAACGAGTTTCGCCCAAGAGGTGAGCGCCCTGCGTCTTTCCTCCAGATAGCTGGCACGGTTGTAGACACCGGCAATGCCACCTCTGAGGCCCGAAATCTAGTTGACGATGGCCTCGATGATGTGGGGAGCGGCAATGCCTTCCTCGTTGAGCCCGGTCACCAGAGAGCGCCGCAGGTCGTGCATGGTCCATGGTGCTATCGGTTTGTCGCCATCATCGGCGATTTGCCGGTCGATCTGCTTCTTGAGTTTGCTGAAGCCTGAGAACGGTGTTTTCCCGGTGCCAGCGGAACAGTGTGCGGCCGATGGTTCTTGGTGACCTTGCCGGGGATCGACCACAGGGCTTCGGTCGACTCAAGCCCTGATAGGTCACGCCAGCGCATCACGCTAGTCTCAAAGCGGCGCTGACCGGTGAGCATGAGGAGCTTCACCAACGCCCCACCTATGCCGCCAACCTTGCCAGCAGCTGTCCACACCCGCCGCAGTTCCCCAGTGGAGAGTGTCCTCTCCCTCGACTTCACAACACCATTGAGCCGAATGCGATGAGTGGGAACTTCGGAAACCACATCCCGCTCAGCGCACCAGACAAAGAATTTTCGAAGATAGGCCAGCGTCAGTTTTGCGGTCGCGTGCTTCTCTTCGGCCTCGATCCCATCCAGCAGCGCCATTACATCCTGGCGGGTGATGCTGGCCATTGGCCTGTCTTGCCATGACTGGATGCGCGGACCCTTGAGCGTCCGCGTGTACTCCACGACCGTGCGGCTGCGCAGCTTGGGCCTTGCGTAGCGGCAAACAAACTCATCGGCCATGCCGCCGAAGGTGACTCTGGCGGCTTCTTCCACCGCGATCTGGTCCTGTCTGCGCGTTTCGCGGGGATCATCCGCTCGCCCGCCCGCCAGTTCCACACTTAGATCGATCACCTGGAGCCGCTTGGGTTGACGATGAGGCAATTACGGCCGATGATGCTGTGCTCTTTGCATATAGTGGAGATGACCCATAGTTGGTTCGACAGTATTTCACTGTTGCAACACAAGACAGAAGAGGATGCGACCAGAAAGCATCATCAAATAAGCGAGGGAGTGCACCATGCTCGGCAAATTTCTTTGCGCCGCTGGCCTGATTGTCTGCCTGATGGTTTCATCGGCATCGGCATCGAATCTTCTTTTCATCCTGGATGCTTCGGGCTCCATGTGGGGAAAGGTCGATGGCACGCCCAAGATCGCGACTGCCAAGCAGGCGCTTTCGACGCTGATCGGCGATCTGCCGGCCGATGCCAAAGTAGGCCTCATGGTCTATGGTCACCGCGACAAGTCGTCATGCACCGACGTCGAGTTGATGCTACCGGTTGGACAAGCGACGCCTGCAAACCTGCCGTCGCTGCTCGGCGCAATCGTCCCCAAGGGTAAGACGCCGATCGCCTATTCGCTCAGCCAGGCGCCCAAAGCATTCATCGGGCTCGAGGGCGGCAACAACAACGTTGTGCTGATCTCGGACGGCATCGAGACCTGTCAGGGCGACCCTTGCGCGGCCGCCGCGCAACTCGCCGCCTCCAACATCAATGTGCGCGTGCACGTGGTGGGCTTCGATATTTCGGCCGAGGACCGCGCGCAACTCCAGTGCATCGCCAGGTTGGGCAAAGGCAAGTACTTCTCGGCCGACAGCACCGAAGGCTTCGTCGATGCGGTGTCCGAGGCCGTCAAGGTCGCTGCCGAGGAACCCGTCGCCAAACCGGCGCCGCCGCCACCGGCCCAAGAAGAGGGGCCCTATTTTCTCGACGAGTTCAACGGCAACAGCCTGTCCAGCAACTGGGAAGTGCTGAACGAGGACCCCGAGGGCTACATCGTCGAGAACGGCAAGCTGTTGATCGTCGGCATGAACAACGGCCACCTGAGCAAGGGCAACGTTCCCAACATCATCCGCTACACCGGCGCCCTGCCGAAGGGCGACTGGGTAGCGACGATCAAGTATTCGTTCCCCTATCAGACCGGCCGCGAGGCGCCATTCCTTTCGCTCTATGAGAACAACGACAACTACATCACCGCAACCACGAATTCCTGGAGCTACTACGAGGAGATTCGCGGCGCCCGGCTCTACCTGAGCGCATGGAAGCGGTCGAGAGGCAAGGACACCTCGTTCAACACGGTGATCTGGGGCGGTGCGGGCGGGAAGGCTTTCACGGTCGATGAGGCCCCCAACCCGATCTATCTCCGGATCATCAAGCACGGCCACTCCTACACGCCATCCTACCGGCTCGAGGGCATGAAACAGACGGAGTGGAAGGACCTGGAGAAGTTCTCCGTGCTGCGGCCCAAAGGCAACCTGGCATTCGGAATCTTCCAGGCTGAGGACGTGAAGGGAGAGACGCCCATGTTTGTCGACTGGTTCCGCATCGACACGCTTCAATAGTCGACCCGTCGAACGCGCTGCAAGATTGACAATAAGGAAATGGAAGGGGATTCCGCGATGTTTCTTCGACAGCTCACAATTTCCACGGTGATCGCCGCGTTCATGGCTCTGGCGCCCGCCGTTGTCGGCAAGGCATTCGCCGAACCGCTTTTCGTCGACGAGTTCAACGGCGACAGCCTTTCAAGTAATTGGGAAGTCCTCAACGAGGATCCCGATTCCTACATTCTCGATGGCGGCAAATTGCTGATCGTCGCTTCTGGCAACGCCAACCTGAAGACAGGCGCCGTGCCCAACATCATCAGGTTGAAAGGCAAACTCCCTGAAGGCGATTGGGTCGCAACGATCAAGTTCACGATGCCCTATCAGACGGGTCGCGAGGCGCCGTTCCTGGCCATATATGATGATCAGGACAACCAGCTGGTCGCGACGACGAACTCCTGGAGCTACTACGAGGGTATCCGCGGGGCCCGCACCTTCCTGACCAGCTGGAAGCGTATTGGCGGCAAGGAGAGCTCGTTCTTTAGCGTGATCTGGGGCGGCTCCGGCGGCAAGGCCTTTGCCGCCGACCAGGCGCCCAACCCGTTCTATCTCAGGATCGTCAAGAAGGGCCACACCTATACCCCGGGCACGCGCCTCGAGGGCATGAACGAAACGCAGTGGACCGAGCATCGATCGTTGACCTGGTTGCGACCGAAGGGCGGACTGGCGATCGGCATCTACCAGCTCGAGCCGGTGAAAGGCGAAACGCCGATGTCCATCGACTGGTTCAAGATCGAACCGCTCAACTAGCAAGGACCAGCGTCGCGCCTGAGTAGGAGGCTCTCGATCTGTCAAGGAGGAGCCATGTCGGCTCGAACCGGTTTGGAAAGGATCCCGCGACTTGCCGTGATTGTCATGGCGCTGGCGATCGGCTCGACCGAGCCGGTCGCGGCGGCGGCCTCAAGGCAATTCTCCGATTATCCCGCGGCCGTGACCTTTACCGGCAGGCCGGCCAGGCTGGAGCTTGCGACGGCCCCGGAACAATGGTCGGCGATCGGCCAGATCGACAAGCAGATCATCGCCGAGGGCATGGCCAAGGGAGCCAATTTCGCTGGCGCCTTCTACCTCGCCACCGTGGGTTGCGGCTCGAGCTGCGAGGCCATCTTCGTCATCGATCTCAGAACCGGGCAAATCCGCATGGCCCCTGAGGCTGCCTCCAACGGCGTGCTGTACCAGCCCGACAGCCGCCTCATCATCATTGTCGAGAATGAAATGTACGACCAGCCTCGCAGCTATCTCGTGTTCGACGACGGGCAATTCAAACGGCTGGAGTGATGCAAGCCATGACCATTCAGTGCCTGCGGTAATGCCGAATTGAAGAGACCCCTGCGCCAATCGGGCGCCTGCGTCTCGGCCGTGGACAACCTGAACGCGACGTAACAAAAACGAATGAGGCACAGGGCGATGATGGCGATGAGGAAGGCTCTGCGGCACCTTTGCTCGCTGGCGCTCTGCGTGGTGATTGCGAGCGCCGTGCAGTGGGCCATGCCCGTTGCGATGACACCGCATTGGGCACTCTCCGATGAGGCGGAGGCCGCGCCCTTGCCCAGGCCCGCCAGAGCCAACCGCCTGACGGTCGGCAAGGACCTCAATGCCCGCCCAGACAATACCTACGACCCGGTACAGGGAACGGACATCTCGGCGATAGAGCGTGATCTCAACGAAATATGTCCGTGCCTTTTCATCAGGATCATCAACCGGTTCAAGAGGAGCGACCGCGCCGACTACCGGGCCGCCGGCAATAGCCAGAACATCATCATCCGCCATCCCGGCGATGTGGGCGACCTGAGCCCGAACCTGCGCAACACACGGAACTATCCCAGCGGCCGGCGGGGCAACAGGTCCGACGCTCAGTTGCAGAGCATGTCCGACCATTTCTGCGATTGCTACAAGCGCCACCGGGCCGGCTGCAACCTTTTGTGGAAACTCGCCAACGGCGATACCGATGTGGTGGTCTGGAGGTCTGAACTGGGCGTGGGAAATCGCCATCGCCCGCCGCACGCGAATGCATCAGACGACAGCAACATCGCCTACAACCGCAATCGCAACCGCTCCGATGTGAGTGAACCGCCCGACAGTTCGCGCCATCCACCGACCGACAGGCGGCCCACGAGCATCGGCCTCGCGCATGAGCTCGTTCACGCCTATGCGCGTCAAAGCGGCAACCATGTGGACCAAAACAGGGATCGCACCAGCGACAACTACAACGAGTTCGTGGCGGGGCGGGGCGAGAACCAGATCCGCAAGGAAATGCATGACGAAAGCGAGGCGCGGCTGCGCCCCCATAGCGACGACCTCAGTGACGACGCCAAGGGAGATTACGAAAAATACGACAATCCCTGGCCGTGGCGTAGCAGCAGAGATCTCGATCGCATCAACCGCAGAACCTGGCCGCGCAGCATCTACACCGACCGCGAGGGTCATCTGACCATTCCCAACCGGTCGCGGGCCGTCATCACCACTGACGATCTGTTCAATTGCGACAAGAAGGTGAGCTACCTGCCGCCATGGCCGGCCGACCCGATGCAGGAAGGTTATGCGGTCGCCGTCCAGACGCCGGAGGAATGTGTAGGGACCTACTACACGATCGATCAAGGCAATGCGACGCCGGCATCGGCCATGAGCATCAGTCTCGGACCGTTGTACGCGACACCGCAAGACGAGCAGACAACGTCAACGCCCGATGGACAAATTCCGTTATGCACCGCCTCGCCAACCCCTGAGACCCCGTCATCGCCACCTTCGCAGACGCCCGAGCCCAAGCAACCGGCGACGACAACCACCGCGACTCCAGACAGGCCCGAAAAGACGCCGGCGGAGACACAAACGCCTGAACTCGGGTTGGTCAAGGCGCAAGAAAGCGTGGTCGAACTTGCGCTCGCCAATTCACAGACAGGAAAGCCTATCGAGGGCGCCAGCCTGAAGCTGCTTTCGCCCGCCCCGGATTTGCCCGGCGAGGATCAAGCGGATGCGGCGGCCGCGTCGCTGGCGGAATATGTGGACGATGTGCCTGCGGCGGCGGTCGACGACAGCGGCGTGCTCAGCGTCAAGATCGCCGGCAGGCCGGGCGATGCCGGCGACAAGGCTGCGCCGCAGAACGATCGTGTCACCCGGCATGAAATCAGCCATGACACGGCGCCGGTGCAGCAACTGGTCGTGGCCGCCAAGTCGGCGATGACGGGTCTGCCCGCGAAGCTGGCGCCGAAGGGCAGCAAGATCTGCGTCAGCCGGGGCTTCAGGATCGGCCCCACGCCCGTCTTCGTGCTCAGGGTGCCAGAGTCCGACCTCAAATCGCTGAGCGACGCGATCACCGCATCGGACGACATATCGTACTTCGAGCCCGACCAATGCCGGGACAAGGAGCACAGCAAGGCCGCAAAACGCCACATCGTTTCGTCGATCTGCAAGGGAGAACGCTCATGATCATCGATACGCGAAAGTTGATACGTGCCTTGCTGGTGGGCATGAGTTTTTCGGCGATGCTCGGCATGGTCGGGTATGTCGGGGAGCCTGTCTCGGCGATCGCTCATGAGGAAGTCAAGAAGCCCAACAATCCCCCCAAACCCGCGAAGAAGGACGCGGCCAAAGGCAAGACGGGCGCGAAAGAGGACTCGGACTCAGCCATCGAGGAAATCGACCCGGCCGTGCCCGATACCTACGACCCTGCGGGAGGCAAGATCGCCAAGAGTTTGCGCGACCTGTACAAGGACTACAAAGACAATACCGATGATGATTTTAGTGATGCCCGTAAGGACATTCACAAGAACCACCGTCCGGCAGAGGACACCAAAGGGTACCAAAGATTGCGCGATTTGCAGGCGCGGCTAAAGAAGAAGGCCGAAGATCTGGAGGCGCAATATAAAGATGGCCTGGAGCGGGCAAGCAAATCCAACCCACATCTAAAGAAGGCGCTGGACCACATCAAGCCCACAAAGGCGCATCCGCGACGCGATCAGGAATCCACCGCCATCGACAGCGGACTGAAGGGGGGCCTCGGAAAGCTGATGCCCGGACAAATCAAGGAACTGCGCAAGCTGCGGCACATCCTGGGCTGGGTAGACCGCATTGAAAAGGCGCGCATGGCGCTCGACGATGCGCTGAAGCTGCTCGAGGCCGACGGGGCCATTTACCGTCGCGTTGGGCAAGTTCCTCGGTACCATGAGAATTACGCCCTGGCTTTTGCCTATAGCGTGCCCGAACTGTGCGTGGCGACCACCTACTATGTCGGTAAGACGGTTCCTGACGGGACCGGGGCGCCTCAATATTTGTTCGGCCAGCCGGTCAGCACGACGGCCATTCCGGTGTCGATCGCCCCGACCGAGGACGGGTTCATCCCGGACTGTCCCGGCGCACCCCAGCCATCGACCCCTGTCGCTTCGACTCCGCGCAAGACACCCACGGAAGTCACCACGCCTGAGGACAGCAAGTTGCCGTCAACCACCAAAGTGATGGACAAACCGAAGCCGCAGGAAAGCGATCAGCCCGATCTCGGTCTGGTGAAGGCGCAAGAAGCCGTGGTGATGCTGGCGCTTTCCGGGAAAGATACCGGCAAGGCCGTATCGCAAGCCTCGATCAAGTTGCTGGGTGACGCCCCCGAGGTGCCGTTGGCCGATGCCAAGCGCGATCCGGCGCTGACATCGAGCGACAATTACGCCGCGGACGCCGCTGGCGGGAAGGTCAACAAGGATGGCGAGATCGCGGTTGCGCTCGCCGACAACAATGGCGATGCGACCAATCCGCTGGTCATCGAGGTCAGCGACAAGAGCCCTGCCCCGAACGATCGGACCAAGCGCACTGTGCGCCAGAAGGTCAATGTCCCACAGGAACGCTTCGCTCAGCTGGTGGTAACGGCGAAGACCAAGGTGTCGGCCGAGGAGTCGTTTTCCGGCCTTTCAGCGAAGCTGGCGGCCAACACGACCAAGACCTGCATTGCACGCGCCTTCCGCATCGGCGCGACGCCCGTCTATGTCGTGCGCCTGCCGCAGGACCAAGTGGCGCAGTTCGAGACGGCGGTCCGCAAAGATGCCGATCACTCCGTTGAGCCCGATCCCTGCCGCCAAAAGGAAGGCGACAACGACCCCTATTACCAGTCGAAGGGCCTGTGGGGCCAAAAGTTCGACGATCAGTGGGCGATCAAGCGTGTCGGCTTCGACAGCGCCAGGATGGACGACTGGCCGCCGGATCCCGCGAAACTGAAGCCGGTGACGGTGGCGATCATCGACAGCGGTTTGGACTGGTATCATCCCGACCTGCTGCCCTCCGCCTTGTGGCACAATCCCGGTGAAATTCCCGGCAACGGCATCGACGACGACCACAACGGCTATGTCGACGACGTGATCGGCTGGAACTTCATCCAGGGGAACAACCGGCCTTGGGACTACGATGGTCATGGCACCTTCGTGGCCGGGCTCATCGCCGCCGGGCAGAACAACCATAGGGGCATTGCCGGTCTGAACCCGGCGGCCCGCATCATGGTGTTGCAGGCGCTCGATCCATTCGGCCGTGGTCATGCTTCGATGGTCGCCGAAGCGCTGGCCTATGCGGCAGACAATGGCGCCCGCGTCATCAACCTGTCGCTTGGCGGCGCCGGGCTGACCCGGATCGAGCAGCAGGCCGTCAACTATGCCCATTCCAAGGGTGCCGTGGTGGTGGTGGCCGCGGGCAACGACGGCAAGGAGGTCAGCGGGTATTCGCCGGCAGGCCTTGATGGGGTCATAACGGTGGCGGCCACCGATCGCCGCGATCACCGGGCGGGCTTCTCCAACTGGGGGTCGCACATCGATATTGCCGCGCCTGGCGTCGACGTCCTCAGCCTCAGGGCGCGCAAGACCGATCTGCTGTTCCTCATCCGTGGTGTCAAATATGAAAAGGGCAAAGGAATCGTAGGCAAGGATCGCGCCTATTATCGGGCTAGCGGAACCTCTTTTTCCGCACCGTTGGTCACCGCCACCTTGTCGCTGATCCTGTCACGCAATCCGGCCCTGACAGGCGACCAGGCACGACGCATGGTCTTGAACTCGGCGCGAGACATCGACATTCCCGGAATGGACAACTACACCGGTTACGGTCTTCTGGATGCCGCCGCGGCCCTCAAGGCATTGCCCGATTACTTCATCGACAGCCGCATTAGCGGGGTCAAGGTCGTGAAGAAGAATGGCAAGGCAATGCTGCGGATCATCGGGACCACCGACGCCGATCAATTCGCAACCGCGCAGATCATGATCGGCCAGGGCAACGCGCCGACGAAGTGGCTGAAACTCAGGAAGGAGATAAGCACGCCGCGCCACAACGAGGTCTTGATGGACTTGCCGGCCGTTTTGTTGCGGGGCGCCAAGCAGTGGACCTTGCGCCTCATTACGATCCACAAGGACGGTTCGAGGCGCGAGGCCCGCTTCGAGGTCAAGCTGGGTTGAAGCCATGCAGGCAACGCCACCCATTAGATCAACGACGGCGTGCGAAGGCCATGCCACAAGCCTCCGGCACGCCGGTCATGAGGGTATCGGCTGATGCCGGCAGGACCCAAGAAGCTCCTGATGCTGTCACTCGTTGCCATCGGCCTGTTGATGGTCCCTAACCATGCCTTCGCTGACAAGACCCTTGCCACACCAAACAACTATTACGGCAAGGAGATCCTGAAGGCCTTGGCCTATCTCAAGACACTGGCGATCGGCGACAACGTGAAGGACAAGGATACGGCCTTATCCGTCTACAACATCCTGATCAAGCGGTTTCGCGATGGCAAGATCTTCGTCGATTCCTTCAATGAATCCGGTGTCGACGGCAAGAATTACATCATCAAGCGCGATGAACTTATCATCGAGAAGAACCTATTTCGAGGGAACCCCAAGAGCCCGCAACTCACCCTTGACGCGAGCAAGGCCAGTCATCTGGGTCTCCTGATCGGCATTATTTCAACGCTCTATCATGAGTTGCACCATTCCATTTACGACAATTTGGGGGACCGCTCGAGCAGCAAGCTGACAGAATGCCTGGGCCTGGGAAGCGAGGTGGAATATTTCGCTCACCTGGCGACCATCAATTTCCTGGCGCGATTGATGGAGAAAAAATTCAAACAGTACGAGGAGATAAAAAAGAAGCGTGGCTTTGCCTTCGTACCCAAGAGGCTCAGGTTGCTGCAGGAATTCAAGGCCCTCGCATCGGCGGTCAGTACCGGCTTCACCGACCTGAACGACAACAAATACGGGCCGCCCATCGGCGAGGACGCGATTGCAGAAATCAAGAAGACCCTCGATGTCGCCAATGAGGAAATCAAGTTCCTGCAACACCTGGTTGATTTGCGAAATCGCCTCAAGGCCGGCCTCAAGAAGGCACAGTCTGGCAAGAAGAACGGCAAGACCAAGCCATCCGGTCAGACCAAGCCGAAGGACAAGAACGCCGCCTTCGATCAGAACGAGGAGGCCGGCTACCGGAGCATTGTTGACCCCGGCTTTTTCGACAACCTTGACGTGACGTTGCTGGCCGCCACCGGCGAGCCGATCAGCATCGTGTGCCCGCGGCCGCAAGAAACGACCGGTGAAACCGATAGCGTCGGGATCCCGGAAGGATTCAATGTTGCCATAGAGACCCCGGAAGCCTGCGTTGGCACGACCTATGTCGTCGGCAAGGGCACCGGTTACCCCGGGCAGATGCCGAAGGTTGGCCAACTGCTGCAACACGATGGCGAAACGCCTGTCGTCATGGTGCCAACCGAGAACACGCCCGTCGTATCGACGCCGAGGCAGGAACCTCGCATCACGTCGACACCCTCGAAACAACCCTCCGTCACCTCTTCGCCCGACAATGAGGGTGCGCCGCAAGAGACGCCCGTCTCCAGCCCACCGTCCAAAGACAAGCCGAGCGACAAGCCCGGCGATACCACCATCGACCTTGGCCTGGTCAAGGCTCAAGAGTCGGTCGTCAAGCTGGCGTTGAGCGACAAGTCCACCGGCAAGCCGGTCGGCGATGCGGTGGTGAAGCTGCTGTCGGATGAACCACCGCTTCCCGACGAGGCCGGTTCCGAGCACGCATCATTGATCGATTCCGGCTTTGTCGAGGACGCCAACGGCGGCACGTCGGACAACGACGGCAATATCGATCTGGCCGCGCTGACCTTTCCGGTTGGCGATACCAAACCAAGTCCCGGCGGGAAAAAGAAGCAACCGGCGCCCAAGGCCAAGACCAAGAAACCCATCGACGAAATGAACCTGCAGGAGTTGGCCGACGAGTTGGGGCGCATCCAGGACACAACCACCGGCTTCGAGCGGATCCGCGAGACGCTCAAGAAGAAGGATCCGGGTTTCGCCAAGGATTTGCAGGACAACGAAAATAAGATGCAGACGGCCCTCGACAAGAAACGCGAGGAGTTCAGGAACACCCAAATCGGGACCCCCTACAAGAAGATGCAGGAGGCCTATCGGAACATTCGAGACAAATATGAGGCCAAGGAGCGCGATATCGAAAACAAGCATCTCAAGAACCAGCCCAAGAAATTTGCCAAGGCGTATTGGGCGGCGCGTCAGCGGCACGACACTGAAAGGGCCAAGATCGCCTACATCATCAAACGGTTGAGGGAATGGGATCCCGAATTGATGAAGAAGGTGCTTAAGGATTTGAGGAAAAAGCGAGCGGCGAAGAAAGCCGCGCAGCGCGCTGTCGAACGCACGATAAAGGACATAATCGACGCAATCGAAGAGGGTGCCAAGGCGGCGACGGACGCAGCCAAGGGTATCGAGGATCCGCTTCGCAAGGCGCTCAAGGACATTCAGCGCGCTTACGGCCCGATCGGCAATGACCAGCCCTCGCGCATCCGCAAGGCATCGGATGGGCGAAACCGCACTTTTGCGCTGGCGATCGACGCCGAATCCAAAAAGCAGTTCGTGGTGGCGCTGAACAAGGACCTGGCGGCACCCGACGATGTCCTGGTCAGCGCCATGCTTAACCCGCTGCTTATGGGCCGCGTCGTCGATGCCTTCATTATTGGCGGTCAGGCCTATCTCGTTGTCAGGTCGCGCGAAGCCGCCGCCGATACGCTCGCGGCGCGCCTCGGGAGCGAGAAGTGGGTGTCATGGTTCGAGCCCGATCCCTGCCGCCAAAAGGAGAACCTGCACAATCAACCGCCGGGAGGCTGATATGAAGATGCAACGGATACTGACTGCCGCATTGGTGCTGGGCTTCAATGTGGCCGCTGCTTCTGCCGCGTTTGCGGTGACGGTGGAAATCAATGTCGAATCCAAGGGCGAGCCGATACCCGGCACCACGATCACCTTCGAGACGCCCGACGGCGAAGACGTGCCGGTGATCAAGGTGACATCCGTAACGAGCGGCACGGCAAACACCACGACCTCCACGGACGGGACAGCGACCGACGTTCCCCAAGCCGATCAGCCGCAGTCGGACGCTCAAGTGGCCACGCTGGACGACTCTGTCCTTGGCAAGGATGTGGTCGCTGTCGTCCACAAGGACGGCGAGGTGATCAAACGGCAGGCGGTTCGTGTCGGCGATGCGGCAACAAGCCTGAAAGTGGAGGCGTTCGATCCGCGCGATGCAAACTTGTCGCTGGCGCTTTCGCAGCCCAAACCTTGCCGTTGGCGCAAAACGTGCACTTATGACCTCTCGGTGACGAACAAAGGCGATGGCATCTACAAGGGCCCGCTGTTCCTGTCGGGCATCCTTTACGGACGCCAGGCGAGCAACGATGCCGGCTTGACGTGCTCCGATGTGGGAAGGGGAGAGCAGATCTGTCATCTGGCCGTCTCCATTGAACCCGGCGAAACGGAGAACTGGTCGTTGCCGGTGACGCTGCCGAACTACCGCCCGCCATCGGCCAACTGCCTGGCGATCAGCCGCTTGGCCATGGGTCCCGGAGCCCGGCGCGATCCGGTGGTGCAGGCCATTCAACACGGCCTGAACGTGGCGGGATTCGCCGTAGGCCGGTCCGACGGCATCATCGGGCCGCGAACCCGCAGCGCCATTGCGGCCTGGAGTACCCAGCACGAGATCGCCGAGGGGACGGACCTGCCCGGCATTTACCGAGCCCTCTTCAACCAGGACCTCGACGGTCTCGCCCGTCTCGGTCTGTCGCATCCAAGTGATTGCGCCACGGTCGCACTGGTTGGTGTGCCTCGGATCGTGCGGTCGACGCCGCGCCGTCCACCGCCCGAAGTTGACACTGGTCGCCGCCACGATCCGTCGATCAGCATAGGCATCGGCATCGGCGTGTTCGGAGGCCGCCACGGGCGCCGCAGATTCGAGGAATGATCGAGGCCTGATCGGTCGACCGTACCGCGGGTTTCGGGTGCGAGACGGGCGCCCCCGGCGTGCCATGACCGCTTCTGGCCCATCGTTGCCATTCTGAGACCCCTTCGACGACGGCAGCTATCGAGGGTGAAGCGGAGATGAATGTCCGCTTGTCAAGTCGGCTCCTTTTGACCCAAGTGAGGCATCTACACCGATGTGCAATATTGGTGAAACGGGGCCTATACAATTTGGGAGGGGGAACATCATGGCTTTCGCCAATTTGAATCTCAAGAATCCTAGAACAGGGTGAACGCCACGAAAAGATGGTCGAGGTGGTCGTCGCCAATCTTTCGTACGCGGTTCTCAACCCTCCGGCTTCTGGGCGGATTAGGATCAACGGGCGGCACGTAGTCGACCTCGACTTCTCTTCGATGTTCACCCGGCTCGCCTACATCGAGGTCGGCGCAATGCCCCCTCAGGGCGATCTCTATGCCATCGCCGGATTGGAAGGCTATCGAAGCGGCGTGAAGTTGGCGATGAACGCCTTCCTCTTCTCGACCGGCGCTAAGAAGCAATGGCCGTCGTCGCTCGGCGTCGGCAAGGGCGACGATGAGGCAGCAAACAGTGGTGAGCTGCCCGCTGCTGCGTATGAGGCACGGCTTCCTGCGGGATGGACTGTACGACGGACCAAAGACGCCATCCTCCGACATCACCCCGCCCTCGAGACGGTGTTTGGCAAGGGGCTTGAGCGCCGCACCGCAAGACATCGCCGGTTTCATGCTACCGAAATGCAAAAGGACAACCCCAGGGGTTGCCCTTTTTGGCGTTGCCATGGCGCGCGTTCTTGCAGCAAGCGATGCACGGCAATCGTGATCGAAGCGTTACTTGATCTTGGTTTCCTTGAATTCGACGTGCTTGCGCGCGACGGGATCGTACTTCCTGAACGTGAACTTTTCCGTCTTGGTCCGCGAGTTCTTCTTGGTGACGTAATAAAATCCCGTGTCGGCGGTCGACAGCAGCTTGATCTTGAGGCTAATGGCCTTGGCCATGATTTTCTCCCAAGGGCGCGGGCGGCGCCCGATAACAACGAATTTGAACGGCGGATATCGCCCAAGCCACCGGCATTGTCAAGGTGCCGCCACTTGCCGATGCTTGTGCAAGCGACCTTGTGTCTACAACCTAACGTAACGACAGATGGTGCCGGTTCGAAAGCCGGAGACTTCCAGGCCGGGCAGGGATAGGCTGACGGCGTCATCAGGATTGGCAGCGGGACGATTCGTTCGGGTGGGTATCGACGATGGGAAGACTGGCACACGGGGCGGCAGGCCTTGATGCCGCGCGGCGGAGCACGCACAAGAGCCGTGAGTTGCAAGGGCGCGCCGGAGCCCATACGCGCATGCGCTATACACTCTACGGATCGCGGCAATCGGGGCCGACCTACAAGGTCGCGCTGCTCTTGAACCTGGCCCACAAGCCCTTTGGCTATGTCGAGGT
>Ga0315540_10001226_pt1 | contig 14674 bp, 10 predicted proteins | sample SalMarSW160110MG_FD_203677 | JGI IMG/M metagenome (GOLD analysis project Ga0315540, IMG submission 203677) | Salt marsh sediment microbial communities from the Plum Island Ecosystem LTER, Massachusetts, United States - Salt Marsh Sediment SW1601-10 ... | reverse complement strand
TGTTCGCGCGCGTGCCCAGGGAGATCGGTCCCGCCTCCTGCCCCTGGCCGAGCAGGTACCGGCGGTTCTCGAGCAGGCGATCCCGCCAGGAATCGAGGATCTCGAGGTAGTCCTTCCGGTCGCCGCGGCCGGCCTCCAGGTACCAGAGGCTGCAGAAGTTCGCGAAGCCCTCGCGCAGCCACGCGTCGTGGTAGGTCGCCGGCGTGACGCTCAGGCCGAACCACTGGTGCGAGATCTCGTGTACGCGGACGACCTCGGGCGAGTACTCGGGGCCGTTCGGCCTCGGGTCGCCGCGCCGCATCATGTGGACGAGTCCCGGGTAGCCCTCGTACCGCCAGAGCGGGGTCTCCACCGCGCTGATCTCCGGCGCGAGCGGCGGACCGAACGCCTTCGTGAAGAACTGCAGGGCGTGTGCGACGTCGAAGGCCACGCGGTGGTCGTAGTCCTTCGCGTTCCGCAGGGCGTCGAGCGTCGTGTTCTCGACCCGGCCGGCGCCGGAGAGGTGGCGCAGCCACACGGTCACCGGAGGCATCGAGTCGCCGGTGACGTGGATGCCTCGCATGTAGTTCACGTCGAACGACACCCACGGCACCGGGTGCGTCAGCCGCCACGTCCCGGAATGCACCGGCCCCTGGTCGTCGTGGGCGATCCGCTGCCCGCACGAAACGAGCTGGATGTCGCCCGGCCAGTGGAACGTGAGGTCCCAGGTCGCGTCCGCCATCACCCACGGCTTCGGGTACCAGGTGCTCGAGTACTTGTGGATCGCCCAGTTGTCCTGGCGATCGAACAGCCGGCCGTGATAGCGCATCCGCACGGTGGCGGTGGACTCGGGCGGGATCGGGTGGTCGAGCCGCACCCAGACGATCGGGTTGTCGTCCTCCTCGTACCAGGACTGAGGACGCCCGCCGAGCGTCACGTCGTCCACCGTCAGCGACGGCGGCAGCTCGAGCCCGATCCACTGCCGCGGGTGGTCGTGCGCCAGCAGGTCGAGATCCGCCGTCACCGTGGCCTTGAGGTCGCTGTCGAGGCTCACGTCGATCGCGTAGTGCGTCGCTTCGTAGGGCGCCCGCTCGTCGCCCCGGAGCGAGTCCGGGTCGCCGAGGGCGGCGAACGAGCTGATGACCTCGGTGTTGTAGCGCCGCATCATGCCGGAGCGGTCGTCCTCCGGCTGGCGCTCGAGCACGACGCGCTCGGCGTACTCGGGGATGAGCGAGAAGACGTTGGGATCGTCGTTCTTCCGGTTCGTCAGGAGCGCCCAGAACAGGCCGTCGTCCACGCCGTCGAGCAGCATCTGCGCGACCGGCAGCGGGCGCGCGTAGTGCAGCTTTCCCTGGGTCAGGTACGGGAACGCGTCCCGCCAGGCGGCCTCGAGCTGGCCCAGGGTGTCGGAGTGGAAGTGCAGGACCGGCGCCAGCTCGGCGAACGTCGTGTCGGCGACGATCAGCGTGAGCCGCTCGAACGACCGCCGGAAGAGCGGCGCGCCGTAGAAGCGCCTCAGCTGCTCCCGCTCGATCCACGAGCGCGGGGCGAACACGAACGAGCCGCGGCCCGTGAAGACCATCGCGACGCGGCGGCCGCCGAACGGCTTCGCGTACGCGATCCGGCCCTGCTCGAGCACGATCGTGCCGGCGTCGCGATCGAGGATCAGGCTGTGCACGTCCGCGATGTGCGTCGGATCGAGCGACCACGAAGTGAAGGCGCTCCAGAACTCGTTCCAGTCCCGGAACGCGGTGTCGGCGCGCGCGGGGGCGGCGATCGCGAACAGCAGTGCGGCCGCGAGCAGGCAGCGCCAGCGACGGGACATGGAGCCTCCGGGGGTGGTCGGGGAACGCCTCCGCAGCGTGCCGCCGGTGCGGACGCCGCGTCAATGCCCGGCCGCCGGACGGGGTCCCGGGGGCGCCGGGCGGTGTCCGGGCGGGACCGGATGCCGAATCGGGCGATCCCCTCTAGACTGCGGGCGTTCACACGCCCCCTCACCCCGGAGAGCTTCTTGACCCCTGACGCCGGCCGCAGCAGGCCGAAACACCGACGGGCCGTACGCCCGTGAGGCGACTGCTGCCCGTCGCGCTGTTCGGCCTGCTGGCGATCACGCTGCTCCCGGGATTGCGGGCCGTCGGCCCGCTCGACTGGCGCGAGGCGCGGGACGCGGACGTCGGCGCCGAGTCCTCGCGCGGGGGCGAGTGGTACGGACCCGTCTACGCGGACGAGCCGTTCTTCGAGAAGCCGCTCGCCGGTTACGCGCACGAGCTCGTCGTGCAGCGCCTGCTGCCGCCGCCGCTGCGCCCGGCCCCCGGCAACGCCGGGCCGTCGCGGCTCGTACGGGTCGCCTACGCGGTCGCGCTCGCGATCGTCGTCGCGGCGATCGGGACGCGCGCATTCGGGACCCGCGCGGGCTGGCTGGCCGCGTGCGCGCTCGCGAGCAGCGTCGGCCTGCCGGTGTCGGCGCGGGCGGACGGCGGGCAACTGCTCGCCACGCTGTGCGCGTGGCTCGGGACGGGCGGGCTGCTGGCGGTCGTCCGCGGCGGGCGGCGGCGGGAAACGCTGACGCTGTTCGCGTCGTGGGTCTCGCTCGGGCTCGCGCTGGTGAGCGGCGGGCCGCTCTCGGCGCTGTGGCCGCTCGGCGGCTTCGCGCTCTACTTCACGCTCGCGCGCGACCATCACGGGTTCGGGCGCCTGCGCCCGCTCGGGGGGCTCGCGATCATGGCCGGCGTGGCGCTCCCGTGGTACGGCCTGATGGCGGGTCTCTACGGCGCGCAGTTCCTGTCGCGCGTGCCCTGGTTCCCGTACGCCGCCGAGTCCCGCGGCTCGTGGGTCGCCGCGCCGCTCCTGGCGCTGTCGTTCGCCGTCGTCGTCGGCTTCCCGTGGTCGGCGATGCTCGGCGCCTCGCTGCGCGACGCGGCGGACCGGCTGCGGCGGCGCAACAGGGGCCCGGTGAACCTGCGCGAGTCGGGGCACGCGGCGAGCCTCGTGCTCGCGATGGGCTTCGCCGCAGCGGTGCCGATCGGGCTCTACCCGGGGCCGCCCCTCACGGCGGCGCTGCCGGTGCTGCCGGCGATCGCGCTGCTCTGCGGCCGGTTCCTGGACCGCGTGCTCGACGGCGACGTGGACCGCCGCCCGTTCACGCACGCGACCTGGATGGCGGCGTTCCTCGGCACGACCGTTTCGGTGCTCGGGATCGTGCTCGCCGGGCGGCTCCCGGACGCGTCGACGGCGCTGCGCCACATCGCGGCCGTCGTGCTGGCGACGTCGTGGGCACCGATGCTCGCGAATCTCGCCGGCCGGCGGCGGCTCGCGGCGGCGCTGTTCGCGCTGCCCGTCGCGCTCGGCACGCCGCTCGTCCTGACGCGGCTGCTGCCGGCGCTCGAGCCGTGGCTCGACTCGCGCGCGGTCGCGACGGCGATGGACGCGAAGTCGCCGCCGACCGCGCCGCTCGTGGTCGTGGGGCCCGCGCCGCCCTCGCTCCGCCTGCTCACGCGGCGCAACCTCGTGCGGGCGCACGACCCGGCCGCCGCGCTGCGCGTCGAGCCGACGCTGGCCGCACGCGACGGCTGGGTGTACGTGGCGCTGCGCGGTTCGGCCGCGCTCCGGGCGCTGCGGTCGGCGTCGCCGGCGGTGGAGCGCCTCGCGGGAACGCCCGGGCTGCTGCTCGTGCGCGCGCGGCCCGCGGCCCCGGGCGGGGCGACCGGACTTCCCGGCGGCCCGGCGCGGCCCTCCGGCGCGCCCTGACGGCCTCCTCGCTGGTTCCGAATTCGTCCGCTCCGGCCGCCGCCGCCGTGGTACACCTCCGGCCATGACGACGCTCGACCCCGAAATCTGCTGGCGCGCCTGGACGGCCCGCGACCGGCGCTTCGACGGCGCCTTCTTCATGGGGGTCACCTCGACGGGCATCTACTGCCGCCCGGTGTGCCCGGCCCGGCTGCCGGCGCGCCGGCACTGCACGTTCTTCGCGAGCGCCGCCGCCGCCGAGGCGGCCGGATTCCGCCCCTGCCGGCGCTGCCGTCCCGAGACGGCCCCGGGCTCTCCCGCCTGGCGCGGCACGTCGGCACTCGTCCAGCGCGCGCTGCGGCTGATCGAGGACGGCGCGCTCGAGCAGGACGGCGTCGAGGGGCTCGCCGCGCGGCTCGGCATCACGTCGCGCTGGCTGCGCGGGCTGTTCGCCGAGCACGTCGGCGCCTCACCGCTCGAGGTCGCGCTGACGCGGCGCGTCCACTTCGCGCGCCGGCTGCTCGACGAGACGCGCCTGCCGGTCGCCGACGTCGCGGCCGCCGCGGGCTTCGGGAGCGCGCGGCGTCTGCGCGCGGCGTTCGGCCGCACGTTCCGCCGCCCGCCCGCCGAGGTGAGGCGTGCTTCGCCGCCCGCGGGCGCGGGCGCGCTCGCGCTGCGCCTGCCGGCGCGCGCGCCGTTCGAGCCCGCGCCGCTGCTGGCGTTCCTCGCGGCGAGGGCGATCCCGGGCGTGGAGCAGGTCGAATCGGGGATCTACCGGCGCACGGCCGCGACGGACGATGGCGCCTCGACGGTCGAGATCGAGCCGGACGCCGGCGGCCTCGAGGCGCGGATCGCGGGCGCTTCCCCGGCCGCGCTGCCGCGCCTCACGGGCGCGGCCGCACGGCTGTTCGATCTCGACGCGGACGCGGCGGGCATCGCCGCGCACCTCGCGCGCGACCCGCTGCTGCGCCGCGCGCTCGGCGGCCGAACGGTGCGCGTGCCCGGCGCGTGGGACCCGTTCGAGCTGGGCGTGCGCGCGCTGCTCGGCCAGCAGGTCTCGGTCGCCGCGGCGCGGACGCTCGCCGGCCGGCTCGTCCGCGCGTGCGGCACGCCGCTGCCGCGCCCCTCCGGCGCGCTGACGCACGTGTTCCCCGCGCCGGCCGCGGTCGCGCAGGCCCCGCTCGAGCGGCTGGGGCTCACGCGTGCCCGGGCCGCCGCCGTGCGCGCGTTCGCCTCGGCGGTCGCGGCCGGCGCGCTCGACCTCGGGGCGCTCGCGGGCCTCGACGACGCGGTCGCAAAGCTCTCGGCGCTGCCCGGCGTCGGCGAATGGACCGCGCAGTACGTGGCGATGCGCGCGCTGCGCGAGCCGGACGCGTTCCCGGCCGGAGACCTCGGCGTGCGGCGCGCGCTCGCGGGGCGCGACGGCGCGCCGATGCGCGAGCGTGACGCGGTCGCCCGCGCGGAAGCCTGGCGGCCGTGGCGCGCCTACGCCGTGCTGGCGCTCTGGGGGAGCGAGGCGGAAGCCGTTCCGGCCCGGAGCACGCGACCGGCCGCGTCCGGCCGGAGCCGCAACGGAAGCCGTCCCCGCGCACGCCGTGCGAAGGCCACCCGCCGAAAGGACACGCGATGATCCTCGCCGCCTGCACCGTCGAATCCCCGATCGGACCGCTCTACGTCGTGGCGCGCGAGGAGGCGGTCGTCGGCCTCGAGTTCGGCGGCGCGCGCCAGCGCCGGGCCGCGCTCGCGCGCCACCTCGAGCGCTGGCTGGGACCGCACGAGATCCGCGAGGCCGCCGACCCGGCCGGCGCCGGCACGAGCCTCCGGCGCTACTTCGACGGCGAGCTGGGGGCGCTGGAATCGCAGCCGGTCGAGATCCACGGAACGGAGTTCCAGGCCCGCGTGTGGAACGCGCTGCGCGGCATCCCCGCCGGCCGGACGTTCACCTACTCCAGGCTCGCCGAGAGCATCGGCCGGCCCGAGGCGCGGCGCGCGGTCGGCGCCGCGAACGGCGCGAACCCGATCGCGCTGTTCGTGCCCTGCCACCGCGTCATCGCCTCCGACGGGACGCTGTGGGGCTACGGCGGCGGGCTCGAACGCAAGCGGTGGCTGCTCGCGCACGAGCGCGCGAGCTTCGCCGACCCGCTTGCGCAGGGCGAGCTGCGGCTCTAGGCGGGCGGGCCGCTCACCAGTTCGATCCGAGCAGGCACTCGACTCCGGGCGTCTTCGCAATGACTGGCCCAGTGGTCCTTCTTCGCGGCGCCGGTGAGCCCGTGCGCGTAGCGGAATGTCAGGACCCACGCCCCGCGGCCGCCTACGCGTGCCCGCCATAGTCGCCACCGCGGACGCGGCCGCGGTGGAGGCGCGCGAGGAGGACGACATAGCCGATCGCCAGCAGCAGGCCCGGAACGTACCAGGCGAGCGCGCCGCGCAACGTCGCGTCGGGAACCGCGGCATTCGCGGTCGTGAGCGACGCCGCCTCGTGGGGCACGCCGTGGAGCAGCGCCGGCCACGCGCACGCGGCGGTGGCGCCGAGCAGGCCGGCGATGAAGCCCGTGCTGCCCGCGAACGCGACACCGTCGCGGCCCTTCCAGAGGCCGAAGTACCCCAGCGCCACGCCCGCAGCCGCGAGCGCGACGAAGACCCCGGCGAGCGGGCGCGAACCGAACGCCGCGAAGAACTCGGGGCGGACCGCGGCGGTGGCCCACGTCACGAAGGGCCACGCGATCGTCAGCGCGACGAGCTTCCAGCGCGCGATCCAGCGCGCGCGATCGCGCAGGTCGCCGTCGGTGCGCATCGCGAGGAACGTCCCGCCGTGCACCATCAGCGCGGCGACGGCGAACACCCCGACGAGCACCGTGTACCAGTCGAGGATCCCGACCGGGGGCCGCGCGGAGAAGTCCGTGAACAGCACGAGCGAGAACCACCCGTCGGCGGACAGCGGCACGCCGCGCACGACGTTCGCGATCGCGACGCCGAAGAACAGGGCGAGAAGCAGGCTCGTCGCGACGAGCACGGTGTCCCAGAACGAGCGCCAGAGCGGGTCGGCGACGTGCGAACGGAATTCGATCGCGAGCCCGCGGCCGATCAGGCACCAGATCACGAGGAAGATCGCGAAGTAGAAGCCCGACAGGCCGGCCGCGAGCACCCTGGGGAACGCCAGGAACAGCGCGCCGCCCGCGGCGAGCAGCCAGACCTCGTTGCCGTCCCAGAACGGGCCGATCGCGTCGAGCACCCGCCGGCGCTCCGGCTCGGTGCGCGCGACCCAGCGGTGCAGGATGCCGGCGCCGAAGTCGTAGCCGTCCAGCAGGACGAACACCGTGAGCATCCCGGCGACGATCGCGTACCAGAGGTCAGCCACGGGCGGCCTCCCGAGCGTGCGTGCCGTGCGCGGGCGGTCCTGGGCCCGCCGCGACCTCGCGGCCGACCAGCCACAGGAACGCGAGCCCGACGACGAAGTCGATGCCCATGAACCCGAGGAGTGTGAACAGCGCGGTGCCGCCGTGCACGAGGTGGCTCGACCCGTCCGCGGTGCGCATCAGCCCGTAGACGACCCATGGCTGCCGTCCCAGCTCGGCGGTCATCCAGCCCGCCGTGACGGCGATGTACGGGAACGGGAACGCGAGCGCGAGCGCCCACAGCAGCCAGCGCGTCCGGAACAGCCGCCGCGCGAACAGCGCGAGCGTCGCGAGGCCCATGAGCGCGATCATCAGCGTTCCGAGGCCGGCCATGACGTGGAACGAGTAGTAGAGCAGCTCGATGTTGTCGGGCCAGTCTTCCTCCGGGAACGCCCCGAGCCCGGCGACGTCGCTGTGAAACGTCCCGAACGCGAGGAAGCTCAGCATGCCCGGCACGGTGATCGGGTTGTCGAGGCGCCGCTCGGCGACGTTCGGCTGGCCGATGAGCGTGATGCCGGCCTGCGGCCCGCTCTCGAAGCGGCCCTCCATCGCGGCCAGCGCGGCGGGCTGGTGCTTCGCGACGGCCTTCGCCTGCTGGTCGCCCGTCGGGAACGCGATCGCGAGGCTCGAGACGAGGCCGAGCACGACCGCGAGTCCCGTGAAGCGGCGCGCGACCTCTTCGTGCTCGCGGCGCAGCAGGTACCACGCGCCCACCGCCGCGACCACGAACGAGGCCGTGGCGACACTGGCGGCCTGGTTGTGCAGGAACTGCAGCACGGCCCACGGGTTGAGCAGGAACGCCGCCGGGTCCACGAGCCGCAGCGCCTCGCCCGGCCCCATCGCCCAGCCGACCGGGTGCTGCAGGAACGCGTTCGTGCACACGATGAAGTAGGCGGACAGCCAGCTGCCGACGAACAGCGCGAGCGAGCAGCCGAAGTGCGCGAGGCGCGACATCCGCCGCTCGCCCCAGACGAGCAGCGCGAGGAAGCTCGACTCGAGGAAGAACGCGAACAGGCCCTCGAGCGCGAGGGTCTGCCCGATCACCGGGCCGGCGAAGCGCGAGAGCCGCGCCCAGTTCGTCCCGAACTGGAACTCCATCGGGATGCCGGTGACGACGCCGACCGCGAAGTTGATCCCGAAGATGCGGATCCAGAATCGCGCCGCGTCGTCCCACCGCGTGTCCTTCGTGCGCAGCGCGACCGCCTTCAGGATCACGATGAAGAGCGCGAGCCCCATCGTGAGCACGGGGAACAGGTAGTGGAACGTGATCGTGAAGGCGAACTGCAGCCGGTGCCAGAACAGCGCTTCGGTGGGCATGGGTCTCCTGCGCGTGGCCGGGATGGAACGACCCTGACGGAACGCAAGGTCGTGCGGTGCGCGCCGCCGGTCAAGCCCCCCGGAGAATGCGCGGCCGCAGCGGGTCCGCTAGCCTGAAGCCATGCGCATCCTCGTCTGGTTCCGCAAGGACCTCCGGCTGGACGACCACACCGCCCTGTCGGAGGCCTGCCTCGACGCCGGCGGCGACGTGGTGCCGTTCTACGCGAGCGAGCCGGCGATCCTCTCGCGCGACGACATCGCCGCGACGCGCGTGCGGTTCGTGCTCGGCTCGCTCGCCGTGCTGGACCGCGCGCTGCGCGGGCTCGGCTCGCACCTCGCGCTGGCGCACGGCGAGGCGGCGGCGGTCGTCGCGGACGCGGCCCGGGCCGCCGGGACCGACGCCGTGTACTGGAACGACGAGTACGAGCCGGCGCAGCGCGCGCGGGACGAGGCCGTCGAGCGCACGCTCGCCGCGGCGGGACTGCGCGTGAGGCGCTTCCACGACCGGCTGCTCGTGCCGCCCGGTGCGGTGGCCACGAAGGCGGGCGGGGCGTACACCGTCTACACGCCGTTCCGCCGGGCGTGCGAGCCGCTCGGGTTCGCGTCGCCGCACCCGGCGCCGGGCCGCCTGCCCCCGAACCCGCTGCCCGTGCGCCGCCTCGCGACGCTCGAGCGCCTGGGCTTCCCCGAGCCGGTCGCGGCGCCGTGGCCCGCCGGCGAGTCGGAGGCCCGCGCGCGGCTCGACCGGTTCGTGCGCTCGCGCGCCGACGACACGGGCCACGGGCTCGCGACCTACGCGAGCGGCCGCGACGTCCCCGCGGAGCCGTCCACCTCGCGGCTGTCCGCCGACCTCAAGTTCGGCACGATCGGCATCCGTCGCGTCACCGCCGAGGTGCGCGCGGCGGCGGAGGGGGACGTGTCGCTGCGCGAGCCGGCCGCGAAGTTCGTGGACGAGCTGCGCTGGCGGGACTTCTTCGCCCACGTGCTGTGGCACTTCCCGCACGTCGAGCGGGGCGCGTTCCGGCGCGCCTACGACAGCCTCGCCTGGAGCGGGTCCGACGCCGCGTTCGACGCGTGGCGCGAGGGGCGTACCGGCTACCCGATCGTGGACGCCGGCATGCGCGAGTTGCTCGCGACCGGGTACGTGCACAACCGCGTGCGCATGATCGTCGCCTCGTTCCTCACGAAGGACCTGCTCGTGGACTGGCGGCGCGGCGAGCGGCACTTCATGAAGCACCTCGTGGACGGCGACCTCGCGAGCAACAACGGGGGCTGGCAGTGGGCCGCCGGCACCGGCACCGACGCGGCGCCGTACTTCCGCATCTTCAATCCCGTCTCGCAGGGAACGCGGTTCGACCCCGAGGGCGCGTACGTGAAGCGCTGGGTGCCCGAGCTGGCGTCGCTGCCCGCCGCGCTCGTCCACGCGCCGTGGGGGGCGGCGCCGCTGGATCTCGCGTCCCACGGCGTCACGCTGGGGGCGCAGTACCCGTTCCCGGTCGTGGACCACGCCGCGCAGCGCGGGAAGGCGCTGGCGATGTACCGGGCCGCGAAGGCGCCCGCGTGAGCGCCGGCGGAGGCGCCGTCGCCCCGGGTGCGGCGGGGAGCGACGACGCGCGCGACGGCCGTCCGCTGCTCGCCTGGGCGAGCGACCACCACGCCTTCCCGCTGCCGCCCGCGCACCCGTTCCCGGTCGCGAAGTACGCGATACTGCGCGAGCGGCTGGTCGCCGACGGCGTGCTCGAGTCGTCGTGGGTCTCGCGCTCGGAGCCGGCGCCTCCCGAATGGCTCGAAGCCGCCCACGATCCGGAGTACGTGGCGCGCGTCCTCGGCGGCGGTCTGTCCGGGGCCGAGGTGCGGCGCCTTGGCCTGCCGTGGTCGCCCGGTCTCGTGGCGCGCGCGCGGGCGGCGGTGTACGGGACCGTGATGGCCGCGCGCGCCGCGTTCGAGCACGGCGTGGCCGGCAACCTCGCGGGCGGAACGCACCACGCGTTCTTCGATCGCGGCGAGGCGTACTGCCTGTTCAACGACCACGCGATCGCGGTCGCACTGCTGCGGCGCGAGGGCCTCGCGCGACGCCCGTTCGTCGTGGACCTCGACGTGCACCAGGGCAACGGCACCGCGGCGATGTTCGCCGCCGACCCGGACGCGTTCACCTATTCGCTGCACGCGCGGCACAACTACCCGCTCCGCAAGGAGACCGGCTCGCTCGACGTCGAGCTCGAGGACGGCGCCGGCGACGATCGGATCCTGGCGGCGCTCGACGCGACGCTGCCCGCGGCGCTCGACCGCCACGCGCCCGACGTGGCGTTCTACCAGGCGGGCGTGGACGCGCTGCACGCCGACCGGCTCGGGCGCCTGCGCGCGACGCACGAGGGCCTCGCGGAACGCGACCGGCGCGTGTTCGCGTGGCTCGAGTCCCGCGGCGTGCCCGTGGTGCTCACGCTGGGCGGCGGCTACGGGCGCCCGCTCGAGGCGACCGTCGAGGCGCATGCGAACGTCTGGCGCGCCGCGCGCGCGGCCCGCGCCCGGCGCGCCTCCGTGGTGCGCGGCTGAGCGCGGGGCCGTCGCCGCCGTTCACGCGTGCCGGCGCCCGCAGCCCGGCGACGGGCGCGAAGCCCGCACGGGACGCGGGCGGGATCGCGCCGCGCGCCGTGTCGCCGCGATGGACGCGTGCGCGCACCCCGTTCACGGCCGTGATTTCGCTTGCGGGCCGAGGCGTCACCCCGCATGGTGCGCGCGGCCCTGCCCCCGGGGACACGGGAGGAGGTGAGGGGGATGAAGCAGGGTCGGATGTTCCTGGCGCTCGCGCTGGGCGCGCTGGTGGCGGCTTCGGCGGCGCTTCCCGCGCGCGTCGACGCCGCCGCGAAGAAGGCACCCGCGGCCGCGTCGGCTGCCGCGAAGAAGAAGAGCTACGCCTTCCGGCAGTTCACCGGCACCGTGACGGCGCTCGACAAGGCCACGCTCACGGTGGAGAAGACCGGCAAGCTCGCGAAGACGCTCGTCTTCACGCGGCACGCGGAGATGAAGACCACCGGCGACCTCCGGAAGGACGCCCGCGTCACGGTGTACTACCGCGACGAGGACGGCCACCCGGTCGCGCACAAGGTGGTGGTGAAGGACGCGGTCCGGTCGGCCTCTCGCTGACCGCCGTGACGTGCGACGGGCCGGGCTTCCTCGCGGAGGCCCGGCCCGCCGTCGTCGGGAACGCTGCCCGGGGCTATTTCGCCGCGGCGACCTTCGCCTGCTGCGCGTCGATGGCCTTCATCCCGTTGCGCATGAAGACGGGCCCCGTCACGCTGACCGTCTTCGCCGCCATCTTCTTGAGTGCGTTGTACGGATCGGCGTCGTCGTGGTCCATCGTGACCAGGTAGAGCTCGTTCGAGGCCGTGAGCACGCCCATCGGCATGCCGTCACTGATGCACCGCGTGGCGCACTCCGCATGCTTCGCGCCTCGCGCGCCGTGGTCGAGATAGCAGCCCATGTCCACGAGCTCGCCGGTGATCGTCGCGGTCTTTCCGTGCATGGCCATGTCCATGTGGTCCGTGTGGCCGGCCTCGCCGGCCTTCCCGGCCGCGTGGGCGGACAGCGGCACCAGCATCATCGCGGCCAGCGCCAGCCCCAACAGATGGCGGTTCATTCGTCCTCCTCGGTGGTTGGCGGACCCTCGCCGGTCCGCGCAGGTTCGCAGGCGGCGGGGCCGCGCGCGAAGTGGGAGAGATGCGGTCGCCCGGGTCACGGGGTCCCGCGGGCGCGCCCCCCGTGCCGGCACCGGCGGCGGGGAACGTCGCTCGTCCCACCCCGCCGGCTCCCGACCCACCAGACTTACACCCTCGGCGCCCCCCCGCTTGTCAGGAAAGGGCCAGCGAATTCGGGCCCGCGAAGCCGCCGGGGCCGGCGTCCGGCCGGCCCCGGGGCCGCGGATCAGCGCACGATGACCTTGCCGGACACCATGTCCATACCACATGCGAACCGAATCTCACCGGGTTCGTCCGGTGTGAACGTGATCGCAACCGCCTGGTTGAGCGGCAGCTTCTCCTCGATGTGCTCGGCGGCCATCACGAACTCCTTCGCGCAGGTGTGCTCGGTCTTGCGGGTCACGACGAGCGTCACCGGCTTGCCCCGGTCCACCGTGACCTCGGCGGGAACGAAGCCCTTCTCGGTCACCGAGATCGCCACGGTCCCGTCCGCCTTCCCCCCCGACGCGGCGCAGCCGGCGAGGGCCAGGCCGGCGACCGCCAGTGCGGCCAGGGCCGGTCTCCAGACGTGCTTCATGATCGCATTCCCCCTTCCGGGATTCTCCGGGCGCCGGACGCGCCCGCGGGTCTGCGGGGACCGGCCGGCACGGCGGGCCGGTCCCCCTGGACGGGCGGTCACGAGACCCCCCGCGAGAGCAGGCGCTGCTCGCGACGGAACTGCGCGTAGCGCCAGTACGTGTAGACGACCGGGATGATCACGAGCGTCAGGATCGCCGAGGTGACCAGGCCGCCGATCATGGGCGCCGCGACACGCTTCATGACGTCGGCGCCCGCGCCCTGGGACCAGAGCAGCGGCACCAGGCCGATCATCATCGTGGCGACGGTCATCAGCTTGGGCCGCACGCGCTGCACGGAGCCTTCGAGCGTGGCCTGGACGATGTCGTCGAGACCGCGGATGCGACCCTCGGTCCTGAACTTGTGGTAGGCGCTGTCGCAGTAGACGACCATCACGACGCCGGTCTGGGTGGCCAGTCCGACGAGGGCGATCAGGCCGACCCACACGGCCGTGGAGAGGTTGTAGTGCAGCGCCGCCAGCAGCCAGATGCTGCCCACGAGCGCGAACGGCACGGACGCGAGGACGATGAGGGCCTCGGTGAGGTTGCCGAAGTTCATGTAGAGGAGCAGCAGGACGATCACGAGCGTCAGCGGCACCAGGAAGCGCATGCGCGACTGCATCTGCTGCAGCAGCTCGTACTGTCCGGTCCACTTGAGGAAGTAGCCGGGGGGCATCCGCACGTCTTGCTCGACCGCCTTCTTGGCCTCGGCCACGTACGAGCCGATGTCCTTCTTCGCGGCGTCCATGTCCACGTAGACGTAGCCCGTCAGCATGCCGGCCTCGTCGCGGATCATGGGCGGTCCGGTCGTGACGTGGATGTCGGCGACCTGGCCCAGCGGCACGTGCGGACCGCTCGGCTCGACCCACAGTCCGGCGCCCCACTGGTCGGAGGCCGTCGCCGGCGGCGCGGCGCCTTCCCCGCCCCCGCCCATGGAAGCCATGGAAACCGCGGAGGCCATCGCCATGCCGCCTCCCCGGGCGTGCAGCGGCACGAGCACGTGCTTCAGGTGCTCGATGTCCTGGCGCAGGTCGCGCGGGTAGCGCACGTTGATCGTGAACCGGTCGCGGCCCTCGACCGTGACCTCGATCGGCATGCCGCCGACGGCGGCCTCGATGACGTCCTGCACCTCGCCGAGCGTGAGGCCGTAGCGCGCGAGCGCCGCGCGGTTCGGGACGATGTCCACGTAGTACCCGCCCGTGCTGCGGTCGGAGTACACGCTCCGCGTGTTCGGCACCCTGGAGATCACATGTTCGAGGTCGAGGCCGATGCGCTCGATCGTGTCGAGGCTCGCTCCGAACACCTTGATGCCGATCGGCGTGCGGATGCCGGTCGAGAGCATGTCGATGCGCGTCTTGATGGGCATGGTCCAGGCGTTCGTCCAGCCCGGCAGCTGCACCTTGCGGTTCAGTTCGTCGGTGAGCTCCTGCCAGGTGATGCGGCTGCGGTCCGGCCACAGGGGCCGGAACACGGGCTTGAGCCAGCCTGGCGCCCACGACGAGTACCAGCGCGGCCGGTCGAGCAGGCGCCACTCGCTCCGCGGCTTGAGCTGCACGACCGACTCGACCATCGCGAGCGGCGCCGGGTCCGTCGGCGTCTCGGAACGGCCCGCCTTGCCGAACACCGACGCGACCTCCGGCACGGAGCGGATGAGCTGGTCCTGCACCTGCAGGTAGCGCTTCGCCTCCTCGATGGAGATGTTCGGAAGCGTCGTCGGCATGTAGAGCATGTCCCCTTCGTTGAGGGGCGGCATGAATTCGTGGCCGAGCCGCAGCGCCATCGGCGCCGTCGCGATCATGGCGAGGAGGCCGATCGCGATCGTCGTTCTCGGGTTCCTGAGCGCCGTCCACGCGAACGGGCGGTAACCCGCGATCATCGCGCGGGAGACCGGATGGTCCGCTTCGTGACGGATCTTCCCGCGGATGAACAGCGACATGAGCGCCGGCGC
>Ga0315540_10001225_pt1 | contig 14678 bp, 11 predicted proteins | sample SalMarSW160110MG_FD_203677 | JGI IMG/M metagenome (GOLD analysis project Ga0315540, IMG submission 203677) | Salt marsh sediment microbial communities from the Plum Island Ecosystem LTER, Massachusetts, United States - Salt Marsh Sediment SW1601-10 ... | reverse complement strand
CGGGGATCTCGGCGGCGCTGTGGGCGCGTTCGCTCGAGCTCGAGGTACAGGTCGTGGACGCCGCGCCATCGCCGGGCGGGCAGCTGCACGTCGTCCACTTCCACCCGCTCGCCGTGCCGGGGTTCGAGCACGGCGACGGGCCGTCGCTCGCGGCGGCCTACGCGCGCCAGCTCGAGGCGGCGGGCGTGCCCTGGCGAGGCGACGCCGCCGCGGTCTCGCTGCGGCCCGCGGCGGGGCCCGGCCGGAACGCGGAGGTGGGTTTCATGGGGGGAGGGCCGGCGACGGCCCGCGCCGTGCTGATCGCGACCGGAGTGCGCCGGCGGCGGCTCGGCGTACCGGGGGAGCGCGAGCTCGAGGGGCGGGGCGTCTCGTTCTCGGCGACGCGCGACCAGTCGAGCCTCGCGGGGCTGCCCGTCGTCGTCGTGGGCGGCGGCGACGCCGCATTCGAGAACGCGCTGCTGCTGGCGGCGGCGGGAAGCCCCGTGGACCTGCTCGTGCGCGACGCCGTGCGCGCGCGCGCCGAGTTCCGCGAGCGCGTCGCCGACGAGCCCCGCATCCGCGTGCTTCGCGACGCCCGGGTGACGGCGATCCTGGGCGGCGACGCGGTCGAGGCGGTGCGTTTCGAGCGGGCGGGCGTCGAGGCGGAGGTGCCGACGCGCGGCGTCGTCGTGAAGATCGGCGTCGTCCCGAACAGCGAGTGGTGCCGGGACGCGGTCGCGCTCGACGCCGACGGCTACGTGCTGGTGGACGGCGCCCTGAGGACCTCGGCGAACGGCGTCTGGGCGGCGGGGGACATCGTGCGGCCGGAGCCGCCGAGCATCCCGGTCGCGATCGGTCAGGGCGCGCAGGCCGCCACCGCGATCCGCCGCGCCCTGCGCGGGGCCTGAGACGCCCCCGGCGGGTGCTCAAGGCCGCGGGCCGACGTTCCGAAAACAGGGGTGTTCCCAGGGCCGCCACCACGCCCCGACTGCACCGGCCTCCTCCCGTGGAGCTTCCCCACCCTTGCCCGTCCGCGTTCCGAAAGATCCGGGTGCGCTGCGAGCCGCTTCCGGCGCGCACGGGAGCTTTGCGCTCCTCGCGCTGCTCGCCGTGCTCCTCGACGGACTCGCCCCGCACCTGCCCGGCGCCCTCGCCGGCGTGCGCTGGATCGAGCCCTTCGCGCTCGCCGGCCTGGCCGCGGCGGCCCTCGCGGGGCGCGGGAACGGAGCGGCCTGGTCCACTCCGCTCGACGGGCGCCTCGGGGCGATGATGGCCGTGCTGCTCCTCGCCACGCTCGGCGCGCCGCCGAGCGCGGCGACCGGCACGAACGTCCGCGTCGCGCTCGCGGGGCTCGCGACGTACTACGCCCTCTCGGCGCTGGTTGCGAAGGACCCCGAGGCCGCGGGCACGGCCTGGCGCGCGTTCCCCGTGGCCGCGGCCGTGCTCGGCCTGCACGCGCTGTGGGCCGCCACCGGCGGACTGGCCAACCTCGCCGCCCGGGCCGCCGCCGTGGACGCGGCGTGGGGTACCCACGGCGCGCTCGCACTGGCGCTCGCGTTCGCGACGCTGCTGACCCTCGGTCGCGCGCTCGAGCCGGGCGCGCCGCCGGCGTGGCGCCTGTCGGCCGTCGTGGGCGCCGTCGGCACCGGGCTCCACGTCGCGGCGGTCGGTTCGCCGTTCGGCGCACACGCCCTTTCGCGCCTCGAGACGCCGCTCGAGTTCAGCGCCAGCGTGGTCGTCGCGCTCGTTCTGCACGGCCTCGGTCGCACGGCCTGGATGCTGCGGCGCGAGCGGCGGAGCGAGGCGACGCGGTGGTGGGGAGTGATCGCCGCGAATACGCTGCTCGGCGCGTGGCTCCCGTTCGGTCACGGTCCCCCCGGCGAGGGACTTGCCATCCTCGCCGCGCTTGCCGCCGCCCTGATCGCCGCCTCGCCGGCCCTGCCCGCGGCACGCGTCTCGGCGCCGGCCGCCGGGGCCCCCGAGCCGCTGCGCCGCGCCGCCTGACGCGCGGCCCCGTCGGCACGCCCCGGGTCGTCCCGGCCGCCGGGCGGTCGCCCGATCCCGCGCGCCGTCACGGAGGCGGGCGCGTGAGCGCCCGGAATGTCGTAGGTTCGGTGCTCCGCGCTCCGGGCAGGCCGGGGTGTGGACGTCCGAAGGGGCCCGCGCGCCGGCGCGCCGGAAACGACGGAGGAGAAGGACGGAAATGACGCGCGAGACGGACTTCACCCCCGCCGACCGGGGACAACTCGCGCTGCGCGGCATCTCCGAGGAGGAGGCCCGCCGGCAGCTGTGGCTCATCTCGGCCCCGCCGGGCTGGGCCGACCTCGTCCGGCCGTGCACGCCCGGCGACGGGATCGTCCGGCTCGACGAGGACAGGATGCCCACCCTGCACGAGGCGCACGCACGCGCGGCGGCGGCGGGGGAGGTCACGTCATTCGTTCCGGCCTCCGGGGCGGCGACGCGGATGTTCCGCGAGCTGCACGCGGCCCTCGCGCTGCCCGGCGACCTCGCGCCGGAGGACGTGCGCGCGGCTGCGGCCGCGGGCGGCCGGGAGGCGGCCGCGCTCGCGGCCTTCGCGGACGGGCTTCCGCGGTTCGCGTTCCGCGATACGCTCGCGGCGGTCCTCGCCGAGCGCGGCCGGTCGCTGGACGAACTGCGCGAGCGCGGCCCATGGCGACCGCTCGCCGAGGCGCTCCTCTCGCCGACGGGACTCGACTACGACGCGCTGCCCAAGGGCCTGCTCGAGTTCCACCGCGCCCCGGGGGGCGCGCGGACGCCGTTCGAGGAGCACCTCCAGGAGGCGGCGCTCTTCACCCGCGATTCGGGCGGCCGGGCGCGCGCGCACTTCACGGTGTCGCCCGAGCATCGCCGGCGCTTCGAGGCGCTCCTCACGGCCGTCGCACCGGGACTGGCGGCGAGCACGGGCGCGACGGCCGAGGTGAGCTTCTCCGAGCAGCACCCCGACACCGATACGCTGGCCGGCGACCCGGCCGGCGGGCCGTTCCGTGACGACGCGGGCCGGCTGCTCTTCCGGCCGGCGGGCCACGGCGCGCTGCTCCGCAACCTCGCGGAAAGCGGCTTGCCGTTCGCGTTCGTGAAGAACGTGGACAACGTGGCGGTGGAGCGCGTGCGCCCGGAGACGTTGCGCTGGAGCCGGGCGCTGGTCGGGCTCGCCGCGGAGCTGCGCGGTCGGACCGACGGCCTGCTCGAGCGGCTCGAGGACCCCCGCGACGTGGCGGTCGAGGCGGAAGCCCGCGCATTCCTCCACGAGGCCTACGGGGACCCCGAACCGCCCGGGGACCGGCCGGCGCTGGTGGCCCGCCTCGACCGGCCGCTGCGCGTCTGTGGGATGGTGCCCAATACCGGCGAGCCGGGCGGCGGGCCGTTCTGGGTGCGCGCCCGCGACGGGCACGTGACCCGACAGGTGGTGGAGACCTCGCAGGTGGACCCGGCCTCGGGCGAGAAGCGGGCGATCCTGGCGCGCGCGACGCACTTCAACCCGGTCTTCTTCGCCTGCGCCCTGCGCGGCCCCGGGGGACGTGCGTACCCGCTCGCCGACTTCGTGGACGAGACCGCGGTCATCGTGACCCGGCGCAGCGCGGGCGGGCGCGAGCTGCTGGCCCTCGAGCGGCCCGGGCTCTGGAACGGGGCGATGGCGGGGTGGAACACCGTGTTCGTCGAGGCGCCGCTCGCGGTCTTCAACCCCGTCAAGACGGTGCTCGACCTGCTGCGGCCCGAGCACCAGGCCTGAGGCGCTACTTCTTCTTCGCGCCGTCCGGGACGAAACGCAGCGCCGCCGAGTTGATGCAGTAGCGCAGCCCCGTCGGCGGGGGCCCGTCCTCGAAGACGTGGCCGAGGTGGCCCCCGCAGCGCGCGCACTCGACCTCGACCCGGTGCATGCCCCAGCTGTCGTCCGTCTTCTCGATCACGTGGGTCGGATCCACCGGCTCCCAGAAGCTGGGCCAGCCGGTGTGCGAGTCGAACTTCGTCTTCGAGGAGAACAGCTCGAGCCCGCACCCCGCGCACAGGTACCTCCCCGCCCGGTGCTCGTTCCAGTACTTCCCCGTGTAGGCGCGCTCGGTCCCCGCCTTGCGCAGCACCTCGTACTGCGCCGGCGTCAGGAGCCTCCGCCACTCGGCATCGGTGTGGACGACGCGCGAGATCGACCGGGGCGTCGCGGCGAGGGCGGCCGCGGCGAGGGCCAGCGCGGCGAGAAGGACGAGCCAGTGGCGATGGGCGTTCACGTCGGGCCTCCGGGAATCGGGTGCGGGCGGCGGTTCCGACCGATCCTACGGCCTTGGGATGGGCGAGTGACCGGCCCCGGTGTCCGCTCCGGGCAAAGAAGGGGGCGCCGCGCCCCGGGGCGCGGCGCCCGACCGCGAAGCCGTCCGGGTCCGATCAGGCCGCCGCGAGGTCCCCGCGGCTGACCCAGATCTCGAGCTCCTCGCGCGAGAACGCCTCCCACAGGCGGCCCGAGTCGTGCAGCTGCACGAAAGCGTTGACTACCTCGGGGAAGAACTGCTCGCCGGTGCAGCGCCGCAGCTCCTCGCACGCGGCCCGCGACGAGAGGCCGCGCCGGTACGGGCGGTCCTCGGTCATCGCGTCGTAGGCGGCGCACACCATGACGATGCGCGCGCCCACCGGGATCTGGTCGGCGGGGATCCCGCGCGGGTAGCCGGCGCCGTCGGGGCGCTCGTGGTGCGTCCAGACGATCTCGGCGGCAGCCTCGAGGCCGGGGATGTCCTTGAGCATCGCGTAGCCGATCGTGGGATGCGTCTGCACGACGGCCCGTTCGCCGGCGTCCAGCGGGCGCGGGCTCTGGACGACGTCGTGGAGGATGGCATTGCGCCCCAGGTCGTGCAGGAGGGCGCCCAGCTCGATGTCGGCCCACTCGTGCTCCGGCACGCCCAGCTCGCGGGCGATCCGCACCGCGTAGCGGGAGATGCGAAGCGAGCGGCCGCGCGTGAACGGGTCCGCTGCGTCGAGGACCGACGTGAGCGCCCGCACGGTGAGCAGCAGGGACTGCCGGGAATCCATGCATTCCTCCGGAGCCGGTGGGAGGCCCGGACCGGCCGGGCCGGGCATTCCTGCAGGTTGTCGGCCTCCCGGGGCCGCTTCTTGACGGGAGATTCCGGAGGCGCCTCAAGCCGGGCCGCGGGGCTGCCGATGAAACGGGCATGTCCCCGTCCCCCTCGCAGGACCGCCTCCGCCGGCCGCCCGCGGACAGCCAGACGCTGCCGCGGGTGGATTCGTTCGTTCCCACCGTGCTGGCCTGGCGGGCCCTGAACGAATGGGACGAGGTCAAGGGGCAGGTCGTCCGCTCCGACGCCCGCGTCGCGGAGCTGCTCCTGGGCCTCGTGCGGGACACGGCGGACGCCCGCTACGACGAGCCCAAGCTGCTCGACGTGATCGCGGACTACGCCCTGCGGGCGTTCCCGAACGCCACGAACTTCGTGCTCGTCAGCCGCGACGAGCTGACGGAGGACCTCGTCGTCCGCCGCGCGCAGACCCACGAGGGTCCGTCGGGAGACGCCGTCCAGCTGAGCCGGACGATCGCGGAGCGGGCGATGGGAGAGGACTGCGCGCTGCTCTACGTCAGCAGCGCCAGCGGCGGCTCGGCGACCGAGAGCCAGGTGCTCTCGCGCATGGAGACGGCGATCTGCGCCCCCCTGCGCGACAGCCAGGGCCCGTTCGGCGTCATCCAGCTCGACGTGCGCCGTCCCAAGCGCGGCCGATTCAGCCGCGAGGACGTGGACCTGCTGACCGTCTTCGCGTGCCAGGCCTCGCTCTCGCTCGAGCACCTGCGGGCGTACCAGCAGCAGCAGCTCGCGTTCGCCTCGACGATCGGGGCGCTGCTGCACTCGCTCACGCTGCGCGACCCGGAGACGGCGCGCCACTCCGAGCGCGTGCAGGAGGTGGCCGTGTGGATCGGCGGGCAGCTCGGGCTCGACGACCAGCGCCTCGAGGTGCTCCGCGTCTCGGCGCTGCTGCACGACCTCGGCAAGCAGGGTGTGCGCGACGAGGTGCTGTTCAAGCCGGACCGGCTCACGGACCTCGAGCGCGCCGAGATGGCGACGCACGCCGCGCACACCCAGAACATCCTCGACCGAGTCGTCTACCCGGTCGCGCTCCGCGACGTGCCCCGGATCGCGGCCTGGCACCACGAGAAGATGGACGGCACGGGCCCGTTCGGCATCGACGGCGCCCAGATCCCGCTCGAGTCGCGCATCCTCTCGGTGGCCGACGTGTTCGACGCCCTGCTGAGCCCGCGCCCGTACCGCGAGTCCCTGAGCCCGCGGCGCGCGCTGCTCATCATCGAGAACGGCGAGAACGTGGACTGGGACCCCGAGGTCGTCGCCGCCCTCAAGGCCTGCCTGCACGACGTGCTCGAGGACGTCTACGCCCTCCCGCCCGAGGCCGGCGCCGAGGGCGATTCCGCCGAAGCGGCCTGACGCCGCCCGGCCTCCCGGCGCCCGATTTGCGGCCCAACGGCTCGCGTGGCGGTTCTCCGGCGCCCGTCGGTTCCGGGCGGGGCGGCGTCAGGCGGCGAGGTCGCCGCTCACGAACCGCTCGAAGATCGTGCGGTCGATCGCGACCTCGTAGGCCTCCTCGCCCGTGATGACCTCGCGCCGCACGAGGTCCTGCAGCACCGCGTCGAGCGCCTGCATGCCGATGCGGCCGCCGGCCTGGATCGCGGAGTGGATCTTGTGCGTGTTCCCGGCCCGGATCATCGCGCTCACCGCGTGCGTGTTGATCATGATCTCGCAGGCGGCCAGCCGGCCGGAGTGGTCGAGCTTGCGCACGAGCTGCTGCGAGACGACCAGGCGCAGGCTGTCGGCCAGCATCGTGCGAACCTGCGCCTGCCGGCGCGGGGGGAACACGTTCACGATGCGGTCCACGGACCGCACCGCGCCGTTCGTGTGCAGCGTGCCGAGCACCATGATGCCCGTCTCGGCGGCCGTCAGCGCGAGGCTGATGGTCTCGAGGTCGCGCATCTCGCCGACGAGGATCATGTCGGGGTCCTCGCGCACCGAGCTGCGGAGGGCCTCGCTGAAGCTCGGGGCGTGCGTGCCGACCTCGCGCTGGGTCACGACGCACTGCTGGTAGCTGTGCACGAACTCGATCGGGTCCTCGATCGTGATGATGTGACCCTTCCGGTTGCGGTTGACCCAGTCGATCATGGCCGCGAGCGTCGTGGACTTGCCCGAGCCCGTCGGGCCGGTGACGAGAATGAGGCCCTTGCCCACGGAGAGCGCCTGCGGGATCGCCTGCGGCAGGTTCAGCGAGTCGAGCGGGGGCGGGTCGTTCGGCACGACGCGGAACGCCGCGCCCAGGCCGCTGAGGTGCTGGTAGATGTTCACGCGGAAGCGGCCCGCGGTCTCGGACTCGTATGCGATGTCGATCGCGCTCCGTTCGGCCAGCGCCTGCCGCTGGTCGTCGGTCATGAATTCGGTCAGGAAGTCGTTGACGTCCTGGTTCGACAGGTCGCGGAAGCGCACGGGCTCGAGCTCGCCGACGATGCGGATGCGCGGCGGCTGGCCCGCGACCAGGTGGAGGTCGGACCCGCCCTGGTGGACGGCCAGCTCGAGGAACGCGTCGATGCGGTTCATGCGACCTTCCCGTCCGTGCCGCCCGTCATGAGGGCGAGGATCTCGGGCCGGGTGACGAACGGCGCGAAGCCCCACTTGTCCTCGGCCTTGAGGAACGCCTCGTCGGGGTCCACTTCGCCGGCGCGCACCAGCGCGAGCAGCGACTGGTCCTTGAGCTGCATGCCGAGGCGCTTGCCCATCGTGATGGCGCCCGGGATCTGGAACGTCTTGCCCTCGCGGATCAGCTGCTGGATCGCGAGTGTCACGACGAGGATCTCGAGCGCGGCGCGGCGGCCGCGGCCGTCGGCCACCCGGAGCAGCTCCTGGCTGACGACGGCCTTGAGGTTGTCGGCGAGCGAGTTCCTCACCTGGTTCTGGTTGTCCGACGAGTGCGCGTCCACGATGCGGTCGATGGTCTGGGCGGCGCCGCGCGTGTGCAGCGTGCCCAGCACGAGGTGACCCGTCTCGGCCGCTTCGAGGGCCAGCGTGATGGACTCGGCGTCGCGCAACTCGCCCACGAGGATCACGTCGGGGTCCTGGCGCAGTGCGCTCCTCAGGCCCTCCTGGAACGAAGGGACGTGCGTGCCGACCTCGCGCTGGATGACGAGCGACTTGTCGCTCCGGTGCACGAATTCGACGGGGTCCTCGAGCGTCACGATGTTCAGCGACCGCGCGCGGCTGATCTCGTCGATCATCGCGGCGAGCGTCGTGGACTTGCCGGTGCCGGTCGCGCCCGTGACGAGCACCAGACCCGAGCTGAGACGGCAGAACGACGACAGGACGCGGGGCATTCCGAGCTGCTCGAGCGTCGGCACCCTATCGGGGACGACGCGGCAGAACGTCGAGACGCCCCGGCGCTGGCGGCAGGTGTTGACGCGGAAGCGGCCGATGCCCTCGGCGCGGTAGGCGAAGTCCACGGCCCCGTGGCGCTCGAACTGTTCGAGGTGGTGCCCGTCCAGGATCTCGACCGCGAGCGCCTCGGACTCCTCCTGCGAGAGCTCGCGGTAGGGAATCGGCATGAGCTCGCCGTCGAGGCGCACGAGCGGGGGCAGGCCGACCGTGAAGTGGATGTCGGAGCCGCCCTGCTGCTTGCCGATCTCGAGGAAGGCGTCGATCCGGGCCATCGGCGGGTCCTAGGCCGCCGCCCGGCGCAGGATCGCCAGGGTGTCCGCGGCGCTCGCGGGACGGTCCACGGCGAGCCGCGCCATGCAGCGCATGACGAGGTCGCTGACCCATTCCGGCACGTGCGGCGCGACCTCCGCGAGCGGCGGGACCTCGGACTCGAGATGCTGGAACAGCACGTTGACCGCGTTCGCGCCCGAGAACGGCAGCCGCCCCGAGAGCATCTCGTAGATGACGATGCCGAGCGAGTAGAGGTCCGTCCGGCCGTCGACCTCCTGGCCGGTGATCTGCTCGGGCGAGATGTACTCGGGCGTTCCCACGAGGATCCCGCTCTGCGTCAGGCGCGAACGCGTGCCCTGCGCGACGAGCGCGAGGCCGAAGTCCACGATCTTCACCTGGTCGGAAGCGCCCACGAGGACGTTCGCGGGCTTGATGTCGCGGTGCACGATGCCCATGCTGTGCGCGGCCTCGAGCCCGTCGAGGATCTGCTCCATGATCGGGAGCACGCGTTCGGTGGTCAGCGGCCCGTCCTCGCGCGTCAGCTGGCCGAGGTCGCGGCCGTCGAAGAATTCCATCGAGATCGCGTGCGCGCCGCCCAGGTCCACGAGGTCGTGGATGCGGATGACGTTGCGGTGCGTGATGCGGCGCGTCAGCCGCAGCTCCTGCACGAAGCGCCGGATCATGCTCTCGTCGAGCGAGAGCTGCGGAGAGAGGATCTTGAGGACGAGGTCCTCGCGGACGACGACGTCCTCGACCAGGTAGACGGTACCGAACCCTCCGCCGCCGATGTACCGCACGACCCGGAAGCGTTCGTTCACCATGGTGCCGGGATCGAGCCTCTGGAAGTTCAGCGCGCGCTGCTTCGCCGTGGAACCCGCCTGCGCGCCGGGATCGCCGCCCGCGCCCGCGGGCACCGGCGTCCCTTCCCGCGAGGAGGGGCGGCGCATCGACACGGAATCGGAGCGGCCGCTCTCGGGCCCGAAGCCCTGGCGGACCTCGAGCGGCATGGACGGGGTCGCGCGCTTCTGCCCGAGACCCGCTCCCGCGCGCTCGAGCGTCTGGTAGACGCGGGCGCGGGACTCCTCCGGCAGGTCGGCCTTCGTGAACTGGGCGAGCGCGTTCAGCGCCTCGCGGCGGATCTCGGCGCTGTCGGAGTCCACGAGCCGGCAGAGCGGCTCGACGACGCGCGGGTCGGGCAGCTGGGCCAGGGCCCGCAGGCAGAGCGGCACCGCGCGCGTGTCACGCGAGAGCACCCGCAGCAACGGATCCACGGCGCGCGGATCACGCGTCTTCGCGAGGGCGTCGATGGCCCGCTCGCGCACCCACCAGTCGTGGTCCTCGAGCGCCTCGATGAGCGGCTCAACGGCCCGTTTGTCGGGAACGGTGTTCAGGATCTCGACCGCGTAACGGCGGATGAAGTCGTCGGGGTCGTGCACGAGGTCCACGATGGCGTCGATCACCTTCGGCCCGCCGAGCGTGCCGAGCGCGTCGGCGGCGCGGACGCGCACCCACCAGTCCTCGTCCCGCAGTGCCGAGACGAGGTCCTTGATCGCCTCCGTCGTGACCACCTGGTTCAGGACCTCGACGGCGCCGCGTCGCACGTACTCGGACTCGTCGCGCAGGTACTCGAGCAGGTGGGGCACGGCGGACACGTCGCCGATCGAGATGAGGGTCTCGATCGCGGCCGCCTGCACCTTGATGTCCACGTCGCGCAGCCGCGCGCAGAGCGCGGGCAGTGCCTCGACCGCGTGGAGCAGGCCCAGCGTGCGGACGGCCTCCAGCCGCACGGCGGCGCTCTCGTCCTTGAGGAGCTGGGCCACGCCCTCGATCGCGTCGTGCCCCGGCATCTTCGCCAGCAGCTTCACCGCGTGGAGCCGCAGCCACCATTCGGCGTGACGGGCGAGACCCACGACGTCCTTGGAGATGCTCGTGTCCGCGCGGCGCTCGAGCAGGCGGAACACGCTTCCGCGCGCGTCCTTGCTCAGGTCGGGGAGCACCCGCACGAGCGTCACCGGCTGGATGCGCTGCATCTGTGCGGACAGGATCGACTCGAGGCGCGCCTTCGAGATGGCGGGCTCGGAGAAGAGCGGGAGCAGCAGCGCCGCGTCGTACAGGGCCGAGCGCGAGAGGGCGCTGGCGGCCGCCTCCGCGACCGCGGGAACCGGCGACTGCAGGGCCTCGACGAAGACGGCGAGCGTGTCGTTCGTCGCAAGCCGCTCGAGGACCTCGATCGAGGCCTCCGACGCCTTGCCGTGGGCGATCGCGTCGAGGAGGCCGCGCACGGCGGAGGGCCCGAGCGCCAGCAGCTTTTCCTGCGTCTGCGCGAGGCCCGCATCCGCCTGGTGCGGGTCCTGCAGCCGCTTCGCGAGATGTCCCGCCTGGAATCGCCGGATCAGGTCCATGATCGCTCGTCGCCCGGTATCGGGAGTGAGGGGAGGGGGATCAGCGCGAGAGCAGCAGCCAGACCGTGCCGGCGCCGAGGGCGGCCCCGAGAAGGAAGGAGATGATGATCGCCCCGATCGGCGCCTGGGCGGCCGACGGCGCGGGGGCCGGGGGCCCGAGAGCCGCAGGCGGGGAAACGGGATGGACCTCGCGCTCCTTCGACGTCTCGAGCAGCACGTCCAGCTCGGCGCGCGAGAGCACGGTCGTGTGCTGCTCGGTCGCGGAGCTGGACTTGCGCTGCTCGATGCCGCTGGCGCGCCGGTCGGTGTCGTAGCCGACCCAGAGCGTGTACTTGCCGAAGCGCACGACGTCGTTGTTCTTCACGACCGCGGTGTGCACCATCTGGTCGTTCACGAACGTGCCATTGGCGCTTCCGAGGTCCACGAGCTGGTAATCGCCGCCCGGGGTCTTCTCGAGGCGGAAGTGATCGCGCGAGACTCCGGGGTTGTCGACGAACACGTCGGAACCCGGGTCGCGCCCGACACTGACCACGGGCTTGTCAAACGTGTAATTCCGGACCGGTCGCCCCATCAGCGACAGGCGCAGCTTCAGCAGATTCCCTTCGGGCATGGTCGACTCCTCCTGGCAGCGACCGCCGGGCGGGGGCACGGACGGCGCCGGCCTGCGGCACCACGGGTCCCGTGCCGGGCGAACGGGTTACCCGGTTGCTATCGGCACGGCCGGGGGCCCGCCTTGAGCGCGATTTCACCCGGCGGGGCTCCCCCGGACCCCCTCCCGGCCGGGTTCGAGGGGGCCAGGACCGCTCGGGGAACCGCCCGGCCGCGCCCGTCGCCGGGGAGCGCCCTCGGCGCTCGGAGCCCGTGCTAAGGTGCGCGCCCGTTCACCGCCCGGATCGACGGCGCACCGGAGTCCGGCCGCGCCCCTCGGAGGAGCCTCCCCTTCATGTCCAAGCGCCTGCGCGACCTCGTGGCCGCCGCCTTGCTCGTCCTTCTCGCCGTCCCGGTCCCCTCGGCGGCCGGTCCCCGGCCGCCGGACGCGCTCGGCGCCGGCTCCACGCGCCTCGCGCTCGAGAAGCTCCGCGTCACGGGGAGCGTCCTCTACGTGGCGGCGCATCCCGACGACGAGAACACCGCGATGCTCGCCTGGTTCGCGCGCGGGCGGAAGCTGCGCACCGAGTACCTCGCGATGACCCGCGGCGACGGCGGCCAGAACCTGATCGGGCCCGAGCTGGGCCCGGCGCTCGGCGTCATCCGCACGCAGGAGCTCCTCGCGGCGCGGCGCGTGGACGGCGCCGAGCAGCGCTTCACGCGCGCGGTGGACTTCGGCTATTCGAAGGGCCCCGAGGAGACGTTCGCGTTCTGGGGCCACGACTCGATCCTGGCCGACGTCGTGCGGGAGATCCGGCGCTTCCAGCCCGACGTGATCGTCACCCGTTTCCCGACGGACGGCCGGGGCGGCCACGGGCACCACACCGCGTCGGCGATCCTCGCCGAGGAGGCCTTCTCGGCCGCGGCCGACCCGGCGCGCTTCCCGCAGTGCGGACCGGCGTGGCGCACGAAGCGGCTCTTCTGGAACGCCTTCGGGCGCGGCAACCAGCGTCCCGAGCCGGGCTGGCTGAACGTGGACGTGGGCGGCTACGAGCCGCTGCTCGGCCGCTCGTGGGGCGAGATCGCCGCCGAGAGCCGCAGCAACCACCGGAGCCAGGGTTTCGGCGTCGCCGAGCGCCACGGTCCGCTGCCGAACTGGCTGGTGCCGCGCCTCGGCGACCCGGCCACGGGCGACCCCTTCGAGGGCGTGGACCTCTCCTGGCGCGCGTTCGGCCCGGCCGGCGTGCGCGTGGACTCGCTGCTCGCGCTCGCGCTCGCGGAGTACGACCCCGGGCGCCCGGCGGCGCTGCTGCCACGCCTCTTCGAGGTGCGGCGCGCGATGGCCGCGGTGCCGCCGGTGCGCCCGGCGGTGCTGGCCGCGAAGCGCGCCGAGCTCGAGACGCTCCTGCGCTCGTGCTCCGGCCTGTGGCTTGAGGCGGTCGCGCTCGAGCCCGCCGTCGTTCCCGGCGATTCCGTGCGCGTCGCGGTGTCGGTCGTGAACCGCCTCGGCGCGGACGTCACGGTGCGCCGCGTGTCGGCCGGCGCGGCGACCGACGAATCCCCGGGAGCGTTCGGGGACGACGCGTTCACCGACACGCTCACGGTGGCGATCCCCCGCGACGTGGCACCGACCCAGCCCTACTGGCTGCGCCGCCCGCCCGTGGGCGGGCGGTACGACGTCGCGCAGCTGTCCGAGATCGGCGCTCCCGAGGACCCGCCCGCAATCGAGGCCGCGGTCTCCCTGCGGCTCGGCGGGGAGGACCTCGACGTGCGCGTCCCCGTCGCCTACCGCTGGACCGACCCGGTCGAGGGCGAGCGCTGGCGCTCGCTCGAGATCGCGCCGCCCGCCTCGCTTCGTCCCGACCAGGAGGTCTATGCCTTCCCCGACCGCTCGCCGCGCGTCGTCACCGTGCGCGTCCAGGCGCAGCGCGATCGCCTGGCCGGACGCGTCGCGCTCTCGCTCCCGGTGGGCTGGACGAGCGAACCTCCCGCAGCCGACGTCTCGCTCGCGCACGCGGGCGACGAGAGGCACCTGTACTTCACCGTGACACCCGCCGCGGGGCCGGCGGCCTCGGTGCTCGTCGCGACCATCACCGTGGACGGCCGGAGGTGGTCGCTCGAGCGCGAGGTGATCGATTACCCGCACATTCCCGTGCAGGTGCTCCACCCGCCGGCGACGGCGCGGCTCGTGCGCGCGGACATCCGGCACCTCGGCTCGCGCGTCGGCTACGTCAAGGGCTCGGGTGACGCCATCCCGGAGGCCCTGCGCCAGCTCGGCTACGTGGTCGTCCCGCTCAGCGACGACGACCTCGAGGAGGGCGACCTCTCGCGCTTCGACGCGATCGTCACGGGGGTGCGCGCGTTCAACACGCGCCCCGCGCTGCACGCCGCGCAGCCGCGCCTGCTCGACTGGGTCGCGGGCGGCGGCACGCTCGTCGTGCAGTACAACACCACCGCGGCGGGCGTCCCGCGCACGCTCGGCCCGTGGCCGCTCACCCTCTCGCACGACCGCGTGACCGACGAGACCGCCCGGGTGAAGGTGCTCGCGCCCGGGCACCCTCTGCTCACGCGGCCGAACGTGATCGGCCCCGCCGACTTCGACGGCTGGGTGCAGGAGCGCGGGCTCTACTTCGCGAACCCGGCGGACCCGCGCTACGAGCGGGTTCTCGCGTGCCACGATCCCGGCGAGCCCGACCGCGACGGCGGCCTGCTCTACGCCCGGCACGGCAAGGGCGTCTTCATCTACTGCGCCTACGCGATGTTCCGCCAGCTGCCGGCGGGCGTCCCCGGCGCGTGGCGGCTGTTCGCCAACCTCGTGAGCGCGCGCCCGTGAGCCGTGCGCCGCGCGGGACCGGGGAGCCGCCGGCGGACCGGCCCCCCGTGGGGGGCCGCTGGGGCCTGCTCTACGCGGTCGTGATCGCGGCCCTCGCGATCGAGATCGCGCTCATGGCGTGGCTGACGGGGACGTTCCGGTGAGGCCGCTCGACGCGGTCGTGCT
>Ga0315540_10001224_pt1 | contig 14683 bp, 13 predicted proteins | sample SalMarSW160110MG_FD_203677 | JGI IMG/M metagenome (GOLD analysis project Ga0315540, IMG submission 203677) | Salt marsh sediment microbial communities from the Plum Island Ecosystem LTER, Massachusetts, United States - Salt Marsh Sediment SW1601-10 ... | reverse complement strand
TCCTCTTCCTTGTTGATCAGGAAAGGTAACGGCTTGGCAGGGTTGAGCACATTTACTTCTTGTACGTCAACTTCGATTTCACCTGTGGGTAAATTCGAGTTTTCGGCGCCTTCTGGACGTGGACGTACGACTCCGGTGATTTGCAGGACCCATTCAGCGCGGACATCTTGCATGATCGGGAACTTTTCGGGATCAGCCACCACCTGAACCAATCCGAAGCGATCGCGCAAATCGATGAAGGTCACGCCGCCATGATCGCGGTGGCGGTGCACCCAGCCGGCCAGGGTAACGGTCTGCCCGACATGCGAGGCGCGTAATTCTCCACAGGTATGAGTTTTGTACATGCTGATCCTCCTACAAAATAAATCGCCCTTCGCGAATTGCGTTGGGCGACTGGGTATTTCGAAAAAGATTTCTTATACTGGCAGGCTGCGCCAGTCGGCCCGAGGATATTCGTCCGACGAATTCTTGTCATTATCGTTTTTGCGCAGTCCGGTCCTTGGCATTGGGATGTCTCCAGAATTGCCGAATTATAGCACAGCGAGAAGGTTTAATATAGGTTTGTAGACCAGAGTACGGATTAAATTGGATCGTTACGTCATCCAAGCAAATCGCTGGTTTCGTCCAATGCATTGACCTGGTCTTCGGTTAAGCGCCAGCCGGGAGCGCCTGCATTTTGTTGGGCTTGTTCGGCAGTTTTAGCGCCTGGAATCGGCAAAGTGCCTTTGCAAATGCACCAATTCAAGGCGATTTGTACCAGGGATTTACCACCCTGGTCCTGGCCGATTTCGGTCATCAATTTTAACAGTGCAGGCAGTTTGGTCAATAGACTGCCATAACGACGTCCACGCAAGCCGGCGGGGGGATTCTCGGTGCTGTACTTTCCGGTTAACAAACCCATTTCCAGGGGGCTGTAAGCGATCAGGCGTATCCCCAATTCTTTGCAGCGTGCCAGGATCCCGTTTTTCTCGATACTGCGATCCAATAAACTATAATGCATCTGATTGGATGCAAGCGGGATATTTTTCTGCGCCAGCGCAGAATACGCGCGTAGCATCTGACTTTGGTTAAAATTCGAAACCCCGATGGCACGGGTCAACCCCCGGTTTACAGCCTCGGCCATCCCATCCATCCAGGTTTCGATCGACGTGAACGGGAAGGGGAAGTGGATCTGGTAGAGGTCAACTGAGTCCATCCCTAATCGTTCCAGGTTGTGTTCGATTGCATTCAGCAGCAGCTTTTTATTTAATCGCCACGGATAGGGAGTGAACTTGGTCGCCACGAGCACCGCTTGCTGGCTTTCCTTGATAAATTGTCCTAAAAGCCGTTCCGAGCGCCCATTTCCATAAGATTCGGCGGTGTCGATAAAGCGGATCCCCTCTTCAACCGAAACATCGAAGGCCGCGCGGATATCGTCGTCGCTGTAGCCGTGACCGTAGTTCCACATGATTCGATCCCCCCAGGACCAGGCTCCAAGTCCCATTTCGGTCGCTTGTAAAAAACGTATTTCGTTCGTAGATGGTGTTTCCAATTAGTTGCTCCTTGTTCATAATATTCTACCTTCTTTTCTTAAAATTTGATAAAGATGTCGTTTTTATTTGTTTGCAGGGTAGTCACGAAACTGAATTCAGGTTAAAATCAGTATCTAAAAATTCTATTAGGAACTGATGGACCGCCAGCCACACGAACTTATCGGTGGCTGGCGCTCCCTGAGTTCCAAGGAGGTTATCTTGGACTCGCGATTAAGCGATAGGGGACAGATGGAACCCCCATCTGAAACGGTTCGGCGTCTCTCCCTGCCATTTACCAACCTACAACTGCTTTCGCGCGCATTGACCCACCGCTCATACATCAACGAGCATCCTGAAGCATTGGAAGATAATGAGCGGTTGGAATTCTTGGGGGATGCCGTCTTGGATTTTATCGTCGGTGCCTGGTTATATAATCGTTTTCCTGAAATGAGTGAAGGCGATCTGACACGCTTGCGCTCGGCTTTGGTGCGCACAGAGCAACTGGCCGAATTCGCTCAAAATATGGATTTGGGTCCTGCAATTCGCCTTGGACGCGGAGAACGCAACTCTGGAGGGCAGGAACGACCGGCTATTCTTTGTGGAACCTTCGAAGCCGTGGTCGGTGCCCTGTATCTGCAAGGCGGTATCCCGGCCGTTGAGGCGTTTATTTTCCCGCTTCTGGAAGATGCTCGTGAACGGGTTATGCAACGCCTGGAAATTTATGACTCAAAAAGCCATTTCCAGGAATGGGCCCAGTCCGAAGGATTGGGAACACCATTTTATGTTACTGTCAGCGAAAGCGGGCCGGACCACGCCAAAGAATTTTTAGTCGAGGTCCGGGTCAATCGAAAGACGTACGGTTCCGGTCGCGGAACGAGTAAGCAGGTGGCTGAGATGAATGCGGCGCTGGATGCGCTTAAACGATTAGGGTTCACCAATTCTTAAATTCTATTTCTGGTTTTTACGATATGCCTTTGCGTCTTAAATCTCTGGAACTGCACGGATATAAAACCTTCGCTGCCCGCACCGTCTTTGAATTTGGCGAAGGGATCACTGCGATTGTAGGACCTAACGGTTCTGGTAAGTCAAACATCGCGGATTCTTTGCGTTGGGTGCTTGGTGAACAATCCTACGGTTTGTTGCGAGGCAAGAAGACCGAAGATATGATTTTCTCGGGTTCAGAACAGCGTCCGCGGGCTGGCATGGCTTCGGCTACAGTTTTGTTCGATAACGCCGATGATTGGCTCCCGGTGGATTTCAGCGAAGTTGGTCTGACGCGTCGGGCGTATCGTGATGGGCATAACGAGTACCTGCTCAACGGACAACAGGTTCGACTGCGCGAGATCAATGAGCTGTTGGCCCAGTCTGGTTTGAGTGAGCGAACCTATACGATCATTGGGCAGGGTTTGGTAGATGCTTCCCTGGCGCTCAAGGCCGATGAGCGTCGCCGTCTGTTCGAAGAGGCGGCCGGTGTGGGTTTGTACCGATCGCGCCGCGAAGATGCCGTACGTCGTCTGGAAATAACACAACGTAACCTGGAACGTGTGCTGGATATCATGGCTGAACTCGAACCACGCCTGCGAAGCCTTGAGCGTCAGGCGCGTCGCGCTCAGGAGTATGGTCAGGCGCAAGCCGATTTGCGCCTCCTGCTTCGTGATTGGTATGGTTACCATTGGCATCACTCCCAAAGAGAATTGACTGATGCACGCGAATTACTTCGCGAGCATGAGGCAAAATTGAATCAAGCCCGCGATGAATACCAAATGCATCAAGCTGAGTTCTCGACCTTTCGCGACCGTTTGCAGGCATTACGGATCCAAATAAATGGCTGGCACCGGGAGTTATCGTCGCTTCACAGTCAACGTGAGACTGTCAGCCGCGACCTGGCAGTATTGGAGGAACGTCGCCGTTCTTTGGCGGATGCACGCCAATCCATCATGAGCGAGCAGGAACGCGCTCAAGACGAAGGGCAGCTTGGACAGGAACGCGTTCAGGAAGTCGAACAAGAAATTACTCGCTTAGAGGCTGATTATCAAGATGCGCATAATCAGCACAATCAGGCTGTTGAAGCATTGAGGGCCCGGCAAGCCGAACATGCTGTTATTGAAGAAAAACTAATGGCTGCACGCCAAAAAATGAACTCTCTAAACGCCCAAAATGCTGAATTTTTGGCTCGGATGGACAGTCTGGAAACTCGCCAGACTGAATTGGCACGAAAAACAGTATCCACTGAATCGGCTTTGGCTGAAGCCGAACAAGCAGTACAACAGGCAGAAGAGAAACAGCGGACGGTTGAAAAGGAACGAGTTCAGGCGGAAAAAGCCCATGCTCAAGCCCGATCCGCCCTTAAAGAGCAACAAAAGGAAGTCTCTTCCTTAGAAGACGATCGCCGTAAACAGATCGAGGCACGGGCTGCCCGGGAAAACGAGGAGACACGCCTTAAGACTCAATTGGAAGTACTCGTCCAGGCCGAACAGTCACTTACCGGATACGCCGAAGGTGCACGTTTCCTGCTTGAGGCTGTACGTGATGCGCGCCTTAATAAATCGCCTGGTGCGCTGAGTGCGATGTTGGACGTTCCTGCCGAATATGAGGTGGCTATTGCTTCCGCCCTGGGCGATCACCTTGATGCGGTTTTGCTCGATTCAGGTGAAGACGCCGAGCAGGCTTTGCGCTTGCTCGAGAATGCTGATGCCGGTCGAGCGACCCTGCTGCCGCTGGAATGGTTGGCTAAGGCTGGAGCACTAAAAGCACCGAAAGACCCAAATTGCCTGGGTGTAGCTTCCGAATTGGTGCGCGCCCCAAAAGAATTGATTCCGGCTGTTGTCCTTTTGCTTGGACAAGTATTGGTGGTCAAAGATCGCGCTACTGCGCGCAGGTTGGTGCAAGGCAAGGATCAACCTATAAAGGCTGTGACATTACGTGGTGAAGTTTTTCGGACGGATGGCTCGGTTGTTGCCGGAGGGGCAACCCGCTCGGGAACCTTGAGCAGACCGCGCCAGCGACGGGAGTTGCAGTCTGCTCTGGATGAGCTCAGCCAACGCGTAGCAGGCCTGGACGCTGAAATTGAGCGCCTTAACAAAGATATATCTGCAGCGCAACGCAAACTGGTCAAGTGCGAACAAACGCTGGTGTCCGCGCAGGAACGCCTGGAGGCGGCTCAGGAATCCGAACAACAGGTTGTGCTTGAATCGGAGTCGGCCCTTCGGCAGCTGGAATGGAACAAATCCCAGATCGCTCAATTGCGAAGTGAGGTCGCTGAAGCGCAATCTGAACAGAAGCAAGTAGAAGAGACCCGCGTCGGGATTGAAAGTCAGGAATTGCAATCGCAGGAAACAATCCGTGCGTTGGCCGCGGAGTTGGCGAGTCTGTCAACCGAAGAAGCCCAGAGCCAGGTAACCTATTGGAATACGCGAGCGGCAGTCTCGGAGCGAGCCTTGTCGGATGTGCGGTCGCGCTTGGCGGAACGCCAGCAAGCCGTTGTCCGTTTGGGAGACCAGCAAGCTACCCTGAAACAACGCTTGGATGAGACTGATCGTTCCCTGGAAAATTTGGACCGTGAAAAAGAAACCCTGCGCCAACAGGAAAACACCTTGAACGAGCAAATTGAGAAGCTGCGTGTGCGAATTGACCCGGCCGAAAAAGAACTGGCCGAAGCGGAACGTCAGGATGTTGAACGTCAGGAGCGCGAAACCACGGCGCAACGCGCGCTTGCCAGTGTCGAGCGACAATATACGCAGGTGCAAATCGATTTGACCCGCCGTCAGGAAAACCTCGATTCTTTGCGCCATAAAATTGAAGATGATTTTGGTCTGGTGATGTTTTCTTATGAAGAAGACGTTTCTGGCCCAGTGCCTCTGCCGTTTGAGGGAATGGTCGAGCAGCTGCCGGTAGTCACCGAATTGCCAAATGAATTAGAAGAACAGGTAACCCAACAACGCGCGTTGTTGCGGCGCATGGGCGCGGTCAATCCGGAAGCCAGGCAGGAATATGATTCTGAGCGCGAACGCTTCGAATTCATGAAAACACAAGTTGCTGATTTGCAAAAAGCCGAGGCGGATCTGCGCCAGGTTATCGCTGAACTGGATGAGCTGACCAGGCGCGACTTTTCGCTCACTTTCGAGCAGGTTGCCGGGGAGTTCAAACAAATATTTACCCGATTGTTTGGTGGAGGATCAGCCCGTCTGGTGTTGACCGATCCGGATAACCTGATTGATACCGGTATCGACATTGAAGCGCGCCTGCCAGGTCGGCGAGAACAAGGGTTGTCACTGCTCTCGGGTGGTGAGCGTAGCCTCACGGCGATTGCCCTGGTGTTTTCACTGCTAAAAGTTTCGCCGACCCCGGTCTGTGTTCTGGACGAGGTTGATGCTATGCTGGATGAGGCAAATGTTGGCCGTTTCCGCGACCTGTTACGTGAGTTGAGTGAGCGGACGCAATTTGTCGTCATTACGCACAATCGCAATACCGTCCAGGCAGCGGAAGTAATCTATGGTGTGACCATGGGTCGAGATTCTGCAAGCCAAATGATCAGTTTGCGATTGGATGAGATCAGTGATGATTTGCTTAGAGGCAGTTAATGTTTATAAAAAGGCCGCCCGATTTTTTCACCGGGCGGCCTTTTTTGTTGATCTATTCGAATAATCCTAATTATTGGGTCGGTGGTAGAGTCGGTTCGGCTGGAACGCGATTCTTCCAGATATCGAAGGTCTCGACCTGGGTCTCAGACTTGAGCTTGGCCAGAAAATCATTGAAGGCTTGATCTTTGGCTGTTTGATACTGGCTGGCAGTCAGGGGTCGCATTTCGTGACCGAGCACCTGGATGATATGCCATCCGTATGTACTTTGGATCGGTTCGCTGATCTGGCCGACTTTCAGGTCAAACGCAGGTTTTTCGAATTCAGGGATCATCTGGCCTTTACCAAACCAGCCCAGGTCACCCCCCTTATCTTTGGTGCCGGGATCAGTCGAGACTTCCGCAGCAATAATAGAGAAATCTCCACCATTGAGCAGTCGTAGGTAGACTTTTTTGGCTGTAGCTTCATCCGCTACGAGGATGTGACGAGCCCAGACCATATCTTCTTCGTGAGGGACGTCCGCAGTAACCAGATCGTATAGTTTCTGACGGTAAATCTGGTTCTCGAACAAATTGGAGAAATCCTTTTCGGTCATCCCCAAATTTTTATAATTTTCGAGCGACTTGTCATATTCGCTTTGATAACCTTCAGCCGTGTAAGGTGTGGCTGTCGGCACGGGGGTATATGTTGGTGTTGCAGAAGGAACTGGCGTGGCTGTCGCATTGGCGACAAGCGTAGGCGTCGGTGCTGGGGTGCGGGTTGGTGCCTGAGTAGGCGTGGGTGTTAGTGTCACCAGAGCAAGCTGCTCAGGAGAAAAAGTCGGTTCAACCACATCGGTTGGCGTGATGGTTGGGGTCGGGCTCCCGTTTGGGTAATAGTTGAAAAAACCCCGTATCTTCGCACTTATTTCCTCGGGGGAGACGGTGATCCCGCGCCGGGCACATTCCTGACGGATCAAGGCTTCGTTAATTACTTGATCGAGTACGTTTTGTCCCAGGGTTTCGGGGGAATTCATTTGAGCCTGGATTTGAGAAATTTGCGAGGAAAAATTCTGGTCGGTCGAAGGGTCGATTCCAAAGACCTGGGCAAACTGGTAAATTTGAACGTACCTGTTGATCAATTGCTGGCGCGTCAGCCGTACACGCATCTGAAATTCGCGTGTGGTGACGACTGTGTCGCCAATCTTGGCAACAGGTTGACGCAGTTGCAGGTAATTCAAATCCAAATATCCATAAATCAGAACCAGGATAACTGAAGCGATGACACCAATCGCAATATTGCGGATAAGCCTGGTCTGGCGGCGTTCGATTTCGAGCCGCGCTAGGTGTTTTTTGCTGGATGCAGATGGCTTCGATGTTTTTGCCATACTTGACCTCTTTAACGATCAAAGGGCATGAGCGGTGCCATGCCCCTTGGATTTGGAATTAAGACAATCCGTCTTCCCACTGCTTGCCGACGAAGGGCAAGAGCGCAATGTGGCGAGCCTGTTTAATCGCCACAGCCACGGCACGCTGATGTCGGGCACAGGTGCCGGTTTGGCGGCGAGGGCGGATTTTGCCGTCCTCGGTAATGAGGCGCTTAAGCATATCCACCTTCTTATAATCAATTGTCAGATTCTTATCTGCACAGAACTGACAGAATTTCGGTCTCGAGTAGTAACGACGTTCAGGGCGTGAGCGCTGATTGTTGCGAGAATCACTTTTTCGGTCGTCAGACATTATTTACTCCAAATATTAGAACGGAAATTCGTCCTCTTCAGCCGGTGGTTCAGCCTGACCTTCGTCAGCTGTCCCTTCCTGGCTTTGATTGTTATCTCGACGGTCGCCGAGCATCATCATTTCATTAGCAACCACTTCGATGGAAGTGCGTTTGTTGCCTTCTTTGTCTTCCCAGCGCCGCGTTTGTAATCTGCCTTCGATGTAAACCTGTTGGCCTTTGTTCAGATATTGTTTGCAGATTTCAGCCAAATTACCCCAGGCTACGACGTTGAACCATTCGGTCTCGGTATGACGTTCGCCATCCACGGTATTCCATGATCGGCTGACAGCCATTGTAAATGTGGTAACCGGGCGGCCGGAAGGTGTGTAGCGCATTTCTGGGTCTCGACCCAGATGGCCGATAATCATTACTTTATTCAAGCCACGGCTCATGGCTTTCTCCTTTTAAATCTAAACAGGTTTACAGTTAGTTAACCAGGATCAACATGTGACGCATAACAGGATCCAGGAAGCGCAGGTTGCGTTCGAGTTCTTTGGTCGTCTCGGGGGACAAGCTTACATTTATTAAAACGTACTGGCCTTCTGTTTGTTTGCGAATTGGGTAGGCAAGCTTGCGACGACCCCAGACGTCTATTTTGTCAGCAGTGCCACCTGCTTCACTGATCCAGCCTTTGATGCGGTCGAGAGCACCATTAAAGGCAGTCTCATCCAGATCGGGATGGATCACACACACCAGTTCATACTTTCGCATGGGGAAACCTCCTTTCCACGGGATTGCCTCCAGACGACGCCGTGAGCGGGCTGGAAGCGGAAAGTATCACGTGTTGAGCGTGATAATTAACGGGTTGTAGTTTAGCACAAACCGCGAAAATTGGATAGGATCACTAATTACATTCCGGACTCTTCCCTTGGTTTGGCAGGGAAGTAACCAATTGAAAATTTATGGGGCGCCGGCACCATACAAGGATGGATCAGTCGGCGTGTTTCCGGATGGATCGTGGACGTAAACCCAATCTCCCTCTTTGGCCCAATCGAAGAGCCAATGCGAATCCCCCAACGATAAATTGACACAGCCATGCGATTGCGGATAGCCAAAATAGGTGTGCCAGTACGCACCATGTAATGCGCGCGCCTCATCGTAGTACATTGTCCAGGGGACATCTTCCAAATAATAGTAATCTGAATGATCGGCCTCAAAGGAACCGCTCATAGTTTCGGTAGTCTTCTTTTTGTATATTTGAAATAACCCGGGTTTGGTAAAGAACGGATCCAGCCCGGAGGAGAGTAATGTGGCGAAAACGAGTTGCGAATTGTCGTAAACAGCCAATGTTTGCTCTTCCAGATTGACCTCGATCCAGCGTCCGTTGGTGACACCCTCGGGGGGAGTCGTATTTGGAATAACGCGTGCAACCAAGCGGCCCTCGATCCATTGGTCGGGACCGATCAGATACCAGTCAGTATCCTTAACTTTTTGCGCTGCATACACCTGAACGATATTAAAACGAGTCTTTTTGTCAATTACGGTACCTGTGTAGCTGGGTTGGTTGCGGATTTCTGCATCGGATCGAACCCAGCCGAAGGCGTTTTTCGGGGTCGAAGTGAAGATCAATCCCTGAAAATTGCCATACCCGACCCGAGAGCCATCTCCCGGAAACCACTCTCCGGACGGCAGCATAAAGTAATGACCTTTGTCGTTTTCAACATGATTGATGTAAGAAACGTAGACAAATCCCGGGCTGATATATTGACTGGCGCCCCCATGCGCTTCTGCTGCTTCAAGGGAGCCATACAAGGGCAGGGACATTGTGGGATCGACCTTGAAATAAAGATAGGGAACCACGCCCAGCCCCGGATCAGGCGGGTAAGCAGGAAGTGGACGCTGCGGGAAACTCATACCCAACCCCGCCATTTCCGTCATATACAAGGCTGGTCCATAGGCAACACAATCTTCCGGTGTGATTGTGTATACACCTGGGGGGCAGACAACATCTCCGTTGGCCGGCTCCAGATGGGGAGAATCCCCTTGCGCATTTACCTTAAATACTGAAATGAAGCTGGTTAAAATACTACTAATAATAATTATTGTTATTAATCGTTTCATAAATTACCAGGTACTTGTTTCAGATGGCTTTTTGAAGTTATGTAGCCGAAGATTATAGCACGGAAACTGTAAATACCCTGTAAGCCTCCTGAGTGTCAAACGTAGGGGTTCTAGCTTGACACAAATACTTGCATGTGCTAAATTAGCAACACTTCGTAAAGGTATTTTTTAATGGATCAGGATATCGTAAAGGACGTCTCATTTCGTCTACCAGGAGGGTCGTCGTGTCTAAGTCGCGCACGCAGATGATGGTCGACCGCTTACGTGAACTGCAGGCTTCGTCACCAGATATTGAAGCTTCGGCAGTCGTCAGCGTGGATGGGTTGAGCATAGCCTCCGCGTTGCCACAGGGAGTGGAAGAAGATCGTGTGTCGGCGATGTCTGCAGCCATGCTCTCCTTGGGAGAACGTATTGCCAATGAATTGGGACGTGGATCCCTGGAGCAGGTATATATAAAAGGTGAAAAGGGATTTGTGGTGCTCATGTCGGTCGGTGAAGAAGCTGTTCTAACAGCGCTGGCGCGAGAACAAGCCAAGCTCGGTCTGATTTTCCTGGATATGCGCCGAGCCGCTGAAGATCTGGTCAAATTGATTTAATGGAGTCCGTATGAGCCCAATGGAAAAAAGCGGTTTGTATTACCCGAACAAATTTGGCATGATTACAATTAAGGCTTTGGAAGAGGTGATGGGGAAGAATGGCCTCAACGCAATCCTCAATTTATCCGGTCTTACTCATTATATTGACAACTATCCCCCGGACAACCTTGAAAAACAATTCGACTTTTCTGAACTTTCAGGCATTGGGATCGCGCTGGAAGAGATGTATGGTCCGCGTGGTGGGCGTGGTTTGGCACTGCGTGCGGGCCGGGCAACTTTTGCAGACGCATTGAAAAATTTCGGCGCGCTGGCTGGCGTTGGTGATATGGCATTTAAAGTCCTGCCCTTGCAAGCCAAACTGCGGATTGGCTTACCAGCAATGGCTCGAATATTTTCACAAATCAGCGATCAACATAGTACTGTAGAAGAGAAAGAAAACGAATTTATTTATACGATCCACAAATGCCCGGTATGTTGGGGGCGACATGACGTGGATAAACCGGTTTGTTTTATTGCAACCGGTCTCTTGCAAGAGGGACTCAAGTGGGTTTCGGGCGGGAACGAATTCCGCGTTAATGAATCCTTGTGTCACGCGTTGGGGGATGATGTCTGCGAGTTTATCATTCAAAAAGAACCGATCTCCTGATCGCCGAGGGCTATCATGGCAGAAGAGAAGCCCAAAATCTTAATCGTTGAAGACGATCTCGATGTGGCTGAAATGCTGAACGCTTATTTTGGTGTTCAGGGTTATGAAGTTTTTACCGTTAACTGGGGAGAAGATGGGGTTAGAGCTTGCCAAACAGTTCACCCGGATTTGGTCATTCTGGATATTCGCCTTCCGGATATCGATGGGTATGAAGTGGCTCGCCAACTGCGCGGAAACCGCAGGACGCAGGATATACCAATTATTTTCTTGACAGAAAAACGCGAGCATACCGACAAGCTGCAAGGATTGGAATTGGGGGCTGATGATTACATCACCAAACCTTTTGACGTTCAAGAGCTACGCTTACGGGTGCGTAATACTTTACGGCGAGCGACACACGAAACCTTAACCAACCCGGTCAGCGGATTACCGGAAGGCCCTCTGGTAGACGAGCACCTTAGGGATTGTTTGGGGCAAGATAATTGGGGGATCCTGGTGGTGTCCCTTGAAAACCTGGATCACTTCCGCGAGGCCTACGGATTTGTCGCCTCGGACGATGTTTTACGCGCTGTAAGCCTGATGATCCAAAACACTTTAAGGGAAGTGGGTAGTATGGATGGCTTTCTGGGTCATCTTTCGCTAACTGATTTTGTTATGGTCATTTTACCGATGCATTTGCCCGAGGTGGATAGCCGCATCAGGTCACGCTTAGAGCGGTCACTTGATTATTTTTATCCAATCGAAGATCGAGATCGAGTCGATGATTTGTCACATCGCCTGGCAGTAAAAATGACAGTATTGACAGCCGAGGATGGAAATTTTTCCAATCTTGAGCAACTTAAATCAGAGCTTATCGGGCGGAAACAATAGGAGTTTATTTGCGAACTACTGTCATTATTCCGACATATAACGAAGCGGAGAATCTACCCAAACTGATCTCCGCTTTATTTTCGCTTCCGCTTGAGTTGGATATCCTGGTTGTGGATGATAACAGTCCGGATGGGACAGGAATGCTGGCGGATGAATTTGCGACCCAAAATCCCGATCGGGTGTCTGTAATCCATCGTCCTGGAAAAATGGGATTGCGCTCGGCGTATCTGACGGGCTTTCGAAAAGCTATCGACGATGGCGCACAGGCGGTCGTCCAGATGGATGCTGATTTCTCCCATGATCCGGCGGTTCTGGTTGAAATGAATAACCAGGTTGATTCTTACGACATGATCCTCGGTTCTCGTTATATCAATGGCGGCGGGGTTGACAACCAGTGGCCGTTATGGCGTAAGGCGCTTTCAGCATTTGGTAATTTCTATGCTCGGACGATTCTCGGTTTTCCGCTGCATGACGTCACGACCGGCTATCGTTTTTGGCGACGTGAAACCCTGCTGGGGTTGCCGATGGAGCGCATTAAATCCAATGGGTACATATTTTTAGTCGAGATGGCTTACATGGCTTTCTGTCTCGATTATAGGATTGGAGAGGTCCCAATATTCTTCGCTGACAGGCGTTGGGGGAAGTCAAAAATGTCCTTTACAATTCAGTTAGAGGCTGCTTTCCGAATCTGGCAGGTACGCTGGAATTTTCGAGATTTGCGGCGCCTAGGCAAAGCCGCCCGGATAAAATAAGAGACGGGCCCGTCTTTTATTTTACGATTGTTGTCAGCGTTTTCCATTCATCCAGACTGAGTGTTTCCGCCCTCCGCATCGGGTTGATCCCGGCAGCTTCAAGCAGGGATTGCGCCTGGGTTGGGGAAATTCGCAATCCCGCAGAAATTGAGTTCCGTAAGGTTTTGCGCTTCTGGCCAAACCCGGCCTTGGCGAGTTGAAAGAATTTATCCAACTGCGCGTAAGGGATACTGGGTTCTTTGGCAATCTCGATGCGCAAAACAGCCGAATCAATTTTAGGCGCAGGGTAAAAAGCCCCGGCCGGGATGCGCGCGATGATCTGCGGTCGCCCGTAAACTTGCACACTCAGGGAAAGCAAACTCATCCGCCCTGATTCAGCACATATCCGTTCCGCAACTTCTCTTTGTACCGTCAGTACCATCCGGCGCGGGCTTGGATGCGATTCAAGCAAATGGCGCAGCAGTGCGGAGGTGATGTAATAAGGTATGTTGGCAACTACGAGATAGCCGTCCTTGCTCATTAATTCGGCTGGCGAGATTTTCAAGATATCGGCCTGGATCAGACGGACGTTGGTATAAGAGGAAAGGACAGCTTGCAGTGGTGGGAGCAGCCTCTGGTCCAATTCGACCGCGACCACCTCCAGGGCATGAATAGCCAGATAGCGCGTTAAACTGCCCAGGCCGGGTCCGACTTCCAGGACGCTGTCGTCGGGCTCGATCTCAGCTGCTTTGACGATACTTTCCAGAGCCGCAGGGTCTTGTAAAAAATTTTGTCCGAGGCTTTTGTTGGGGCGCAATCCGTACTGATGCAACAGAGCTGCGGAATTGAGCTGCGGAACCTTCGGGTAATTGCTCATGGGCAGGTGTAGTCCGGGGAGGGCAGCGAAGGCGATGCGGAAGGTTCGCTCCGGCGTGAAGGCCAGGAACCCTGGTTGAACTGCAACACAAAGCTGCGTAAAATCGTAAAATCCGCATCCCAGATAAAGACATCCTTTTGGACGCCGATGTCATATGTGCGGGTACCGGTCAGTAAATCGGTTGGGAAGCTGACGAAGGCGATGTCCGCTGGGTCGATCTGTGGAGCCAGGCACGCCAGCTGTCCGATTTGGGTGGCGCTCAGGTCAGTCTGGGCTGATCCTTTGAAGGATTGAATAATAGCCGGGATCTTGGTGACGATTGCTGGACTTAGCAGTTCCTTGCGCAGTGCACACATGACGATATTTTGATTGCCGACGCGTTCGAAAACAGTATTTTTTCGAATGCGAGACAGCATCAAGGCTTGCGTGCCATCCAGATGATGGGGACCTGCCCCAAAGTACAGATCGGAGCGTTTTTCCTGGTCTGGGGCGCGACCATCCACGGCGGCCGGCAGTTCTACGTCAATGCCACCGACGGCGTCTACCAGCTTGACGAAGGTGTGCATATTAACGGCCACGTAATTGTCGGCGCGCACGCCAAAGTTCTGTTCCAACGTGCGGGCCAGCAGACCGGGTCCCTGGCCGGGCCCTTCGTAATACCCCATACCCGGATTGCCGTATAAATAAGCCTGGTTGAGCTTGCCGTGTGTAATCCCGTAATGCGCTGAGATACCCGGGATTTCGACCCACAGGTCGCGTGGGAATTCGAGGATTGTCACGCGAGGGGTCTCGAAATCCACTCGAACGATGCGGATGACGTCCGCCAGACCGTACAAGTAATTGTATGCTCGTGTGTCAGAGCCAATCGCCAGGATGGTCATTACCGGTGGACCACCACATTTTGTCTTGGGGATGTTGGGGGTTGCAGTTGGAAGCCAGGGAGTGGAAGTGGGCAAATTTGTCGCAGTTGGTCCTGGAGCGCCTTGAGCCGGCAAGGTTGAAGTGGCGCTTGCAAGATAGGGAACCAACACCTGGGTTGGTAAGTCCAGCGCTGGC
>Ga0315540_10001221_pt1 | contig 14707 bp, 9 predicted proteins | sample SalMarSW160110MG_FD_203677 | JGI IMG/M metagenome (GOLD analysis project Ga0315540, IMG submission 203677) | Salt marsh sediment microbial communities from the Plum Island Ecosystem LTER, Massachusetts, United States - Salt Marsh Sediment SW1601-10 ... | reverse complement strand
TGCTTTCAGGGAACTAGAAATAAATCCGGATGAAATTCCTCAACGTCGCATTGATTCCATTAAACAAATGATTGACGATACTAATGAGCAGCTGAAAAGTCAGATGCTGGAGCATAAAATTATTCCCTTTATGTTTGATGACAGAACAAAGGATAAATTGATTTTAGCCGCAATAGATCCTACCGACAGAAATATTCCTAAAGTAGCTTTCAGTTTACAAGCAAAAAAATATGAAGTTGTTTATATAAAAAAGCATGATTTTGAAAGGCTTATACAGATAGTTCTTCCCCCCGAAAATGTATTTCTGAAAGCTATGGAAGACGTAGCACCTGAGCTTGAAATAGAAAGAGAAGAAGCGTCACTTGATGAAGACGAGCTTGATGCCGAAATAAACAAGAGTGCATTAATCAACTTGGTTGAAGGGGCTTTGCTCGAAGGTGTCAGAAAAGGAGCCAGCGATATTCATTTTATTCCAAGAGCGGGAAATAAAACAGAAATAAATTTTCGTGTAGATGGAAAACTCCAGGTTTGGCATGTTCAAGATAATACTCTTCCTGAAGCGGTTGTGGCAGTTGTTAAAGATCGCTCAAAAGGAATGGATAGGTTCGAAAGAGAAAGAGCTCAGGATGGTTTTATTCAGAGAGAGATAGATGGTAATATTATTCGTTTCAGAGTTTCGGTATTGCCGATGGTTGGAACGGAACTTAAGAATAAATTTGAAAGTGTCGTTATAAGAATTCTTGACGACAGAAAAGTAATAAGAGACATTGATAAACTTGGATTAGCCGGATATTCAAAAGATGCATTTTTAAAGGCCATTAACCAGCCCCAGGGAATGGTCATTTTAACCGGACCTACAGGAAGTGGTAAAAGCACCACGCTTGTAGCAGCCTTATACCAGGTAGTAGATCCAAGCGTAAATGTTTTAACCGTTGAAGACCCCGTGGAATATGTTATTGAAGGAGCAAGGCAATTAAAGATTGGTCACAAAATGAATTTTGAACAGGCAATCAGATCTATACTTCGCCATGACCCTGATATAGTTCTGGTTGGTGAGATGAGAGATAAAGAAACAGCTGAAGTTGCAATCAAATTGGCAAACACAGGACACCTAACTTTTTCTACTCTTCACACGAATGACGCGCCAAGTGCAGTTGCCAGACTTTATAAAATGGGAATTGAGCCGTTTCTTATTGCATATGCAATAAACCTTATTGTTGCACAACGTTTAGTAAGAAGACTATGTCCGGATTGTAAGAAACGCACCGCTAATTTTGATGAAGCTATGATGAAAGCCGCTGGATTAAATATTGCTGAGTGGAGAAACTATGTGGTTTATGAACCAGTTGGTTGTGAAAAATGCGGAAAGACGGGTTATAAAGGAAGGCTAGCAATACACGAAGCACTATACTTTACAAGACCAATTAGGGAAGCTATCGTTAAATCGGGTGTAGAAGTTGATGAGGAAAAGATAAGGATACAAGCGAAAAAGGATGGAACATTAAGTCTGCGTGAGGCGGGATTTGAAAAGGTAAAGTTAGGGTTGACATCAATCGAAGAAGTTCTTGCATCTACGTCGGAAGAATAAATTTTTAACACTTATTAAAAGACGGGAATATTTTGGTTGTCGATAAAGAATATAAAGATATACTAAAAAGGTTTATTTCAACCATTCCGGAGATCGTTTACGGAACAGAAAAAGTTGATTATATACTTGAGAATATTGAGCAGATACCACACAAAGAAAGAGTAGTCTTAAAAAATATAGTTGATCGGATGCTAACCAGTATGATTGAACGGGATGCTTCGGATCTTGAAATTGGCGGACACGCCAGCAATGGCTTTGTATGGATCAGAGTCTTTGGTACAAAAGAGAGAGTTAAAGAATTCCCACAGTTTTCTGAAGATGAAGCAGCTGTGATGATTATTAATCTCTTAAACAAAAATCAAAGAAAATATCTTCAGATAACAAGAAACCTGGACTTTAGCTACACCTTTTTCTACGAAAGGAAAAAAGTTTTAGCACGTTTCAGAGCCTGTGCCTATTTTGATTTGGAAACGCTTGCATTAAATCTTCGGGCGATAAGTACAATTGTGCGTTCATTGGCCTCGCTTGAGTTTCACCCAAATGTTGTAAAGGCAATGAGTCACAGTTACATAAAATTTGGATTGTCTTTAGTTACAGGAATTACAGGCTCCGGTAAATCTACAACACTTGATGCAATTATTGATGAGCATAATAAATATGATCCGGCTCATATTGTGATTATTTCTTCACCTATTGAGTATATTCATAAATCCAATGTTTCGTTTATAAGGCACAGAGAGGTTGGGAGAGACGTACTAACTTTTAAAGACGGAGTCATACAAGCCCTCAGGCAGGACCCTGATATTATAGTTATAGGTGAAATGCGTGATCCGGATACCATTCTCGCAGCTCTCGAGGTAACAGATACTGGTCATAAAGTATTTTCCACTTTGCACACATCTTCAGCTGTTGAATCGATAGATAGAATTGTTGCTGAGGTTAACCCATCTGAACAAGAAAGAGTTAGGAACAGACTTGCAGATGTTTTAATTTCTGTAGTGTCACAGAAGCTAGTTCCCAGCATTGATGGGAAAGTGGTTCTTGCTAAAGAAGTATTAATCGTTACTCCAAGTGTTAAAGCAGCAATTAAAAATAATAACACCAGTGAAATTTATATGATGATTAACCAAGGTGGACAAAGTGGAATGATCACTATGGAACAAGATCTTAAGAGATTGTATTTAAGCAAAAAAATTGCTTTAGACACAGCGATTTCTTATGCTAATAATAAAACAAGAATTCAACAAATATTGACAGCCGTGTAAATGAAACAAGCCATCTTTACATATTGTGAAGGGAATGACACAAAAATTGCCGTAGTCCAGAAAGATAAGGATAAAATAAAGGTTCTTCGCGCTGCGTCATTTGATGTAGTTGCGCCGGCTTATCATCTCGAAGATGATATGGAGGGCTTAAAAATTGATAGCGATGACCTTCATATAGAAGATATGAAAAAGAATGTCGGACTAGATAGCGGTGGAGCTATATCGAATGTTAGTTTAATTAACAGCTCTTTAAATGGCCTTAACCTTTCTAAATCAATCTTTATACCTGTATTGACTGAGCCTTCCGTACATTATCATTTTTTTGAAGGAACCAAAAAAACAAAGGCCACAAATTTTACGCAGGAAATAGCCGACGATATTCAGCGATCCAAAAATGTAACCATAGATGAGGAAAACCTTGAATATGTAGAGCTCGCAGATAAAGAATGGATGGCCGTTTTTCTTAGCGGAGAAATTTCATGTATAAAATTAATTAATGCTCTCGCACAATATAATGGGAAGAGAAATTATAAAATCCAATCTGTAAAAAGCGCAGAAATATCTTTGGCCTATTATATTGCGAAAACTAAAAAATTCTTTCCGGATGACTATTCGTTGATAGTTTATATTGGTAAAGAGTATAGCAAATTAATTTTCTTACATGGTAGAAAGTTGAAGCACATAGGTAGCACCCTGGATATTGGAAAGGTAAATCTTCATACGTATGATGTTTATTTTTCAAAAATTTTGCTGGAAATGGAAAATGGTGGAATATCCTCTCTTGACAACATTGTTGTTTGTGGTGAAGATGATTCCGAAAATATAATTCTTTCGTTTTATGGAACTTTTCCGGAAGCGAATGTTTCTAAAATGGACTTTTCAGATCTTGATCTTCTGGATCTTGATAACGAAATAAAAGAGTCGCTTTCGGCATTTAGCGTGCCTATAGCAGCAGCAATAGATTTCTTTGATGAAGAAGCAGAGTTTCATAAGGGCATAAATTTACTACCACGTTATGTTAAGGAAGATCAAAAGTTTATTCAATTTGGGTGGCATGGATATGCAATGCTTCCCTTGTTGTTTGTCACAGCCTTTTTCCTGACACAGACATTTCTTAAAAACCAAAATGAAATTAATTCTATAGAAGATCAGATAACTGTTCAGAAAGTTTTGTTAAAGCAAAACCAAGACGTTTTAAACAAGATTAATGAAATTGAAGGAAGAATAAATAATTTTGGTACAACACAGTCAATTCTTGACTCCGTTTCTGTTGGTACTGAAGTGTGGTCAAACTCGTTGAGGAAAATAGCTGAATTTTTCTCAAGCAGAAAAAATATTTGGTTAACTAAGATGAATATGGGTGAAGAGGGTAGGGTGAATCTGGAAGGATATGCACTATCAAAAGACGTATTGACGGAATTTGCTTATATGCTGAAATCAGCGGAATTAAAGGGAATTTTTTATGAAACATTACGTGATAAAAATTCTTATAGATTTACAATGAATTTTAATATTTCAAGTTACCAAAAAGATACTGAATGAACAGAAAACTCAAAAGTACACTAGGGCTTCTTGCACTGCTGATATTTATTTCGGTGGCGGGCGGGATTTATATTTTTATTGTCCAAAAGGGAAAAATAAAAGATATGCATGCTGAGTTAAAAAAGCTAAAAGCTAATGATTATAATACAGAACAATTAACGGCTCAATATAAAGAAATGACAGCACGGGAAGCAATACTGGATTCTGTGCTTGCTTCGAGGAAATTTAACATTCCGCAAAATCTTTCTTCAATCAAATTTTTTAATTTTACGAATGTAGTTAGTTCAGGATTTGCTGCGGATAAAACACAACTGAATATAGAATACATTGAGCAAAAACCCGAGAAAGAGTTTTTTTATTACGAATATAAATTACATGGCACTGGCACATTTAATAATGTTCATCAATTAATTTATGCAATCGAAAAGAGCAAGGAACTAAAAAAAATAAGAGGACTTTCTCTTAGTAGTACCGTTCAAACCGACAAGGATGGTGTCCCCAGTTTTCTTGTGAATTTTTCAATGAATGTGGATGTTTATTTTTCCTCTAACAATAGATTTGCCAGCAGTGAAATAAAAGAGAATGATATTACAACAGGCTCCATTTACGATATCTTTTATCCATTGATAAGAAACGAGCTTCCTCCTAACCTGGATAATTTATTAGATGTTCAAGGTGCAAGATTACTTGCTCTTATTCCTGAAGGAGCTTTCTTAGCTGATTCGAAAGGAAATACGTATTTGCTGTGGGAAGGCGAGCAGGTTTACTTGGGTTACCTGACTAAAATCGACTATGAGCATAATCGTGTAAGTTTTATACTTAATAAAGGCGGTATAATAGAAAAAGTTGATCTGTCTTTGGAAAAAAATGAGCCTAATAAGAAAAATCAAAACAAAGAGATTCAAAAATGAAAAAGACATTTAGTACAATTTTAGTTTTCTTGATTATGGTGATTTCAGTACCGGTAACAGCTCAAAATTATCTTGAAAAGACATTGACCGGTCAATACAGCCCTGATCAAATGGTAACATTCGCTTCTTCGCTTCCGTTTAATGATGCAATAGCCTTGATAAGTAAAGTAAGCGAAAAAACAACGGGCATAAAAGTAGTTTCAACGGTGGATAGAACGGATCCTGTGGGTGTAGAAATAACAAACATGTATTATGAAAAAGCACTTGATATAATAGTTAAATATGCAGGCTTAATTTATGAGAGACAAAATGATATGATCGTAATAAAAAACAAAGAGCCAGAGGAAAAGAAAGATGCCTCAATCTACGCTCCGATAGATGCCAGAGATGTAAAAATCTCTGCTATATTTTTTGATTCTGATGTAAATAAAGCCAGGCAAATGGGAATTAATTGGCAGGTTTTACTTTCCAAGAATGGACTGGAACTTGGTAGCCAATTAGGAAATGTCAGCCAGACTAGTTCAGGTTCCGGTACTGACGGTTCATCTTCTAATACTCAAACGTTTAACGGTTATCAATTTGATGCTACGTCAAGCTTTAACTTAGGTGAATTTGCTGGAAATGCAAAAGCATTATTTCAATTCCTTGAGAGTGAAAATGTCGGGGAGGTAATAACTGCTCCCAGTACTACAGTTAGAGATGGACAGGAAGGAACTATTCAAGTAGGTTCTGATTTTTCAGTTAAAACAAAAGATTTTGCTGGTAACACGGTAGAGAAATTTTATCCAACAGGAACGATACTTAAAGTTACTCCACACGTGTATAATGAGAAAGGTATTAATTATATAGTAATGAATATAAATGCTGAACGCTCAACTTTTTCAGTTTCAGATTTAACTTCGGTAATTAATAAAACATCTGCTACAACGCAAGTTGTCATGCTTAATGGTGAAGAAACTGTTATAGGTGGTTTATTTATAAACGATGAAAAAACAGAACGAACTGGGATTCCCGTCCTAAAAGATTTGCCTTGGTGGTTTTTTGGTTTGCGTTATATATTCGGAAGCGATAACGTGACCGTAGAGAAAAGAGAACTTGTTATACTTATAAAAGCAGAATTGATTCCTACTCTTAAAGAAAGACTGGAAGGCCCGCAGACCACTAATCCTATAAAGGATGAAATACTTAAAAATAGGGAGAAAATTAAGTATTATAAATTTAATGTACCAGTGAACAAGGATAATAATTAGGTAGAAAATGGAATCAATATTAATTGTTGATGATGATGTAAATCTTTGCCAGGCGCTTAACGAAGAACTTTGTGAAGTTGGCTATGAGACTGAATTTGTTCACGATGGAGACCAAGCATTGACGAATCTTTCCACAAAAACATTTGACCTTATTCTTCTGGATTTAAAAATGCCTGGCAAGGATGGCTTTGATGTCCTAAAAGAAATGAATGAAAAAAAAATTGGTTCAAAAGTTATTGTTCTTACCGCTTATGCTGATGTAAAAAGCGCCATCGATTCTGCTAAGATGGGAGCTAGCGACTTTATCAGCAAACCCTATGATTTTGATGAGCTTTTAATCACGATAAGAAAAGTATTACAAAAAGATGAATAGAGATGAAAATAAGTTTTAGGATACTATTTATAAACTTTGCTATAGTTGCTGTCATTCTCATAAGTTCCGCTGTTGCATATTATTCTGTAATGTATAATGTGCTGACCTCACAACAATCGAAATACTTGCTTAATTCCGTCAACGATTTTATATATAGCTACCGTGAAATGCTACAAAACGCTGATGACGATTTTGCCGCATTAGCGGATAATAATCCCAGTAAGGTTTTTAATCAAAAAGAACTTTCAGATAGGAATATAGATTTTATATTGCAGCAGTCAGCTGGCTCACAGGGTTACATCGTTAGAAAACTTGTTAAGAAAAATGTTTTTATATCAACCCAAAAATTCACCATTAGGGATTTTTTAAAAAACAATCCGGCGGCAATTGTAAAAACGTTTAAAGAGAGCAATGGACAAATATATTACTATGGGAAAATTCTTTCGTCTGACTTTATAAATAAAGTTTCTGAAAAAATACGTGCAGATGTTGCCGTTGTATGGAACGGCTCTCCTATTATACTCTCGGATGAAGAAGAAAACCAAAAAAATTATTATTTAATTGCTCAGGCATATATAAGTCTTTCTAAGAAAAATAATTTTGATATATTTAGCAAGGGTACTTCATCTGCGGATTTACTTACTACAATTTACAGGCCTGCTATCGGGAATGATTTGAACGATCAGCTCGATTTCATAATCTTCACTACCCTTGGCGAAACACAACAATTAAAATCAAGCCTTAAAGGCATCTTGATTGTGATTGGTCTGGCTGGATTAGTATTATCTTTGATTATTACTTTAGTTTTTACAGATAAAATCAGAAAACAGATTTCCGTATTAAGTAAAGCTACAGAGATAACAAAAGAGGGGAATTTTAAGACAGAAATTCCTGTACAAAGCAACGATGAAATAGGGCAACTTGCCCAAGCGTTCAATGTAATGCTGGTGGAACTGGAAAAAAACGAGCGTGCAAAAAACGAATATTCAGAGTTTATAACACTTGTTAATAAGAACCCCACACTTACTGAAATTTCAGAGGCTTCATTAAGCAAGATCATTAGGACTGCCGGCTTTGTTGTTGGTGCTTTATATGTTGTTGATGAAAATCACAAGACCACACTTGCAAGTTCCTACGGATTGAATGAGAAGATAAAACTTTCTTCAGATGTATCTTTTTTTAATAAAGTGATTAAGGATAGGGATACTATCGAAATGGATTTTGAAGAAAATCCTTATAAAATCTCTCTTGGTGTTGTTGATATTGAAATTAAACATCTGTTAATCATTCCGATTATTTACAATCAAAGAGTAATAGCAATACTTGAGCTAGGCTCTTCCGGTAAGCCAACAGTTGAGGCAAAGGAATATCTTGCAAAGATCAAAGAGCAACTTGCCATAGGAATTACCAATGCGACTGCTTTTGTTCAAATGAAAAATCTAGTAGCTGAATTGAAAAAACTCAATGAAGATTTCCAAAAGCAGAACATTCAAATCAGAAAACAGAATGAAACATTGGTTGAATTACACAATGAATTGAAAGAAAAGGCTAAGGAATTGGAAATCCAGAAGAGCAAGGCCGAGGAAGCAACCAAATTGAAATCTCAGTTTCTTGCCAGCATGTCTCACGAATTGCGGACCCCTATGAATTCTATTCTTGGATTAACGGAGCTGATTCTGGAAGAAACTACGCTTGTCGGTAAAAACAGAGAAAGATTGGAAGTTGTTCTGAAGAGTAGTAGAAGGTTGATGAATCTTATCAACGATATTCTGGATCTTTCAAAAATAGAGGCAGGCAAAATGGAGCTTCACAACGAAGATGTCTTGCTTGAAGAGTTAATTCGCGATGTGGAAACCTCCGTCAGCCCGCTGGTAAATAATAAATCCATTGATTTGAAAATTTCGAGGAACTGTAATACTAGAATTGTTGTAAATCTTGAAAGAGAAAAAATAACACAGGTGTTGATAAACCTGTTAGGCAATGCAATTAAGTTTACAGAAGATGGTTTTGTAGAACTAAGCGTAACAATTGAAAAGGATAATACTCTGCGTTTTGATGCTATAGATAGTGGAATAGGAATTTCTGAAGAAAATATTAAAATAATTTTCGAAGAATTCAGGCAGGCTGACGGGACAACAACACGTAAGTTTGGAGGAACTGGGTTAGGACTTACCATCTGTAAAAAAATTGCTGATTTACTTAAAGGAAGTATTACTGTTAAAAGTGTATTGGGACAGGGTTCAACATTTTCATTTTCAATTCCTCTTGTGTTTGCATCATCGGAAGAAAGCTTAGAAAATAAATCGGATCGGTTGCTTCAGAAAAAACAAAAGCCCGTGCTGGTGATAGATAATGACCCGGAAGTTAGAATAACTATAGGACAGTACCTTGTTTCGAAGGGGTATGAAGTTGTTTACGCTGAAGATGGAGAAAAGGGGCTAAAAAAAGCAATTGAGTTGTGTCCCTTTGCAATTACACTTGATGTTTTGCTACCTCAGAGAGACGGCTGGTCTGTTCTTAAAAATTTGAAAGAAAACCCGGAAACAAAAGATATTCCTGTTATTGTGATTTCCATTATGGGAGATAAAAACCTGGGGTATGGGCTTGGTGCTTTTGAATATTTCGTCAAACCAATTTCAAATGACAAATTACAAACTGCTTTTGACCGTCTTGGAAGTCTTGCAAAGAAAAGCATTGAAAAAATTGTTATAGTGGATGATGATGAAACAGAGTTCGAAAAATTTAAAAAAGCGTTTAGGAATGAAAATATAAGGATAGATTATATAAAAGATAGTGAACTAGCTTTCAGTAAGATTCTGGAATCACAACCCGATTTGGTGATACTGGATTTGATAATGCCCAAAGTTGACGGGATTACATTATCCCATAAATTAAAATCAAATATTGAAACAAGACATATTCCGATAATAATAAGCACAGCTAAGGATTTAACGGAAGAAGAAAAAAACTCCCTACAATCAATAGTTGAAAATATTACTATAAAATCGATGGGGCACCCTCTTGATGTACTGAAAATAGTTCGTGATCAATTAAGGATCCAGGAAAATTTTGGTATTGCTCAGAAGGGGCAGCCTGCAAAAAATATTGATAAAACAAAGATGGTCGGAGGAATTGAAAAAGCAAAGGAGGATAAGAATTATCTCGGAGAAGCATTAATTGTTGACGATGATCCAGACACTTTATTCACGATTAACGAAATAGTAGAAGCCTGTGGATGTAAAACTATACTGGCAAAAAATGGCTTGGAGGCAATAAAAATATTAGAACAGAAAACACCAGACCTGATATTGATGGATATTATGATGCCAGAGATGGACGGCTTTCAGACAATAAAAAAAATCAGGACAACGCCAAGGTGGTCACAAATACCTGTATTTGCAGTAACAGCCAAGGCTATGCAGGAAGATAAAGAAGTAATTCTTAAGCATGGTTTTGATGATTATGTTCCCAAACCTGTAAATTCAACTGTTATAACCTTTAAAATTAAAAAGTTATTTTCAAAACTGAAGACAAGCTGACTATGAAAAAAATATTAATTGTAGACGATTTACCGGAAAATGTTTTTATGCTTCAAGATCGACTTGAACACGAAAATTATCAGGTTATCACAGCTTACGATGGAGAGACTGGTATAGAAAAAGCTCGAAATGAAGCACCAGACCTGGTTCTTCTTGATGTTATGATGCCCGGTATTACGGGTATTGAGGTTTGTAAAACACTTGTAAATGATGAAAAGACAAAAAATATTCCTATAATTCTGGTAACAGCAAAAGTAGGCGCAGAAGATACGAAAGAGGGGCTGGAAGCTGGAGCCTTCGATTATATAAAAAAGCCGTTTCATAAAGTGGAATTGCTTGCGCGGGTTAATTCGGCATTGAAATTATCAGATGCTCAAAAGTTGTTAATAAAGGCTGAGAAGCAAAGTATTTTTGCCGCAACGGTGGTAACAGCGAATCATAAAATCAAGCAACCATTAACCTTGATGAATCTTTCAGCTACTGCAATAAGAAGGGAGCTTGCGAAAGAAAAAATTTCTAAAGAAGCTATAGATAAAAGATTAAGTTATATTGAACTGGCAATAAAAGAAATAAACGATGTGTTGAACAATATGAATTCTATAAAAGATCCGACGATGGCTGATTACACAAAGAACATTAAAATGATTAATGTAGATGAAAATATTCCCAAATGAAACTAAATCAGTGTTTGAATTGTAGCAAGTAGTGTCTCAAACTCATAAGGTTTTGTAACGATACTTGTTATCCCCTTCTTTTTTAAACTCGCCTCATCATTTATTGAAACACTTCCGGACGAAAGGATTATTGGCATATCCAAATTGAGGCTACGAATTTTTTCTGAACACTCCAGCCCGTTAATCCCGGGCATATTGTAATCTAAAATAACCATATCAACCTTTAGTTCTTCAGTCAGAACTTTAATTACCTCATTTCCATTGTACACTTTTATGACATTATACCCGGCTGCTTCTAATAATTCTGTTAACAAATCACTTAGCATAACCTCATCTTCAGCAAGAAGTATTATCTTTTCCTCTCTGCTTTCTTTTTGTGCAGCGGGTTCGTATGCCGGGATAAAAACATCAAATGTCGTTCCCTCATTAATTTTACTTGAAACTTCAACCTCGCCATTATGTGCTTTTATAATTCCATATGTTACATATAGCCCTAATCCAGAGCCACTCTCTTTTAGTTTCGTTGAAAAATACGGATCAAAAATTTTCAATAAATTTTCCTCCGATATTCCAGAGCCTGTATCACTGACTGAAAACCATACGTATTTTCCAGTTTGTAACAAGGGATGAAGCAAATTATTTTTTTTATCTATCTTAATATTTTTACTGGATAATGTTATTTTTCCGGATTTTTCAATTGATTCTCTTGCGTTCACACAAAGGTTTAACAAAATTTGATATATTTCAGTGCTGTTGCCAAGTATATTATAAAGGTCCTCCTCTACGTTACTTTCAAAGTCTATACTTTTAGGGAAAGTGTGGTTTACCACTTTTGAAATTTCACTTAAAAGGAGGTTTGGGTTGATCAACTCTTTTCTTTTAGAGGTTGGTTTCCCAAATGAAAGCAATCCTTTTGTCAGATCCCTTGCTCTTACAGAACAGCTCTCAATGTTATCAATCAATTTTGCAATATTTTCATTATCAGGAACTCTTTTCCTAAGAAGGTTAACACTACCAAAAATACTTGAGAGCAGATTACTAAAATCGTGAGCCATACCTGAAGAGAGCTTGCCTATAGTTTCAAGCTTTTGTGCTTGTAGAAGTCTGGATTCGAGAGCTGTATTCAATTCTCTAGTTCTGAAATTTGTAATTGCAAAACTTAAAAGGGCGGCAAACTGCTCAACTGTTTTAATTTGAAATTCTGAATATCCTCCCTTGGTTTTTCCAACAATTATAGTTGCAATATGTTTATTATCAAAAATACAAGGAGTTAGTACAATAGACTCAGATTTTAGCAGTTTGGACAGAGTAGAAGCCAGGTTATTTGGTGACTGGCTCCCTTTAAGAGATTTTCGATTTGCATTAAGCCATTTATTAAGAAATGAAAAGTTAGATTCGATATCCTTTTTTATATCGTCAAAATTAGACAAGTAGTTGTCGTGATCATAAATTGAAAAATCATATTCTTCAGTATCTTTCTGAGCGTTATATACAATTACAGAATAGTCGCTTTTACTAAGTGAAACACATTTTTGAAGAATTTCATTTGAAAGTTTTGTTAATGAGCTTTCTTTTATTAAAAGTGTGAGGATGTTTTGAAGTTCCTGTACAAATTCAGAATCATTTTTTGCAGATGGTGTCTTCTTATTCTCTTTCTTTTCTCTGGCATTTACTTTGATAAAATATCCGTCAATTTTATTGTTTGATGAAAGAACTTTTATAGAAGCAGGCATTGAGTTATGCTTTAGCTTTATATTTAATTCTTGTGTTTTATTATTTTTTATTTTCTTTAAATCAAAACTTGTTAATAAATCGGAAAAGCCTTTTTGTTTTAATCGTCCGGAAGTAAAAAGATTTTTGAATTCATCATTATACCATATTAATTCCCGATTCTTATCTGTTATAGCACAAGCATCCTGACTATGTTGTAATAGCTTCTTTAGTTTATATTTTGAAACTATTCCCTCCAGCATATTTATTCTTGCTTAATCTGGTATTTTTTAATTTTAGTGTAGAGGGTTTTAGGGCTTATTCCTAACTGGTTTGCAGTTTGTGTTCTATCCCATTTGTTTTGTTTTAAAGCGTGAGCAATATGTTTTTTTTCTACTTCATCCATACTCAGCACTTGTTCTATTTTGGGAGTATTATCTTCAACTTCCTGAACTTTTTGTGTTGCGTCTGTGGGCAGGTTCAGATCCTCAACGTGGATGTACTCTCCTTCAGCAAATATTAGGGCTCTTTCAATGATATGATCAAGTTCTCTGACATTGCCAGGAAAACTATAATGCAAAAGCGCTTCTTCCGCTTCGGGTGTTAGTTTTTTAGGTGACCTAATAGGTGATTTTATTTCTAAAAAATGCCGGGCTAATAAAAGCACGTCTTCTTTTCTTTCTCTCATAGGAGGGATTGTTAAAGTGATCACATTTAATCTGAAAAGTAAATCACGCCTGAATTTTTTATTGTCAGCTTCTTCAAGAAGATTCCTGTTAGTTGCTCCAATTACCCTAACATTTGATGTCAGATTGGTAACTCCTCCTATCCTTCTGTACTCTCCATTTTCCAGAAAACGTAACAGTTTGGGTTGAAGCGATAAACTTAATTCACCAATTTCATCTAAAAAAAGTGTTCCTCCATGAGCAATTTCTACCAGACCTTGCTTGGTTGATTTTGCATCAGTAAAAGCTCCTTTCTCATGACCAAACAGCTCACTTTCTATCAATTGGTCAGGCAGTGATGCGCAGTTGATTACAACAAAAGGCTTATCACTCCTGGCTGAATGTCTATGAATATAATCGGCGAATAGTTCTTTACCAGTTCCTGTTTCTCCTTCTATCAAAATATTTGAGTCTGATAGAGCAGATTTGTTAGCAAGATTAATTATTTTTTGTAGTTCCGGGCTTTCGCCGATAATAGAATTTGATAATTTCTTATTTACTTGACTTGCCAGTATAGTAGTCTTTACAAGTAGTTCTTTGTGCTCAAGCGCACGATTAATTGTAACCAATAATTCATCAAAGTTATATGGCTTGTTTATGAAATCGTACGCCCCCATTTTTATACACTCAATCGCTTTTTTAACATCAGATTGCGCTGTTAATACTATTACTTGCAGTGAGGAAGTATAATCGGCCACAAATTTTAAAACATCCTCACCAGAAACATCACCCATATTTAGGTCGAGTAATAGCAAGTCATAGTTCTTTCCTTTAATTGCGTCAATTGCAAGATTTCCGTCATAAACGGTATCGACAACAAAACTTTCTTCCAGGAGCTGTTCTTTCAAAAGGTAGCAAAGAGTTTCGTCATCATCACAAACAAGAACTTTAGCGTTTTTTATCATATTGGTCTTAAAAATACTAAAATTATATTTTTTATAAACTTATCTAATTGTTAATCGGCTAGCTCACCTTTCAGAGCAAAAGCTTGGAAAAAAAACCTCAAATTCTTATATTAAAGACTATCATTTTTTTAGGGCGCGTAGCTCAGGGGTAGAGCATCTGCCTTTTAAGCAGAGGGTCGGTGGTTCGAAACCACCCGCGCTCACGATAGTAATTTGCCTCTTTTT